>Ga0209006_10000145_pt1 | contig 77152 bp, 62 predicted proteins | sample JacPin_JW_Ref_O2_FD_188567 | JGI IMG/M metagenome (GOLD analysis project Ga0209006, IMG submission 188567) | Forest soil microbial communities from Algoma, Ontario, Canada - Jack Pine, Ontario site 1_JW_Ref_O2 (SPAdes) (version 2) | ecosystem: Environmental > Terrestrial > Soil > Boreal... | reverse complement strand
CGATGTGATTTACGAATTCGGAGAGGAAAGGAGGTCGCGGAGAATCGCCAGAGCCATTGTCCGGTCGCGGCCGATACGATCTACCGCACATCTTGCGGAGATCATATCAGCCGCGGCCCGGCCAATGAATTCCGAACAGAGGCGAATTCATCCTGCGACCAGGACTTTTCAAGCTCTTCGAATCTTCGTAAACCGCGAACTGGACGATCTGAAGGCGCTGCTGGAAGCGGCGCCGCGGATTCTGAAGCCAGGTGGACGCGTGGTGGTGATCAGTTTTCATTCGCTGGAAGACCGCATCGTAAAGGATGCCTTCCGCGAGGGTGCGACGAAGGACAAGTACTTCCGGGTTCTGACAAAGAAACCTGTAATCGCATCGGAAGAAGAGAGCAATCGCAATCCTCGGGCACGCAGCGCGAAGTTGCGGGCGGCGGAAAGAATCTGAAGGCAGGCGTCAGACCTCAGACCTCGGACCTCGGACCTCAGCTAAAACAAAGGCCGCGAGTTCACGCGATGCAAGGTCTGAAGTCTGAGGTCCGATTTTAGCTCCGGAAAACCTGCCGGAGTGCCCGGCATAGCTGTAGTGGCGTGCCGGGACCAAAGATCAGGTTGAAAAAATGCGGACGAAGATCCGCTGGGGCGGGAGCAGCAAGGACGTCGGACGTCGGACCTTAAAGCATGGGCAGTTGAGGTCCGAGGTTCGGCACGGGTTCTTGGTAGGAATCCAAACAAAGGTTGAAACAATGTACACGGGCACATTGATTCGCGATCTGATGGCGACGGTCGAACGGGCCGAGCTGGGGCTGCAACAACAACAACGATTTGCCGACGAAATGGAACTGCAACGACTGTTTGAGTTGCAGTCGCCATCGATGTGGAGTGAGCAGGTTCTTGCCGGGGCGGCATAACAAATAGGGTCACAAGAGCAGCAAAACCAGGGCGCTACAGGGGGCGGCAAATGGCGGCGAGCGCGGCGGCAATTCGCATGGCGGTAACGCAAGACTCAGGATATTCGGCCGGACGGCAGCGTTTCTGGGCGGGCACTCCAGAAGTCTACTTTTCCAAAGTGATCGACAATTCTCGACTCGTCAAGGTCGAAGACCCGCGGCGCAACCGTGAGATGAAGCAATTCGGCACGGCGCTGGCATGCCTGTTTCTGCTTGTCTTCACTTATGCCTGGCAGCATTTCAAGGCGATCGAATACGGCTATCAGATTGAATCGGCCAAGCGCGAACTGAGCAACTTGAATGAGATGAATCGCGCCTTGCATCTCGAAGACGCTTCGCTGCGCGATCCCGAACGCATTGATGTCATGGCACGCCGCATGGGCCTGGTGCCGCCGCAGCCAGGTCAGGTGATTCGTCTGGATAACTCTGCCGCCGATGCGCAAGGTCCAGTCGTCGCGAGTGCGGAGCCGCTAATGATTTTGCCAGGGCAGTAGAAGCATTCAGGACTTAGCAATCAGCATTCAACCCGTCGGCTCCTACGCTGACAAACTGCGAAAGCCAGCCGCTGAATGTCCGGGCAAAAGGGTTACATTCAGTACGCACACGTCCCTTAACTCTCAAATGAACCTGGAAGGGCTGAATACTGATCGCTGAGTGCTAGTTGCTGTTTACCATGCCCACCAACTCCAGTTCCGGCAACTCCTCCCGCTTACGGATACTGGGCGCTTGCCTGCTCTTGTGGTTCGTGGCCATCTGCGGACGTCTCGTTTATCTTCAGATTTTCAGCTACGGCAAATTCGTCAAGCAGCAGGAGCATCAACAACAGCGCGCGATTCCTCTCGCCGCCAAACGCGGAGTTATCTATGACCGCGTGGGCCGCGAATTGGCGATGTCGGTCTTAGTAGACTCCGCCTTCGCCGTGCCATCGGAAGTAAAAGACCTGCCCACTGCCGTTTCCTTGATAACGCGCATCACTGGAGAGGATCGCAACGTCGTGCTGGCCGATTGCCAGAGCCGCAAGACTTTCTGCTGGGTGGCGCGCAAAGCCGACGACGAAACTATCGACCGCATTAAGTCGCTGAACCTTCAAGGCATACACTTCCAAAAAGAACCGAAGCGTTTTTATCCGGCGCGCGATCTGGCGGCGCAGGTTGTAGGCACCGTCGGTATGGAGGATTCAGGACAGAGCGGCATCGAGCACGAGTTCGAGAATGAACTCGAGGGCAAGCCGGGCAAAATGCTGATCTCCGTCGATGCACGCAAGCGCTGGTTCTCGGACGTGGAAAAACAGCCGGAGCCGGGCGAAAGCCTGGTCCTGACCATCGACAAAAATATTCAGTACATTGCCGAGAAAGAGCTCGATCAGGCTATTCACGACACCCAGGCTATTGCTGGCACAGTGATCGTCGAGAATCCGCGCACCGGAGAAATTCTGGCGCTGGCCAACCGGCCAACGTTCAACCCCAATCTGCGGAAGCAAATCACGCCCGGCGCCCTGACAAATCGCGCTGTGAGTTACATCTACGAGCCGGGATCGACCTTCAAGCTGGTGACCATTTCCGCGGCGCTCGAAGAGAAGCTGACGAACCCCGACGAGATTTTCGACTGCCAGATGGGATCGATCGTTTATAACGGCATGCGTATTCGCGACTCCAAGCCTCACGGCCTCCTGCCCGTATGGGGCGTGCTCGCGGAGTCCAGCGACGTGGGTGCGATCAAGATCGCGTTGCGTCTGGGCGAAGATCGCTTTTACAAATACATCCGAGCTTATGGATTCGGGCAGCAAACAGGAATTGAGCTGCCCGGCGAAACCCGCGGTCTCACCAAACCAGTTAGACGCTGGTCGAAGGTTTCGATTGCCGCCATCTCGATGGGGCAGGAAATCGGCATCTCTCCGATTCAACTCACCGGCTTGATCTCAACGTTCGCCAACGACGGCGTTTGGGTTGCGCCACGAATCGTCGCGGGAACCGTTCAGCCTAACGGCACGCCGCAGACCGTGGCGTTTCATCCCGGAGCCTCGCATCGCGTGATCTCTTCTTACACCGCGGCCGAGATGCGCTCAATGATGCAGAAAGTCGTGCTCGAAGGCACAGGCCGCAAAGCGATTCTGGAAGGCTATTCAGCGGCGGGGAAAACGGGGACGGCACAAAAAGTGGATCCAGCGACCGGCGCGTACTCGAAGACAAAATATATTGGTTCATTCGCCGGATTCGCTCCAGTCAACAATCCGCAGATTGTGGTCGCGGTGATTCTGGATTCTGCTGTCGGGTTGCACCAGGGCGGACAAGTGTCAGCCCCGGTATTTCATCGCATCGCGCAACAGGTGCTCGAATATCTGCACGTACCTCATGACCTGCCGCTGGCACCGCAGCACCAACTGCTTTTGGCTGCGGCAAAGGCAAAAGAGAAAGATCTGGAGGAAGGCACGCCCGATCATCCGGGTGAGCCGCTGGAAACAGCAGAGGTAAACGGGGACACTTCTGTTTCGGCGGAAAATGTTCATGTGGCGCGGGCACCCACGCCCGCGATCGCTAGTACAACCAATCCACACATGGTCCAAGCAGCAATCCGAGAAAGTGAGCCCACGCCAGGCCAGACCGGAGCACCACCGAGCCATGATCCGTCTTCGACTATTCCTGACACCCAAGGGACCGCTGTGGCACAGCCAAAAGCCGCTGAGACTGGCACCGTGGTCCTTGAAGTCGAGCAAGGTGGCATCGAAGTGCCATCGTTTGTAGGCAAGACGGTACGCGGCGCCGTGGAAGCGGCCCAAAATGTCGGCTTGCAACTTGAAGCTGTCGGCAGTGGCTTAGCCCGCCAGCAATCTCCGCCGCCAGGCACTCACGTGACCGCCGGGGCCAGGGTTACAGTGCAATTCGGGAGATAACCATGTCTTAACGCAGAGTAGGCCGAGGACTTGGGAGCGACGAAAGCTCTAGACTTCGGTCTCTCTGCGGGCTCAGCGTACTCTGCGTTTGAAAGCTCTTCGCGTTTGACCCGCCGAAAAACCGCGTGTTACGGTAATCAGTCACACCATCCCTACGCTGATTGAGGTCTAGCTTGTCCGCTGTTGAAGCGACCGCTGCCGCCATCCGAAAAACCGCGCTGAACGCCGTCCATCGCCAGATGGGCGCGAAGATGGTCGAGTTCAACGGGTGGGACATGCCGGTTGAATATCCCGCTTCGATCGGCTGCGGAATTATCAACGAGCACATGGCGGTGCGAACCGGCGTGGGCATCTTCGATGTCAGCCACATGGGCGACATTCGGCTGGCGGGACCGCAGGCGCTGGCCGCGGTGCAGCATATTTCCATGAATGATGCATCGCGCCTTGCGGTAGGCCAGGCGCAGTATTCGGCGCTGCTCTATCCACAAGGTACATTCGTCGATGATGTGATCGTTCACCGCCTCGGAGACGACGAGTATCTGCTGGTCATCAATGCCGGCACGCGCGAAAAAGATTTCAACTGGGTGCGCGACAACACACGGCAATTCGACTGTGCAGTTGAGAATCTGTCCGATGATTACACGCAGATTGCGATCCAGGGCCCGAAGGCCGTGAACCTGGTGCAGAAGTTGACCGACGCGAATTTGAGCGCGGTGAAGTTTTATTGGGTGACGCATGGAACTCTATGCGGAATTCCCAATGTACTGATCGGACGCACGGGCTATACCGCGGAAGATGGTTTCGAAATCTACGTCCCCGCTGATGAATCGACCAGCGCGCGCGTATGGAACGAGATTTTAATCGCAGGCAAAGAGTTCGGTGTTGTGCCCTGCGGATTGGGCGCACGCAATACTTTGCGCCTCGAAGGCAGCCTCTCGCTCTACGGGCACGAGATTTCCGATACGATCAATGTGTGGGAAGCTGGCCTCGACCGTTTCTGCAAGATGGAGAAGCCTGATTTCATTGGTCGTGCAGCACTGGAGAAAGCGAAAGCCGCCGGGGTGAAGCTCAGGTTGGTTGGACTGGAAATGACGGAGCGAGGCATCGCGCGCGACGGCTACAAAGTGCTCGACAGCGACGGCAAAGAAATCGGCTACGTCACAAGTGGATCTCCGGCGCCATTTTTGAAGAAGAATATTGCCATGGCTTATGTTCCACCGGAGTTTGCGTCTGTAGGAACGGCAGTCAATGTTGAGGTTCGCGGTCAAGGTGTGGGCGCGGTGGTAGTGCCCAGCCCATTTTATAAACGTCCGAAGAAGCAATCGTAGCGCGGCTGTCTCGGCGGCGTCTGCGCCGGTACACTGCGAGAGAAAGGTTTTCGTGACAGTCGGCCAGAGGCCGGCGCTACCCAGTAAAGTCCAGGAGCTGAAACGTACTATGGCCTATCCGACAGATCTCAAATACACGAAAGAGCACGAATGGGTTCAAGCCAGCGGCACCACGGCTACGGTCGGCATTACCGACTATGCGCAAAACTCATTGGGCGACATTGTTTTCGTTGAATTGCCCAAGGTCGGTGCGGAACTTTCAGCAGGTAAGACGTTTGGTACGGTTGAATCGGTGAAGGCTGTATCGGACCTGTATGCGCCGGTGTCTGGAACCGTAACTGAGATCAACGGCGACTTGGCCACGTCGCCGGAGAAAGTGAATACAGACGCGCACGGTTCGTGGATGCTGAAGCTCACGCTGAAGAATGCAAGTGAACTCGAGGGGCTGCTGTCGGCTGCCGATTACGAAAAGTTCGTGGCGGAAGAAGCGGGGAAATGAAGCTGACATCAGACCTCGGACCCCGGACTTTACTGCTCTCAGGTCCGGAGTCTGAGGGCGGAACGCGATCACAATCCAACGGGCTTCGAGTTACATCTAATTAGAATCCATGCGCTATTTGCCTAAATCTCCTGCCGACCGCGAAGCCATGCTGGAAGCTATTGGCCTGCGTTCGGTTGATGAATTATTCGCCCCGATTCCCGCGGAATATCGTCTCGCGCGCGACCTGAAGATTCCGCGCCAGATGGCTGAATCGGAAATTGTCGACTTTTTCCGCCAGCGCTCTCACGAAAACGGCGAGGGCTATGCCAGCTTTCTGGGCGCCGGTGCATATCTGCACTACCGGCCTGTGATTATCGATTCGCTGATTTCTCGCGGCGAATTCCTCACCGCATACACGCCATACCAGGCGGAGATTTCCCAAGGCACTCTGCAATCGATTTTCGAATTTCAAACGATGATCTGCGAATTGACGGGCATGGAAGTGGCGAATGCTTCCATGTATGACGGCTCGACCGCTGCGGCTGAAGCTGTGATGATGGCGGTGCGCCTCACGGGACGCCGATCGGTTATCGTTGCACGCAGCCTGCATCCTGAGTATCGGGAAGTACTGGCAACGTATGCCACGCATCAGGGAATGCCAGTTGCTATTGCGGACTTCAATGACAGCGGCCGTCTGGATCTAAGAGATCTGGAAAAATTGATCACCGCCGAGACCGCCTGCGTACTCATTCAGTCTCCTAATTTCTTCGGCACGATCGAAGATGTCGCGGCCGTCGCCGAAATCGCCCATAAGAATGGCGCGCTGCTGGTAGTTTCCATTGCCGAGGCAGTTTCGCTCGGAATCGTCGAGCCTCCGCGCGAAGCCGACATCATCGCTATGGAAGCGCAATCGTTTGGAGTGCCGCTGGGATTCGGCGGCCCCTACTGCGGAGTGATTGCCACTCGCGAAAAATTCGTACGGCAAATGCCCGGCCGTTTGGTCGGCCAAACCACTGATAAGCAAGGCAGGCGCGGATTTGTTCTGACGCTGGCCACGCGCGAACAGCACATCCGCCGCGAGAAGGCGACTTCCAACATCTGCACGAACCAGGCTTTGGTCGCGCTTATGGTCAACATCTTCATGACTGTGTATGGCAAAGTCGGCCTCAAGGAATTAGCCAGGCACAATCTGGCAAAGGCGGCATACGCGGCGGACCAACTCGGCAAACAAGGGAAGATATTGTTCAACGCATCTCCGCGGTTTAACGAGTTCGTGCTCGAGTCGACCGAAGATCCCCGCGCTATCAACAGCCGGTTGCTGGGCCACAAGATTGTCGGCGGCCTGCCGCTGAAAAAGTTTTATCCGGAGTTGGGTAATGCGGCTTTGTGGTGCTGCACGGAACTGACGGCTCGAACGGCGATCGACACCGCCGCAGGTGTTGTCGCGGAGAGTGAAAGTTCGACACAATCTTCCAAAGAAGAAGTGGAAGAGGTGGCACGATGAAACCTTCCATTCGGAAAGCGACTCCTCAGGTCAGTCAGAACGAAGATCTAATTTTCGAGAAGTCATCGCCCGGCAAAGCCGCGTGGAAGTTGCCGCCGCTCGATGTGCCAGAAGTGAATACCTCGAAACTGCTCGGTTCCTCCGAAAGAAAAGATCTGGGCAATATGCCGGAAGTAAGCGAGATCGAGATCATTCGCCACTTCACCCGCATGTCCACATGGAACTACGCCATCGATCTCGGCATGTATCCACTCGGCTCCTGCACCATGAAATATAACCCGCGGGTCAACGAAGTCGTGGCGCGCGTCGAAGGAATCGCTAACGGGCATCCCTACCAGCCGGAGAAAATTTCGCAAGGCGCGCTGCAAATTCTAAAAACTCTGAGCGAGATCCTGATCGAAATCACCGGCATGGATGCGATCACGCTGCAGCCTGCCGCTGGCGCTCACGGCGAGATGACGGGATTGCTGATGGTGCGCGCCTATCATCAATCGCAGGGCAACGCGCGAAAGAAAATTCTTATTCCCGACTCCGCACATGGCACAAATCCGGCGACCGCAGCCATGGTGAGCTATGCGGTAGAGAATCTCAAATCCGATTCAAGGGGCATGGTGGACATTGCCGCGCTCGAAGCGCAGATGAATGAAGACGTGGCTGCTCTAATGCTCACAAATCCCAACACGTTGGGGGTGTTCGAGCAGAATATCCACAAGATCGCTGACATTCTGCATGCCAAAGGTGGTCTGCTCTACATGGACGGCGCCAACATGAATGCGCTGGTCGGCAAGGTACGGCCAGGCGATTTCGGCGTGGATGTGATGCACCTCAATTTGCATAAGACATTTTCAACTCCACATGGCGGCGGCGGTCCGGGTTCCGGGCCGGTGGCGATTAAGAAAATTCTCGAGCCGTTTCTGCCTGCCCCAATCGTTGTCACTAAGGCCGATGGCACACTGGGCTTCAACTATGATCGCCCGCAAACGGTAGGGCGCGTACGGGCTTTCTACGGCAACTTCGGAATGTTTGTTCGTGCGCTCGCCTACATCCAGGCCAATGGTCCCGACGGCTTGCGGCAAACCACAGAGGACGCCGTGCTCAATGCCAATTACATTCGCCATGGACTTGAGGGGACCTACGATCTGCCCTATTCCACGCCCACGATGCACGAAGTCGTTTTCAGCGATAAAGTGCAAGCCAAGAAAGGCGTGAAGACGATGGATATCGCCAAGCGCCTTATCGACTACGGCTTCCATCCCTACACGACGGCGTTTCCGCTTATCGTTCCCGGCGCACTGATGATTGAGCCGACCGAAAGCGAATCGATAGAAGAAATGGATTTGTTTATCGACGCGATGAAATCAATCGCGCAGGAAGTGGAAGAAAATCCACAAACAGTTCTCGATGCTCCCCACTCGACGCGCGTTTCGCGCCTGGATGAAACCGCCGCCGCCAGAAAGCCGGTGCTGAGGTGGAAACCGCAGAGCTAGTTGTCCGCTTATTTATTACCACCGTTACTGACGGCTGCGACGCTTGGCCCTTCGCATTCCTTGCTGCTCATATAATCGCCACATACGGCCTCAACGCGGTTCTTGTTTTTCTGTTGTTGTCTTAAGCAACCAAATGGTTAGGAGCAAGTTTTCTGGCGGCGGCTTTGTTCGCGCTGCGTCCTTTGAACGTCGAATCGGTGGCGTGGGCAGCGCAGAACTTATTTTGCCGAGATGTCCACCGAAGCTCGCGTCGTTTCCCAGTCGATTTGCAGCGTACAACCAGTACCGCTCTTCGAATAGGAAATCTTAAAGTCTTCCACCGGCGAGGGCAGCTTCGAAACTTTCATATCGACGCGCGTTAGTTCGTCACTTTCATATTTATAGGGGATGCCCCATTCGCCGGTCTTCTTGTTGACGATGAGTGTCCACTTGTCGGCGGCGGGAATGGTAAAGATCGTGTAGTTTCCGGCTGGCACAGTCTTGCCGCCAACACTAACGTCGGCGCTGGTGACGAACGTGGTTGCTTCGTTGGCGCCGGTTCGCCAAACTTCGCCGAAGGGAACCAGATCCCCGTAAATCTTTCGCCCTTTCATACGCGGGCTCGAATAGTTGGTCTTGATCGTTTTGCTGGCGCCAAGATCACAGTTAGCAGACGCGGCGGGGCTGGGTCGGCTCTGACAAGCGGCCGCGAGTGTGAAAGTCAACAACAAGCCGGTAAAGAATGCGACGTTTCTTTTCATAAATCTCTCCGTGATTTCTTCCTGCGTCGAAATCCATTGTATACAGCGGTCATTCCTTTGACGTATGCAACCCTTGATGGATAGCGAAGTGGCAATTATGCTCTTACGGACCTATGTCTTACAATCGCTGACGGTATTCATTGTCCGAACGACGGGAGGATGCATGCAAATGAAAAGGATTGTGACGGTAATGGCGGTATCAGTTTGTCTGATTGGAATTTCTGCTGCCGCTCAAACCGCGTTGACGGCCCAGGAACGCGAAGCCGCTCTACAGCAGTTTCAGACCACACGCGATAATTTTCTAAAATCCATCGCCGGACTTTCGCAGAAGCAATGGACGTTCAAACCCGCACCCGACCGCTGGTCGGTAGCGGAGGTCGCCGAGCACATCACTATCTCCGAGTCGTCCATCTTCGGTTTGGTGCAGAAGGCCATGCAGTCTCCGGCGACTCCGGAGAAGCGCGCCCAGGTAAAAGGGAAAGATGAAATTATCTTGCAAAGAGTGCCGGACCGCAGCCACAAGGCGCAAGCTCCGGAATTTCTGCGCCCGACCGGCCGTTGGGCGACGGAAGCCGATTTAACGAAAGCCTTCGAGGACAGCCGCAAGGCAAACATGGATTACATCCGCACAACAAATGATGACCTGCGCGACCATTTCTTCGATCATCCGGTGTTCGGGACTTTAGACGGCTATCAGTGGCTGTTGCTGATTTCGACCCACAGCGCGCGTCACACCGCTCAGATCGAAGAAGTAAAAGCTGACCCGAACTTTCCGAAGGAATAACGGAAAGCTAGTCAAGTTAGAGGGTGGTGCGGGTAGGGGCTCCCTTATGGCCTCACAGTGACCATGACCACTCCGTGCGAAACGACCGGAGCCGAAAATTTATCGGTGAACTTGCCCAGGTCTTTATGCTGCCATAAATCGCGCACGGACGCATTGAAGTGACTCGGATAGCCTAAGTCTTCCCAGTTCACTCGGATTTCCTGCTCCGAGCTTCCGCGATTCAGCAGAATCACGGCGCGGCTTCCATCTTTCATTTGCTTCGCCCAAACTTCCCAATCACCGTTCTTCGCTACGCGCTCGCCTTCATGGCCAGCTTCATCCTGATCCACTGCGATCACTTCTTTGTTCGTCAGAATGTCGTGGATTTCCGGCCGCATGTCGCGCAGATCATTGCCCGCAATCAGCGGCGCGGCAAGAATCGCCCACAGACTGAAGTGCGTGCGGTATTCGGTATCGGTCATGCCGCCGTTGCCAACTTCCAGCATGTCGGGATCGTTCCAGTGCCCGGGCCCAGCATATGACTGCAAACCAACTTGCTGGTCGAGAATTGCCAGCATCCCGTTCGAGCAGCAACTACCATCGGGCCACTTGGCGGAACCTCCCCAACGGTCTTGAATGTCGCCGGTGGTGCGCCACAGATTTCCGCCGACTTCTTTTCCCCACAGCCACGGCTTGGCCGTGCCCCACTCACAGATGCTGAGCACGATTGGGCGCCCTGCGGTATCGAGCGCCGCGCGAATGTTCGCGTAGGAAGCTTTCGCATCCTGCGTCGTCGTACTGCACCAATCGTATTTCAAATAGTCAACGCCCCATGCCGCGTATTGAATGGCGTCCTGATATTCGTGGCCCAGGCCTCCGGGACGTCCGGCACACGTTTTGGAGCCAGAGTCGGAGTAAACACCAAACTTCAATCCCAGCGAGTGAATGTAGTCTCCAACCACCTTCATCCCGTGCGGAAATCGTTGCGGGTCGACCACGATGTTGCCACTGGCGTCGCGGCTGACTTGCCAGCAATCGTCAATGTTGACATATTCGTAGCCGGCGTCTTTCATGCCGGACTTCACCACGGCGTCCGCCATGTCCCTGATCATCTGTTCGCTGACGTTGCATCCGAATTTGTTCCAGGAGTTCCAGCCCATCGGCGGCCTGGGCGCGAGCTTCGTGGACGGAGAGGCTTTTTCCTGCGCGAACAGACGAGGGATAAACAGCGAAACGAAAAAGCAAACGGCAACAGCGAAGCGCCTCATTTTCATGCTGACTTTCTATCAGAACCGGCTGCCGATTGGTACCAGGAAATAGGGCGACACGACGAGCGCCTACATCGAATCCGATTTACAATGCCCGATTGCCAATCTTGCCGCTGGGCGAGATTGCATCTTCGGGAGGACTTCGTGCATAGACTTCGGAAGTCAATGTTGATCGCTGCTGTTTGTAGTTTTGCTCTTCTCTGCACAAGTCCTCGCCTACTCGCCCAGAACGCATCGCCAGTGGGAATCTTCGAGAGTCACGCTGACGTGGGAACCGTTCTGCATCCGGGCTCTGTCGATTACGACGCGGCGAAGGGAACTTACTCCATCACCGGCAGCGGCGAGAACATGTGGTTCAAGGCGGACGCCTTCCAGTTCGCCTGGAAGAAGATGTCCGGCGACGTTAGTTTGACCGCCGACATTTCATTCGCAACCACCACCGGAAACCCGCACAAGAAAGCCGTCGTGATGTTTCGCAAGAATCTGGATGCGGATTCGGTCTATGCCGACATCGCGTTGCATGCCAGCGGCATGACCGCGCTGCAATTTCGTGACGAGACGGGCGCGGTGACACGAGAGATCCAATCAAACATCTCGGCGCCGAAGCGGCTGCGCATCGTCAAGCGTGGGGACTATGTCTACATGGCGCTGGCCGCCGATGGCGGCGAACCTACAGTCGCCGGCGGATGGCTCCGCGTTCCGTTGCAAGGGACGTTTTATGTCGGCATCGGCGTGTGTTCGCACGACAAAGACGTCATAGAGAACGCGCTGTTCTCGAATGTTGAATTAACCACGACTACTGCAACGGCTGGGCAACCCAAGCTCTACAGCGCTTTGGAGACGGTTGCGATCTCTTCCGGCGACCGGCGTGTGGCGTATCTTGCGCCGGGTCGATTCGAAGCTCCGAACTGGACACGCGACGGCAGCGCCTTTCTCTTCAACCGCGACGGTCACATCGAACGGCTGCCGCTGAGTGGCGGTGCCCCGGCATCGATTGATACAGGCTTGGCGACTCGCTGCAATAACGACCACGGCATTTCCCCAGACGGCACACAACTCGCGATCAGCGATAATTCGCAGGGAGAACACAACTCGCTCGTATATATCGTTCCCATTGCTGGCGGGACTCCACGGCGGATCACACAGAAGGCACCCTCGTACTGGCACGGTTGGTCGCCCGATGGAAAAACGCTGGCATTCGTCGGGCAACGCAACGGCGATTTCGATATTTACACAATTTCTGCGGCCGGCGGCGAAGAGACGCGCCTAACCACAGCGAAAGGCCTGGACGATGGTCCCGAGTATTCACCCGATGGCGAGTACATTTATTTCAACTCCGAGCGCACCGGACACATGCAGATTTGGCGCATGAAGACGGATGGCAGTGGTCAGGAGCAGGTCTTTTCTGATGATCTCAATAACTGGTTCCCGCACATCTCGCCGGACGGAAAGTGGATGGCCTTTCTTAGCTATGAAGCTGATGTGACCGGGCATCCCGAAAACAAAGATGTGATGCTGCGGCTCATATCGCTTGCCGACCAGAAGATCACTGTGTTGGCGAAACTATTCGGTGGGCAGGGAACGATCAACGTTCCTTCGTGGTCGCCAGACAGCAAGCAGGTTGCATTTGTCAGCTACATGCTGGTTCCTGAAGAGAAGGTTGGCAAGTAGACCGAACTTCATTCCGATATTCGAAGCGCCAATGAAGCCGGGAAATTCTATCGTGCGAGTTTCTCATCGAAGAACTTCGCCATCAGCTCCAGCGCCTCGGTTGTCTCAGGTAACTGGAAGTGATACCAAAAAGCGTGCGGCAACGCCTCGAAGACGACAAGTTGCGCGTCGTCATCTGCGCCAAGTAGAGCGCGGTGAAAAATCGTAGTGCCGCTGAGCAAAATATCGCGCGTGCTGGTAACGAGTAAGCTCGGCGGCATGCCGTGCAGGTCAGCGAAAAGCGGCGACAGCACTGGGTCTTTGCGATTGGTCTTTCCCACGTAAGGATCGTCAGGGAGTTGATTCGGATAAGTCGGCTTTAGGGCTCCCGGGAATCCATCTAGGGTAAAGAGTTGCCATGAGTCGCCCGGTCGGCTGAAATCCGCGAGTCCTGAGAAAATTCCCAGCGCCCCGGGAAGAGCCAGACCCAACTGCTTGAACCGAACGGTAACTTGCGCAGTCAGAATGGCTCCTGCGGAGGTACCGAAAATCCCGATGTTCTGAGGCTTGTAACTTTTCAGAAGTTCTTTGTATACAGCAACCACATCATCGACTGCGGCGGGAAAGGGATTTTCAGGCGCGAGGCGGTAATAAACCGAGACGACTTTGATCTTCGCCAGATTCGCAATTGGCACGCCTTCAATCAACGATCCAGAGTCGGAGTTAAAGCCTCCGCCGTGCAAATTGATCAGAACACGACCGCGATTTTGTTCGGGAGTCGCTAGCGGCGTAATGATGTCGGTACGCACGCCAGCGGTGGTTGTTTCTTCCACATTGACGGGATAAAGCCTGCGAGCCTCGGCGGAATCCTGCGCGCGCCACGCATCCGTGTGCGTTCGTCGCTCCGCAAGAGTTTCGGGCGCGGATTTCTTTTGCGTGAGGGATGCCAACCATTTCTGAGCTTCTGGGCTTACGGTGGGCGGCATAGGAACCACGCGTGTAATGTGCGCCGTGCCATCGGGGTCAAATGTGGCGGAGTCCTGAGGCGCGGCTGAATTTAATTGCGCCATTAATGTTGTCATCAAGCTAAACATCGTCCCAGCGATCCAAATAATTCGTTTCAAGTTCGCGTGCTCTCCCAAGAATTTAGTGGAATGATTTTTGTTTGGAATAGCGATTCGCTCTCACCATCTCGTCTGATTGGCTATCTTAGGCAGGATGCGCCGCGCGGAATGCCTGAAGACACTTGCGCACGGCTTCCAGGTCGGAAAATCGGCTGCCTTCCTGTTCGATTAGGTAATATTCAACACCGCCGCCATTTTCCGCAGCCTCGAAGATTCCTTTCCAATCCGCCTTGCCTTCGCCAAATAGAACTGCGTAACCCTTCCCGGCGTCCGACGACCAATCCTTCAAATGTAGCGATCGAATCCGGCCGGGATTTGCTCGAATCCACGCCACTGGATCCGAACCTGCTTCGAGACACGTACCGACATCAAGTTGGAGCATGATCGACGGCTTCGTATTCTGCGCGAGAACTTCGATGGGTCGTCGTCCTTCAATAGCGGTGAACTCCGGTTGGTGATTGTGGTAGCCGGCCTTGAGGCCCGCAGGTTCAAGCTTCTCCGCGGCTGAATTCAATCCATCCGCAACCGCTTTCCACTCATCCAGATGAGTCTTTGGCGTCGTGCTCGCCTGCACAACGTATTTGCTGCCCAAAATCAGGTTCCTGTCGCGAGTCTGCGTAATGTTCGACGAACCCAGATACGCTTCGTTGTTGTGCGTGGAAAAGCAGCGAATGCCAAGATCGTCGAGCAGTTTTCGCATCTGCCTGGTCTGGGTTTCGGTCCAGTCGAAGTACGGCGCGTAGAATTCGACTCCCGCGTATCCCATCTGCGCGACGGCGCGCACAGTGCCCTCGGGATCTTTTTTCAGTGAGTCGCGCACCGAGTACATCTCAAGACCGATGGGAATTGTGGTTGATGCTTGAGCAGAGAATGCCCAAGGAAGCATGGCCGATAGTGCGAGAAAAGAGCGCCGCGAGAGAGGGTTTAGTGGCATGGCCGAAATGGTACTACTGTTTGCTTCGGCTGTGCCTAGAAATTCAAGGCAGCAATCCAAAAACTGCCACGCCCGTCGGCGTGCCCACGAACACTTTTCCATTCACGACAATCGGAACGATGAACTTGTTGCCGTTGCCGAAATGATCGCGATTGCTGCCGGCTTGATTGGTGTTGTAGAACTCGGTCGCCAGATTGGCTGCGTCATAGGCGTGCAACACAGCTGGGCTGCTGTTTTCTACCGCCCACAGAATTGCATTTTGTGTGCCGTTCGCGGAAATTGTCGGCGTGGTTCCGGGATATTGAAATGTCCCAGCGCTTTGCGAATTCGCGAGCGTCTCAAGCTTAGCATTGGAAATCGTGAAAGCTTTAATGCTGTCACCGATGGCGCCAAAGTAAATTGCTCCGTTGAAGTACGCGGGTTTCGCAAAAACGCCCTTAGCTAGAGCGCCGGAAATTTCCTGATAGATATTGTCGGTGGTGGGGTTGAAGCCTCCCATCAGGTTTCGATCCACGACATAAATGACTGTATCCTTACCCGCGCCAACCGCCAGTTGATGAAGGTTCCCGCTGTTGTCCATTACGTCAAGCAGTACGGCCGCTCCCCCTGAGCCCAGGTCTTCGTCAACATTAGATTCGGCCACCGTGCTCGACATTGTGAAGTAATCGGCCACGGCGAGAGTTCCCGTTGTAGCAAGTTTGATAAAGCTATTGCCGAAGTCGCCGTGGTTAGGGAATCCGTCTGTGCCCAGAATGGTGTCGAATGTTCCGTTGCCATCAAGAAAATAAATGTAGCCATCCGAATCGACTGCTGGAGCGGCGCCCGCCATCCAAATGGCTCCGAGGTTTCCGTTGGGAGTGATGTTCAATACCTGTGTTTGCGCCAACGTGGTTGCGTCGTATCCGATGATCCAGCCCGTGTATGGATATGCGTCGCAGTGCGATGCCCAGGTCGTATACACCACGCCATTTGAAAGCGTCAGGCCAGCCCGCTCTTTGTACTGAGCTGGGTCGAAGATCACGCTGCCATTGCTGCTGTTCGCCCCTGTGCCGGGAAATGTTGTCTGCACCACGACCGGGCCGCCGAATAATTCCGCGCCCGTCGTGATGTCTAGTGCATGCACGCGCTGAATGTAACCGCCTGACGAATCCTTCGACATCGCGACGGTATAAATGGCGCCATTCGGTCCAAGGCTGCGGTCAATCACGGGTGTAGAGGTGATTCCAATTTCCGGAGTGACCTGCGTACAGCCGCGATCGTCGCTGGGAGTTTCGCCCGTGGCCAGCAGCGAAACTTGCCACAGAATATTTCCGTGATCGGCTTCATAGGCGTAAACGCTGTCGTTCTCGGTCACCGTGTAGACGACATTGTGCGTTCCCTTGTTCGCAATCGTAACCTGCGAAAGATACAGTGGTTGCCCATCCACTAAGCCATCTGTGGGAAAGAAGCCGATCTTCCCAAACATCGCCGAGTTGACGTTGGCGGGTGTGAGCGTTGTTTCCTGTTGGTTAACGCCCGCGCGTGTGTTGTCGTATTGGTAAGTAGTGACCTCGACAGCGGGCGTCGCGCTTACGGTAAGCGTGACGGTGTTACTCGTCATACTCCCAAGCGAGTTGGTTACCACCACGTCGAACTGCGATCCGCTATCGGTAAGCGCGGTGGCCGGCGTAGTATAGCTCGCGGAGTTTGCACCTGAGATATTTGTGCCGCCCTTTTGCCACTGATAACTCAGCGGTGCTGTGCCTGTGGCAACTACCATGAAGGTGGCGGTCTGTCCAACGACAACGGTCTGATTCGCAGGTTGCGTCGTAATTGACGGCTGAGAATTCACAGTCAATGTCGCCGCCGTGCTGGTGATGCTTCCCGCCACGTTGCTGACCACAACTTGAAACTGCGAGGCATTGTCGGAAAAAGAAGTCGCTGGCGTCGTGTAGCTGGCAGAGGTCGCACCGGGAATATTCGCGCCTGCCTTTTGCCATTGATAGCTCAATGGCGCGGTTCCCGACGCGACCACGGAGAACGTCGCCGTCTGTCCCGCCGTGACGGTTTCATTTGCGGGCTGCGTCGTTATGGATGGAGGCGAATCCACCGTCAAAGTCGCCGCTGTGCTGGTGATGCTTCCCGACGCGTTGCTGACCGTGACTTGGAATTGTGAGCCGCTGTCCGAAGAAACCGTGGCGGGCGTCGTATAGCTGGCCGAAGTCGCACCGGAGATGTTGGCGCCTCCTTTTTGCCACTGATAGTTCAACGGCGCAGTCCCGAAGGCAACCACGGCGAACGTAGCTGTCTGACCCGCAGTGACGGTCTGGCTCGCCGGCTGCGTCGTGATCGACGGCGACGAAGTTACGGTTAGAGTCGCCGCAGCACTTGTAATACTCCCAGCCATATTGCTGACGACAACTTGAAACTGTGAGCTGTTGTCGGATAACCCAACCGCAGCCGTTGTGTAGCTGGCGGAGGTCGCACCGGCGATGTTGGCACTTCCTCTTTGCCATTGATAGCTCAACGGAGCTGTTCCCAAGGCGACGACAGCGAATGTGGCGGTCTGACCGGCGGTAACGGTTTGACTCGCCGGCTGTGTCGTGATCGCAGGCGGTGAGTTCACGTTCAACATCGCCGCAGTGCTAGTGACACTCCCGGCGGAGTTGCTGACGCTAACTTCGAATTGTGAACTGTTGTCGGACGAAGTCGTTGCGGGAGTGGTGTAACTGGCCGAAGTTGCGCCGGAAATATTTGTGCCGCTCTTTTTCCACTGATAGCTGAGCGGAGTGGTTCCCGAAGCCACCACGCCAAAAGTAGCTGTCTGCCCGCTATTTACAGTTTGACTGGAAGGCTGGGTAGAAATAGCCGGAGCGGTTGCGCCAAGCGGCGCCGCCTGCGGGGTTCCGCCCGAGCCGCAAGCCGTCAAGATGGAAATGACGACCCCAGCCATAGTTCCCGCCGCAAGCCGCCGAATTCTCACAACAAAGCCCCAAGACATGCTGCCGTATTGTAGGGCAGAAACGCCAAGGCTCTTAGAGGCTAAGGTGAATGCCTTAAATGGTGGTCATTGAAGCTTGTGAATGGAGACTTTCTACCCTAGGGCGAACGTGTGGACGCAATCCTTGTGGCCTTAGGCCAATGTATATTTCCCGCGTTCAATGACTTTCTGCGCGATCTGCTGTCGAAGGTCAATCGTATTGAACGGTTCATACTTGGCCAGTCTACGCAAAATTGCCAACTGAGTGCGCAGCATGTCGCCTTCGGCCACCGCCGCGATCACTTTCTTCGCCGCAGACTCGATCTTCTCCATTGCCTGCGAAACATAAATTCTTGCCATAGCAATCGGTAGAGCTGCTGCGGCTTCGCTTTTGGTTTCAGCGATCTTTTGCGCGCGCAACACCGCTGACTCCATCGCATACGTTTCGATGGTCATATCGGCGATCGCGCCCATGATCTCCTGCTGCTCCTGAATCGCCTGTATGTATTTTTGCGTTGCGGCGCCCGCGGCAAACAAGCCGAGCTTCTTGGCCTGCGTCACCAATTTGCGTTCATCGGCCAACACGCCATCCAGGTCTTCGCTTACCGACGGACCGGATAAGACTTCATCCATCAGTTTCTTGATTGCAGGCATCAGCGGCAACTGTCCGCTCGTCGCTCGTTTCAGGAGGAATCCCGTAATGATGAGCCGGTTGATTTCGTTGGTGCCTTCGAAGATGCGATTGATGCGTGCGTCGCGATACGCCCGCTCTGCGGGATACTCTTCGACAAATCCGTATCCGCCATAGATCTGCACGGTTTCATCGACCACATAGTCGATCATCTCCGAGCCCCAGACCTTGATGATCGAGCACTCGACCGCGTACTCCTCGATTGCCTTCCGCGTGTCCCGAGCGGCGTCGGGGCTGGTTTTGTCGACCTCGCCCAGCGCCACGTCCATCATCCCTACCGTGCGGTAAACCAGCGCTTCGCCCACAAAGATCAGCGTCGCCATGTTGGCGATCTTTTCCCGCACCAGGCCAAAGTCCGCAATCACTTTGTTGAAGGCCTTGCGCTGTTTTGCATAAGCAACTGCGTGTTCCAGCGAAACTCGCCCTCCGCCCACGCACATCGCGCCGAGCTTGAAGCGGCCCACATTCAAAATGTTGAACGCAATCGTGTGCCCGTTGCCGATTTCTCCCAGCAGATTTTCCACCGGCACCTTGCAGTCGTTCAGAATGATCGGGCAGGTAGATGAGCCGCGAATGCCCATCTTGTGCTCTTCGCCGCCGATCGAGAATCCGGGGAAAGCTTTCTCCACCAGAAATGCCGAAAACTTCTCGCCATCGACTTTGGCGAACACCGTAAATAAGTCGGCGAACCCGGCGTTGGTAATCCACATCTTCTCGCCGTTCAGCACGTAGTGTTTGCCGTCGGCCGAAAGCTCGGCCCGTGCGCGACAGTTCATGGCGTCGGAGCCGGACGAAGCCTCCGACAAGGCATACGCTCCCACGAGTTCACCCGTAGCCAGCCGGGGCAAATACTTCTTCTTCTGCTCCTCTGTCCCGAAGTAAACGATAGGCAGCAATCCGATTCCGCTGTGCGCGCCCCATGTGGTGCTGAAGCCGGCATATTTCGCGATGTTGTCCGCGATCACCGCTGCCGTAACTTTGTCCATTTCGAGGCCGCCATAGGCCTCGGGAATTTCAACGCTGGTCAGTCCCAGCTCGCCCGCTTTTTTCAGCAGGTCACGGGAGATGGAGAAATCCTTATGCTCCATCTTCTCCACGTTGGGCAGAATCTCATTGACGGCAAACTCTTCCGCCGTCCGTCCGATCATCCGCTGCTGTTCGCTGAAATCTTCCGGCGTGAATACTTCTTCAGTCCGGCGTTCTTCCAGCAAAAAGCTTCCGCCGGAGATTTTGGTGGAAGGTGTTGCGATCGTGGTTGCCATGGGTTAGGTCCTCGCAAAAATTGCAGACGGTGCGTAGGTGAGCACTGCTTATTCTAATGCGCGCAGTGAAGGAAATGGTAGGTACGAAATCGCCGATAGCTGATGTACCTTCTCGCAAACAGGACTAGTTCTTGAAGTCGGCAATGCCGTTCCACACCAGTTGCACCGCGATGGCCAGGATCAGGAAACCAAAAATCTTATTAATGGCACCGACCGCGCTCGGCCCCAAACGTCGTACTAGCGGTCCTCCCAGCCAGAAGAACAAAGCGACGCTGAGCGCGATGCCCCCGATGCCGATGATCATACCCAGATAAGAAGCTTTGCTATCAATGTGCGCCGCCAACGCCATTACCACTCCGATTGCGCCCGGTCCCGACATGAGCGGCATGGCCAGCGGAGTCAAAGAAATGTCTTCTTTCACTTCCGCTTCGTGACTCTCGGCCGGCGTGATGCGGGCCGTTGAAGTCACCATTCCCCAAGCGGTGTTGGCCACGATAAGTCCACCCGCGATCTTCAGCACCGGAAGTGAAATCCCAAAAAAATAGAGCACGAACCGGCCAAAGAAAAGAAACGTCACCAGGATAATGAACACCCACATGCCGGTCTTCCACGCCGTGCGGCTGCGGTCGCGCGAGTCCCACGAAGAAGTCAGTGTGAAAAAAATGGGAACGCCGCCAAAGGGATCGACAATGGGAAACAACGCAAGAAAAGTAGTGGCCGCCGAGGCTGGCAGCGTGCGCAGAAAACTACCCAGAGCGTGAGCGGAAGTCATGGCGTTTTGAACTTGAATGGATTAAAGACTTCGACGCCAAGGCGCTGAAAATCTTTTTCGTTTCGCGTCGCAACCGTCAGGCCGTGTATGCAAGCGGTGGCGGCCACTATCGCGTCGTCTCGCAAGGAATCAGGCTGATGCTTCATCAACCTTGCTCGCTCTCGAAAACAAGCTGCATCAGCAGGCAGAAATGAGAACAACGACTCGACTTCCTCCAACCAGGATTCGATCTGGAGAGCTTTGATCTTGTCCTGTTGCCGCGTCTTTTCCACACCGGCTTGCATTTCACCCAAAGTGAAGGATGAAAGAAAAATCTGTTCGGGCCGCAGCGTATCGAGCCAGGCAAGGACTGCCCCGTGAGGCTTAGTCTTGCGTAACTCCGAAACTACGTTGGTATCGAGCAGATATCGGATCACCGAAATTCAGGGCCGCTGAAATCAATTGCGCGTCTGCTTCTTCCGCGGCCGCGTTTGGGAATCTCCATCTCGAAACGTGGTCCGCTCAAGAGTAATTCCTTGATGTTTGGACGGTTGGCGCGCTGCGTCCTGCGCCACTCCTCGATGGGGACAAGGACAGCGGTCTCGACTCCCCGGCGCGTTACCACTTGAGGCCCATCCTTTAACGCGGCATTGAGAAACTCGCTGAATCGGGCTTTCGCATCTTGTAGTTGCCAGGAACCCATGCATCTGTCCCTCCAAAAGACATTCTATAACTAGTCAGATGACTAGTCAATAGATGGCGGGATTAGCGGTAACTTTCCAGTGCCTTCGCCGCCCGCTCCAGCGCCTCGGCAAGCACCGCAAGCTGTTGCCTCGCCCGCTCCGCATCGCCTTTGTCCAAAGCCTCATTGACGCCCGGGATCACCACCGCCGCATAGCCTGTGTATTCTCCCGGCGCATAAATCGCATGCCGAAACCACGGACGGCGCGGCAAGCCTTCCGGAACCAACAAGGCTCGTTCAGCGCTGATTAACGCTTTATTCAGCCGCGCGGCGTCGCGCGGTGCGCTGTGCTGTTTGGCCAGAATCTTCGCGCCCGCGTCTTGAAAATGCTTGGCCGCATTCATGACTGGCTTGAAATCCAAAGCCCGATCATCGAGTTTGGTATCCGCCCGTTTCTTCGCCGCATCCAGATAAGCCGCAACCTCTTTCCCGTATTCCTCATAATCGAAGGGCAGCACGTCAGCCTCGGCCATGCGCAACGCTTCCAGGCCAAACACTCGCGCCATTTGTTGTTCATACGCAAAGTCGGGGTCGCCGAACTTTTTGAACCACGCGAAATCGTCAAACGTCGAGTGATAAACGCCGTACGGCCCCGTCGATCCGATATCCGCGGAAGGCACGCCCGTGTGCTGCAGAAACGCAGTGTAGTCTGAGCCGCTGCCCAAGTCGCCCACTGGCACGTCGGACCTTCCTTGTGCCGCCGGAAGTTTGTACGCTCCAGTCGTGGCCTCATCGGAGCCGTCGGGCTGCGCCGTCTTCTGCCACGCCTCATATACCGTTCCGCCTTTTGCGGCCGGAACAGATTTGGTCACGTCGCGAAGAAATTGTTTCAGGCTGGGCACAGCCGACGCGCCAAACTTCGATCCGGACACGCCTACGTCCATGTTGAAATACGCAGGAGCCGAGGCTAACTCCGATTGGTGCTGCTCCACCCACTCCGTCGATCCCATCAGTCCTTCTTCTTCGCCGTCCCAGCTTCCGAATACAATCGTGCGTTTCGGCTTCCAGCCCGACTTTAACAGCTCTCCAATCCCATGTACCGCTTCCAGCATCGCCGCTGTCCCGCTGTTGGGATCGACTGCTCCATACACCCACGCATCCCGATGATTCCCCGCAACGACCCACTCGTCGGGCAACTCGGTGCCCGGTACGCGACCAATCACATCCCACAAAGAACGGAATTGATAATCCTGCTTCAGGTGCATCTTCACTTTTACCGGGCCCGGACCCACGTGATAGGTGAAAGGCAGCGCGCCTTGCCACTCGCGGGGCGAATCCGGCCCGCCAAGATTTTCCAGGATCGGCCAGATATCGTGATACGAAAGCGGCGTCACTGGAACCTTCGGCATCTGCGCCGATTGCTGCGGCGAAATTCGTTTTGACTCTGGCAGCGAAGGCACCGATGCGATTCCCGGCGTCGTCGGATCTCCCGGAAATTCGAACATGAAACCTGTCGAGCCGCGCTGCACGCCAGTGTCCGGCCGCCACGGGCCTTGCGGATATTTGTCGCCGCGCTTCCAGCCGTCATCGGAAGGATCGGAATAGATGATTACGCCAGCCGCCCCATGCTCCTGCGCGACAAAAACTTTGACGCCGCGGAAATTCTGGCCATAACGCACCAGCACAATCTTTCCCCGCACGTCGATCTTCAGCTTTTCCAGCTTCTCAAAATCGTCAGGCGTCCCGTAGTTGGCGTAGACCACTTCCGCTTCCGCGTCGCCCGACGGCGACATGCCATTGAAGGGAGTCACGATGCGCGGATCGTTGTCGTAGGAATCGCCATCAACGTGCTCCCGCGTTGGCCCATGCATTCTTACGCTGGGCGGCTCGGTCACATCCACGCTGATTTCCGTGGGATAGTTGATCCACACTTTGTACTCCACGATCTCGGTATCCAGTCCCGCCTCGCGAAACTTCTGCGCGACATAGTCGGCGGTGGCCTTGTCTTCGATCGTTCCGGCCATGTGCGGCGCCTGCGTCAGAATGCGCAGATGTTCTTCAGCCAACTTTGGATCGGGCACGGCGAGGAATCTGGACTCGATTGCATTCTCGGCAAATGCGTCGCGAAAGCCGAAGATGGTTTGTACAGTGCCGACGCCGGCGTTTGCATTGCTGACATTGGCCGGCAGGCTGCTTAACAAAACAACTGATGAAAGGAAAGCCGCAGAAATGAGTTTCATGGAGACTAGTACCGTAGCACAGGGAATTTTAGACGGTTGCGATCGCGTTACTTTTTGTCCCCCCGGGACTTTTGCGTCACCATGTTCACCACAATAATATGTTTCACCAATTTCACCGCACATGCTACAATCTTGAGGATGAAACGAGCGACCGTCACTTTTCCGGACGACTTGGCCGAAGCGCTGGACGATTACATTCGTACACAAGACGTCGCACCTGCGCTTACCACGATTATGCAGACGGCCTTGCGGGAATATTTGCGTGAGCGCGGGTTCCTTCGTCCCTACCGTCCGTTAAGAATAAAAGCGGTGGGGCATAGTGGCCGTAGCGATGTGAGTGAGAATCACGATTTGTATTTCGCGGGAATCAAAAAGTAATGCGCGCGGTCCTGGCCGACGCTGGTCCGCTGTATGCTGCCGCCGACGATGCCGATGCGCATCATCAGCAGGCACTTGAGGAATTGAAAAAGCTTGCTCGTTCTCGGCTGGAGGTCGTGGTGTCTTATCCCACCTTGCTTGAAGCCCACTCTCTGGTGCTGTTTCGCATGGGTAGCAATGGCGCTTCGGCCTGGCTTAAATACATGGCGGATGCGGTTTTCATCAATCCAACTCCAGAAGATTACCGGCAGGCGTTCACAAGAATTCGAGAACGTGCAGATCAAAGAATCACTTTGTTCGACGCCACCCTTGCATCATTGGCCACCCGATTAAATCTGGAAGTCTGGACCTACGACCATCACTTCGACGTGATGCGGGTTCCCGTCTGGCGTTAAGGAAATCGTTCTAGCGCCGGAATCGACGAGCAACTGTGTGGCCTGCCGAGCCAGCGGCCCAAAGAATGAGAGCTCCCGTCGCCGCTATCTTAAGTTGAAAGATCGATTCTTCTGGTGTTCGACGTGCAAGACTACCTCGTTATGGGAGATCTGCTCGTGCGCCAAGCGCTGAAGGCTTGATCGAATTCCCTTCGGTGAACGAACCCTGGAAGAAGGACGAAGAGAAGTAGGAGCAGCCCCAGATAAGCAATTAGGCTCAGGTCCGCCTTTCTTAGCGACGACACGTCTACCGAACCTGCCCGGTCCCGACAATTTCGTACTTCGAAGAAGTCAGCTCCGCCAGCGCGAACGGCCCGCGGCAGTGCAACTTCTGGGTACTGATGCCCATCTCAGCGCCAAAGCCAAACTCAGCGCCATCGGTGAAGCGTGTCGAAGCATTCCAGTAAACCGCCGCCGAATCCACGCCGCGCAAGAACGTCCGCGCATTGGTTTCGTTGCGGGTGATGATCGAATCAGAATGTTTGGTCGAGTAATGGTTGATGTGACTCACCGCATCATCTACATTCGCCACCACGCGCACGGCCATGCACAGCCTCAGATACTCTTCATACCATTCTTTCTCTGCGACTGGCCCGACGTTCCATCCACCGGCCAGCTTGCGCGCCTGTTCACCGCCGCGAACTTCCACTCCAGCTTCGATCAGCTTCTTCACAATGCGCGGCACATATTCCTCCGCGATCTTTTCATGCACCAGCAGTTTTTCCGCCGCGTTACACACCGACGGCCGCTGCGTCTTCGCGTTGATCACAATCCTGTCGGCCATATCGAGGTCGGCCGACTCGTCGACAAAGATGTGGCAATTTCCAGCGCCAGTCTCAATCACCGGCACGGTTGAATTCTCCGTCACAAACGCGATCAGTCCCGCGCCTCCGCGAGGAATAATCACATCCACCAATCCCCGAGCTTTAATCAACTCCTGCACCGTCTGCCGCGTGCTCGAATCAAGCAGTTCGATCGCGCCTGCAGGCACGCCGGCAACTCCGCTCATGATCTCCACCAGCCGCTGATTGGTTTGCGCCGCCTCCTTACCTCCGCGCAGCACAATGGCATTGCCTGTTTTCAACGCGAGAACCGCAGTGTCCACCGTAACGTTCGGCCGCGACTCATAAATAATCCCAATCACTCCAAGCGGCACGCGCACCTTGCGTATATGCAGGCCGTTCGGCCGCGTCCACTCCGTCAGCGTTTCTCCAATGGGATCCGGCAGTGCGGCAACGTCACGCACGGCCTGCGCCGTTTCTTGAATGCGCTTCGGCGTGAGCAACAGTCGGTCTCGCATCGCCCCTTCGAGACCCGAACTCTCCATGTCCGCGCTATTTGCCGCCAGAATTCCCTCTGTGCTGAATTCAATGGCATCTGCAATCGAAAGGAGCAGCGCGTTCTTCTTTTCAGTAGAAAGCTGAGCCAGCTTTCCCGCAGCTCCGCGCGCGCGCAGCAGCTTTTCCTGTGTCGATAACGCATTGGAAGCAACCGTCGCCATTTACGCTTCCACCTTCGGCGGAGGAAAATATGTTCCAATTTTGCGGTCCATGGCCTGCGCAATCCCGTGCGGGTGCCGCCCATTCACGATCGCCACGTGAACTCCCGCTTCGCTGGCCATCTTTGCGGCCCGCAATTTGGAAATCATGCCTCCGCGTCCCAGCTTGCTCTTGCCGTTGCACTGTGCTTCCAGCGCCGGAGTCAGCTTGCGCACCACGCGCTGTAACTTAGGCTTCTTGCTTCCGTTCGGCACAAAAAACCCGTCCACATCCGTGAGCAGCAATAGCCAGTCGGCTTTCACGGCAGTCGCCAGCAGCGCGCTTAACTCGTCGTTGTCGCCAAACGCGCCCACCAGTTCGCGCACGCTCACACTGTCATTCTCATTCACAATCGGCACCACTCCGAGCCGCAACAATTCGGCCAGCGCATTCTGCAGGTTCCTGTATCGAACTGGCGACGTAAAATCGTCGCTCGACAACAAAAGCTGCGCCACTACCTTCTTGCCAAAAAATAGGCGTTCGTAGGTGTGCATCAACTTGCTTTGCCCGACCGCTGCGCAAGCCTGCATGCCGGGCACATCGGTCGGACGCCTCGGCAGACTCAATCCAGAGATCCCCGCGGCAATCGCGCCCGACGTTACGACGAGATACTCGTTGTGCCGCAAATCAAACTGATCCACCATTGCCCGCAGTAGATTGGCGTCAATCTGCCCGCCGGGGGCAATCAGGCTGGTACCGACTTTAATCACGACTCGCATAGTTATTGAAATGGTATCGCACTCCACGGCCTGGGCGGAGGTTACCATCGGCGCGGGGGCAAGGTTTCAAAGTTTCAAGGTTTCAGGGTTGCAAGGTGCAAAGTTTCAAGATCAGAAGATCTCCACATTGCTATTTCTTTTGTGTCCGTGCACGCCTTGAACTCTGGGGTCCGTGAAACTTTGAAACTCTGAAACCTTGAAACTTTGAACTCCGCCGTTAGAATAATCTGGAAAGCTAAAGCTGCCATGCCCGCATCCAACGCTACCAGCCGCTTCTCTGATCGCGTCGACAATTACATCCGCTATCGTCCTGGATATCCGCGGCAGGTCGTGGGAACGTTGAAGTCCGAATGCGACCTGAAGCGCGAGCACCGCATCGCCGACATCGCATCTGGCACCGGCATCTGGACCCGCCTGTTGCTCGAAAACGGCAACAACGTCGTCGGCGTCGAACCGAATGCCGAGATGCGCCAGGCGGCGGAGCGGCTTCTGGCCAGCTTTTCCAATTTCACGAGTATCGCGGCCACAGCGGAGTCCACCACGCTGCCGGATCATAGCCTGAATTTTGTGACTGCAGCCCAAGCCGCCCACTGGTTCAACCGCGAGCAGTCGCGGCAAGAGTTTATGCGCATTCTCAAACCCGGAGGATGGCTGGTGTTGCTGTGGAACGAGCGCCTCACAGATTCAACCCCGTTCCTGCGCGATTACGAACAACTGTTGTTGACCTACGGCACCGACTATCAAGACATTCGCCACGAGCGCACGACCGACGCAGTGAACCAATTTTTCGATCCCTCTCCGTTCCAGGAGCGAACATTCCCTATGCGCCAGGAATTCGACTACGCGGGCATCGAAGGCCGCCTGCTGTCCTCGTCCTACGCGCCGGGACCGGACCATCCGCAACACGCACCGATGTTGCGGGACTTGCGGCGCATCTTCGAGGCGCATGCAGTGAAGGGCCGGGCCACATTCGATTACAAGACGCGACTCTATTTCGGCCAAATCTCGTGACCCGCTTTGCCCTGTGATCCGCAGCCTGCCTGAGCGAGTCGAAGGGTGGCCTCTGTGTTAAAGGTTTTAGTCCGTATCGAGTCCACCCCGTTTGATACGATCTGCACTGATCGACAATAGAGGAAGAAGCCGTGTCCACCGAAAAATCTTTCCACATGACGCCCGACGAATTCCGCCGCCATGGCCATGCCATGATCGACTGGATTGCCGACTACCACTCCCGCATCGAATCGTTCCCCGTGCTATCGCAAGTCAAGCCTGGAGAAATTCGCGCATCGCTCCCAGCGAATCCGCCCGCGCAAGGCGAGCCATTCGACGCGCTGCTCAAAGACGTCGAGAACCTGATCCTCCCCGGCATCACCCATTGGCAGTCGCCAAATTTCTTCGCCTATTTTCCCTGCAACGCCTCCGGCCCCGGAATTCTTGGCGATCTTCTTTCTTCCGGCCTGAACGTGCAAGGCATGTTGTGGTCCACCAGCCCGGCATGCACGGAACTCGAAACTCATGTTCTCGACTGGCTCGTGACCATGCTCGGATTGCCCGAAAAATTTCTGTCTTCGAACACCGGCGGCGGCGTCATTCAAGACACCGCGTCGAGCGCCGCACTCTGCGCACTGCTAGCCGCGCGCGAGCGGGCCACCAGCTACACGAGCAACAAAAAAGGATGCGACGGCCGCCTCACCGCCTATGCTTCGACGCAAACGCATTCGTCGCTCGAAAAAGCCGCCATGATTGCCGGCATCGGCGTGGACAACCTTCGCCTCATCGAAGTCGACGATAACTTCGCTATGCGCCCCGACGCTCTCGCCCGCCAAATCGAATCCGACAAACGGGCCGGCCTCGTTCCTTGTTTCGTCTGTGCCACGGTCGGCACAACATCTTCCAATGCCATGGATCCGATTGCTGAAATTGCGCCCATCGCGCGCCGGCACAATCTCTGGTTACACATCGACGCTGCCATGTCGGGCACTGCCGCACTCTGCCCCGAATTCCGCCACCTGCAAAACGGAGTCGAGTTCGCCGACAGCTACAACTTCAATCCCCACAAATGGATGTTCACCAACTTCGATTGCAACTGCTTCTGGGTCGCCGACCGCAAAGCGCTGATTCAGACTCTGAGCATCCTGCCCGAATACCTGCGCAACCAGGCTAGTGAATCGGGTGCGGTTTTCGACTACCGCGACTGGCACATCCAACTCGGCCGCCGTTTCCGTTCGCTCAAGTTGTGGTTCGTAATTCGCCACTATGGCATCAAAGGCCTGCAACACCACATTCGCCGCCACGTCGAACTGGCGCAGCAATTCGCAGAGTGGGTAGAAAAAGACGCCTGCTTCGAACTCGCCGCGCCAACTCCGTTGAATCTGGTTTGCTTTCGCCACAAAGGCGGAGACGCCGTAAACCAGCAAATTATGGACAACCTGAACCGCAGTGGCGATCTCTTCCTCACGCACACCAAACTGAACGGAAAGTTCACGCTGCGCTTATGCGTGGGGCAGACCAATACCGAAGCGCGGCATGTGGAGAATGCGTGGAAGAGAATTTGCGAAGAGGCTTTAATCTTTCGAGAATAGATCGACGTCTCGCGCTGGACTATGATCGCGTTCTAAATCGATCTCCACGCCAACGAGCGGCGAATCGCGAAAAAACTCTACCAAGCCCTTCGACCGAGCCGGACGGTCCGCAGCCGCGTCGGATAGCCGTTTACCCTCGCTTCATTACTGCCGGAATTAGCAACTCGTTTAGATTTCTTGGGTGATTTAGCCACAGTGATCGTTTTTTCTTCGGTTAATCGGCGGGCATGGGTGCGGGTCTCGCAACGACAGGGTTCACTTTCGCGGTCTCTTCCACCGGCATCTCCAGCCATTTCCGCACTGCCGGCAGCGCCTCTCGCATAGCGACCTCTCCCACATGCATAAGATCGTCGGCGCGCTTGAAATCGTCGTAAGCGAAGCCCGCTACGTCAGGCTCGATTACCAGATCGGCCGCACCCCGCCATAGCGAGGACATCGCATCCTGCGCGATGGCAAACGATTGTCCAATCACATCGAACAGATGCCGCGGCGCTCCGCCCTTGGCCCACGTGCCTTTCAAATGCACAGCCAGCACACGCTCCGCTCCCATATCTCGCAGCGGCCTCGTCGGCACTGGATGCGAAAGCATTCCATCGACCAAATAACGTCCACGAATTTCCACCGGCAAAAACATCCCGGGATAAGCGCAACTGGCGCGTATCGGGTCGATTAGCGGACCTGAATGAAAAACGACGCCTTCGCCGGTATTGAAATCCGTAGCGCTCACGCCCAAGGGAATCCGCAACTCCTCAAAGGTCTTCACTTTCAACGTTCGAGCGAGAAACGAAACCATGCGGTCGTTCGAAGCGAAGCCGTAACGCGAAAGCGTCCAGCGCGCGAACGTGGTGAAGCGAACCGCGTGCGCGACCTGTTCCAGTTCCTCACAGCAAAGTCCGCTGCAATAGGCTGCTCCGATGAGCGCGCCTACACTCGTTCCGGTGACCACGCGCACGGGAATATTTTCTTCTTCCAGAACTTTCAGAACTCCAATGTGAGCGATGCCGCGGGCAAATCCTCCGCCCAGAGCCAGACCGATTGCAGGTGTCTGCTGCCCTTCTGCCGGGCTCTTGCGGGAAAATTCCCGCCCCAGCGCCTGCATCGACCGGATGATTTTTCCCAGCCTCTTCACGGCTCACTCCGGTTCCGGCAAGAACATCTCGCGCGTTTCAATCGCTTGCCAGAACCCATTCCTACACTCATTAAGATGCCACATTCGTCCCACAGGCTGTAGAGCACATCCGTGCCACCTTCTCATTACCAAGGGGAGGGTAATCTTCTCTTGGAACTCCAGTACTACAAGTGACTAACTCATGTAATCCTGTTAAGTTGCGAATAGTATGGTGCGAGAGATTTCGGCAGGCGGTGTGGTGCTTCGTAAACGTGGCGGAATCTGGTGGATAGCCGTCATCGAGCTGCCCGCTGCCCCGATTGCCAGCGCACCGGAATCGGCTCCCGAGCCAGCGAAGACTAAGCCCGGTCGATCAAAGTCGAAGCCGGTTTTGGCTTTGCCCAAAGGCCTGGTTGATCCCGGCGAGAAGCCACTCGAAGCGGCGCTGCGCGAGGTTCGAGAGGAAACTGGAATTACGGCATGCTTTGTCACCAAGTTGGCTGATATCAAATATGTCTACGTGCGCACATGGGGAGACGGTGCTCGCGTCTTCAAAATCGTCAGCTTCTTTATGCTGCGCTACGAGTCCGGCCGCATTAACGACATCTCCGCCGAAATGCGCATTGAAGTTGCGCGCGCCCGCTGGGTGCCGCTCGAAGATGCCGCATCTTTGCTCGCCTATCGCGGCGAGAAACAGATGGCGCGCAAAGCTTGCGAGTTTCTCGCCGCTCATCCAGATTTTTGAAACCAGAATCTTTAGAACCGGATCTTTAAAACTCAGTACTGAACTGGTTCCTCCAATTGCCAGGCTCAGCGCCGATTCCCGCATAATAAATTTTATGTCCGGCCTATCCGTGCGAATTGTGTCAGGAATTCTTTTCTGCTTACTGCTTACGACTTTAAGTGCTTCGCCGCTCGCCGCCGCAACCAAGGGGAAGCCCACAAAATCTTCCGCGACCGGCGCCGATTACGCGCATGCACTCGCGGCCGCTGACCGTTTTCTGCAAGCCTGGCAGGGCGGAGACATTGAAAGCGGCACGGTGATGCTGACCGGCAATGCCAAGAACAACACAAATCGCGACGAGCTTGATCGGCTGTTTGCCAGTTCTGCCCCAGTTGCTTACGAGATCGACCGCGGTAAGTTTCTGCGTCGCGGACGATGTGAATTTCCCGTCGTCCTGCTCGGCACTTCGCCAAAGAAACCGCAACGGCGCTTTTCAACGATCGTTGTTCTCAACACCGGCAACAATGACTGGGCCATAGATAAACTTCCCTAAGCCGATTACCATTACAAGTTCGTCGTTATGGTGCTTACTGGGGTTTCTGTGCTTCTCTGTGTTCCCTGTGTTGAACGATTTTCCTATGGAGTTTGATCATGAAGCGCATTAACAAAATCGCGGTCCTTGGCGCCGGCACCATGGGCGCGCGCATCGCGGCGCAATTTGCCAACGCGGGCGTTCCGAGTTTGTTGCTCGACATCGTTCCGCCGGGGACAGACGCATCGGCGCGAAACAAGATCGCTGCCACGGGTCTTGAGGCCGCGAAAAAATCAAAGCCCGCCGCCTTCATGGATCCGTCTCTGGCGCGTCTTGTCAGCATCGGCAACTTTGAAGACGATTTGAAAAAATTGGCCGAGGTCGATTGGGTCATTGAAGCCGTTGTTGAAAACCTCGACATCAAACGCTCTCTGTTGAAGAAAATCGAAGCCATCGTCAAGCCGGGCACGATTATTACCACCAACACCAGCGGGCTTCCGGTGGGCAAGATCGCGGAAGGGTTTTCCGAAGACTTTCGGCAGGCGTGGTTCGGAACGCACTTCTTCAACCCTCCGCGTTACATGCGCCTGCTCGAATTGATTCCCACTCCAGATGCCGATCGCGCCTTGATCGATGCCGTCTCGCACTTTTGCGATGTGCGACTTGGCAAAGGTGTGGTGATGGCGAAAGACACGCCAAATTTCATTGGCAACCGCATCGGGACGTTTTCAGTGCTGAACGTCATGCGGTTGATGCAGGAGATGGACCTCACCATCGAAGACGTCGATGCGCTCACAGGACAAGCTGTTGGATGGCCGAAGTCGGCGACGTTCCGCACGATTGATCTGGTCGGTCTCGACATTCTCGGTCATGTCGTCAGCAACATGACGGCGAATGTTCACGACGAACGCAGCGACTTGCGGTTGCCCGGCTTCTTCATGCAAATGGTCGACCACAAATGGCTAGGCGACAAAACTAAGGGTGGCTTCTACAAGAAAGCGAAAATCGGTGATGGCAAAGAAGATGAACGCCTTGCTCTCAACTGGAAGACACTCGAGTATCATCCGCGGCAGAAACCAAAATTTGCCGCGCTCGACATGGCGAAAAATGTCGAAGATACCGGGGCGCGGCTGCGCATGATGCTTGGCATGGATAGCGGCTCACAAAAAGGCGACAAGGCCGGCGCGTTTTTGTGGTCGTTGCTTTCGGATCTTTGGACATACTCCGCCAACCGTGTCCCGGAAATTTCCGATTCGATTGTCGAAATCGACCGCGCGATGCGCCTGGGCTTCAATTGGGAACTGGGGCCGTTTGAACTATGGGACGCTACTGGCGTCGAAGCCACCGTTGCTCGCATGAAAAAGGAAGGCAAGCCAGTTGCCAAGAATGTTGAAAAGTTGCTGGCGGCGGGACAAAAATCCTGGTACGCGGACGAATCCAAAGCTGCATCGGGCCGCAAGTTCTGGCAATTAACCACTGGCGACAGGCAACCCGTGGAAGTTCCCGTCGGCGTTTGGTCGGTCGCGGTTGCGAAAAAATCCAATGGTGTGGTCAAGAAAAACTCTGGAGCTTCGCTGGTCGATCTTGGCGATGGCGTCGGCTGCATCGAGTTTCATTCCAAGATGAATTCGCTGGGCACCGACATCGTCGGCTTTATCAGTCAGATCCTAAAACCGAATAGTCCCGGAGATAACTTCGACGCTTTCGTCATCACGAATGACGCGACGAATTTTTCGGTCGGCGCCAACTTGATGCTGCTTCTGATGAGCGCGCAGGAAGAGGAATGGGACGACGTTGATCTGGCGATCCGGCAGTTCCAGGGCATGACGCAGGCCATCAAGTTTTCGACGAAGCCGGTTGTGGTCGGTGCGTTCGGCTTGTGCCTCGGAGGCGGCACGGAAATTTCTTTGCACGCCGCGGCGCGGCAGCCTCACGCAGAGCTTTATACCGGGCTGGTGGAAGTCGGTGTCGGACTGCTGCCTGGCGGCGGAGGGTGCAAGGAAATTTTGCTGCGTGCCGTCGACAGTGCGGCCTCAGCGCATGGCAAGAGTTCGGCTGAATCGCTTGTCGGCTCTGTCGAAATGTTGGAAGCTATGAAACGCGCATTCGAAACTATTGCGACCGCGAAGGTCGCAACTTCGGCGCAGGAAGCGCGCGGGCTCGGATTTCTTTCCGGTGGCGATCGCATTACGATGAACCGCGAGCGCGTGCTGTCCGACGCCAAGGCCCGCGCGCTTGAACTTGTGCGCGCGGGATATGAGTCGCCTGTTCCTCGTACTGACATTCCTGCACCGGGCGAAAACCTTTTGGCCGCGTTGAAGATGGGTGTGCATCTCATGCGGCAGGGCGACTACATCACCGACTACGAAGTGAAACTCGGACACAAGATCGCCGAAGTTCTCTGTGGCGGCAATGTGACGCCGGGCACGCCGGTGAGTGAGCAGTACATCCTCGATCTGGAGCGGGAGGGATTCAAATCGCTGTGTGGCGAGAAAAAGACACAAGAGCGAATTCAGTTCACGCTGAAGACGGGAAAAACGCTGCGGAGTTGATTCCCTGCCTAAGGAACTCTGGATGCCAGCAGATTACGAACGCAAGTCTGCAAAACACGATAGCATTGGCGCGTTGTGTCGAGGTCTCCGAAATACGGATCTGGAATCTCGCGCAGTAGCGGATTGCGGGCGTACGCGCTAAGCATGAAGATTTTGGCCCTGAAGCGCGGGTAAAGATTCAGCAGTTCCGCCAGGTTCTGCAGATCCATTGCGAAGATCGCATCTGCTTGCTCGACCATTTCACCCGTAAGTGGTTTCGCCCGGTGCGCGGCTAGAGAAATTCCCATCTCGCTCGCCGCAGTTTGGGCCCACTGATGCGCGGGGTTACCGGGAATCGCGTGCAAGCCTGCGGAGTCGGAGCGTATCTGCGTTTTTGCCTCCACGGCCGCCTGCTTCAGCAATGCATCTGCCATAGGGCTTCGCATGATATTTCCGAAGCAGACAAATACGAAGGATCGAGCATCCGCGGGAACCAGGCGTTTATTCATCGGGGTTACACCGATTGTCTCGAGCGAGCGCATTCGCGCGTAGATGCGGCCGGCGCCAGGACCAAGGCGAATGATGACTGCTCGCTCTTTGAGCAGGTTCCCGGGAATCATTTTCCGCAGAGAAGTCTTGAAGAACGCGGCAAGCCTGGGCATTACGCTCATGCTGTTAATTGCCGATTCTCTCACATTGTGCGGGAGGACTCGCCATAGACGGAGAATAAGCTAAGGCGAGGCGGCAGGGAAAAATGTTGGCAGTTTTACATCGAGGGGTATGACTGAGGTATGAAGATCGTATCCCAGACTTCGCATGAGATTGCCCCAGGCCAATTCCAGCGATGCTATCGATTCCTCCGGAAGTTGCGACTTCCATCCTCCCGCGGTTGCCGAACGAATAAAGGGCTTGTCCGGACGCGTGTTTTTGGTGACTGCCCATTTGCCGGCTTGCTGTTGTTCCAGCGCGCGCATGCGCTCCGGCGAACTCAACTCAATCGCGCGCTGTAGTTCTTCTGGGCCTGCTTTGACAGCGAACGAAAGTCTTTGCAGGAAGGTTGCGACTCTTTCTAATTCCCGTGCAGGCTCGCGTTTCATATCTTCGTAGCGCAACAAAATAAAATCAGGCTGGCCTTGCCGTAAAAGAAGCCAACTACGCACATGATCGGACCATGATCCCCACTTCGCATCAAACTCAGCATTGATAAAGCGGGGTATAAAATCCTGCATCGGGTAGCCATCCGGAATGTTTCCGGCCTTCACGTTGTGATGATAGAAGGAGATGGCGACGTCGCGCGGATCGCGCACGATGTAGATGATGCGGCGATAGTGCGGCTGAAAACATTCGTGGCTCTTGAGCAGGCGCGGACTCGGCAGGCTGCGCATGACGCGATCGGAGTTGAAATAAATCTCCGGGATGCGCGATTCGATGTTCGCAAAGGTGACGGGATCATCGTGGTTGATTAAATTTCCGAGAAGAAAACGCGCCCAGGTGTTTCCCGACCTCGGGTAGGAAACGAGAAGCACGTCGTCGGGATACACGGTGAGATTTCGGCCCGCCAGTTGTCTACCCGCGAGGACACGGCCTACCTGCAGGAGCGTGCGCCCTGCCCGCCGCCAGCGCTGATTAGAATCGTGCATGCTTGTTCCGCGATGAGAAATTTGTCTGCTTGTGCCGCTCGGGGACGATCCTCGTAAGTTTTCGATTAACGTCACTGCAAGATCCTCGACTTGCCAGATGCGTTTGGCTGTGACAGGGGCCGATGCCCGATGAGAGAATCGAGGTTTACAATCTTGCCCGCTATTTGTATCTCGTTCATCGAACGCGCCTTCGCTACCCGCTTGAAAGCCTGCAAAAGTCGAAGGTAGACGGAGTATGCGTTCCGAAGCAAGCCGGGGCAGCACCTAAGGCCAATCATGGCCATTCGAAGCTTGTATCCCGGTGCAAGCGAACTTGCTTTCGCGGCCGCTGATAATGCATCTTTGTATTGGCCGGCGACCAGCGAGCGTTTTGCCATTTCAGTTTGAATTTCCAGTTCCAGGGAGTTCAGCTTTTTCTTTATCACACTGCGTTGATCATCGCTGAGTTCCGGCCTTGCGGCCATTTTCTGGTAAGCACGGACGCATCCATGTTTCATGAGAACGATGTTTGCAGTGAGGCCTTCGCCGAGTCGATGGCAAACCTGAATCTCGCGGTCATAGCTCATGCGGACGCCGGCGACGGACAAACGCAACCACAGGTCGAAATCTTCGCAACGGTTCATGCTTTCGTCGAACAAACCAGCCTGCAAAAGAAGGTCTCGCCGCACTACGACTGATGAAGTATTGACGGTGCAGCGCTCAGCCAACAAAGCATCGAGCGTTGGCTCACCGTGCTGCGGCACGGTTTCAAACGCCACTCCGACGGGTCGGTCCTGTTTGAGATGAACGGCGTTCGAATAGACCAGCCCCAATTCAGGGCTGCGTTGGAGGATCTCCATTTGCCGTGAAAGGTGGTGCGGCAGCCAAACGTCATCGCTATCCAGAAAGGCCACGTAGCGGCCTTGGGCTTCTCGAATTCCAGCATTGCGCGCGGAACTGGGCCCGCGATTCGCCTGCTTTAAGTAGCGGATGCGAGACAAATATTGTTGTAAGGTTTGTTCCAGAGCGTCGCTGTCGAGAGAACCATCGTTCACGAGAACCACTTCAAAGCTGGAAAACGTCTGTGCGAATACAGATTCGAGAGTTGCGCAGATATAAGCTGCGGCGTTGTAAGCGGGGATTACCACGCTCACCGATGGTAATTCCGTGGCACCTGTGCCAAGCTTCGGCGAATTTGTCATACAAAATCGTCGTCGATATACAGTATTTTGCCCTGGGCCTGGGAAAGCAGACTACTCAAGCCGCGCAAATCTTGGGACACCCGGATTTTCGGTTGCCGAGCCCCGCTCCACTGGCAGAACAGAAATGGCCAGTGCCCCAGCATAACCAGCTGTCGCGGGCAAATCCTGAAGCATCCAACGGTTGACTTCTGTAGGATCGGGGCGCGTTCCTAACAAGGCTGCCGGCTCACCCTCTGCGACGGCGACATCGAATTGGTCGAGGGGAATCGACAGGCCTCCGCCCTTAGCTTTAATGAAGGCTTCCTTGCGCGTCCAGCAGCGAAAAAAAGCTTCGTGAAGAGCGCGGCCCGAAAGATGAGAGATAGCCTGGCGCTCCGACGCCGAGAAAAATCGCTGGGCCAACTTTCCCGCATCGCATTCCGGACGCAGCTTCTCCACGTCCACACCGATTTCGCGTCCTCTTGCAAAGGCCAGAGCGGCCAGCCCCTCGGTGTGCGAAACGTTGAAAGACAGGTCCGTTGGTTGGTTAGCCAAAGAGGGTTTTCCTTGAGCCGAATAGAAGAAGGCGAGATGCTCCGGGGGCTTCTCAAGGTAGGATCCCAACAAAATGCGCAGCGTAGCCCGCGTCAAAATAAACTCATTCCGATGCTGATCGAAGCGATACCGGCGAGCTCGTTCTCGCTCATCAGCCGATAGGAGTTCAGAAAGTGCGGTGGCATCTGGAATTGGCTGGTCCAGCAGCCGGTACCATACGTGGATTTCCTCAGCCGGTAAGACACGCGAGTTCCGGGCGCTTTCGATTTCGCCATAGGAATAAGTTTTGATCTCCAAAATTCGAGGCCTCGCGTTGGAAATCTAGCTACTCAACTCTACCGGAAAGTTTCCAGGGGTGACCAACATGTTGTCGTGCCGTTGTACATTGAGGCTAAACAAAGTCGGCGGCGAGTTTCACGCATGCATCGGGGCGGACCGTGTATAATTTGAGCAATTTGTTAGAGAGTCTTTCAGGCTCGCCACCCGCCTTTCGTCCCGTTAGCTCCTTTTTGCGTTGAGGAACATTCCTGGAAATTGCCTTGGGCGAAGCAGTTCTTCGAGAGCCCAGTTTATTTTTTGGGGGGATTCTCGTTCCGGAACGCTTCAAGGCTCCCTAAGGTGGGTCGTGTAATTTGTGCAGGAGATCACCGTAGAGCGGGAATTTTCGTCTAAGGCATTGACCTGAGTCCTAAATAAATCATAGAGATTCGTTCTTTTCCCTAATTTTCCATGCCAGGTTCACTGGGCGGTGCAATAAAAAGGCGCTCTGTCACCTGGAAAGGAGCAGGAGTAATTTATCGACCCGGTGGCTTGCTCCGTTTTTCCCGGTTTATTGAGTTTTCTCGATCGGGGTACCGGGCGGGGACAGGTCTTTGAGAAACACGGTTTCCGGTTTTTGAGAGCAATAACTCTGTCCGCAAGTGCCTGTGGAAATTAGTGTTCTGTCGTCACAGCCAAGGATGTCTCAAAGTGGCATTGTGGATGCTATGGAATCTGGAACAGTTCGCCGCTCTAGAGGCTGGGAGCGGAGGCGAAGCCAAAACAGGGGGAACTGATGAGGGAACAGTCCGTTCGGCTCGGCCCGCGCGAACAGCAAATTGTTGAGCTGCTTTTGCAGGGCTGCGACAACGCCGAAATTGCCCGCCAGCTAAAAATGGCGCGTAGAACCGTAAAAGCGCACTTTAACCGGTTATTCCTCCGTTTCGGAATTACCGACGGTATCAAGCGAGTTAAGCTCGCCACCCTGCTTTATAGGAGGCAAACATGTCTGCCAATGAACGCTATGGAAATCGTGTCCCCAGTGAACGGGAACAACGTGTCATCCAGCTTGTCGCCGAAGGCCTGAAGAATCGCGAAGTGGCCGATGCGATCGGGACAACTGAACATGTCGTGAAGAATTATCTTCGCGTCATCTATGACAAGCTGGGTCTTTGGAACCGCGTGGAACTCGCGCTGTGGTATGAGTCGCGACGAATTCAGCCCATGCTGGCGGCGCAGTAGATCCGACTGGGGCGGGAGTTTGCTGCGGACAACGCGAGCCGTAATCATTGGCCGCAGGAGGCACCCGCCAAACCCGGTTCTGTCCCGGAAGAGGTACGGCCCGACGGCTTAGATCTTTAGATCTACTGACAGCCGAGCGAAGGAAGGCTCTGAATCCTTTCGGCCGCGCCGGAAGCCCCTTTGCGTGCGGCAGCATCAAGCAGCAACCGGGCCTGATCGCAACTCTTGGGTACGCCGTCACCGCGAATATAGAGATCGGAGAGAAGAAGAGCCGCTGCCGCGTTCTTCTTGCCAAAGGATCGCCAGAGCCACTTTGCGGCTTCGGCAGTGTCGCGCGTTCTGCCGCGAGTGCCATTCAGGTAACTTTCCGCAACCGTTAACTCTTCCGAGCCATTGCCCTGCAATGACGCAACGATGGGCCCTGGAGTGTCGCTGGATGAGGCTGCAGGCAGCGCAGGGCTGGGTTCTGTTCTCTCCGTGGCCGACTTCCGATAGGGGCGGCTTGCTGCCGTTATTGGCTTTCGTTCAACAGCGGGCGCAGTATTCGAAGCTGGAGCCGCGTTAGTCTCGGCCTGCGCTGCTGGAGGCGGCGTCTGATCGGGCGCTGCTGGTTGTGTTTCCGCAACCGGTGGAGTGGCTTGCGGCAAAGTGTGCGAGGTTCCGGACCAGGTAGAGGATCCCTTCCATGCCACGTACACCAAGCCAAGTATCAGAATTCCCAGTGCGGCACCCACGAGCAAGCGACGGCGATTTGGAGCTTCTTCGTACTCGGGGATCAGACTTGGAACGTCCGGACGCGTCGGCCAAGTACTTTGTGGCCACGTCTGCGGTTCGGTTGCGGCCGCCATATACTGGCCGGACGGGACGCGCTCGTCCGAGGTAGCGAATTCCCGGTCGTGCTGGCCGCCCGCATATCGGTCGATTTCGCGCAGATCATTTTCGGGGGGATCATTCTCGCGCGGCCCACTCTCGCGCTGGTGACTCTCGTGCAGATCACTCTCGAACCGGCTACTCGCAATTTGATCATTCTCTTGCCGGTCGCTGCCCACAGCATCGCGCACGACCGGCGCGCCCCACATTCCTCTTGTTGGGGTTGATGGTTCGGAAGAGGCAGAGCCAACCTGCGCCAAAGGCGCGGCACACATGCCACAAAATCGGTTCCCGAGACCGTTTCTTCCGCCACAAGACTCGCACACGATCCACGCCGATTCAGCTTCCTGATGCGGAGTTCGTTCCCTCGGCAATCCTACGGGCCGCGGTTGTACGCCAGGCTCCGGCGAACTGGTGACACGCTGGGGAGGCTCAACCTCCCCCCCCTGTAGTTCGCGCAGCAACTCCAACACCGCTTCGTCGCGTTTCTCCGGTGGAGAAGTAAAGTAAACTTCGGCCCATCGCCCCATGTGTGCACCAAGCACTGGGTTTAAAAGAGGGTTCAGTTCCGGCAAGGGCAGGGTGCTGTTGCGGTTCGAATTGTTGTTGCCTGGCGCCAATCGCTGGTCACCCCCAGAGCGGTTAAGGCTATGATTGCACTCCCGGACTGCAAGGTTGTCAATCCGGCTCTGTGGAAATCGGTCGCTCGCTTGGCCGCGGAGTCTTAGTCGCAATTCTTGCGGTAGGCCGGCTCAAACTGATCGAGTTGAGCATCGCGCTGGTTTGCGTATCGGCCTTTAGGTGTCTTGCCGTAAAGGTCGGCCCCTGGGCAATAATACAATGCCGTATGTAGATCGACCCACACTTGGGTATAAGGATTACCCTTGTCTTGCGGCGCTTCCGGCGGGTCTGCCAGACCCATGCTGATGAGCATCTTGTCGAAAAGAGACAGATCGGCGGCTGGGTCTTGTTGGCGCTGTTGTGCGCTTCCCGAGGTAGTTGAAATTCCGGTAGCGCTCACTGAGTGCTCAGACCAAATACCCCAGCGAATCACGATGGCAACCAGAATTGCCGCAACCGCAAGATAAACATCACCGCGCCGTGCGCTCCAGAAACGGCCAAATGCACTCTCTCCGCGGGCATCCGCAAGTTGGTCCAGGAAGTCTTTGGCTTTTGCAGCTGAGGTCCAGGCGGCGCTGTCTTCAGTTGTCGTCGAAGCCGTCGCCCCAGTTGCCGGTTTCGGTTCTGTGTTTTCCTTATCAGCCTTATTAGTCGAGGGTTCGGAAATTCCCGATTCCTGCGATTGTGGCGCACTCTCGGGTTGCTTTAACGAGGAACTGGCCATCTCGCTCTTTCGCGGGACCGGAGAGAACGGATCGTCGTGACGGTAGTCGGCTCCAGCCTCTTTTCCCTTCTCCGCGGGCAAGGCTTTTAAGAACGAGCCCAGCTTGCTCTGCAAGCTCAGAGCCGGTTCTGCGCTGGTTCGTGGCGACCCGCAAGTGCCGCAATACTGTTCTCCGGCCACCAACTCAGTGCCGCAAGAGCTGCAAATCGTGCTTTCCCCATCAGTGCTGTTTGCCGCGAATGCATCTGTTCCGGCATCTCTGGCCAAAGCGGAGAGATTGGGTTTGATTTTTTCCAGAGCCTCCAGCATTACGGAACGCTCTTCGGCAAGTGACTTCTTCCAGGTTACCTCTTCGTCTCGCGCCAGGGCTTCCGTCACCAACCCGGCCATCAATTGGCAACTATGAACGTCCGCTTCGCGAAAAGCATTCGCCGCGGAAAAGTAAAGCTCCAACGCTCCGGCCACCCCTCCGTCGTGATAGACGGGGACGGCTATCAGAGCTTGAATTCCGCGGTGCCGGCACTCTTCCACGTCGAGCAGGAACTCGGACGTTATATCGGGGCAGCGAGCCACTTGTCCGGTGCGGAGGCAGTCGAAACAAAGCGCTCGCTCTTTTTCTACTTCAGTACCGCGCGGAAGAGCGGTTGGGCCGGTGCCTGCTGGGTAGCGGACCTTTTTTTCCTGCAGAAGTCCGACGGCTGCGCCACTTGCTTTTGTAATGTCGACCAAACGCTCTAGGACCATCGCCATCGAGCTTTCGAAATCGAGCTGGCGCAACTGAATTTGATGTTGCGTTTCGACGATCTTGGCGAGGGTGGAAGTGTAGTCTTCCGAAACCGAACCGGCAGAAGAAGGTTCGGTACTTGTCTGGAAAGCTGTCGGGGCGGATGCGGAAGCGCGGGTTGCTTGTTCTTGCTCTCGAAGCTGCTCGCTGTGCAATTCCAGGCTGAGGTCAACCTTCTGCTGTGCCCGGTTGTGCTCTTGCAGCACCCAGGCCGCTTCCAGCAGTTTGGCGAGGATTTCCTCGTTCAGAACTGGCTTGTGTTTTTCGTCCGACACGATTTCTTTCGCCACTATCACCGGCCGTCCGTTGTGCAGGGTCAAGCCGCGACGAGCCGGGACTGCCCCTATTTTATTGCAAATCCTTTCGCAGCATCGGAACACTGTAGGACTACGCGTACCGGGAAATTAACCGCAGCCAATGCCACGCTCCTGCTCTTAAAAAAGGAGGACACAGATCCTCCTCCCGTCAATAGTTTATAACGCCAAACGGCGACTAGAGACTAATGCATACGCGACCGGAGATGACCTTCGTAATCTCAGGGGAGAGCGGCGTGGCTGATGATGTTGTCTGCGACGAGATCAATTTGCTTGCATGCGTTTGCCGCTCAGGGAGAAGTGCACCGCCGGTGTGATGATAAGCGACAGAACCATGGAGACCAGCACGCCGCCGATCACCGCGATGGCCAGCGGTTGCAGCATTTGCGAGCCCGCGCCGAGGGCAAAGGCAAGAGGAAGCATCCCCGCGACGGTGGCCATGGCCGTCATGACAATCGGTCGCAAGCGCCGCCGCCCCGCCTGTAGGATTGCCTCTTCGGCGGTCATTCCTAAAGCTTGCATTCGCTGATCCGCATCTAGGAGAAGAATGCCATTCTTGGCCACGATGCCGATCACCATGATCATCCCCATGAAGGAGGAAATATTGAATGTGGTGTTCGTGATCAGCAGGGCAATGAAGACTCCTGATGTAGACAACAGCGCTGATGCAAGAATCGCAACCGGCGCTGCGAATGTCCCAAACTCGAATAAGAGCACGATGAAAAGTAGAAGAATCGCCAGAACCAGAACCATGACCAGATCATGGAATGAGCGCTGCTGTTCTTCGTATGTTCCGCCGTACTCGACGCGAATGCTCGAAGGGATGTGCAACCCGGCAACCACACGCTTGACGTCGGCCATGCCACTGCCCAGGTCGCGGCCTTCCAGTCGCGCCGTGACTGCTACATCGCGCTGCAGGTTCTCGCGGCGAATTTCGGTTTGACCGGGGATTTCAATCATGTTTGCCAGGGCGCCGAGCGTGGCCGTGTGTCCGGTGCTGCTCACCAGCAGCGTGTCACGCATGGCCTGGAGCGAGGCACGGTTGGCGGCGGGAAAGCGCACGCGCAACGTGTAGGCGCGGTCGTTCGTGACTACGGGGGTGGGCGCTGGTTCGCCTTCGAGAATCGCTGACGCATCGAGAGCCACCTCTTCGGCGGTGAATCCGGCGCGCGCTGCAACGCTGGGATCGACGTTGAAAGTCACCGCAGGACCGCTGATCGTATTCTCGATGCCATTGCGCACATCGACTACGCCTTTAATTCCGCCCTTTCCAGTTTTTTCATCCGGGCTTATAGCATCGGCTACTTTGGGTGCCCACTCTTCGAGCAGTTTGGCATCTGGCGAAAACAATTTGATCTGAATCGGCTCGGGAACCGAGGTTAGGTCGCCGATCATGTCTTGCAGCACCTGCGTGAATTCCACGTCCAGAGCCGGTTCTTCTTGCTTGATCTTCGCGCGCATGTCGGCGATGACTTCGTCGATACCCCGGTCGCGCTTGCTTTTCAACTTCACCAGAACGTCGCCGGTATTGGCTTCTGTCACGGCAGCCAGGCCGAGTTGCAGGCCAGTGCGCCGCGAGGTGCTTTCCACTTCAGGAATCTCGCGGAGCATCTGTTCGACGTGGCCAACCACGCGATTGGTTTCCGCCAGCGAGCTGCCTGCCGGCATTATGTAATCGAGAACGAAGCCGCCTTCGTCCATTTCCGGCAGCAAGTCCGAACCGGAAAAGCGATAACACACATAAGAGACAACCACGAGCGCAAGACTGAAGATCAACAGGAGACGAGGCCGCTCTAAAGCTCGCCGCAACCAGCGCTCGTGGAAATTCACGATACGCAGAAAAAATCCGCCGAGATGAGCTTCTTCCGTCGCTAAGAGCTTTTGTGCATCGGGCTCTCCAGGGCCGATTGTCGAAGCTGCCGATATGGTCGTCTCGTGTAGTTGGGATCGCGAGCGCTCTCCCCCATTGGTTTCGCGGCGGCGTTGGATCAAGTACTGGCTGAGATCTGGCGTCCAGGTCAGCGCCAGGCCAAGAGAAGTGAGAAGTGCGACCGTCATCGTCACTGCCAATGCACGAAAAAAAACTCCGGTGACGCCAGTGATTACGATCAGCGGAACAAAAACCACGACCGGCGTAATTGTCGAGCCGATCAAGGGAACTGTTATTTCCTTCAGGGCGCTTTCGATTGCTTCGACGCGGCCCTGCCCCGTGTCGCGATGCAAGACAATGTTTTCGACAACTACAATCGCATCGTCGATAACCAAGCCGACGGCCGCAGCCAGTCCGCCCAGCGTCATCAAGTCAAATGTCTCGCCCATGACCTTGAGCGCGATAAACGTAACTGCGATGGTCACTGGAATCACCAACCCCGCCACCAGCGACGTTCCCCAGTCGCGCAGAAAAACCACCAGAATGATGGAAGCGAGAATCAATCCCAGCAGAATCGCATCGCGCACGCTCTTGATCGATTCATTGACGATAATTGACTGGTCGTAGAAAGGCTCGATTCGGATTCCGGGAGGCAGAGTCTTGCGAATCCGCTCAATCTCGTCGTGAACCTCCTGTGCCACCTGCACCGTGTTTCCGTCCGGCTGGCGGTTGATGTTCAGCAAGACCGCTGGCTTGCCGTTAGCAGTCACGATTGTGTAAATCGGTTTTACGCCGGGAGCAACCGTGCCGATGTCTCCGATACGTACAGGAATACCGGCTGGAGTATTTTTAACGACCGCATTTGCGATCTGTTCGGGAGTGCGCACCTGGCCATTTACCAGCCCAAGGTAGAGTTGATGATTTTGTTCGAGCAATCCCGGCGAATCGATCAGGTTTGTGCGCCTCACAGCTTCCAGAATGTCGGAAACCGTAACGCCTGCGGCCAGCAGCTTCGAAGGATCCGGTGTGATGTGAAACTCCGGCTCCCGGCCTCCCTGAATCACGACCGTAGAGACTCCATCGAGGCGGTTGAGCCGCGGCTTCATTTCATACGTTGCCACTTCCCACAGCTTGGTCTGCGGCATGGTGTCGGAGGTCAGGCTGTAGCCGATGATGGGGAAGCTGGCGAATGTCATGCGGTGCGCTTCCACTTTGGCGGAAGCGGGAAGCTCGGGCTGTACGCGGGAGAGCGCAGCATTTACGTATTGCAGCGTCTGGAACATGTCCACATCCCAGCGAAAAAAAAGGTCGACCTCGGCGGATCCCCGGCTGGTGATGGAGCGTACTTGTAGCAAGCCGGGAACGCTGTTAACTGCTTCTTCTATAGGCCGGGTCACCGTGACCATCATTTGGTCGATAGGCATCACTCCGTTGTCGACGCCGATGAGTACGCGGGGGAAATTTGTAGAAGGAAAGACTGATATCGGGATCGTGAATGCAAGATAGGCGCCCAAGAGCGCCAGTGTCAGAATCAGAAAAATGACCGGTCTGGAGTGCCGGGCAATCCAGTGGTCGGCTTTCGGCGAGTTCACGCAAACGCTCCGGCGCGTTTATTTTTCACTGGAGCCCTCGCTTGCAGGCTTGGGTTCTTCGGCAGGGGCCGATTTCGCCGCTTCCACTTTGATTTTAGTGTTGTCGGGCAGGCCGTATGCGCCACTGGCAATGACTTTGTCGGTCATCGCGAGCCCTTGGACAACCTGCACGTCATCGCCTTGGCGAATGCCGGTCTTGACCGCCTTTTGATGGGCGCGGCCATCCGTTCCCGCGACCATGACGGCCGTTGAGCCATCAGGTGCGGCTATGACCGCGGCGGCAGGAACGACGAGAGCGTCCTTGACGGTCTTGGCGGTCAGCGAGAGCTGCACGCTGGTTCCGGGCTTCAACTGATGCTGAGGATTCTTCGCTTCCAGCCAAACTTCCACCGTGGTGCTGTTGGGATCGAGCGCAGGGCTTACAACGGTGACCGTGCCCGTGATCGGTTTGTCGATTCCCGGAATCGTCATCGTGCCCTCGTCGCCAACTTTCAACCTTGCGGCGTCGGCTTGCGGAATGTGAGCTTTGGCAATGACAGAAGAAATGTCCATGACGGTCAGGAGCGGCGAACCGGCTGTGGCCATTTCTCCCGGATACAGGGGACGATCGGTAATGACTCCATCGATCGGGCTGCGAATTTCGGAATAACTGAGCTGCGCTTGCGCTCCGAGATATTTTCCCTTCGCCGATTCGAGCTGGCCGGCGGCGGCCTTCAATTCTTGTTGCTTGCCGATGGCCATTAACGCATCCAGATGCTTTTTGGCAATCGCATATTGGTTACGCGCCTGCGTGATATCGACTCCCGACTGGTCGAGTTCTTTGCGCGGCAGCGCTCCCTGCTCGAAGAGTTGTTGCCGGCTCTGATAAACCTTCTCTTGGGCATCGAGCGATTGCTTGGCCTGCTGCGCTTCGGCTTCGGCTTTTTGGATTTCCTCGGGCAGGCTGGCGCCCGTTGTGGTCTCGTACGTCGCCTGTGCCTGATCGTAAGCGCCTTTATTCTCCTGAGCCGCCGCTGTCAGGTCGCGATTTTCCAGCACCGCCAGCAACTCGCCCTGATGCACGTGGCTGCCACGATTGACCAGAAATTTCTGCACTGGTGCACTGATTTTCGGCACAATCGCCGCTTGCCTCCGAGGAGATAGGATCGCCTCAGCGCTGATGGTGTGCTCAATCGTGGTCTTTTCGACAGGCACGACCTGCACCGTCACAACCGGTTCGCCTTCGGTCTTGCCTGCGGCGCAACCCGTCAAAAAAAGTGAGCCAGCGGTCAAGACCATTATCAGAAGTGATCGCAGCCAGTCTGAAGAATTTCCGATGGCCGAATTAAGGAACAGTGTGACTGGATGGCGATTCATTCGGACTAGAAGTTTCCCGTCAGAGTTTGCAGGTTGGCCACAGCTACCCAAAATCGCTCCTGTCCGTCATCGTAGGCATTTCGCGCTTGCGTCAGCGTATTTTGCGCGTCCACGATTTCGAGTACGGTGGCTTCTCCCGCTTGATAACGCAAATTGGTCAGGCGCAGGCTATCCGCCGCGAGTTCCGCGGAACTGGAAAGCGAATCCAGTTCCGACCGTGCAGTGTCGGCTTCGCTGTAAAACTCCCGCAGATGGCTGAGCAACTGTCGCTGCGAAAAGCTTAGTTCTACGCGTGCCTGATCGCGGCGCAATTCCGCATGCTTCAATTTGCTGCGGTCGGCGCCCCAACTGAAAATCGGAATTTGTAGAGTGGCGACCGCCGAATAGCCAAGATTGCGAAGGCCATCGGTACGGATGGCGAACTTGTTGGAGTCAATGCCGTAAAAGTAATCGACGTTCAGAGCAGGTAGCAATCCTCCCCACGCGGCCGTGACCTCGTGGTTGGCGGCCTCCAGCGCCGACAATGCGGCGCGCAACTCAGGATTACTTTTTTTCCCCGCCACTTCGACCTCGGAAAAAGATGGCAGAGGTTCCGGGTTCTGGAGATCATCCACCACCGTAAAATTCTGATTGAAATCCGGAAACAGCAAGACGGCCAGATCCAGCCGGCTCTTTTCCATGTCGAGCCGCGCTTCCTGCAGTTCGCGCTCCTGTTGGTGAGTTTGAATTCTGGCTTTAATCACGTCGGCGCGGGCCACTTCACCACCGTTTTCGAGCTTCTGGCTGATGCCAAGGAACCGTTGGGCTTCAGTCGCAGCTCGTTGTGCGCTGGCGTACTTGCGCTGGGAAACAATGAGCCCGTAATAAGCCTGCGTAACTGTAACCACCAATCCGCGTGTGGCAATCTCCGCCTTGGCGCGGGCTTGCGCCAGCGCTGCGGATGACCGTCTATAGTCGGCGAAGGTGGTCAGCGAAACGGCCTGATGTACGTCACCCTGACTAATATATTCATGCACACCGTTATTGGCGACGAACCGGCTGCCGGAGCAGGTGAGGTTTGCCGCGCACACTGCGGGCTGTCCAGTGCCCTCGGTGTAAATAAACGACGTGTTGTAGTTGACCGACGGAAGTATTCCCGCACGCGCCTGCACTTTGTCTTCTCTCGCGATTCCGAGGTCCGTAACCGCCGCACGGTATTGCGGATCGTTGCTCTCCGCCCGCTTGAGCGCATCCTGAAAGGTAATAGTCAAGGGCGTGTCACCGTTCGCCGATCCCAGATTTTTTTGCGCTTCCAGGTCGACGCTCGACGACTGGGCCTGTGCAAAATTGGCTGTCGAGAAAACCAAGGTCAAGAAGAGAACTCTGGCAGAAAAAGTCTTCCCACTCTGGAACGAGATGCCCATCGTCTTGCAGGAAGCCATTGCAGAAATCATGAGCAGCACCCCGAAAAACCACAAGGTTCAGAAGCGTGAAACCCAAAGTATATGACAACAAAAGTCATATGCGGTTCGCGAACCAGTCTTGGAACCATCCTGTGTGTGGTCATCCGCGCAACGATGAAGCCCGGGTGAATCGTTTGTCGTACGCCTATCTCTGCTATCAGTTGCCAGCGGGAGCCCAATGTGGAACTGGGCCAGCTTACCACCGGTTTCCTGAAAGCTATCTGAAAGAGGAAAGGTTTGCTCGTAAGTGCTAGAACTCCAGAGTGTTAAAGGGCAGGGCATGGAAGAGGGCGATCAAATGGCGAAGCTCGTGCAATCACTGAGATGCACGAAGCGTTCGGTACCCAGGAGGAAAAGGTGGTCGATCTCGACGAAATCAAAGTCACGCCGCGCGATCAACAGGTCTTGAGCCTGCTGGTCCAGGGGTGCAGCAATAAGGAAATCGCGGGCCAGTTACAGATCAGCCCGCGCACCGTAAAACAACATCTTCGCACGCTGTTTCTGCGCGCCGGCATCCGCGATGGCCGCAAGCGTGTAAAACTCGCCATTGCCATGTTCACCAAGGAGGAGGAAGTAAGGTCATGATGCCAAGAGAGCAACTTACTCCCAAGGAAACCCACGTCGCAACCCTGGTCTGGCAGGGGTTGACCAATCGCGAAATCGGCAAGGTCATGGGAACCAGCGAGCAGGTCATCAAGAATCATTTGCGCAGCATCTTCGACAAACTGGGCGTTTGGAGCCGGCTGGAACTTGCGATGTATGTCGCCAGCCATGGAGGCAAGAACTGGGCTCCGCACGGCCACAGCCAGGCAGTCGCCAGCGATTTGGATCTGGCGGGATGATTGTGGCGTGCTATGTAGCGGCCGGAGTCTGCAAACAGTTTCATGTAGGTCTCCGGCCGATGGAGCTAAATTCGCGTAACCCATTGCGCATCAGTAGGTTTCCCGAACAGCCGTGCGGCGCGAGAATTGCAACTGGCAATTGGATACGCGACCGCGAGGCTTGCAGGCTCTAGGTTTCCGTTTCTATGTTTCAGGTGCGTAATATGGCTCATAAAGAAACATTTTGGATGGCTTGCGATTCGACGGAGCAGTTGCGCGCGGAGTATGGACCTTTTCACACCCGCGCGGAAGCCGAGTCGGAAGCGCACAAGCTTGGATTTTCGTACCTTCTTCGCTACGAGCACATGTTGGGAGAAAACGAGGAAATCCAGGAGGTGCGCAGTATTTTTATTGAGCTAGATGGCGCTACGCAACCAGAGGAAACGGGGCCGGTTACACTGCACACGCGGTGCGCCACTTGCGGCGAGTCGGCTGCGCACGAGAAATCGTGGCAGGCGGAAGTATGGGCCGACATCCATGAGTTTGAACACAGCCGTCATCTCGTGCGCCTGTTCGAGCACGCTTTGGGACGGGGCTTGAAAGAAATTGGCAACTGGCGAGGCTAGGCGTTTTCTAGAAGCAAGTTGATAACAGGAAGCGGTTACGCAGCATCCGCCAATTGGCTGGCAGCGGCCCCGTCCACGAACCAAATCAGTTTGCCATCATCCGGCTGGACTAACTTCGAAGGGTATTGTTCGCCTGGAGCATCGCTCTGCAACACTGTTCGCAGCACGGCGGCCTTATCCGTCCCGCTCACTAGAAATGCAACTCGCCGCGCCGCATTCAAGACCGGAAGGGTAAAGGTGATCCGGCTGGCCTTCAGTTTTTCCACCCAGTTCGCCACCACGAGGCGAGATGTTTCGGTCAGAGCCGCAGTTTCAGGGAAGAGAGATGCGGTGTGCCCATCGGGGCCCATGCCCAGGAGAATGAAATCGAAGCGCGGGAATTGCCCCGGTTCCAAAGAAAAGAATTTGCGCAGTGTCTGTTCATACGCCAACGCAACCGCATCCGCATCGGGATTTTCCGCCGGAACCCGAAATACGTTGGCCGAAGATACCGGAATCTTCGACAACATTGCCTCCTCCGCCATACGGTAATTGCTGTCCTTGTCATCGGGAGGAACGTGCCGCTCATCTCCCCAAAAAAAGAATGTCTGCTCCCAGTTGAGAGACGAGCGCGCATTACTGGCCAGCAGGGTGAACAGACTCTTAGGCGTCGAGCCGCCCGAAAGAGCAATCGTGAATCGTCCCCGTTGTGCTATCGCTTCATTGGCGGCAAGCACGATTTCTTCCGCGGCGGCGGCAAACAATTCCTGAGGCGTGGCCAGTTTCCGAATGCTCGGGGAGGATTTCATAGCTTGAGTCTAGGACTTCCCATTCTGCGCGGCGCACCGGGCCGCGCCCAGCAGTCCGGCCTTGTCGTTGGTTACTACGCAAACGGGAATCGATTCAATCAGCGGGCGCATACGGCCCTTGTCCAAAAAATTCTGCATGAAAAGCGATTCCTGCAAACGGGACAGAATCTTGGGCGAGATTCCTCCTGCCAGGAACAGGCCTCCAGTGGCCATCACTTTCAGCGCCAGGTTGGATGCTTCCGCGCCATACACGGAAATCCAAAGCTCCAGCGATTTCTCTGCCAGCCCGCAGGTGCGGTTCATCGCAGCGCGCGAGATCGCGGCCGCCGCGTCGCCCGCATCGATCTCATGACGAAGTTCCGCCGGTTCCGAACCGCCGCCGGAAGAGCGCAGGAACTCATACACATTGACTAAGCCGGGCCCGGAGAGAATTCGCTCGTAGCTCACGTGCCCGAAGCGGGCCTGTAGAAAATGCAACAACTCGATCTGCACATCGTCTCGCGGCGCAAAATCGGTGTGTCCGCCTTCGCAAGCAAAAACGTGATGCCGGGTTCCATCCCAAAACAAACCCGCTTCGCCCAAGCCGGTTCCGGGCGCAATCACCGCCTGATTGCCTACAACTTTTCCGGTTACTTGATTCAAGGGAACCAGGTCCGATTCTTCAAGAGCGCCCACGCCCCAGGCGCTGGCCTCGAGGTCATTGATCAGGAAGGTCGCGGGTACCTTGAGCTGTTTGGCGAGCTGGGATTGTTCGACTACCCAGGGCAGATTTGAAGTCTCCACCCTGCCGTGACGCACCGGCCCGGCGATTCCGAAGCAGGCGACATCGGGGCGTGTTCCCGACTCTTGCACGAACTGAACCGCAATCTCGCCCAGTTCCTTGTGTTCGCGGCTGGGGAAAACGCGCTCAGAGACGAGATGGAAATGCCCGTTCGATGATTGAAAATAGGCGAGCCGAGCGTTCGTACCGCCAATATCGCCGGCCAGGATCATTTCTCGAAATTCCTCCAGCGGCGCCCGTCGCGTTCCAACAGCTCGTCGGCATCCTTCGGTCCCCAAGTGCCAGACGCGTAGTTGGGAAAGTTACGCGGCGGTAGCGCCTTCCAGATGTCGAGCATGGGGCTGACCACGGCCCATCCAGCTTCCACCATGTCAGCGCGTTGAAACAGGGTCTGATCACCGATCATGCAGTCGTGCAGCAGACGTTCATATCCCGTGCTGGGCTGCTGTTTGCCAAAGTATTGCTGATATTCAAAATTCATGTCCACCGTGCCCAGGCGCATAACCGCATCGGGGACCTTGGCCGCGAAGCGCAAGGAGATTCCTTCCTCGGGTTGGATGTGCAGCACGAGCTGGTTCGGCATCAGGTGATCGACCGGCGTATCTCGAAATAATACAAAAGGCGCGCGCCGAAACTGTATCACGATTGTGGTATTGCGCTTCGGCATGCGCTTGCCCGTGCGCAGATAAAAAGGCACGTCCGCCCAGCGCCAGTTGTCGATGAGAAGCTTCATCGCTACGAAAGTCTCGGTCCGCGAATCGGGAGGAACATCGCTTTCGGCGCGGTAGGCGGGGACGCGCTCGCCATCCATTTCTCCTTCGCCGTACTGTCCACGCACCGTGCGACTCAAAACGTCTTCGTCGCCGAGGGGTTGAATGGCGTGCAGGATTTTAGCCTGCTCATCGCGCACCGCGTTCGCCTCAAAGGAAATGGGCGGCTCCATCGCCGTCAAACTGATCAGTTGCATGATGTGGTTGGGAACCATATCGCGCAACGAGCCAGCGTGGTCAAAGTAGCCGCCGCGCTGTTCTACGCCCACTGTCTCAGTCACCGAAATCTGGACGTGATCGATATAACGCCGGTTCCAGATGGGCTCAAAAATTCCGTTGGCAAAACGGAATGCCATGATGTTCTGCACCGTCTCTTTGCCCAGGTAATGATCGATGCGGTAAATCTGTTTTTCGTCGGCCACTTTAAGGATTTGCTGGTTCAGCGCCTTGGCCGATTCCAGGTCGTGCCCGAAAGGCTTTTCAATGATTACGCGGCGCCAGTGGTCTGGGCTTTGTTCCATCATGCCGGCGGCGGAAAGCTTCTCCACGATGCCCCCAAAATAGTTGGGCGATGTCGCCAGGTAATAAAAAAAGTTTTGGTGCGCGGAGTGATCTTTGTCGACTGTGGCAAGAAATTCCTTCAACTGAGGATAGATTTTATCGTCCGTGAAATCTCCGGCAAAGTAGTAGAACCGGCTTTGAAACCACTCCCACACTTTGCTGTCCACGCAGTCGGTGCAGAACTCCTTCACATAATCGTGAACTTTCTTGCGAAAGTCGTCGTTCGACTTCTGCGATCGCGCTACGCCAACCACGGCAAAATCCTGCGAAAGCAAACCAGCCGAGGCCAGATTGTAAAGAGCGGGAATCAATTTCCGTCCGGTCAAGTCGCCCGCCGTTCCGAAAATCACCATCACGCAGGGGTCGCCCTGCTTACCCGAACGGCGAGAGCTGGCCACCGGCTGTTCCACAAGTTGAGCCATCTTCAAAGTCCTCAGAAGTCGTGCTGAAAAAGAAAAACAAAACGGAACTAGGCGCTTTTCTTCGCGGCGGCGGCGCTCGCTTCGATGTGCCCGCCGAACTTCTGCCGCATGGCGGAGAGCATCTTCTCGGCGAACGTATGCTGCTGACGCGAACGGAAGCGAACATACAACGCAGCGGTCAGGACATCTGCCGGAACCGCTTCTTCAATCGCCGCCTGAATGGTCCAGCGGCCTTCGCCGGAATCCTGCACGTAGCCTTCGTACTCGGAAAGCGTGGGATTCTCCGTCAGCGCCATCGCCGTGAGGTCGAGCAGCCACGAACTCACTACGCTTCCTCGCCGCCACACCTCTGCGATATCAGGCAGATTCAGATCGTAGCGATGTTCTTCGGGCAGTTCCTTGCTGGTGGCGTTCTTGAAGATGTCGAAGCCTTCCGCATATGCCTGCATAATGCCGTATTCGATGCCGTTGTGCACCATTTTCACAAAGTGGCCAGCACCGGACGGCCCGCAGTGAATGTAACCGTCTTCGGCGGTGCCTCCCAGTTTTTCGCGCCCCGGCGTGCGGGAAATATCGCCCTTGCCCGGAGCGAGCGTTTTGAAAATCGGATCAAGCCGCTGCACGGCTTCTTTCGGCCCGCCAATCATCATGCAGTAACCGCGGTCGATACCCCAGACGCCGCCGCTGGTGCCGACGTCAACATAGTGAATGCCCTTGTCTTTGAGTTGCGCTGCGCGGCGCACGTCATCTTTGAAATACGAGTTGCCGCCGTCGATGATGGCGTCTCCCGCCTGCATGTATTGCGAGAGCTTCTGCACGGTCTGTTCGGTCGGGCCGCCGGCGGGCACCATAATCCATACTGCGCGTGGCGGCGTCATACGCTTGATGAGATCTTCCAGAGAGCCGCTCTCGGTTGCGCCTTCTTTGCCCAGCGCCTTGACTGTGTCGGCGCTCAAATCGGAAACCACAATCTGGTGCCCGCCCTTCATCAAGCGGCGCGTCATGTTCGCGCCCATCTTACCTAGACCTACCATTCCCATTTGCATCGATCTGCTCCTGATGTTGCTGTATCGCTGTTGAGTCGCAAGAAAAGACTTATTGAATCGCGCCCGATCTTACCGCCGCCGCTAACGGTTCGGGGACGAAAGTCTTCAGTCGGCTCACGGTCGCTATCCTTTTTGCCCCGCGCTCTTTTGTCCGGTGCTCTTTGCAACCGCTGCCAGCAATTTGTCGAAAGCATCGGCAAAAAGCTTGACACCGTCGTCGGTGAGCTTGTCGGTAACTTGCTTCATCGAGATACCCGCTGCCGCCAGATCGTCCATGGTTTTCTTTGCGCCGGCTACGTCTTCGGTCAGGCTCTGCCGCAACTTGCCATGATCGCGGAACGCATCGATGGTGGCTGGAGGCATTGTGTCGACGGTGTCGGGTCCGATGAGCTCTTCCACGTACAGAACGTCGCGATACGCCGGATTCTTTGTGCTGGTGCTGGCCCAGAGCACACGCTGCGATTGCGCGCCCTTAGCTGCTAGCGCTTCCCAACGCGGACCGCTGAAAATCTTCTGATAGCTGGCATAGGTCAGCTTGCCGTTGGCGATGGCCACTTTGCCCAGCAAGGTCTTCAGGAACGCTTGCTGCTGGGGATCTTTCGTTGCTTTGAGCTTCTCTTCGATTTTCGAATCCACCAGCGAATCGATACGGCTGATGAAAAAGCTCGCCACGCTTGCCATCTTCTTCAGATTTCCGCCGCGTCCCCCCAGATCTTCCAATCCGGCGATATAGGCTTCAGCAACTTTCTCATAGACATCCTGCGCGAACAGGAGAGTGATATTGATGTTGATTCCTTCGCCAATCAACTGCCGGATCGCCGGTAATCCTTCCGCCGTGCCCGGAACCTTGATCATCACGTTTTCGCGCTGCACCGACTTCCATAGGCGGCGGGCTTCGTCGATCGTCTCTTTCGTTTTACGTGCGAGATAAGGAGAAACTTCCAGACTGACATACCCGTCGCGAAACTTCGAGCTTTCATACACCGGGCGCAGGATATCCGCCGCGTCCTGAATGTCGCGAATGGCAATCAGTTCGAACCGGCCAGTCGAATCGAGATCAGTCCGTGACGACAGCGACTTAAGCATATCGTCGTACAACGAGCTCTCGCCGATAGCTTTTTCAAAAATCGACGGGTTCGAAGTCATGCCGCGCAATCCGTCGTTTTCGATCATCTGCTTGAGCTTGCCTGTGGTCAGCAGGTCGCGGCGAATGTAGTCCAGCCACATCGACTGGCCGTAATTCAAAAGTTCTTTCAGAGGATTCGTCGTCTTCGAGGTGGGTTCCAGAACTCCGGTTGGTTGCATAATCGTCTCCATGATGCTGCGCGCTGAACTAGCTTTTCGCGCGCGGTTGGTTAAGCGGACTTGTTTCGGGCGATGGCGCTTCAGTTGGCCGAGAGGACTTTTCGCGCCTCCGCAACTACTGCTTCGACCGTGAATCCGAAAAACTTCAGCAAATCTTTTATTGGCGCAGAAGCGCCAAAGCGATGCATGCCAATACTTCGTCCCTTGGGGCCGACGTAACGGTCCCATCCAAATGTAGCGGCCATTTCCACCGACACTCGCGCGGTTACGGCCGCAGGCAGAACGCTTTCTTTATAAGCCGCATCCTGCCGCTCAAAAATCTCCCAAGATGGCATGCTGACCACTCGCGCCTTAACGCCTTCCGCCTGCAATTTTTCATATGCGTCGACACAAAGGGAAACTTCGCTTCCCGTGCACATCAGAATCACATCCGGCTTGCCACCCGGAGCATCGGCCAGAACATAAGCTCCCTTCGCCACGCCGGATGCGGGCGCGTACTTTGTGCGGTCCAGCGTGGGCACGGGCTGCCGTGTCAGCACCAGCACCGCCGGCTGATGCTGCAACTGCGCAATCACTTTCCATGCTTCCACTACTTCGTTCGCATCGCCCGGTCGCAGCACGAGCAGGTTAGGCATGGCGCGTAGCGACGCTAGCTGTTCGATGGGTTGATGCGTGGGACCGTCTTCGCCCAGTCCAATCGAGTCGTGGGTGAAAACAAAAGTTGAAGGAATCTCCATCAGCGCCGCAAGGCGGATGCTGGCGCGCATGTAATCGCTGAAATTGAAGAATGTCGCGCCGAAAGCTCGAACGCCGGACACGACCATTCCGTTCACTGCCGCGCCCATTCCATGCTCGCGCACGCCGAAGTGCAGATTGCGGCCGGCATAGTCAGCGGCCCGAAAGTTGCCGGCTCCGTCGAACGTGAAGTTGGTCTTGGTCGAGGTCGCGAGGTCCGCCGCGCCGCCCATCATCCAGGGAATATTCTGCGCGAGGGCGTTTACCGCTTTGCCTCCGCTGTCGCGGGTCGCTAGGCCTTTTGCATCCGCCGGAAACGATGGCAAATTCTTGTCCCAACCATCCGGCAGTTCCCGGCGCTGCATCAAGTGCAACCGCTCCGCCAGTTCCGGAAACTTCTTTGAATACTCCGAGAACGATTTCGTCCACTGCGCACGCAACTCGCGCCCGCGCTTGCCGATACCGTCGCGGAAATGCTCGCGCACGCCATCGGGAACCAGAAATTTCGCATCCTCCGGCCAGCCGTAAAATTTCTTGACCAGCCGGACTTCTTCCACGCCCAAAGGTTCGCCGTGAGCCGCGTTCGTATCCTGCTTGTGAGGCGATCCGTAGCCGATGTGGCTATCGACGACGATCAGGGTCGGCCGGTCCGTCGTCTTGGCGAAAAACTCGAAGGCCCGCTTCAGCATCTCCAGGTCGTTTGCATCCGACACTCGCGTGACGTTCCATCCATAGCCGACGAAACGTGTCATCGCATCGTCGCTGTACGACCAACTTGCGGGCCCGTCGAGCGTGACCGAATTGTGATCGTAGATCCAGCAGAGATTCGAAAGCTTCAAATGTCCGGCGAGTGAAGCCGCTTCTCCGCCAACTCCCTCCATCAAATCGCCATCGCCACATATCGCGTAGACGTTGAAATCGAAGATTTCAAATCCGGGCCGGTTGAAATTCGCAGCCAGCCATTTTGAGACGATCGCCATACCCACACTGTTGCCAATGCCCTGTCCCAGCGGGCCCGTTGTCGTTTCTACGCCTGTCGTGAGGTGAGATTCGGGATGCCCCGGTGTCCGGCTGCCCAACTGACGGAAGCGCTTGATCTCTTCCATGGGCATGGCCAGCTCTTTTAATACCTGATCGTTTTCGTCGACGTCGCGAACCTCGGCCAAGTGAAGCATCGCATACAGAAGCATCGAAGCATGGCCGTTCGAGAGAACGAAACGGTCGCGGTTTTGCCAGGTCGGGTCAGCGGGGTCATAGCGTAGAAAATCCTGCCATAAGCAATAGGCAACCGGCGCCAAGCCCATGGGCGCGCCCGGATGGCCGGAATTTGCTTGCTGCACGCCGTCGATGGCGAGGGTGCGGATGGTGTTGATACAAAGAGTTTCCAGTTGCGTGCCCGTCACCAAGGTTTGTTCACTGGCTACCATGCAGTCTTTCCTTCCGCTGAAGCGAGGTCCGGTGCGGGACCTGGCAGTCATACAAAATTAGAGTGACCCGTCACAAAAAAGGTTCAGTATGCTGAGAGTGTATCAATTTCCAGGCGGAAGGGTTTCGTGGTTCTGTGAAAATTGGATGAATGGGCTTTAATGGAGAACTGCCGGACGCGATTGGAACGTTCTACTTCAGCAATTCCATATAGCTGTTTTCACTGCGCTTGGCGCGGGCATTTTCCTGAACATACTTAAGGAATTGCCGGAGGTTATCGCGTTCACCGGCTCCCATAGCGTCAAAGCGCAGGCGCACGCCAGTGTTGGGTGCACTTCGGGTAACAATTCCGGTTAGTGCGAAACCCTTAACCCAGATCTTGCCGTTGGCCAGCCAGAGGCCGATCTCGACCTTCGCCCCGCTCTTTACTGGTTCCACGGTCTCCACCAGACACCCTCCGACGCTGGTATTAAAAAGATTGCCCCAGATCGGCTTTTCTGCGTCGTCTACATGCAATTCCACTGCCACGAAACATCGAACTCGTGGATGATGACGACGGTCTCCCACCGGGTTGGGAGTAAAAATATCAGGCTCAAAGGGTGGACCCGTTAAGGTTGCGGGCGGGGTAGGCTCCGCCTCTTTCTGAATCTTGCTCCGAGCTTCCCGCTGCGCTTGTACTAAAGCTGTACCCGTCCCTGAGGCAGATGCTTTAATTTCTTGCATCGCCTTGAGCAAGGCTTCTTCTCGTCCTTCGGGCACTGCTTCCCGGTAGGCCTGCAACAGTTTTCCCACATGCCGAACCAAATCCGGGTCGGAAAGTATGCTGGTCCAGTCGGTTGCTTTGGGCTCGGAGGAATTCAGATTGCTCATAAAAGAATATTTGTCGTTCCAAATAACCGCGGAACTGCGCTTGTCGCGGATGCGGCGTCTCTCCAAGATGTATCGGGAGTCACTTACATTCAAGATGACCGAAGTCACCTGCGATGAGAACTTTTCGCATTCCCGCGATCTCGATCCCCAGAGTCGGCAGTTGAGGCGCAAAGCAGGAGATCGGGGTCGATCCTGCCCTTGGGTAAAGGAGGGAGTTAATTTACGTGTTGAAACCAACCGAAACGACCTGAGGTCCTTCTAATGGTAGCTATTTCGGAGTTCTTCCTGCACTGAAGGCGCTCTCGGCAACCGGAAGAATCGAATTGGGGTTCTGAGTCAGTACGCTGACGGTCGCTGGTTAGGGCTAGGGATCAAGTCTCGATCGGAGTCCAATCGTTTTGCATCGCCAACCGGGCCAAGCGAATCAAAAGCAAGACGTTATGCTATTTTCGTGAAAGGTGTCCCGCGATTTTGCGTTGGCGGGATGTTTCCAGATCCAGGAATGTGGCGCACCGTAAAAATTCTGCCAGGGGTGCTTCTCGCCTGCTTGCAGTTCATGGCGTCGTCGTATCTTTTTTCTCAGACCGACGGATCGGCACCTACGCCTTCCATTTCTTTGCCCGGTTCACAAAGCCCGTTCCTAGGAAGCGAGCCTTCCGGCAAAGCGACCGCCGAAGTGCTGCCCATCGACTTCAAAGATGCGATTGATCGCGGCTTGCGGTACAACCTTGGCCTGCTGCTTTCCGGGGATCAAGCCATTATGGCTCGCGGCGAGCGATGGAAGGCGCTCAGCGATCTGTTGCCCAACGTGCAAGGGCAGGTTTTGGAGAACGTTCAGACGGAAAGTCTGGCGGCCCTCGGCTTCGGCAAGATCTTCAAACCGGGTGTGTTCCCTGTTGCTGTTCCCGCGGTGATTGGCCCGTTCAACTACTTCGACGCTCGCGTCTCAGTCAGTCAGTCGCTTTTTAGCTTCAAGAACATTGAGAAGGAACGGGCGGCCGCGGAAGGACTTAAGGCGGCTCGCTACACGTACAAAGATGCGCGAGAACTCGTAGTTCTGGCGGTAGGCAACTCTTATCTGCAAGCCATCGCCACTGCCGCGCGCATCGAGACCACGGAAGCTCAGGTCAAGAATGCCCAGGCCTTGTACGACAAGGCCGCCGATCAACTGAAAGCAGGGTTGACTCCTGCCATCGACGCCCTGCGTTCACAGGTCGAACTGCAAACTCGCCAGCAACAGCTCATCGTCGCGCGCAACGATTACGCCCGGCAAAAGCTCGGCTTTGCCAGAGTGATCGGCCTGCCCCCCGGCCAGGAATTCCTGCTCACGGAAAAAGCGCCGTATCACGCTCTTACCGCTCAGCCTTTGGATGTTTATTTGCAACGCGCTTATGCCTCTCGTTCGGATTATCAAGCGGCCCTCGCTCAGGTGCGTTCAGCCGAGCTTTTGCGAACCGCAGCCAGCGCGGGACATCTTCCGACTCTCGATATGAATGCCAACTATGGCGATATCGGGGTTACGCCAGCCCACTCTAACGGTACCTGGCAGGTAGCTGGCAGTCTCAATATCCCAATCTTTGCCGGAGGAAAAACTCACAGTGACGTGCTCGAGGCGGAAGCCCAGCTCAAACAGGCACGCTCGCAACTGGGCGATGTTCGCGGTCGCATTGATTACGAGGTCCGGGCGGCCCTTCTCGATTTGAATTCCGCGGCGCAGCAGGTCGAAGTCGCGCGCAGCTCGGTTGATCTGGCCGAACAGGCCCTGGCCCAATCGCAGGATCGCTTTACCGCCGGTGTCACGGACAACCTGGAAGTTGTGCAGGCGCAGGAAGCGGTCGCAAGCGCCCATGAGAGCTACATTCAGAGCCTGTACGCGCATAACCTCGCCAAGGTAGAACTGGCCCGTGCAATCGGCGACGCCGAAGATGGAGTCAAGCGATTTTTGAAAGGCAATCAATAGCCTATGGAACAAGCCACCCAAAATCCTCCCGCTCAATCGGAGAAGCCGGAGTCCGGTTCCAAACCTTTGCCTGCGACGGAGAGGGATTTCCACACCCGCGTTTCGCGTACCAGCACTCCGGGTTTTCGCATTGCCGTGATCATCGGTGTCGTGGTCTTGCTGGTCGTTGGGTTTTTTATCTACCGTTACGTTACCAGCTATGAAAATACTGACGATGCGCAGGTCGATGGTCACGTCAACTCCATCAGCACGCGGATCTCCGGCCACGTGGTAAGCCTCAACGTGCAGGACAATCAATACGTAAAAGCGGGAACGGTGCTTGTCGAAATCGATCCTGCCGATTACCAGGTCGCCTCTGACAGCGCGCGAGCCGACTATGACAACGCGAAGGCGACCGCGGTGGCCGCCGGCGTGAATGTTCCCATCACGTCAGTCAATACCGAGAGTCAGGTATCGTTCTCACAGGCGGATGTTGACAGCGCGCGCGCTGGAATTCAGGCGGCAAAACAACAATTCGAGGCTGCCAAAGCGCAACTGCAACAGGCGCAAGCCAACGATGTGAAAGCGCAGAACGACCTCGGCCGTTATGCGCAACTGGTGGGCAAACAGGAAATTTCTCAGCAACAATTCGATCAGGCCACCGCAGTGGCCAAAGCCAGCACGGCGGCGGTCGACTCCGCCCGTGCCAGCGCGGATGCGGCGCAGCAGCAAGTTACCCAGGCCCAGGGAAAGCTGATTCAGGCTCAAGCTAATTGGCGCTATGCCAATACGGCTCCCAAACAGATGGAAATCATACGCGCACGCGCTGCTTCGGCGGAAGCCGAGGCGCAGCGCAAGAAAGCCGATCTCGATCAGGCGCAATTGAACTTGCAATACACAAAAATCGTCGCGCCGGTTGACGGCATTGTGAGCGACCGCACCGTGGAAGTCGGCCAGAATGTGGCGCCCGGTCAGGAACTCATGAAAATCATCCCTCTCGAGGACATCTGGATCACGGCGAATTTCAAAGAGACGCAACTGCGCGAGATGAAAATCGGCCAGAGGGTGGACATCAAAGTCGACGCCACTGGACGAGACTACAAAGGCAAGGTCGATAGCATCGCCGGCGCCAGCGGCGCCCGCTTCAGCCTGCTGCCTCCGGAAAATGCTACCGGCAATTACGTGAAAGTCGTGCAGCGCATCCCGGTCAAGATTGTGCTTGAGCCGGGAGCCAACAAAGACCACGAACTCCGCCCGGGAATGTCGGTCGAGCCTAAGGTGTGGATCGGGCAATGAGTTCGGCTTCGGCCTCGTTTGACAATGCCGATACCTGGCGTCCGGCGGTTAATCCCTGGATTATTGCGCTGGCGGTCACGTTGGCCACGTTCATGGAAGTGCTCGATACTTCCATCGCCAATGTAGCCCTGCCTCACATTGCAGGCGGTCTTTCCGCCGGCCAGGACGAGAGCACCTGGGTCCTCACTTCTTATCTTGTCTCAAATGCAATCGTGTTGCCCCTTAGCGGCTGGCTATCTTCCATAATGGGCCGCAAGAATTTTTACATGAGCTGCGTCGCCCTGTTCACTATCAGCTCATTTATGTGCGGACTGGCGCCTAACCTGGCCACGCTGATTATTTGCCGCGTGCTGCAAGGCATTGGTGGCGGCGGATTGCAGCCGAGCGAACAAGCGATACTGGCCGATACTTTCCCGCCCGCGAAGCGCGGCATGGCTTTCGCCGTTTACGGCATCGCTGTGGTCACTGCTCCTGCGATCGGACCGACCCTGGGCGGCTGGATCACCGATAACTTCACCTGGCGCTGGATTTTCTTCATCAACATTCCGGTCGGAGTTCTATCGATTCTCCTTACCTCACGCCTCATTCAAGACCCGCCCGACTTTAAACGCCGCAAACTTAAAGAAACGCACATCGACTACATTGGCCTTAGCTTTGTCGCTCTGGGTTTGGGCACCTTGCAGGTTGTCCTGGATAAAGGCCAACGCGACGATTGGTTCGATTCGCATTTCATCCTGATCCTTTCTCTGATCGCGGCCGCTTCGCTTATCTTTGTGATCTTTTGGGAATGGAGACAAAAAGACCCGATCATCGATCTGCATTTATTCCGCGAACGCACCTTCGGCATATCCAATCTCTTGATGTTCATGTTGGGCTTTGCTCTGCTGGGAAGCACTTTGTTACTTCCGCTGTTCATGCAGACATTGCTCGGATATACGGCCCAGCAGGCCGGTTTCGCCCTCATGCCCGGCGGATTTGCAATCATGCTGCTGCTGCCCCTTGTGGGGTTCTTGCTGTCGCGCTTCAGTCCCCGATGGCTTCTGATTTTCGGCCTGGTGGTGCTCTCCGGTTCGTTGTTCCATATGACGAATTTCGATCTCGAAATTGATTTCCGGACTGCCGCCACGGCCCGCATCATACAGGCCGTTGGCATGGCCTTCCTGTTTGTGCCCATCAATACCGCTGCTTACGCTTTTCTGCCGCGTAATAAAAACAACGCCGCTTCGGGGTTAATGAACCTCGCTCGCAACATGGGTGGGAGCGTAGGCATCTCCGTGGTGACGACTCTGCTCGACCGCCGGACTCAAGTACACCTGTCGAATATGGCAGCGAATCTGAGCGGCGGAAATCTAGCCCTGCGGTCGATGGTCGCCGGCGCCTCCGGGGCAATGCGCGCTCACGGAGCAAGCTCCGCGGCTGCTACCCAACGGGCTTATGCCTTGGTTCAGGGCGTAGTCGGACGGCAGGCCACGATGCTGGCCTACATCGACTGTTTCCGGGTCCTCGGCGTCGCAATTCTCTGCATGATTCCCGTCGTTTTCCTCATGAAAAAATCGAAACCCGGCGGCGGAATAGCGGTACACTAGATTCGAATTATGTTCCGTCTTATTACCATCGAGCGCGAGTACGGTTGTGGCGGCGGCGCCATTGCCGCTCAACTCGCGCAGCGTCTCAAGTGGACGCTTTGGGACCAGCGTCTGACGGAAGAAATTGCCCACCTCGCCAACGTGGACCCGTGCGAGGTCCAGCGTTGCGACGAGCGCATGGACAGTCGCTTCTACCGCTTCGCCAAAACATTCTGGCGGGGCAGTCACGAACGAAGCTCACATCTTATGGACCAGGCCTTCGATACCGACTGCATGGTTTCCATGATGGAGCGCATCTCCGTTGACATCGCGCGGGAAGGTAACGCGGTTGTTGTAGGCCGCGGCGCTCCTTATTTCTTGCGCCAGCAACCGGACGCCTTCCATGTTTTCTTATATGCTCCGCGCGCGGAAAAAATCCGCCGCCTTTTGGAAGACAGAAACAGCGAGTCGCAAGCGGAAGAATTGGTCGATACCGTTGACCGCGAACGCATGGCCTACATCAAGCACTACTTCAACGCCGACTGGCCGACGCGCTCTCTCTACCACATGATGCTGAACACGGCTATGGGCAATGAATCGGTCATCGACGCGATCCTGAACACAATGAATCTCGCGAAAGCCGGACCCAAAGCCACTGACTACGAAGAACCCAAGGTTCCCGCCTAAAGAATTACCCCGTAATACTCTGTGTCCCTGTGGTTAAGGTTTTGTTTTCACTTCTCCTCGAAGCGGGGCCAGGCAGCAATCACCACCACAAACGTCAGAGCGAGGCCCGAGGTGTCCTACAGCCAGCCGCGGCAGACCAGGGTCCATCCGTTCGAGAATCAACTTCCGAATCATGGCAACAAACTTAGGATGCACTCCCACCGTCTTCGCCCGAACCATAGGCAACGAGAGCGACTCGGCCAACTGTCGCGCTTCTACATCAAGGTCGTAAAGCACCTCCATATGGTCGGAAATAAATCCGATCGGCGCCAACACGACGGCGCTGGCTAGTCCGCGTGACTTCACCTCGCGTAGATGATCCAGAACGTCAGGTTCTAGCCACCGCTGCCGCGGCGCACCGCTACGGCTTTGATACACAAGAGCATCATTTCCAATTCTCAGCCTCTCTGAGATGATGCGCCTCACTTCTTCGAGTTGCCGCACGTAGTCGCTGGTCTCTGCCATCGAAGTGGGAACGCTGTGGGCGGTGTAAACAACCTGAATATTTTGACCAGTGCCATCCGGCAACGCTTGCAACGCCCCCTCCACCCGTTCCGCAATCGCATCCAGAAATCCGGGATGATTAAAAAAAGCGCGCAGCTTGTCTACCGCTGGCGCTCCACGCCCAACTGCCGCTTGCGCGCGAGTAATGTCTTCCCGATATTGCCTGCATCCGGAATAAGAACTGTAAGCCGACGTCACAAAAGCCAATGCGTGTTCAATACCGTCATCCCGCATCTTTGCCAGCGTTTGAGGCAGCATCGGGTGCCAGTTCCGATTGCCCCAATACACCGGCAATTTTGGCCCATTCTTCGCTAGCTCCGCGCCCAATGCGGCGATCAGATCTCGTGTCTGCTGGTTGATCGGGCTCTTCCCGCCGAAATGATAGTAATGTTCCGCGACGGCCAACATGCGCTCCCGTGGCACATTTCGCCCTCGCAGCACGTTTTCGAGGAAAGGAATTACATCTTCGCGGAATTCCGGCCCGCCGAAAGAAACGATTAGAATTGCGTCGTAATTCATGCTGGCATGTCCCAGCCTTGGGTCTGGGATATTATTTTGCTCCACGCGGCCCATGCATCCCGGGCGCTAAGAAAATAATCGGAGATTCCATGCTACAGGAGTTGGAAGAAATGGCGGTCGCGGACAGCACCACGATACCTTGTCGGCTGGAACGTGGCTGGTTACTGTGCGCAGATTTCGTCGGGACCGCTCAGTCCGTTGCCCTGCTCACTGACAGTGGCCGGTCGAGCGAAATATTCATCTCCGTGAATCGAGGCAAAATCACGTCCCTCCCGTGGCGCGTCGCCAGGTAGATGGCGGAAGCGCAACCGGAGATGATCCGCGCCTGTCCCGCCGTTGACGCATCGGTGGCACTCGAGACAATCGCCTCGAAGATCAATTGGAAAGTATCGTCGGCTTCCTTGCCTACACCGGCGGTCACGCCAAGATTGATTGCCATCCAGGCTTTTCCCGGACGCTCGCCGTGAAGTCCGCCTTCCTTATCGATCTTGGTGTGCGATCTCTGGTCCAGTTCGGCCCCCGCTAGCGTTGCCGCAATGGGGAATTGGTTTCCACCAGGCAACGTCAAGCCGGTAAATGTCAGGTACAGCGATCCCGCGCGGCTCAGCATACGGGGCGGAATTTTCTTAACCACTTTGCCCTCAACCAAACTGCCTGCGGGCAACACCACATGCGAATCAGAAAGCACAGGTTCGAGCAACCGCGCCTGCACTACGTCGCCCGGATTGCTCTTGGAAGCGCTCACATCGCTGAGCAGAAGAATCTTGCACCGTGTTCCAGCCGGAAGAACCTGGGGACCCTCGGCAGGTCGAGCCCTGAACTCGGTCCTCGCGGAATCTGGTTTCCAGTCGTTTACCGGGAAAGCCTCGAGTATCATTGTTGTAGGAAGCGATTGCTTTTTTGTCCGCTCTTCTCCTTTTGGCGGACCGACTTGGACGGCGCTTCCCTCGGTTCCACCGCCTTGAACGGGTCTTGTTTTCTTCGCCTGAGCTACCACCTCGCGTTGACGGCTGACCGAGATCAACGAAACCCGCAGTGGGCTTTCGCCGCCAGCGCCGGTCACAGACGCAGCTTTGAACACAGGAAATTTTTCGTGACGTGGTGTAAACAGCTTGATAACCTCGGGCCAATGATCATTTGGAATCCTGCGCCTTTTTCCCATGCTGTCTACGGTCAGGCGCACGGCGCTTCCGGCCATGAACAATGCGTGGTCGTCAGAATAGACGTCTCGGGTCAACTTACCCTCGACGATATCGCCGGGTTTCAACTTTGAAAATTTCACCGGGCCACTCAGTTGCACTTTGACGTAAAGCCCGGAGCTTGCCGCAACCGAACCCGCAGGTTTGGCTGGTTCGTCGGAGGCCCGACAAAAACAAGCCGTGAAGAGAAGAGCGCATGACACAGCCGACGCCAATTTCTGCGTAACACCAAAACGTCGCATCTACGCTCCCTATTCATTCAAGTTGTTCTTGAGCGACCTATCATAGATGATCGGCACTATCGAATTACCGGCCAATGAAGTCCTGGTCAGAAAGCCAAGCGAAGCATGAACTGCATCTCACGCGGAGTTCCGGACCCGACTGGGCTAATCGGCGTCGTTGTGTTGACCGTGTTGATGATGCTGCCGAACCCCGTAGTGTTCGATGGGTTGAAAGTGGACTGCGGCAAACCTAACTGCGGGTGATTGAAGATGTTGAAAAACTCGGCGCGAAACTCGAGGCTTGCGCGCTCCGTCAGCGGAATCGTCTTGCCGGCGCCGAGATCAACCTGCCAGGTGCCCGGCCCGCGGAGGAGGTCGCGCGGCGCGGTGCCGAATTCTCCCGCCGGAGTGGCAAACGCCGCGGGATTGATCCACTCCGAGATGGTTCTTCCACCTGGCGGGGTGAGAGAAACGCCCGGAATCAGATCGGGACGCTCCGTGCCGGAGGCTCCGTCCGGCGCAGTATAACTGCTGGGCATCAGTACGTTCACCGGGAAGCCGGTGCGGGCCAGGGCGGTGGTCGTCAATTCCCAGTTGCCCAGGACAGCGCGTGCAATCCCGGGGTCACTCAACAGCCTCTTGCCCCGGCCGAAGGGCAGCTCATAGACCGCATTGCCATTGACCACATGGCGGGCGTCCCAAGTGCCGCTGGCGCGATCACACGCCAGGCACAGCGGATTCTGCGCCGATATTTCGTCGCCATCGCCGCTGCCATTGGAGCCGTTGTCGATCTCGTGCGAATAGGTGTAATTAGCGGTCACCAGTAATCCGTGGGAGAACGAACGCCGCAATGCCACGGAGAGACCATTGTACGAGCTCATGCCGACTGAGCCGCGCCAGGGGATGGCGGGAGCAAAGGCCGGATATTGCACGGCGCCCGTAGCCGGATTGATCAAGTTCACCACGTTGGTGTCCAGCAGATGCACGCCGTTGCTTCCCAAGTAATAGACCGAGCCGACGAAGTTCGCAGGCAGCTCGCGCTGCACCGAGAGGCTCCACTGCTCGGTATACGAATCCTTGCGGTTCCGTTGTTCGGCGTTCGGTGAAAGGGTTCCGGAGCCGGTAAAAAACGGATCGACCGGATACGCGAGCTGAAGGCTTTTAGTGCTTTTTACCGAATAGGAGGGCACTTCGTTCTTGGCGGGCAGATTCTGATCGTCCAATTGTCCGTCTTCGTGGTAGATGCCGAATCCGCCTCGGATCACCGTCCGGCTGTCCTGCCACGGCGTCCAGGCAAAGCCCGCACGAGGATCGACATCGCCGTAGTTCTGGTTGCCGAAGCTGGCGCCCACACCGCAGAATCCCTGTGAGCCGCAGGTGGCGAAATCGAATGGGCTGGCCAACCCGTTCTCCTCGTGGAAGAGATCGAAGATGGTATAGCGCACGCCCAGGTTCAGGGTCAGCCTGGGCGTCCATCTGTACTCGTCCTGCGCGTAGCCGACGTAATCATTCTTGCGCAAGTGGTTGACCGGCAACGCGCCCGACAGGCTGGCTTTGTTCACTTCATTCGCCGCCAGATCCTCCACTGTGGAAAACGTAATTTTTCCATGGACCCCCGATTCCTGATTCACTTGAATGCGGCGAACCTCCGCGCCAAACTTGAAGGTATGCCGGCCATGAATCCAGGTCAGGTTGTCGATCCAAGAAAATGAGTTGCCTACGTAGATGCTGTTCTCGTTGGTGTTCTGGGTGATGAATCCCGGCCCAGGGCCGGTGGCAATCGAAATCTGGTAGATGGTGCCGTTTCTACCGATGTTGTAAGTGTTGGATGTGGCGCGATTGAATCCAAACTTGGCCTCGTTCACCAGTGTAGGCCTGAAGATGTGCAGCAATTCGAGCGCGCCGTTGATCGGCGCAGATACCCTCTGCTGCAAGTCCGTCGCGGCCGCCGAAACCGGTTGCGTATCGACGGAACGATCGTAATTGAATCGCATGAACGCTGTCGTCGCGGCCGAGAAATGCTGGTCAAGGCGCAGCATGGCCGAATTCTCGTTGACCACCTGAGTGCAGGCGCAGGTCAGCAGGTCATAGTCCGCGTAGTGTGGGTCGCCTGGGTCGGTGGCCGGCGTCCAAGGCGTCAGGATGGTGTTTGGACCTGCACCCGGGAAGGCGTTGATGATGGGGTAGACTGGCGACGAGGCCGGAACGCTGGCAATGAGCGCCGCGCTCGGCACGTCGCCGCTCGTCGGGTAGCCCCAGTGTTGCCGATAGGCTTCCGTAGCGATAAAGAAAAACGTCTTATCGCGGACGATGGGGCCGCCCAGCGATCCGCCGAACTGATTGAGACGAAGCGGTTGCTGCGTTTCTTTGTTAGAAGCCCATTCCGGCACGGGCGCGTCAAAAACGTCGTTGCGCAAGAATTCGAACACTCGCCCGTGGAAGCCGTTTGTGCCCGAAGGCGAGGTAACGGCCAGTTGCGGCCCTCCGGTTGCGCCTTGCTCGGCGGATGCCATCAGCGAATCGACGCTGAACTCCTGGATCGCGTCCAGCGGAATGGCCAGCCGCACCCATGGGCGCTGCGTCTGATTCACGATGCTGGTCGAATCAATGCCGTCGTAGGTCCAGTTGCTGTCGTCCAGGCCGCGCCCGGCGAAGCGAATCGTCCGCTGGTTGCTGCCGCCGGTGTCAACGGCGCCGGGGACGAAGGCCGTCAGCGAGGCCCAGTTGCGGCCGTTCAGCGGCAATTCATCCGCCTGCTCTTTCTCGATTAAACCCGTTACCGCGCTGGTGTTGCGGTCGATCAGCGCCGAACTGGCGGAAACTTCCACGCGTTCGTCGCGGCCGGAGACTTGCAGAGTCGCATCGAGCCTTCGCGTGAGCCCGATGACCTCCACGACATCGACGAAGGTGAGCGATTTGAACCCCTCGTGCTCAAACGTAATCGTGTACACTCCAACCGGCAATTCGGGAATATCAAACGATCCGCTGGGAGACGTCGTAGTCTCCCGCCGCAGTCCCGTCGAATTCTGCAGCGCGACCACATGCGTCTGCGGCAAAACCCGCCCGGCGGGGTCGCTGACGGCGCCGTTCAATCCGGCGCGGTCGACCTGTGCCGGAGACGAAGACGCAAGGCCTACGATGAGGCCAGCGAAGCATAAGAATTGAGCAGTTTTGCGAAGGGGTCGCCTACAGAGATGGAACGTCCGCATAATTTCTCGCCGCATCCATTCCTCCGAAACTTGACTTGAGGACACTTCACCGCACTTCTTTTGCGGTCGGTAGATCAGCGAAAAATAGCAGGGCCACTCCTGCTACTACCAACAGACTCGTAGATGGACATTGCGAAAATAGCGCGCGAAATCATTCTTAATCCGTGTGTCTGCAGAAGAGGTGGACTTGCGTTTCACACCTTAAGTCAGAACAGAAACCGCAGCGAGAATTCTATCTGCCGCGATGGGTCCGAGTTTGCCACTCCGGCGATAGGCGCAAGAAAATTGGTTTTCGGCGTCGGTCCCTCGCCGTATGCATTAACCACGTTGAGATAGTTCTGGTGGTTGAGAATGTTGAACGCCTGCACCCGCCCCTCGGCCTGCAATCTCTCATAAATCTTGAAGCGTTTGCCGAGCGCTATGTCCAGGTTTCCCTGTACGGGAGTGCGGAATGAATTTCGGCTAAAACCCACCGGACGGTCAGTTGAATAGGTGTCCCCATTGTCGTCCGTGCCCGTAATCGGATTGACTGGCAGACCGGATCCAATCGTCCCCACCAGCGTGAACTCTGTCCGGAAAGGCAGTTGCATACCGGCCGTTCCTACCAGGCGGTTTCGCTGATAGTAATCGTCGGGAGCGCGTTCATAGGCGGTCCAATTTGGGTACCATTCGCTGGGAATGCCGCTGTTGGCGTCGGCATAGAACATTGCATAGGTGTACGAAGCGGCAAACACATAGTGCGCGCCCAGTTGCAGCCGGTGGGCAAGCCTTCCAGTGAGGCCCACATCCAGCGACTGGTAAATGCTCGACGAGTTGTTCTTGATGACGGCCACATCGCGCACTTGTACGCCATCGTAAGTCGATTCTTGAGTTATGGGATTGTAGAAAGGGCGCGTCTTGTCCGCGACCGATCCCGGCCTCGGCGACATGGTAGCGGTGCGCGGGTAAGGCGCCGGATGATTAATGTCATCCACCGCCATCTGCTTGAGCGTATGTTCGCTAAAGCCGGAAATATTCAAAGTCAGATTGCGGGCAAGCTTCTGTTCCACGCTCAATGAGAATTGCAGTGCATAAGGATTGAGCAGTTTGCTGTCCGGCAGATACAGATTCAAAGCTGCCGCAGGTGTACCAGTGGGTATCGAGGGAAGGGAATTGGGGAAAGTCGGAAAACCAGCAGTGCCGTAAGGAATCGTGATCGTCTGCTGTGGCGCATTCGGTCCCAGAGTCGTGAAGCGCCGCATAATATACATGTAGTACTGATCGTAGAAAATCCCTGCGCCCGCGCGCACTACCGTCTTACCGTCGCCTCTTACATCCCACGCCAGGCCCAGCCGCGGAGCGAAATTATTACGGTCGTCGGTTACGCTCTGCCACTCGTAACGCAGGCCGAGATTCGCTGTCAACCGCGATGAGAGCTTCACATTGTCTTCTACAAATGCGCTCACCTCATTCTCGCCGTAGTGCAGGTTCTGCACTCCGAAAGTCTGGCTGTAGCTGCTTGGAGTCGTAAAATTCGTCGCTGAGAAGGAGTAAGCCCCAAACGGTGTGTAGGCAAAATCTTTGGCTCGCAGATGCACGGCTTCGCCACCGACCTTAATCTCATGCCGCCCATGCCGTACTACCAGAACATCGCTGAAATTAAACGTGTGCGCGTGTACCCAGCTATAGGTTGAGTAACCAGTCGTCTCATAATTAGGATATGAGATGGTCACCGATGGGTCCAGCGGCGTGGCGCTGTCCGGAAAAAAATCGATGAAGGAAAACCGCGCCTCGTTCACCTTGTTTCCGAAGATCACCCGGTCGGAAATCTGCCCGCCCCATGACTGGATACGCGCCAGACGGCCTGTGCTGGGCTGGTTGAAACCGGATATGCGATCCTGCACATTGTTCGATTGGAAATGGTTGCCGTTGAAACGCGCGGTCAAAGAGTTAGTGTCGCTGAAGTTGTGGTCGAAGCGCAGCAGGGCATAGGACTCGGTTGTGTGCCCATCGAAGACGCTCGGCGTGGGGGACTGAATGAAAGCTCCGCGATCCTGCTCCGCCACCTCAAAACTGCCGAAGAAAAACGTCCGGTTGCTCTCAATCGGGCCGCCGAATGATCCGCCCCAATCTTCGCGCTGGTTCGGAGTATGAAGAGTCGATACCGGCGGATTGCTCTGAATCCCGCTCGGGCGAATAAATGCAAATGCGTCGCCGTGATAATTGTTCGTCCCCGACTTGGTGTTGATCACCAGTATTCCGGTGGTCGAGATTCCATACTGCGCCGGGTATTGACCGGTCATCACAGTCATGTCGCTGGCCGCGCCCAGCGAAACTACTGTCTGGGGCGCCACCGAATAAATCCAGTCGTACGTCGTCGTTCCATCCAGCATGTATCCGGTATTGCGGTAGGAACCTGCGTTGATCGAGAGGCGGGTGCTGTCCTGGTAGTCGGAGCCCAACCCAATGGTCTGGCGCACGTGCGGATCCAGCCTCGCGTCTTTGTCTAACGAGTGAGTGACTGTGGGCAGGTCTTGCAAATCCTCAGACGTCAGTGTTTGCTTGATTTCCGATGCCGTGCTCTGCAAGTTCACCACGCCATCGGTCACCACAATGGATTCGTTCACGTTGGCCAGTTCCATGTTCGCATCAATGTGAAGCGTTTCGCCTTCGTTCAACGTTATCGCGGTCTGCGCGAACGGACGCAGTCCTTCCGACTGAACCGTCAGCGAGTACGCGACACCCGCCTGCAATCCAGAAAAAGAAAAGGTTCCGTCGCCGCTGGTTTGTGCGCTCTGGTCGTGACCATTTCCGTGCAGCACAACACTTGCACTAGGAATCGGAGTGGAACTCGCTCCGGCCGTCACCGTCCCCGCAATCGTATTGGCAAACAGAGTGGAAGAAACACAACCAAGGAAAACGAGGACTAACCGGGCCCGGTGCATCATTGTTTCGAAAGCTCCTGTTTGGAAAATTCTTGAAACTTCGGCGCTACCGCCGCGGCTGCCGGGTGAATAAAAATTCGATATCGCAGGTGCAGTTCTTTGCCGGCTTGTAGAGTCAGACTGCCATCTTCAGCAGACTTCGAATAAGTGCGGAAAGCAAAGGGGCTGGCGAAAAATATTCCTTCCGGCCGCAGGTGCCACGGAGTTGGATGGCGGAAATTGCGCGGCGAATCCATCACTGCCACGCCGACCTTCTCTCCCTGCAGATCGGTCTGCCAGTCCACCCATGCAGTGCGCTTGCCCCGGATGGTGTCGACTCCCGTAATCCCCTCAGCGTCTACAACTTTTCCGCCGGTGTGCTCATCGAAAGCCGGTGCAAGGCGAAGCCCCAAAATCGCGTCGTGGTCGTCATCAAACTTGACCGTCTTGACCGCTTGGAGGCGCAAGTCGATATCGAATATCCGGCTCTCGCTGGGCTTTGCATAAAACTTCACGGCCAGTGTCTCCGAGATAACTGTTTCGCCTTCGGGGCTAACCCAGTCTGCGAGCACGCGAAGGCCGCCTGTCTTCCTGCCATTCTTGGTTTCGAGAACCCGCCGGAACACGATCGAACCCTTGTGAGGACGGTTGTACGATGTTTCGATTTCCCAAAAATCCATACCGCTCACGTTCTCCGCGCCAATCCAAAGACTTCGCTGGTGCGGATGATCGGTAGGGTCGCCTTCGACTTTCTCCATTGGAAAAGCGCGCGTGACTGGTTTTCCTGATGCCGTGAGGAGCGGATAGAAAAAAGGCTTATGCGCTTCTTCACCTTTGTAGAGCGAAGTAAAAGGCTTGCCGTCGATCTCGACCGAAATCCGATCCGCCTTTGTGGTGATCTTTACTTGAGCTTCAGCGAGGAGAGGAACTATCAGAAAGAAAAGGACGAAGAGATGGATCAGCGTGGAGAGGATAGAGGAGGGGCTACCCTTATCTTGCCTTGCCCGCGACTGCAATCGCATAAGTTCACCGAAACACCGCAGCAGGAAACTAGCAGGCGCTTCGTGCTACTACCAATGAACTCGTAGATGTGGTGAAAGCGAGGGGAAGCGGCGATCCTAAGCGCTAAGGTGCAAAGATCGCACCGTACACTTCGTTAGTGGATGAACCATTCGGTAAGTTGGTGGGTGAACATTAACGCGTGGCTGTAGTGGACGGCGGTATACGGAAGCGTGACCAAAACCGCAGGCAGGAACCACCAGCGAAGTCTTACGAAACGGGAACTGTTTTCATTCCAGGCGAGAAGACGCCGCACGCGTACGTCTATTAGCGCTGTAATATCTACCAGGCCCGTGGTAAATGCCGGTTGCGCCTGCACGGGAACTAACTCGCAAAGTTTGATCAATGCGGCGGCCAGATCAACCGCGTCAGCGCTGTTGGTGACTGCGGCCTCGTCCGCCGCAAATTCTGCCGCTTCCTGCCATGCCCGCTCCAGACTTCCCATGCCCGGAAACGGAGCGCCATAAAGAATCAGCTTTTTCAAATTGTCCCGCGACCGCAAGTGCCCCATTTCATGCCGCACCGCAACCCTCAATTCCTCGGGGCTCAACAGCGAAACGGCAGCCTCGGAAACCAATACCTGGGGCGTAGAAATGCCATACAACAAAAGTGGCGGCGCTCCGTGGTTGGCCCGCAGAATGGGCACGGCCGCGCCGGCCTCCAGAGCATGCGCGCCTTTCAGCCAGGCCGCCACTACGTGCAAAGCACCCTTTTGCGCACTCAGTATCCGGACAAAGCCAGCCGCCAGCAACAACAGCGTCCCCGCGCTGAACAATAGCGTTCCTATGTCTTCATCCATTCCTCCTTCAAGCAGGAAGAATGCCGGCAACGCAAAAGCCAAAGTAATGAATGCGGAGCCTACCAGAGGAAAGATTCGCAACCCAAACAGCAAGCGGGCCGCCGCCACGGCAGAATTTCGGCATAGCGGACGGGCGCATCGCCAGACGCCTACCACCAGCACAGAGAGCAGGCAATAGACTACGCCGAAGAATCCCAATGCAACCATGAACCCGCGGAAGGCGAACAGCATTACTGTTTCTCCTTTCGCTTCTTCAGTTCCAAACGCTTCCGCTCGACCAGCACCCGTAACTCATCCAACAAGCTTGCGTCGTGAGCGCTGATTGCGTCCACAAAACAAGACAAGGGTAAAGAGGAAGAACTGCTCGATTCTAGCCATCGCCGCATTCCGGCAACGGCTACCAGGCGTGATATCTCCGCGGGGGCGCACTGCGCGGAGTAACGGAATGCCCTGCCTTCTTCCACTCGATCCAGCAGACCTTTCTTGAACAGCCGGTCGAGAGTGGTCATGACGGTCGTGTAGGCGAGCGGAATTTTACCGTCCTCCACGAGTTCGCGCACAGTCAGGCTCTTGCTTTTGCGCGACCACACTTCTTCGAGGATCTTGCGCTCCAGCGGTCCTAGTCTTACTCGATCCGGGCCCGCCTCAGAAGCGACATGATTCATCCCATTCATAAGAAGACCAAGAATCAAACGCCAGTGGCGAATAAAAAGAAGAAGCCAAAACCGGATGGTTGATGACCTTGCTGTTATATCATCCCGGCCTTGTCTCCGGCACCACCTACTTTGCTTCCTCGGGCATAATTTTCAGCTCCAGCTTTTCCGTGTGGCGCAGCAAAGTCAGCGAGCAACTCACCCCGACCCGCACATCGGTCAACACGCGGTGCAGGTCGTCTATCCCGGCCACCGGATGGTCTTCCAGCGCCACGATCACGTCTCCTTCGCGCAATCCCGCGCGCCGGGCCGGGCTTCCATCTTCCACCGACAACACCAGAGCGCCGGTTTCCTTCGTCAAATCATAAAAACGCACCACACGCCGATGGATCGGCACGGTCTGCGCCGAAACGCCAACATAGCTGCGGCGCAGCCGCCCATCGCGCAGTAACCGGCTGGCCACAAACTTCGCCGTGTTGATGCCGATGGCAAAGCAAATTCCCTGCGCCGGAAGAATGGTTGCCGTGTTCACGCCGATCACGCGCCCCGAGGAATCGACCAGCGGCCCGCCCGAGTTTCCCGGATTCAGCGATGCATCAGTCTGAATCACATCATCGATCAATCGCCCGGAATACGACCGCAGCGATCGCCCCAGCGCGCTGACCACACCCGCCGTCACCGTCGACTGAAATCCATAAGGCGCGCCAATGGCGATCGCCACCTGCCCCACGCGCAGCCGCTGCGAATCGCCGAGTGAGGCAGCAGTAAGTCCTGGCTCGTCAATGCGCGGCTCGTCGATACGAATGACGGCCAGATCACTCGCCGGATCGTCACCGATCAGGCTCGCAGGCATGCGACGCCTATCAGCGACGGTGACCTCAATTCGCCTCGCCTCATGAACCACGTGACTGTTCGTCAGAATCAGGCCGTCGGGAGTGAAAACAAACCCTGACCCTCCGCCCCGCCGCTCCCGCTCTTCGCCCGAACGGGTACGTCCCGCAGATTGATGCACTTCAATATTCACGACCGACGGGCTGACCTTTTCGACAGCGCCAGTTACTGCACGCGAGTACGCGTCAAGTAAAGACTCGTCATGAAGGCTCGGTCCTGGCACAATCGCGGATTCGCGCGAGGGTGGATCCTCCCATGGGCGTTCCTCAGAAACTGAACGTAAAGGCAATTCCGCGGGCGAGACGAACGGATGTGTTGCTTCTTCGAAATTCATGCTGGATAGATGCCCGTCGATCTATCCGAGATTCATGCAGCCGCATGGCGCGGCGAAAGAATACAGCCCACGGCGCAAGCCGTGGGAAGCCTTAACATCGAGAGGTTAGCCCTAACACGCCGAAAGAGCCGTTTTGGGAGGTCTCATAAAAAAAGCCGGGACCAAAATTGGTCCCGGCATCGAGTTGGCTGGTTGCCCGGAGAAAGTCGATCTGCGCTGAAGCCCGACTTAACCTCAGGCGCTAAAGCGCGTGAGCGTCGAGTCTTCGGACGGCACGAGTAAACTCGTGCCCTTCCCAAACGCTACGCCGTCCGTCTCGGCCGAACCGTCAAATCCCTCACCTGCGTCAGAATGCTCGACATCTGCATGCCATTCAGCTGCGAAACAAACGGCAGCAATTCGGCGACGAACTGATCTTTCACCAGTTCGCTGATCTCTTCCTGGCGGTTGCGTTCTCCTCCAGTGAGCAAGTCGGCCACGGTCACCTCCAGTGCCCGCGCCAGCCGCTCCAGC
>Ga0209006_10000144_pt1 | contig 77205 bp, 68 predicted proteins | sample JacPin_JW_Ref_O2_FD_188567 | JGI IMG/M metagenome (GOLD analysis project Ga0209006, IMG submission 188567) | Forest soil microbial communities from Algoma, Ontario, Canada - Jack Pine, Ontario site 1_JW_Ref_O2 (SPAdes) (version 2) | ecosystem: Environmental > Terrestrial > Soil > Boreal... | reverse complement strand
CGGGTACATGTCTCCCGAGCAGGTGAAGGGGCTGGCGGCTGATCATCGCTCGGACTTGTTCAGCTTCGGGGCAATTCTTTACGAGATGCTTTCGGGTAATCGCGCGTTTCATGGCGATAGTTCCGTCGAGACCATGAGCGCGATTTTGAAGCAGGATCCGCCGGAGTTAGCAGAGACGAATCGCACGGTGCCGCCGACGCTCGAGCGAATTGTGCGGCATTGCCTGGAGAAGAATCCGGAGGAGCGGTTTCAGTCGGCACGGGACGTGGCGTTTGCGCTGGGGGCGCTTTCGGATTCGAGCGGTGCCACAATCGGGGCGGTGACGGTTGGCGCCCGACGGGCCTGGCGCCCATGGGTGCGCGTCGCGGTAGAGGTTGCTCTGCTGGGTATTGCTTTAAGTCTTTTTCTTACGCGGCATTCTGAGAAGACCCAGCCCAGCGTACTCGGTTCGGTTCTGCCTCCGCTCGGAGAAGGGTTCTGGGCGAACCTTACGCAACCCGCCGCGATTTCTCCCGACGGGAAGTTTCTTGCGGTCATTGCCATGAGTAACGGCCACACGCAACTCTGGCTGCGAAGAATGGATGCGTCGGAGGCTCAACTTATTGCAGGCAGCGAAGATGCCGCTAATCCGTTCTGGTCGCCTGACAGCCGTCACATCGGTTTCTTCGCTCCGGGCAAATTGAAGAAAGTGGATATTTCTGGCGGAGCGGTCAGCGACATCTGCGCCGCCGGCACGTACGGCATGGGCGGCACATGGTCGTCGCGGGGAGTGATTGTATTCGCCACCCTGGCCGATGCATTGAGGCGCGTGCCTGACAGTGGAGGGACGCCTGAGCGGATTCCAGGCGTCGATCTTTCCAGCGATGCCCTCGGGCAGTACTGGCCGACATTCCTTCCGGATGGAAATCATGTGCTCTACCTGGAGTGGAGATATGCCACTCCCGCAAGTCATGAGAACGCTGTTTGGATCGGTTCGATGGACGGGGAAAAAGCGCGGCGGCTGCCCCTTACGTCCACCAACACTCAATATTCAGGCGGGCAGTTGCTGTTCAGTCAGGGCGGCGATTTGTTTGCACAACGGTTCGACCTGACCCGGCTTGAGTTGAGCGGACCTGCGGTGCCAGTGGCGAGAAACATTCAATACGACACGTTCTTCGATAGTGGGACATTCACAGTTTCGGAGAATGGGACCTTGGTTTATGGAAGCGCGGGCACCGGAGTTGATTCCGAACTCACCTGGATGGATCGCAGCGGAAAGACGATGGGCATACTGGGAGATCCGCGTCATTTCGAGGCTCAGACCATCTCTCCCGATGGGCAGCGGGTGGCGGTTGTAGTGAAGGAAGCCAGCGCCCGGGAGAAGATATGGGTCTACGACGTGGATCGCGGTACTCGGATTCCCGTGGTGAGCGAAGAATCCGGATCGGCCTTGTATAGTCCGGTCTGGTCTCCCGATGGCAGGCGCGTTGCATACAGGGACACGGTAGGAAGAGTGTCAGGAGTGTTAGCCCACGCTTCCGATGGTTCGGGAGCGGAAGAGCCAATCGGAGCGAGGCAGGAAGGCGTGGTCTCTGTTGAAGACTGGTCACCGGACGGACAACGACTGGCAGTAACTCTTACTAAATTCCGCGGAACACAGAACTGGAAGGATACGCTGCAAGTGTGGCAAGTAGGCGCGGGGGCAAAGTCAGAACTCGAAATCGGTGACGCCTCCGATGCGAAATTCTCACCCGATGGACACTGGCTGGCTTATTCCGATGAAAACAGCGGAGAGATCTATGTCACCTCCTTTCCTGGGCCGGGTGCCCGGATTGCCCTCTCTTCCAAGGGCGGGGGTGTTCCCAGGTGGCGTGGGGATGGGCAGGAACTCTTCTATATTGCGCACGACCTGACGATCATCTCAGTTCAGGTGCGCGAGTCGGCGAATGAATTCCGTGTGCTCGCTTCCCAGCCGTTGTTTCGGTTGCAGCTTCCTTACAATGTTGGGTTTTACGACGCTACTCGCGACGGTAAACGATTCCTAGTGAATACCAGAACCTACAAGGAGCAAACGGCGCCTCTGACGATCGTCACGAACTGGCTGGCGCAGATTCACAGCGAGTCCAGAAACGAACCCCCAAAGAACTGAGTGCGGCCGGCAGAGACCAAGCTAGGGTGCGTCTGTGCAATTGGTCACATGTCTCCACATCCTTCCCATGCTTTCAGCATGGTGATTTCGTCGAAGTACTCGATGTCGCCGCCGACTCGAGCGCCCATGCCGGTGCGTGTGACGTTTCACCCGTCCTCTTGAGTTGTTGCCCCATACCACGGTAGCTTCTCCTCCGACGGAGGGATCGCGGAAAGTTCGCATTCCGGTCGGATGATGAGCAATTCGGAAGTCAACTGTTGTAACCAGGCGATTACACTCACGATCCTCGGCAATTGTCGTTAGGAACTGACGAGCGAAGAGCAAGTCCTGTCCGTTGATCGCTACTACTGCACGTCAGAGACTTTGCCGTTCACGAACGTCACCTTCATGTCCTTGTAGATGTAGAGTTGCTTGCTGCCGAGATTGACTTTCTTGTCGGGCTTACCCAAAGCCGCTTCTACCTGATCAGGAGTCATTCCCTTTTCTATGCTTGCTGGTTCAGCCGGAGGCGCGGCGGCTTCTGCTGGCGCCGCTTGCTGCTGGTCGCCGCCTCCCTGCTGCTGAGCGCCTTGGTCTCCGCCCTGCTGCTGATCACCCTGCGACTTCTGGTCATCGGTGCTGATGGAAAGCAATTGCCCAATCGTATCTTCCACCGTGCCTGCGCTGGCGTTGGCGAGCGACCCGGCGGCAAACTGGAACGCGATGTTGGCTTTGTTGTAAGTCGGCGGATCGGTCTTGTTGCAAGTGTCGCAAGCCACGATGCTCATCGTGACCGTATCCTTGCCGACATTCACGTTAATCTTGGTCGCATAAACTTTGTCGCCCACTTTGAAGAGCTGCGTGCTGGTCTCGTCGCTGGCGGAGTCCGGCTTGTTCGGGCACTTATGCGTCAATCCGCAAAACTTCTTTCCGAAGTCGGCAGCCTTGCCCGAAGTCGCCGTCTGCGCGGCGGACGCATGGACCGTTCCGTTCTGAAATGTCGCGGTCGGCCAGATCGTACTCTTGTAAGGAAGGCCAAGAACTCCGCCCTTTTGAACGCTCAGCAGCGTGCCCTCGTCGATAATGGAATATCCGGTCGAGTCCGATCCCATCTTGGCCAGTTTGTATTGCGCGGCCAGTTGTTCCTGCAGTGTGGGGGCTTGGGCGAGGGCCAGTTGGGACGAACCGATCACTGCGGTCAGCGCGAACATGATCAGGATTGACGCAGGCGAGGTCGAAAGCTCTGCCATCCGGTGGTGGAATTTCCGCGACATTCGTAAAACCTCCGCTTCAGCTTTTCTAAGAAAGATCTTGATTGGCAGTTCCCGAATTCTAAGCCAAGAGCTTGGCAGATGCTTCATTAATATTGAAGAAAGGGAGCGTCCTCATCGGGCGCTCCCCATGCTCACGATCAGTGAAACGTTCAGTTGCGCAAGCGTGCGTTTTACAAACCGCCGCCGCCCGATCCGGCAGCTTCCTGCTTGACCTGCGATTCGGTCTGGTCGGCTGCTGCCTGTTGATCCTGCAGCGTTTTCGCGGCGCTGGTGTCCGGCGGAGGCGGCGGCACGTCGGAAGCCGTGGTGCCCGTATCCGGCGCTTTCGGCAGACCACCCGTGCCCTGCTTCTTCGCCAATTCGCCCATGCCGTTGGTCAGCGTTTCCTGGAAGTGGTTGTACATCTCCTGCAGGTCATCCACTTTCACGGCCACAGTCTGTCCCGACGCGCAATCCGACTTTTTGCTCGCCGAAACGCTGGCGTTCACCATCTGGTCCGCGTCTGGAGTGTCCGTGAGGCGGGTGACTACGTCACCCGAGGTCAAAGCACATTCCTGTCCGTTCGCCACTGCCGTTACGTCGGAATCCACCACAAAGGTTCGGTGCGCTGGATCCAAAGCCGGAGGCGCTTCGCCGCTGGCCGCCGCCGGTGCTGCACCGCCGGATGCCGGAGCGCTCTGCCCCGCGGACGCCTGTTGCGCCGCCAGTTCTGCTTTTACTTCTTCCGCGATCGCCTGCTTGACTTCGGGTGTCAGCGTCACCGAAGCATTCGAGGCCGCCGCGGGCGCAGGATCTCCACCACCGCTATTGGCTTGCGCGTCAGCCGTCGCTGCATCAGCATTGGCTTCCGCTCGAGCCGCATAGGCCGCCTGTAAGTTCGCCGAGATCAGATAGTCCGTGAGCCAAAATGCGGCCGACGGATACACGGGATACGGAGTAAAGTAGGCTCCATAGAAGCCGTACCACGGTGCTCCGCCCCAGCCCCATCCATAAGCTACCGGCGCCGCCCAGGGATTGTAAGCCCAGCCGTAGTAAGCCGGGTGATAGTAATACGGAGCGTAATAGCCGTAGTAGGGCCGTCCGCCGTAGTAGTAGCCGCGATAAACTCCAGACCGGTACGCGCCATGATAGTAGTAAGTGCGCGAGTAATAGGACCGGCCACCGCGCGTCACATAGGCGCGCTGCACATAACCGCCGCGCCGTCCATTGGTCACCACGCGCGCGCCATTGTGTTCGCTCACAACCGTGCGCCCGCCGCGGACCCCGTGCTCAATGTGCATGCCGTTACGGTCGACGGAACGAATCTGTCCATTGGGGCGGATGCTCGCATGACCGCCGCCCTTTAGCGAAACCGTTCTTCCCGGCGGAGTGTGACTGCCGCTACCACCGCGAGTGCTGGCCGCAGCTCCACCGTGAGCCCCGGCTGAAGTCCCCGGCTTGCCTCCCGCCGCAGTTCCGCCACGGGCGCCCGTCGTCGTGTGCGTCCCGGCTGTGGTTCCGCCGCGCGTGCCGGTCGTCGTATGTGTACCGCCTGCCGCGCCAGTGTGTGTACCGGTCGTGGCCGTGCGGCCGGTCGTGGCCGTGCGGCCGGTCGTCGACGTGTGCCCAGCGCCCGTCGTAGCCGTGTGTCCTGTCGTGGCAGTGTGACCGGTTGTCGTTGTGTGTGATGGCGTTGAGCTGTGCGTCTGCGTTGTTCCATGGGAAGGCGCCGACGAGTGCGATGGCGCGCTCTGGTGCGGCGCTGACGGCGCTTTGGGAGGCGGGCTGGATTTTTTCTGGCCCCACGCAAACGCCGGAATCGCCATCAGAATTGTTATTGAAGTCCACTGCCGCAAAATGTTACGGGTACGAAAACTCATCACCGCCTCCTGATTCGAAACTCTGCCTTCGCCTGTCGTCTGAAAACGCCACGCCTCGAAATCAACCCTGTGCTCTCAGCCAGGACTGGGCTGGCTGATGATAGCTCCAACACGCATCCCGGCTAAAAGTAGCTCGACACTTGAGATAAGAGACGGGGCGCGATGCGCTATCGAGAAACTGTCGGCATCGCCGGCAATCGCATACTCGGCGAAAAAACGGTACCAGACTTTTACGACTCGCGCAATGATCCTCTAGTTCCTCGTCCTCGGGAAAGCCAACCCGCTTCCCTCGGCCGCCCGCTTTCTTCCTTTCGCTGGTTCAATCCCTGCGATAAGCTTTCTCTTAACCTCTCGGAGGAACTTCGTGCGCTACCTTGATCGTCTGCAACCGCTGGCTCTGCTGTTCATGCGTCTGACTCTGGGAGCAGTGATGGTTGTTCATGGCTCCCACAAAGTCTTCGGCGGCCTTCATAACCATGCTCACTTTGTTGCCAGTCTCGGTCTTCCCGCCTGGAGCGGGTATCTCTCTGCCTTCACAGAATTTCTCGGTGGGCTGCTGATTCTCGCCGGACTCTTCACGCGCGCCGCTGCCTTCGCCATTTGCATCAACATGATCGTCGCCATATGGAAAGTTCACTGGCACAACGGCCTCACCGGCGATCACGGATTCGAGTTCCCTTTATCGCTGGCGGCGCTCGCCTTTGCTCTCATCTTTTTCGGCGCAGGCCCGATCGCTATTGACCACATCCTCAGAGGTGGTGGCTCCGCAGGCTCCAGAAAGTGAAAGAAGTGAAAATTGGAAGGGACTCGGGCAATCCATCACGAAAAAGTCCCTCAGCTCCGCAACAAGTATCGGCTGATTGGGTTAACCAGAAATTGGCGCAAATCCCGGCACTAAATTTAAGATACAACGCATGGACCGGCCCTGCATCCCATTGATTTACCCAACGCATCCTAGTCTGTGAACCGATTGGAGGTTACTCTTGAGAACGATGAGAAAGACAACGCTGCTCGCGGTTATTTGTGGACTCTTCTTCCTGGTCAGCTTCGCTCAGGCGCAACAGGGCGACGCCATGTTCGGCCTCGGCACGATTATGTCGGCGGGATCGTCTTCGTGCACCCAAAACAGCGGCTTTAGTTGCTTCGTACCCGAAAAGGGCGGCTTGTACCCGAGTGTAAGCGCCGACGTCATCTTCCATAATCGCCTCGGAGTTAACTTCGAGACCACGTGGAAAGCCAGCCAGGGAGAATACGGTGGCCCCGGCGGCCAACCTTTCCGCCCCATTATTCTGGACTTTAATGGTATGTACCAGCCCAAGTTAGGCAAGAAGCTCGGTGCGGACCTCATGGGCGGCATCGGCTTCCAAAGCACGCGCTTCTACGGCCTGGTAGACACAGCAAGCTGCTTCGATTTCGGCGCCTGTTTTAGCAGCAGCCACCACTTCCTCGTGGACGTGGGCGCCGGACTGCGTTACTACGTCTGGAACCACGTTTTTGTGCGCCCCGAGGTTCACTACTACCACATCGTAAACAATACCGCCGACTTCAGTAACAACGACATCATTCGAGTGGGAGCTTCCATCGGATACACCATCGGCGGCGGTACGGATTAACTCTCGACTGCTTAATAATCGCGCCTCTCGATATCATGGCTGCTGCCGCCAGCAGCCATGATGTATGCTGCTGGTTTGGAATCTGAACGGTTTGCATTCTTCTCTGGCCCGGCGATCCGCCGTTGTCTCTCGGATACTCCCGTTGCGGCCGGAATTTTGATTCGCGGGAACACATTGACAAGGGGACTGTATTGAGAAAATTCGCGCTACTCGGATCAGCATGTCTGCTTTTTGTGTTCGGCACTCTTGTCCATGCCCAGCAAATCGACTTCGCCGTCGGTGTCGGGAGCGTTTATTCTTCCGGGAACAGTAGTGCTTCTCAAGCGTTTGTGCCTCCGGCGGAAAAAAGCGGACTGTATCCGAACATCAGCGCGGACGTTCTTTTCAGAAAAAAGAACCGCCTGGGCGTGAATGCAGAAATCGCCGTCAAAGCCACCCAGGGACTTTATAACGGTTATCAGGATTTTCGACCCGTATTCACCGATGTCAATGCCATATATGTGCCCCCAACGAGTAAGAAAACCAAGGCCGAGTTCATGGCTGGCTTAGGCATGGAGAACGTGATCTTCTATAACCATTTTGGGATGTGCAATTCCGGTTTTCCTTCGTGCACAACATACCTCAGCGCGAATCACTTCATGGCTCACATCGGGGGCGGTGTCCGCTACTATTTCTGGCGCCGTTTCTTCATCCGCCCCGAGATCCATCTCTACGTGATTCCCAACAACTCCCAATTCAATTCCGATTATGTAGGCCGCGCCAGCGCTTCGCTCGGGTACAGCTTCGCTCCAAGGTAAATATCCGATCTGGAAAAATGCCTTCGTTGAGTTTCTTGCCCAATAAAAAAGCAGCGCCGCAGGGCGCTGCCCATTGCGATTACACTCGCGAATGCTGAATCTATCTGATCCCCTCGCAGATCTCGGCTTCGTGAATCGCCCTGTCCAGATGTTTAATCGCTTCTTCGCGATGGCCCTCGAACCCGCGCTCGGCCTGCTCCAGCTGGTGCCGAGCGGCCCGCATCGCTTCCAGCGCTTCGTGGATGTGCGGATGGCCTTCAGGCATAGCGGCTACAGCAGCAGCCGGCGCTGCCGCGACGGCCGGAGCCGCCGGCGCTTTCGGGCCGGCCGCGGCGGCCGGAAAAGCCAAGGTAAACAGAAGCGATGCGGTAATAAGTAAAGTCATGAACCCGATTTTCTTCATATGTCCTCCTCGTCCGGATTGTGGCTCGGACGCAGCCGCTAGAGTCATTGCGCAACGCCGCAAACACGGAATTGGCGGCGACATCCGCAGTATAGCCTCGCTACAACACCCAACCTGTGTATAACTTGATGCCCTCAGGGCGAAGTATCGCTCCGGTTTTCGCCGTTGGAAGTGGGGTGAAAGAATTGATATCGACGCTCGAACGGAGCCGATTAATCGGCCAGCGGATTCAGCCAGCGCAATCCAGGGAACCGCGAGAAGTCGCCGTCCGTTGTGCACAGTGTGAGACCGTGTTCGACGGCCAGCGCGGCGAGGTGCGCATCGGGCACTAGATTGGTGTGAACTCCAGACAGCAGCAGAAACTCACCGAACACCTGAGCATGTTTATCGGTCGGCTGCGGCACGCGAACCGTCTCCGCTGAAAGCCAATCTCTCGCTTGTCGCCACGCGTCCGCCATGGGCTCGGGATCCTTGAACACTCGGGGATTCGTTACGATACGCAAGAAAGCGGTTACGCTCACCCATGGAATTCCCACCGGGGCAAAACCGTTCAGTTGAGCGTCCAGCCAGTCGCGGGCTTTCGCATGCTGTGCAAATGAACTCTCATGGGCATAGATGAGGATATTGGCGTCGATCAGAATCACTTAAAGTTCTCGCCCTCCGCCACGGCCAGCACTTCTGTGATGTTATCGATGCTGGGAATTCGCAAGCCTCCCAACGATACCGGCCTGGTGCGCACACCGCGTCGCGGTTTTATGGGGCTTGTCATCTCGCCCAGCCCCCTTCGCAGTGCTTCGTTGATTAATTCTTTCAAACTCATTTCGCGAGACTTGCGCAGTCGTTGGAGAATCGCCGCCACATCGTCATCCACCGTCAGAGTCGTTCTCATTTCTGAAGTGTAAAGTACTGATGTCTTGATGTCAATGATTTGATGATTTGATGTCAACTAGCGTTTCCGATTTCGAAGCCAGAAAACCAACCCGACCACCGCCAAGAAGAGAACAATAGCCAAATCAACCCGCTTTAGATTCTGCGTTAGCTGTTCCCAATGCCGGCCGAACAAATACCCAACTCCGGAAATCACCGAAACCCAAACCGCGGCTCCCAGAAAATTGAATGCTAAGAATTTCTTCCAGGGCATCCGCAGGACTCCAGCCAGCGGACCAGCTACTATCCGCATGCCGAAAACAAATCGCGCAAAGAAAACCGTGAAGGCCCCGTACTTCTCGAAGAGCCTCTCGCCGAGAGCCAGCGTCGCATCACTCACGTGAAATAATCTCTGGTGGCGCTCGAGCAATGGCCGGCCACCATACAGACCCAGCACAAAACCCAGGTTGTCTCCAGCCGTGGCAGCGATTGTGCCCACAGCAATCACCAGCGGCAACTTCAGTTCGTGTTGGGAATAAGCCAGAAAACTAGCCAGGAGCAAAACCGTCTCCCCCGGAACAGGCACCCCGGCATTCTCCAGCAGCAGCGCCACGGCGACGGCCCAGTACCCATAGTGAATCAGCGCAGCCCGCAGCCACTCGAAGATTTGGTGAGTCATGACGAAGTAAATGCGACTGATTGGTTTGCGGAGCGCTTCCAGCGCTGCGATCAACGACTTGCAACCGGAGGAAGTTCAGGCAGTTACTTCCGCTCTCGAAGAAATTCAATTAACACCCGATTAAATTCCTCCGGACATTCTTCATACGGCAAATGCCCCACGTTTGGAAACACAATCGTTGTCGAATCCTGAAAATGCCGGGAAAGCAGCTCGGCCGAAAATGCGTACACAGCGGGATCGTCCGCGCCCCATAGGAATAAAGTCGGAACCGTACCTACCTGCGGCAGTATGGAATCCAGTTCCTGCAAATCGCGAGTCCACGTCCGCACAATCTTTAACGCATGCTCAAAAAGTCCGGGCAGGGCAAGAGGAGCCATATAACCTTCCAGCGTTCCCGGCGGAATCCGTTTCGGCCCGCCATAAAGCCGCCGCAACCAATAACGATAAAGAACCGTCATGCGCGGAACCGTCAGCCTGAACATACTGGCGCCGAATGGCGTGCCGAAAAATGGCGCCAACCTTCGCCCATGCCCTGAATAGGGATTTACTGGAGCCACCAACACCAGGCGCCGCACTCTGGGCTTTGACTCCGCTCGCAGGCACTCCGCCGCAGCCATCATCGCCACCGCACCGCCATGCGAAGTCCCGAGTAAATCGAACGAAGCAGATGGAATCGCCAACTTGGAAATGAACTGTATCAACCGCTGAGCGGTTGCTCCCATGCTGTAGCCGATTTCCGGCGCGCGGTCGGAAAAGCCGGCCCCCAGCATGTCGGGAGCGTAAACCGTGGCATAAGGAGCCAGCGCCGGCATCACATAGCGCCAGGAAAAGGAATATCCAAGCAGCCCATGCACCAGAATCAGCGCCGGACCCGACCCCGCTCGCAGATAGCGCATCCGCCTGCCATCCACGTTCATCCAGCATTCTTTCACTCCCGCCCCGGAAGCCAAAGTGATTTCCGCCGAAATTTCCTCAGCCCCACGAGCCGCCAATTTTCGCGTGCTCAAATCTTACGCACCCAATTCTTACGCAGCCAATTCTTATGCACCCAGGGACAACTCTTTCCGCCGCATCCGATTCTATGTATCTGAAACATCGCCTCTGTCGTTTCACTTGGGGAGCTTCGGCTCCCCGTTTTTGTAAACCGGACCTCAGCCGTCGGACCTCTGCCCTTAGGCCTTCCGCGCGCTCGTCCGAAAGCATCTGACACTGTCGATTCACAGCGAAATCTCAAGGCCCAGGGTCTGAGGTCTGAAGTCCGAGGTCTGAAGTCCAAAGTCTGAAGTCCGCTCCTAAGCTCTCTTCTTCCCCAACAATTTCTTCAGCACCCGAATCCCCTTATCCACATGCTTTTCCTCCAGCAAGAACGGAGGCAGAAACCGCACCACCGTATCCTGCGTGCTGTTAAACAGCACGCCCTCGGCCAGCCCCGCATCCACAATCGGACGTGCTGGAATATCCAATTCAATTCCCTGAATAAATCCGCGCCCGCGCACCTCCTTGGCTACGCTGCCGCGCTTTTCCACAATCTGTTGCAACTCATGTTGCAAGTAAGCCCCAACTTTGTTCACGTTGTCGAGCAGCTTCTCTTCTTCCACAATCGCCAGGAATTCCAGCGCCACGCGGCACGCCAAAGGCCCGCCTCCAAACGTCGACCCATGCTGCCCCGCCCCAATCGCCGAAGCGAATTCCTCTTTCGCCAAAAACGCTCCCAGCGGAAGCCCTGCAGCAATCGGCTTGGCAATGCACACAATATCCGGCGACACGCCAAATCCCTGAAACGCAAACATCGTTCCCGTACGCCCCAGCCCGCATTGAATCTCGTCAAAAATCAGCGCAGCCTTGTGCTGGTCGGCGAGCGCCCGGCACTCGCGCAAAAACTCCATCGAACATTCATAGATGCCGCCCTCACCAAAAATGGGCTCCAGCACAATCGCGCAGGTATTCTCAGTCACCGCGGCCCGCAAACCCTCCAAATCATTTCGGCCCACAAATGTCACATCTTCCAGCAGAGGCTCAAATCCCTTGCGATGCTTCTCCTGCCCAGTCAGCGACAGCGCACCAAACGTCCGCCCGTGATACGACCCATCTAGCGCCACCAGCCGCGACTTCGTCTCGCTGCCCGCCCGATGCCCCGCCAGCCGAGCCAGCTTGATCGATCCCTCAATCGCCTCGGTCCCGCTGTTGGAAAAAAACGCCCGCGACATTCCCGATAAAGTGCACAGCTTCTCCGCCAGCGCTCCCTGATATTCGTGGTAGTAAAGATTCGACACATGCACCAGCTTCGCCGCCTGCTCGCGAATCGTCTTCACAATCCGCGGATGCGCATGCCCCAGCGCATTCACTCCCAACCCCGACACAAAGTCGAGATACTTCTTCCCTTCAATGTCATAAACAAACACGCCCTTCCCGCGCTCCAGAACCACGGGATACCGGTTATAAGTCGACAAAAGATATTTGCGCTCAAGCTCGGCGATCTGTTCAAGAGTAGTCATGGAGATTCGATTTTATAGGAAGACATGTCGGTCAAGCATTCGCCCGAATACCCTCCTCGGATTCAGCCATGTGATATAGTGCCCCGTCGTACTTCTCTCTACCGGGGCGTTCAGTTCGCGCACCCCAATAGGTTTCCAAAGCGGAGGATATTTATGAGATTTACTTGTTCACGGTCCTCGCTAATGGCGGCCATCATCTTCGCCCTTCTACCTTGCGTTTGGGCAAGTGATGTCCAATCGATTCTCTATACGTTCACTGGCAAGGCGGATGGAGCCGGCCCGACAAACGTCCTGATCGCAGATGCCTCTGGCAACCTTTACGGAACCGCGGCCGGGGGCGGAGTAAACAACTACGGAACGGTATTCGAATTGTCGCCAAACTCCAGCGGCGGTTGGACCGAGACGGTTCTATATAGCTTCGCGGGAGGAGATGCCGGGGACGGATCAAACCCGATGGGCATCGCCTTCGACGGAAATGGAAACATCTTTGGCCTGACCCGTCTGGGCGGTACGAGTGATAGCGTATGTGGATGCGGGGCGGTCTTCGAGCTTTCACCCGGCTCCAACGGCGGCTGGACTGAAGCCGTGCTTTATCGTTTCACATTACAGTCAGGCATCTCTCCTTTGGGAGCCCCAACACTTGACGCGGAAGGCAATCTATACGGAACCACTTCTGGCGGAGGAGCCAATGGGTATGGAACCGTCTTCGAGCTGTCCCCCGAGGCAAAAGGCGGATGGATTGAGAAGACCGTCTTTGATTTTTCCAGCACCTCCGGTGTCGAACCCTTCACTAACGTGATCCTAGACAGCAGCGGTAATCTTTACGGCGTCACCACGGGAAGGGGCGGTCCCGATGGAACGGCCAAAGGCACCGTTTATAAACTCTCGAAGGTTGCGTGGGGATGGAGTTTTACCTTGCTTTACATCTTTCGCGGGCCAAGAGGAGCATATCCTGTTGGCGGTTTGGTATTCGATTCAGCGGGTAATTTGTACGGCACGACGAGTGAGGGTGGTGCGGCAAACTTCGGTACGGTCTTCGAACTGACTCCTACCACGCAAGGACAATGGAAAGAGACCCTGCTTCACGATTTTACGGGCGGCAGCGACGGCGGCATTCCCTGGGCGGGCCTCACTATCGATGCTGCAGGTAGCCTATATGGGATAGCTGCCTTTACTGAAACAAACACTGCTTTCAAGCTGAGTCCCTCACCGCGGGGCGGCTGGTTTTTCGAAGTCCTTGCCGATCTGGCGCCCAGTGACAACTACGTTAATACCGCCCCATTTCTCCTCAACAGTGCCGGCAACCTGTTTAATGTCTCAAGTGCTGGCGGAGGTGGTTCCTGCGACCCCGGGTGCGGCTTTGTCTATGAGGTATCACCGGGCAAATAGGGAGCCGAGGTTCGGATGATCTATGGCTGCCGACAGCGCCATCGCCAACGCTCCCATCGACGACGAACATCTCTCGCCCCAGGACGAAATAGCGCTCGCCGAAGCGAGCGCCTGGGCGAAGCATAACGAAGCCACTCCGCATGAAGATTTCCTGACTGAACTCCGCATCACGCGGGAAAAGATCGATAACTATCGGCCGGGTGCCCCACTTCTCGCCGCCTCCGCGAGAAGTGGGCTGATGAGATAACCCTGTCGGCTCTAGCGAGCGACGAACGTGGAAGCGCTGCAGCTTGCACGGGGTTCGCGACGCGATAGATCACGGCATGCAAGATGCCAAGCAGCAGGCATACCTCACCCGCCGTGTGAGCTATAAGAGACATTAATCCACCCGCTCCCAGAGCACACTTATAACTGCCGCATTTTCACCGCGGGACATTTTCACCTTGGAGACCACATGCATCGACCACACCATTACATTGCATCGTTTTTCCTCGCCGCAGCCCTGGCCGCGCCACTCTCAATCATGGCCATGCCCACACCGCAAGAAGCCGGCGTTCAAGTCCGCGTCTACGACAAACAGCACAAGGATTATCACAACTGGGACGACAACGAGAATCGCGCTTGGAACCAATACCTCACAGAAAACCACAGGGATTCTCACGAGTACTCTAAGGCGAACAAGAAGGAGCAATCGCAATACTGGAACTGGCGCCACGCTCATCCCGATCATCACGACAACGACCACCACTAGACCATTCGCCCCGCGTCCAGCCCGCCCCTACCCCACTTCTCACGGCCCTCACGAGAAGTGGATTTTTGTCCCGCACACTTGCTTTTCCCGCCCACACCCGTCATCATTACCCACGGCAAAACCGCCGTCCCAAGCCGCAACTCACCCCATCAGGAGCCACGAATGAATCATTCCGCTAAGCCGCTAATAATTTTCGCACTCATGATCCTGGCCATAGCACTAGTCTTTAATATGTCCGCCGCTCCCGCCTCCGCCCAAAGCATCGAAGGCGTTTTCGCTGGCCACAAAATCATCATTCCGGAATCAAGCCTCCCTCAGCCCGGCCGCCATCACACAAACTATTTCTTCGTCGACTCCGACCAGCCCTCGTCCCAGCCACCATCCGGCGTTGAAACTCCGGGATCGGTCGCCTGCGTGTACAAACTCGTGAAAGGACCCGCGGGCTGCCCGGTCGCCACCAGCACCGCTCTACCCACTGGCGGTTGGGGAGCGATCGCCATCGTCGATGCGGGGGACTATCCCACCGCCGCCACCGACCTCGCCGCCTTCTCCACCTACTACGGCATCCCCGCAGCCGACCTAACCGTCACCTGGCCCGGAACGAGCAAACCCCCGGTCTATTCGAACTGGGAAGTCGAGGAGGCGCTCGACATCGAGTGGGCGCACGCCATGGCGCCGCAAGCCAAGCTCTATCTGGTCGAATCCGTTCAGGTCAACACCGACCCGACTTTCGCCGCTGTGCAATACGCCGCCAAGCTCGTCGCCGCGGCTGGAGGCGGCGTAGTGAGCATGAGCTGGGGCGACCCCGAAGTGAGTCAGGAACTTTCCTGGGACAAATACTTCACCACCAAGGGCGTCGTCTTTTTCGCCGCTGCTGGTGACGGAGGCCTGGGCGTCAGCATTTATCCCGGCGCGTCGCCCAACGTCGTGGCCGTCGGCGGCACGTACTTTAACCGCAACTCCAGCGGCGATTTCGTAAACGAGATTTACTACAACGGCGGCGGAGGCGGCGACCTCAGTCCCTACGAGCCGCGGCCTACTTACCAGAACGGAGTGGAAAGCGTCGTCGGAACGCAGCGCGGATATCCCGACGTCGCCGCCGATTTCTGTTGCGCGCCGATTTATGTTGAAGGGAGTTGGTATTCCGTAGGCGGCACCAGTTGGGGCACGCCGACCTTCGCGGGAATTGTGAACGCGGCAGGCCACAAAGCTCAGGGAAGCATCGCCGAACTCAGCGAGATGTATCGTGAACTGGCGAATCCGTCCCAGTACGCTTTCGATTTCAACGACATCACCCAGGGCGCCTCGCAGTGCGGCGTCGGCTTCGACCAATGCACAGGCATCGGTTCACCAAAAACTTACACTGGCAAGTGATTTGTTTCCGCAGCAGGAAGGGTGAAAGTAAAAAGAAAACCGGGTGCCCCACTTCTCGCCGACTTTGCGAGAAATGGGATTTCACAGGGTAAATCCGCCACGAGGTTATGCTGAAATCAAGCCGCCTCTTTTGACCGACTACCGCTTCCCCGTCAACTCCTGAATCAACTCCACCTCCGCCTCACGATACGGCGTCCCATCTCCGCGCAGCACCTCATGAAACCAAACCGGCGGCTGGCTCAAAATGTACGGATGTTCCCACGACTCCCACGGATAATACGTCTGCGTCTTGCCCGCCACGAATCCCCAGTTGATCACGCCGACTTTTTCCTGTTTCGCAATCGGGAGCACTCCATCAAACGTGCTGCCCACCGATCGCGCCATGAACTCGGTGCAAATCACCGGACGATTGCGCTTTTTCAACCACTCCACTTCGCTTTTGAAATTCTCCGGCCAACTGTAATTATGAAACGTAATGATGTCGGATTCGTGCAGTTGAATATCCTGCAACTCGCCCTGGCTGCCCCCGTGCAGAGGATCAAGCGAAGTATCGATCGACCACACTCCGCTGGTCAGCGGCTGCGTTGGATTCATCTCTCGCGCCCAGGCGAACACTTGCGGCAGCAGCGCCGCCACTCGCGCTACTTTGTCTTTCGGCTTCAGCTCTTCCTTCGGATAACTCCCCGCATTATCCGATCCCGGCTCGTTCCACACATCCCAGCCCAGAATGCGGTCATCCTTGGCGAACGCTCCGACGACGCCCTGCACATAAGCCTTCAGCCGCGGATATTGCTTCTCATCCGCGAGCGCGACGGCACCCGGACTCTGCACCCAACCCGAATTGTGTACTCCCGGAATCGGCGGATGCTGCGGCCCCAGATGCGGCAACGGATCCCAGCAGGAATCGAACAGCACAAACAGTGGACGAATATGATGCCGCGCCGCAATCGTCAAAAACCGATCGATGCGCTTCTGAAACCCTGCCGCATCCTGTTGCCACGGCAAGTCGTGCAAGAATACGCGCATGGTATTCATGCCCAAGCCTTCGGCCCATCCCAGTTCTTTGTCAATCTGATCGGGATCGAACGTCGCCACCTGCCACATCTCCAATTCATTGATCGCAGATTTTGGAATGTAGTTGCTTCCCACCAGCCAAGGTTGCTGCGCGTACCAGGCGTTCGCCTTTTGCTCAGTCCAGCGTACCGTCTGCGCCGCTGTCATTGCCGGACACAAAACAGCCGCAATCAGCATTGTCACGATAGCGCGCTGCAATAGTCTCATCAATGAGTTCCTCCAGAGCTGAGGTCTGAGGTCCGACGTCTGAAGTCCGACGTTCGCCCTCCTCAGAAGATCTTCCAAACGTAGTGTCCTAGAAATGCCACCAGCAACACGCCGCCAACGCCGGCAACCCAGAAAAGAAAATTGGCAGTCAGTTTCGGAGAATTGATTTCCTTTTTATCCATGGTCGAATTCTAACGGTTGCACTGTCTTATTCAATACAGTGACTTCTCCCCCTCCGGCCTTGTCTTCCACCGCCGGTGCACCCACAGCCACTGCTCCGGATACTCCCTCACATACTTTTCGATGACGCTGGTGAACACTTGCGTATTGGCCTGAATGTCCGCTTCCAGATCTCCCGTGCGCACCAGTTCCACTGCCGGATCGAAGCGCAACCGGTATTTTCCCAACGATGAATCCCAAATCGTAAACCCCGGCACCACCGCCGCATCCGTACGCAGTGCTATGCGCGCCAGCCCGCTCGCCGTACATGCCGGGATGCCGAAAAAATTCACAAAGATTCCTTGCGGCGGAGTCATATTCGTATCCATCAATATACCCACAGCCTCACCCGCCTTCATGGCCGAAAGCAGCCCGCGCACAAAGTCGTCCTTGTCTACCATCTGGTTGCCGTGCATGGTGCGGTATTGCCGGATTAACCCATCCAGATAAGCATTGTCCATAGGACGCATCACCACATGCATCCAGTGTCCATGCATGGAGTGAGTAAATGCGGAAACTTCCCACCCACCGAAGTGCGCCGTTAGGAAAAGCACGCCCTTGCCGCGCGCGTAGGCCTTTTCATAATTCTCTAGCCCGTCGTACACCACGACCTGCTCGACATTTTTCAATGTGTATTTTGGAAATTGGCAGACCTCCGCCAGTTGCCGTCCCATCGAGGTAAATTCCCCCCGCAGAATGCGGCCGCGCTCCTTGACAGTTTTTCCAGGAAAGGCGAGTGCCAGATTGCGCATTCCTACGCGCCGCAGCCGCCCATGCAGAGAATAAACAGCCCACGCTAAAGAAATTCCAAACGCGCGCGCCAGCGGACGCGGCAGATTCCCCAGTATCTTGATAAACGGCCACGCCGCCGCATACTCGAGTCTTTGCCTCATCACGGAAGCGTGAAGCTATCACCGGAAAAAACGAACTGTCAAACAAGTGCAGAACAGCAAAGCATTTTTGCCTTTGCGGAAGCCGGAAGCCCGAAGCCGGTAGCCGCTTCCTACTTCGCCGCTTCCTGCGCCCACTTAGCCAGGGTCGTCAAAAAAGTATTCGCCGCCGCTGGAGGGTCGACGTCCCCTTTGAGCGCCGCGTTGAATGTCACCATGTGACCGTAAAACTCGCGGGTGCTGTCCTTATCCTGCTTGATCACCGCTCCATTCAGGCTCACGCCGGCAAAAATTCCCCGCGCCCGAGAATAGGTCAGCACCTCGGCCCGCATCTTCCAGTCGGTATTTCCTTCAGCGTGCCGTCCCACCGGCCCCGCGGCCACCGACGCATCCGCCCCCAGCGCAAACTTGCTCGACAGCAGATGCTTCATTCCATTGTCATTCATAATCAGCATGACCAAATCCACGGCTTGCCCGCCAATCTGGAATCCAACGCTGCCGCCCTCAACCGTAAAAAATACCGGAGCGCTCCAGCCTTTCGGTGTGCGGCAACTCGCCAGGCCACGCCCATATCGCCCGCCTACAATAAATCCGCCCTTCAGCAATGACGGCACCACGGCCACGCACTCGGCCGACCCCAGCACCTCCTGCGGAACTCCCTTGTCCGGCGCGCCCTGGATCGCATCCAGCACATCGGCCGCCGCCTGCGCCCGGTCCGCCGCCTTCGACGCGCTCGCCAGCTCATCCGCCGCCAAGGCAAACGTTCCTGCGCACACGACTACCATTAACCACAAAAGTTTTTTCATATTTCCTCGCGAGCTTCAAAGATTCCTGGGATCAAGTACTGGGTCGATCAAAGTATTGGGTCAATGCTTTGGATTGTAAATGAAGTCACGGCGTTGCATGGGATATCAGATAGGTGGGGATCGCGAGAAGCGAACTGGTAAATGATTTCCGAAAAAACATGGGCCGGTGAAAGTTTGCCCATGAGTGCGGTAACGAGTAATAGAGAGTCAAAGCGTACCTAAGATCCGAACTGCGATCCGCGCTGCAGCCAGCTCAGCGCGTCAGCAATTCCAGCGAGCCTTCCACAGTCTTCACCTGGAAGCGGCCAGAACGCTGGCACGTCGAATAACCTGCCAGCCTCGTCGAATCAGACTCGGGATCGTCGCGAACGACGCGATAACTCCTCATGGAATAGCAAAACGTGGATTGATCCTCGCTCTGCGCATTTTGCTGGAGGAAACGATGAACCGGACCCATCGACGTGTGAACGGGATCGGCGGAGGGCGAACTCAACAGCGGCGTCACCGGCAAACGAAATTGATCGACATGAATTCTGTCCAATGAATCCGCCGGGAACGTGAGCTCAGGCTGAAGACCGGCAGAATCGCTGCTAAGCAATGATTGCGCAGCGACTGGCGCAACACACACCGCAGTCAGCAAAGAAAGAACGACAAGGCGGGAGATAAACATAGAACCCTCCTCTGCGCAGAATTATACTCCGCGAAGCTTTTCTCGGCGATCTCAGCGTACTCGGCGATTAATAATTTGGTCGCGATCAACTCAGGTTTTCGAAAATCCCCGCCGCGCCCATGCCCCCGCCCACGCACATGGTGACCATGCCGTAACGCGCGCCGCGCCGCTTGAGTTCGCGAATCACCGTCGCTGTCAGCTTCGCCCCCGTGCAACCCAAAGGATGTCCCAGCGCAATCGCGCCGCCGTTTGGATTCACCTTCGCCGGGTCGAGCCCCCCTTCCTGGATCACCGCGAGCGACTGCGCCGCGAAAGCCTCGTTCAACTCGATCACGTCAATGTCCGCAAGCTTCAACTCCGCCATCTTCAGCGCCTTCGGAATCGCGAACACGGGTCCCAATCCCATCTCCTCCGGCTTGTACCCCGCCGTAGCGAACGCCACATACCGCGCCAACGGCTTGATGCCCAACGCGTGCGCCCGCTCGGCAGACATCACCACCGCCGCCGCCGCGCCATCCGACATTTGCGAAGAGTTCCCCGCCGTCACCGTGCCTCTCGCATGAAACGCCGGCTTCAGCGCGAGCAACGCCTCCAGCGACGTATCGCCGCGCGGCCCTTCATCTATTTTGAAGACAATCTCCTGCCGCTTGGGCTTCGAACCATTCGGAGTGGTAAAGCTCACGGGCACCGCCACAACCTCGTCGTCAAATTTCCCCGCCTGAATCGCCGCCAGCGCCTTCTGATGGCTGCGCAACGCAAACTCATCCGCCGCTTCGCGCGTGATGCCAAATCGCTGCGCCACACGCTCGGCAGTCAATCCCATATTCAAGTAAGCATCCGGATAGTGCTCCACTAACCAAGGGTTCGGCGAAATTTTATGCCCGCCCATTGGAATCATCGACATCGATTCCGTCCCTCCGGCAACAATCACCTCCGCGCCGCCGCTCATAATGCGCTCCGCAGCCATGGCAATCGCCTGCAATCCCGACGAACAAAACCGGTTGATGGTCAGCGCCGAAACTTCCACCGGCAGCCCAGCCCGCAGCGACGCGATGCGCGCCACATTCATGCCTTGCTCCGCCTCAGGCATGGCGCAGCCCAAGATCACGTCTTCAATTTCTTTGGCATCAAGCTGCGGAACGCGCTCCAGCGCTCCCTTGATGGCGACAGCCGCCAGTTCATCCGGACGCGTTGCCCGCAGCGTGCCCTTAAAAGCGCGTCCCACGGGCGTACGAACTGAAGAGGCAATAATGACTTCTCGCATGATTGTTGGCCTATCTACCAAGATATTGTTTCAACTTCGCCAGTAAAATGTCCACTCGAACTCCCCCAGTGATCCCTGTGATCCCTGTGGTTAAAGGTTTTGACGTTGACTTCCTCAAATTGACTCCCGACTCATGCCCGAAACGAAATCCGCTCCCCTGTCACTACTCTATCAACGAAGAACGACGACCGGATTGGGACGCTATTCCTACCTCTCGGAACTAACACGAAAGTATAGGAAACGCGAATTTGATTTTCTTCGATTGCGTTTGGCGGTAAGCTCGACGGCAAGCACGACAAAACCCTCGATCGTCGAAACAGCGCAACACGGGTTCCCTAGCTGTGGGAGTCAAATTTCGAGCCGGGGTGAAATGTGAGCCACTTCGTCAAACTGTTGTTCACGTGTGTTCTGACCGCTATTGGCCTGCAGGCGCAGGTTCAACCTACATTTTTCGGCATGGGCGTTGCCACTACTGCCGACATGCCCAAAGTAAGCTATGGCACGCTTAGCCACCCACCGGTAGCTTGGACCGCCATTGAAGGCGCGGGCCGGGGCAAATACAACTTCAAATCCATGGACGCTTTTGTCACGAAAGCTCCCAAGGATGCCAATGGAGTCTCGCTCCTCGTCCTCGACATCGGTGGCTGGACGCCGGGTTGGGCGGTCGCCGATCAGACGACCTGCTTCCATGACAAGATTGGCATGGTTGCCTGCACAATCGGCCCCGACAACATTCAGGACTGGATCGATTACGTCACCGAGGTCGTCGCCCACTACAACGGCACGACCGCGCCCCACGTGAAGTATTACGAAATCTGGAACGAGATGAGCAACACCAAATTCTGGACCGGCGGCGTTCCTGAAATGGTGGCTCTCGCGCAGGCCGCCTATCCGATCATCAAGACCGATCCGTATGCCACGGTCTTAACTCCTTCCGTGACCTGGCACAACGGAATCAATTTCATGACCCAGTTCTTGCAGGGCGGCGGGTATCAGTATGCCGAAGCTCTCAGCTTCCACGGCTATCCGAGCAAGACCGGCGGCGGCGTGCCGTTGCCCGTGCCGCTGCCCGAGAGCCCCCTATCGACCAACGCTCCCATCGTCACCATGATCACCACCTTCCGCCAACTCGCCGATGACAACGGCCTGCTAGGCAAACCTCTTGTCACCACCGAAGGCGGATGGGGCACCAACGGCGTCAGCGACCCTGATATGCAAGCCGCATGGATCGCTCACTATGAACTTCTGCAAGCAGGCCTCGCCGTCGCCAATAATCTGCAATTCCAAACCTGGTACACCTGGGGACAAGCTTTCTCAGGCGACATTGAAAACAGCTCGGGACTGCCCACCGAAGCCGGCCTCGCCTACAACCTTGTCTACACCTGGCTGGCGAACCAAGTGTCGCAGCCTTGCACCAATACTGGAAATGTCTTCTCCTGCGTCATCAGCACCAAGGTGGCCGTCTGGGACACATCGCAAACGTGCAGCAACGGAGTCTGCACCAGCAGCAACTACGCCGCGCCCGCCGGATACAGCCACTACGTTGACCTCGCGGGCGCACTGCACAAAGTCAGCGGCCAAATTGCGCTCGGAGTGAAACCAATCCTGCTCGAACCCTAATGGCGAGGATGTGCCCTCTCGAATTATCTGTTGGGGAGGGCACGGCTTCAGCGGTTCATTGAGTTTGACGGGAAGGCATCCCTTTATCGGCTGCGGAAGAACCACACAAATGCGTCGACCACGTGGAAGAGCGGCCCTTCAGGGCCGCGTAGATTGTGTGAAATCAGCGCGGGCTTTTAGCCCTTGAAGAGCGCAGACAATTTACCGTTCAAGTTCATGAAGCGTCCGAACCATGAACTCAAAGGAATGGCTCCAAGGATCCAACCCGCCGCCGCTCACTTCTTCGGCGCAAAAAAATAATAATCCGCCGTATAGCTGCTCTTGGTCTCGGTATTCACGTGAGCGGCATCGCATGCCTCAGCCGGCGCCTTGCCTCCATGCGTATGCACTCGCTGAATCGTAGTCACGTCGCTGAGTTGCCCTTTACCCGAATGACTCACCACCTGCACCAGCAGCCACGGAATCGAATCCGCATCCAGCGAATCGACGTGCCCAACCGCTTTCCCCGTGACCTCGCTGCCATCTTTCAACTTCCACGATGGCCCCGCCGAATGCTGCCCAATCACTTTGTCTTTCCGATCCTTCAGCTCCGCATCCGGCGCCTTCAGCGTCCAACTGAACTTTCCGTCAGTCCCCGCCTGGCAGGTATAAATCTGCGATCCCAAAGCCCGGGTAAATAAGACAACCTCCTCGCCTGCTGGAACCTGAATCGCATCCGGCACATCCGGAGCCGACTCCTGTGACGGCGCATCGTTCTGCCCATAAAGCAAAGCAGTTCCCAACAGCGCTCCCATGAGAATCAAACGACATCTTGCAGCAGCAAACTCGAAGAATCGTGACATAAGAAAATTCTATCAGGCCCTTCCTTGTGACTCTGTGCGACCTCAGTGTCTCTACTATGCTAAAGATTTTCGCCACATAAAAATTTATTTCCCGCAAATGAGGGAATCCACCTTTGGAACAGTTCTGAAGATGGCCGGGCAGTGGGAATCCCTCAATCTCGGCCTTTACCTCGACTTCATTCGCACCCGGAACCAGTTTGCAATGCCTGCAACACCCGGATGCATATCGGAGAACCACACATCGTCGTAGTGCATCCCCGGCCGCCATAGCACCGATATCTTTGCCAGGCTTTTCCAGAAGCTGGGGTAGGAGCCGGGCCAGTTCTGCGGCTTGCCCGCGCGAAGATTGCTGAGGTAAGTCAGTTCCGAGACAATCCGGCGGCAAGCCGTATTGGCCTTGTAGGGAATGGCTTTTGGCGGCAGAGTGCCACTCAAGTTCCAGTCAATGAGATAGCGCGGATAGTCGATACCGCAGGCCATTGGCAGCGCCAACGATCCCCACGGACGTCCGTTGATCTCCATCAGAACCATCTTTCCATGGGGCATTCGCTTGTATTCCACCATCGCGATGCCCTCAAACCCGATTTCAGCCAGCAGCCTGCCGCTCAGAACCACGATTTGATCGTTGAGTGGAATAGATTTTCGCGCACTGCTCGCCGAGCCGCGGGGGTCGACTTCCCGGATTCGCTCCCACTGAAACGGAAGAAAAATCTTCCCTCCCGCGATGAAGCACGAAAAACCGACTCCTGTGCCGGAGACAAATTCTTGCAGCAACACGTCGTCTGCGTTTTGCAGTCGCGACGATACTTTGTTTTCAAGTTCAGCTCGCGAGTAAGCGTATGCGACCGAACCAGACACAGCTCTATCGCCCGACCACCGCACGGAGAAACGATCCTTAATCACAACTGGAAATGAGATATCTTCCGCCGCCGAGAGTCCGCTGGAGGGCGTAATCAGGTGTGTCCGCGGAACCGCAATCCCCAAAGCCTGGGCAATCTCAATAGTCCTGTATTTGTCGGAAGCGATTTCCAAGGCGGACGCGGAAGGCAATGCCGTACGGCAAATTCCCGCAAAAATTTCCCGGTTCGCCGATAACGGACCAAGCGTCCAATCCGTCATTGGCATGACCAGATCGATGGCTTGAGAACGCACGAATTGCAAAACCGCATCCAGAAAGTGGTTCGAATTCTCGGTAGAAACAGGATAGTTGAAACGGCTCCGGCAATAGCGCGACAGTTGAGCTGCGGCGAAGAGTCCCTGGTTCGCGCCAACGGCGACCCAGTGACCTGCGCGCCCGGCGGATCGGGTCACAGAGAGTGCAGCGGCGCTATGTCCATCCAAAACCAGGATTCTTGCCAACCTGCCATCGCCCCATTCATTCCAAGACAATCAATAAAATCAAAGCGTCCTGCCCGCGAAAGCGCATTCCAGGTTCCATCGCAGGCCGTCTAACGTTTTGGTCGGCAGAACACGCTTCAATCGCAGGGGATCATCGTCGCCCCGCACTAAACCCCAATCAGTGGTAACTGCCGTTTCGTATCCAGCCGAGGCGCTTGCTTTAACTGTAAACCCGTTCCAATGCGGCGAAAGCGCCGGACAGGGATAAGAAAAATGCACGATTCTACTTCCCAGTCGCTGCTCAAGATGTTTTTTTGATTCGCTCAATTCCGCCACGGCTTCTTCATGGCTCACGTAAGCCATGTTTGGATGACTCATGGTATGCGAACCAATCAGATGTCCATGACGGGTAAGATCCCGGATCTGCTGATAGCTCATCATGAACTTCCCGGCTTCTCCTGTCGCGGTCGTTTCTAAACCCCGCTCCACGCCTGTGACAAAATCATCCTGCGCGGCGCCGGTCAAACGGCAGCATATCTCGCACGCGCATGCGAAAGCTTTTTCACGTGCATCGTCGGTTTCGAGACTTAGAATTCTTCCCGAAACGTCTCGCCAGCTTTTTTTTTTCGTTGTGCGGAACGGAAAACGCAAGCGTCCCGGCCAGGGCAATCGGTGCTTCTCGATGCAATCCACGGTCACATAAAAGGTCGCGGGAACTCCAGTCTCGTTAAGAATGGGCATCGCGAATTCATGATTATCGGCGTAGCCGTCGTCAAAGGTCACCACCACTGAACGCCGCGGCAACGCCTGCTTTGTCCGCAGACATTGGGCTAGCGTGTCGAGAGTGATTGGCCTGAAGTGCTGCGCGAGCAACTCCATCTGTCCACGAAATACCGCTTCGGAGTGCGTGATCCCGCCAAGAAGCACCGCGGTCTCGTCCGGATCCCTGCGCACGGCGTGATACATGAGAATCGCCGCGCTATTCCCCCGCAAACTCGCCGCCAACCTCAAGATACCGCTGCCCAAGACGGCTTTCTTTGCGAAACTGTTCATAACCCTAATCAGCGCCAAGAAACCGAGACGGTCTCAAAGGACTTATTCCCGGCCCTCAGTTTAACTGAGCGCCTGCGCTGCCTCCCCTTCTGACGCAACCAAACCGGAGTAACCTGGCGAAGCTCAATTTCCTTTGGCGGGCTCATGTGCAAGAATTAGCATATTGACGAGGCTGGAGAGTTCTAGTTAGAGTGAGTCTAGACCCAAAAGACTTACACTTTTGCTTTTCTCTGCTGCGCCCCACACGAGAAATAGCTTTTAAGTCGCTTCACATCAAAGGGTTATGCCGTCCCTCGATAAAAGGAAGTCCATGTGTACCCGGCGTTGAAACGCACGCCCAGTTGAAAGCGTTTTGCTTTGTCTTCAATCTCTATTTGCAAACGGCGGTAAGCGGCAGTCATTCGCATGAATTCGCTTTTAGTGCTCTCGTCATAAATTTCGACCCAGGAGGGTTACGTTTTGAGCTCGACAATCAGCCACCTTATCGCGCCGCATGGCGGAGAACTGGTAAATCTTTACGTCCAACCAAAACAAGCAACCGATATAAAAGCGCATTCGCGCGAGTGGCCCTCCTGGGACCTGACTCCCCGGCAAGTCTGCGATCTTGAACTATTGATGAGCGGAGGTTTCTCTCCGCTGACCGGCTTTCTGAACCGCAAGGACTACGAAGGCGTTTGCCAAAACATGAAGCTGGCCAGCGGCGTTCTCTGGCCGATACCGATCACGCTCGACGTAACGGAAGAATTTGCCAAGAAGCTCACGCCGGGCGGCAGCAAAGTAGCGCTGCGCGATGGCGAAGGGGTCATGCTTGCGGTACTTCACGTCGAGGACGTTTGGCAGCCCGACCGCCAGGCCGAGGCCAAAGCAGTCTTTGGCAGTGCCAGTTCCGCACATCCCGGCGCCGATTATGCGATAAACAAGGCCAACCCTTGGTACGTCGGCGGCCGCGTCGAAGGGGTGCAGGAGCCTTCGCACTACGACTTCCGCACGCTGCGCTTAACCCCGGCGGAATTGCGCGCTGATCTCGCGCGCCTCGGCTGGCGGCGCATCGTCGCCTTCCAGACCCGCAATCCAATGCATCGCGCCCACGTCGAATTGACGTTCCGCGCGGCCAAGCAGGTTGAAGCCAATCTGCTAATCAATCCCAGCGTAGGCATGACCAAGCCCGGCGATGTGGATTACTTTACGCGTGTTCGCTGCTACCAGTTGCTGCTGTCGAAATTCCCGCAAGGGACGGTGAAATTGGCGCTCCTGCCTTTGGCTATGCGCATGGGCGGCCCGCGCGAAGCGATTTGGCACGCGCTCATCCGCAAGAACCATGGCTGCACGCACTTCATCGTCGGCCGCGATCACGCTGGTCCAGGCAATGACACGAACGGCAAGCCATTCTACGGTCCCTATGATGCGCAGGAACTCTTCAGAAAACACGAAGCCGACATCGGCGTAACGATGGTCAGTTTCAACATGATGGTGTACCTGGAAGATCAGGACAAATATGTTCCCGACAACGAAGTTAAACCTGGGGATCGCGTCCTGAATATCTCCGGCACCGAACTTCGCCAGCGGTTGAATGAAGGCCGCGAAATTCCGGCGTGGTTCACTTATCCCGAAGTCGTTCAGGAACTGCGGCGCAGTTTCCCGCCTCGAGCCAAGCAGGGAGTGACCATCTTTTTCACTGGCTTGTCGGGTTCGGGCAAATCGACGATTGCCAATGTGTTGCTCACCAAGTTCCTTGAGGTCGGTGGACGTCCCGTCACGATCCTCGACGGCGATCTTGTGCGCAAGCATCTTTCTTCGGAGCTCGGATTCTCCAAGGAGCATCGCGACATCAACATTCGCCGCATCGGTTACGTCGCATCGGAAATCACCAAGAACGGCGGCATCGCCATCTGCGCGCCCATCGCGCCGTATGAGGCGACACGCAATCACGTCCGGCAGATGATTGAACCTTATGGCGGATTCATCCTCGTCCATATCGCCACTTCGGTAGAAGTCTGCGAACAACGCGATCGCAAAGGCCTTTATGCCAAAGCGCGTGCGGGCATTCTCAAGGAGTTCACTGGAATTTCAGATCCTTACGAGGTTCCTGCCAAGGCCGAAGTCACCATCAACACTGGCGAGTTGTCGCCAGAAGAGGCAGCGCAGGAAATCATTCTTCATCTGGAACGCGAAGGCTTTATTGGCGTGGACAGCCAGAACAAGTAGACGGAGAAGGGTTTTGCCATGCCTCTGATAACGGCGAAAATCCTGGTCGGCTTTGTCGTTGGTGTCCTGATCGGACTTACCGGCGTGGGAGGCGGCGTATTGCTGCTTCCCGTACTCATCTATGGACTGGGCGTGCCCGCAATTATCGCGGTAGGCTCCGATGCCGTATTTAATTTCTTCACTAAGATTCCCGCGGGCCTGCTGCATCTGAAAAAAGGAACCGTGCGGCGCAAGGCCGTGATCGCACTGGCGATCGGCAGCGTTCCCGGTTCGATTGGCGGGGTCGCTCTTCTCACTCACATTCGCGCGCTTTACGGCAACGGCGTAAACGACTTCATCAAGATCGCGATTGGCATCCTTCTGATCGTGATTCCCATGCTTCTGCTGTTTCAACGAAAGATCGAAGAGAAGGTCGCGCATCATCCGCCTCCTTCCATGAAGTCATTCGTCGGAATGACCCTGATCGGGCTGGTCGCCGGTTTCCTGGTGGGAATGACCTCCGTTGGTTCGGGCAGCATCATTATGATGCTGTTGTTGCTTTTCTACAATTTCCCGCCGAAAGTGAATGTCGGAACCGATGTGGTGCACGCCGTCATTCTCACCGGCGTTACTGGCTTTCTTCATTTTCGTCTGGGTAATGTCGATCCGCGCCTCGTTGTATCTCTGCTGATTGGATCGATTCCCGGAGGGCTGTTGGGTTCGCATCTGAGCACTCGGGTGCCGGTGCTGTGGCTGCGCCGCATTCTGTGTACGCTGCTCCTGCTCACGGGCGCAAGAATGCTGTGGCCGGCTCTGTGAACGACAAATCTATGACTTCTGCCTACTCTGACATTTTGGCTCGCATCGAAGCCGCGCTCACATCGACGCACGAGATTTTCAACCGCTTTACACCCGGCGCCGTGGCTACCGAATACAAGGCAGGACACGATCCAGTCACCGAGGCAGACCAAGCCGTGGATGCCGCGCTTCGTCAACATCTTCTCCGCGAGGGTGAAGGCTGGCTGTCAGAAGAAAGTGTCGATGACCGCTCGCGTCTTGCCAGCGAAAGAGTCTGGGTCGTCGATCCGCTTGATGGCACGAGGGAATTTGTTCAGGGAATTCCAGAATTTTGCGTCTCCATCGGCTTCGTCGAAAAAGGACGACCGGTCGCGGGCGGAATCTATAATCCGGCGACCAAAGAAACTTTTCTGGGCGCGGTCGACTGCGGCGTCACCTACAACGGAAAGCCCGCCAAGGCGAGTGAACGCTCCACGCTCAACGGCTCAGTAGTCCTGGCCAGCCGCAGCGAAGTCAAACGCGGAGAATGGAAGGCCTTCGAAAAATCTTCATTCCAGGTTCGCGCGATGGGATCGGTCGCATACAAGTTAGCGCTGGTTTCCGCCGGACTCGCAGACATCACGTTCACGCTCACTCCGAAAAATGAATGGGATGTAATGGCCGGGGCGGCGTTGGTGCAAAGTGCGGGAGGGTTTGTCTGCACGCTTGAGAATACGCGGCTAACCGGCAACAACCCGAATCCGTTGCTTTCCGGTTTGCTGGCCGGAGGCCGTTACCTGAAGACTGATCTGCTTTCCGCCCTGGGGCCGCACTTGCAGCTAACTGCCGCCGCGGCCAAGCAATAGCCTCGGTGATATGCGTAGCGTGTGCTACGAACTGGTGGGCTGCTTCTGAATGGCGATGGAAAGATTCGGCGTCAGCACAGTGCCCGTTAGGCGATAAACAATTTTCAATCCCATCTTCGCCGCTTTCTTCAATGCAGCGTGGCGGCGCGGCGACAGCCGCGAATACCAGTAATCGCAGCGATCTCTTAGACCGCCCCGACTAGGCGCAAGCAACACCGGTCGCGAGTTTCCATTCGAGCCAATACTTCTCAAGATCGAATTTTCCGTCGCTCCCCTCAGACCACCGCGCAAGTGATCGGACCACACTGGAGATTTGTTCACGTCCCCTCCTCGATCGAATTTGCGAGCCGCCCAATGCGCGGCTCGATCCGGCAAGTAATTGATCAGCGGCAAATGAGTGCTGTGCAGGTCGACGGGGAAATAACGGTGAGGCGTTGCATCAATAAAAACAATCCCGCCCGGCTTGAGGTGTTCCCAAACCAGTTCCATGATGACGGGTCTTTCTTCCGGCAGCAAGTGCTCGTAGACGGCAAAGAGATAGGTGAAATCGAACGTTCCTAAATCCCGAGGAAGATGAGACCCGTCCGGAGACGCGAGGAACTGAACGTTCTTCAGCCCGTAATGAGCGGCCCGCGCTCTTCCCATTTGCAGTTTGTCTTCCATGAGTTCCACCCCAATCACTTCCGCATCGGGAAAGAGCCGTGCCAATATCACCGTCGACGCGCCGCCGCCGCATCCGAAGTCAAGGATGCGCTTTCCGGCCATGTCGTCAGAACTGAAATATGCCGAAGTAAGATCGCGGATCGAGTCCCTCATGGCGTCGCCGTCGCGGCCGATGACTTCGCAAATACCGGCGATGCCTGTGCGATCTAAAAATACCTCTATGAGTTCAATCGGATAGGTGGTGGTGCAGAAGCTTCGCGATCGGTAGACACCGTGAGCCGCATTCACCGCACTCAGTCTTCGCAGGCCGCCGCCCAACTCTTCAATCACGAGCGTGCCGTCTCCGCGACGGATTTCCATGGTGGGTCCGTTTTACGTCCAGGTTACAAATATTTTAGCCGCTTGGAACATACCTCTGCCGGGATCTCCGCCTGAAAGCTGCCAAGTCGCCTACCCCAGCCAGCCAACTTTCAAATTCGAGTTGCGTGCGGTTCTGATTATCAACGAAGCGGGGCAGCAACAAACTATCACTTCGCCGCGTTGCCAGGCCTGCGTCGCAGGTCGTCGCCGAAAGCACTTTTTCGTCTCTCAACCAGGGCAGGAACGCCGGATTGTACACGCCACCTGGATAGCAGAAATGCACCGGCTCGTTCGCAGCGAGATCATGCACGCGAAGCCGGTTGTCTTGAATCTCGCGGCGGAAGAGATCTTCGCTTTCGGGGGTTCGATGATGATGCGTATGGAGCTGCACATCAATCCCGCTTTGCGCGATCGTCCGAACCTCTGCAGCGTTCATCAATTGCAGAATTCTCCTAGCCTTGAGATCGTTGTAGTCGATGCTCAGGAAATTCGCCAGTCGCGCCGCTAGATCGTCCTTCTGTAGTCCTGTCATGTTCTCCCGTTCTGCTATGTCGATCAGTCCACGCACAACCTTATGCCGGCCGGATTCCGTGCGAAGATCCAGTGCGCTCGTGAGACCAAGCTGCAGGCCGTCAGAAATCACCTGGCCCCGCCGCTTCCACAGCATGTAAGAGCAAATCAAATTGAAGACTGGACGCTCGCAAAAAGTGTAGTAGGTCGTCAGATAAATCGTCGCGGGAAAGCCGTAGCTTTGCAATCGCGGAAAGGCCTGCCGGTAAAAATCATACGTTCCGTCGTCGAATGTGATGGCGACGCTGCGTGGCGGAAGTGTTCCCGTGCGCAGTTTTTGCAGAGCCTCGCCCAGCGGCTGCACCGCATAACGCCCCTCTTTCAACGACGCCAAGCGTTCTTCCAACTTTTGCGGGTCAATGTAAAGGGAGGGACGCCACAGGTATTCGTCTTCAAGTGACGTTCCGTGATAGCAGAGAATCAACAGACGCTGCTGACGCCAGCGGCTGTTGGCAACCAGACGGAACGTGCCCATCCCTCGCAGCAAACCTAGAGTCCCGAGTTTGAGGCGTCGGAGAATCAATCAGGCAAGAAGAATTTCACAGTTAGGTTAGTTAAGCGAAACCGCCGTGCTGGAGTGCATCGAATCTGGGATCGCGTCACCCTCCAGGCAAACTCGCATCCAAGTCTCCAGATTCAGCAGTCGCCATATCCGATTCCCGTGATCGCGGTGTCGCGATCGATGCTCGGAAAATAGTCTACGAACCGCCTCGGGCCGAAACATGCCGCGATCCATAGTTCGATCTTCGGTAAGCATTAGCTCCAGACTATCGAGTTGCGAGCCGGCCAGCCAGTACGCCCACGGCGTAGGGAATCCCATCTTTTGCCGGTGGATGATTTCCCGGGGCAACAAGTCCTCGACCGCCGATTTTAGGATGAGCTTCCCTGCCAAGGCTTTCGTGGCGTATCGCGCGGGAATGCTGGCCGCAAATTCCACTAGAACGTGATCGAGAAACGGTACCCGGCTTTCTACGGAAGCCGCCATGCTCATCTGGTCTTGTTTCATCAAAAGCTCGACCAAGTAAGTCTTGATATCGGTGTACAAAAGCCGGTGTAGCGTGTCGCCGGAGGATCTGTTCCATTCGGCCATCGAGCTTTCATAGGCGTCGCCGGATGTTTTGATGGCCTCAGGTGTCAGCAGTTCGTTTTGCTCCTTCGCCGAAAATGCAGTATAAAAGCTGTCGAAATAGAACGACTCCCACGACGCGCCGTCGCGCATCAGGAAAGTATGTTCCAACTGGCGGCGCCGATCCGCCGGGAGCGGCACCGCCGCGATGCCCTGCCGCAACATGCGCCGCAGAAAAGACGGAGTCAGCCCACGATACACAGAATCCATGCGTGAATTGAGCAACGTCCAGGGATAACGCGTGTAGCCGGCGAGCGTCTCATCGCTGCCTTCCCCGGTGAGCACCACCGTCACCCGCTCTCGCGCCAACCGCGCCACACAATACAGTGAGACGCTTGAAGGCCACGCCAGTGGTTCGTCTTCATGCCAGATCAAATGCGGCAGGGCTTGAAAAAATTCTTCGCGGCCCAGGCGGACTTCGTGATGCTTTGACGCGATATGCCGAGCAACCACCCGTGCGAATGGAAGTTCGCTGAATTCCTCTTCGCCATGGCCCACCGAAAATGTTTCAATCGGCTCTTTGCCAGTCTTTGTGGCCAACGCTGCGATTGCACTGGAATCCAGGCCACCGCTGAGGAACACACCCAGCGGCACGTCACTCATCAAATGGCTGGAAACGCATTCTTCCAGCAGTCTGCGGTACTCCTGGACATAATAGTCGCGGCCCAGGTCAGCGGTATCTGCGGCCACCTTCAAGTCCCAGTATTGAGAAATTTCCAGTTGCCCTTGCTCAGGCAGGGTTAAAACATGGCCGGGTGAAAGCTTTCGAATGCCGCTATACATCGTTTCCTCGCCGGCAATATAGCCGAAGGCAAGATATTCGGCGAGCGTCCTGCGATTGAATTCCGGCTTGATGCCGGGATAGGCGACAATTGCTTTGATCTCCGAGCCAAACAGCAGGATCCCATCGCAATAGCGATAGTAGAGAGGTTTGATGCCGAGGCGGTCACGCGCCAGCAAAAGGCGTTTCTTGGACTGATCCCAGATGGCAAATGCGAACATGCCGCGGAGATGCGTGACGCAGGAGTCTCCATATTCTTCGAAGAGATGGACGATGGTTTCCGTGTCGCTTTTGGTGCGATAGCGGTGGCCACGCGATTCGAGATCGCGGCGCAACTCCTGGTGATTGTAAATTTCTCCGTTGAAGACGATCCAGATGTTGCCGTCTTCATTGGATATGGGCTGATGGCCGGCCTGAACGTCGATGATACTCAGGCGGCGCATGGCCAAGCCGACGTTTTCCTGCACCAGAGATCCTTCATCGTCGGGACCACGATGAACAATCTGGCGATTCATCGCCGCGAGCGCATCGCGACGCACGCGCTGGTTCCGATCGGAAAAGAAAACACCGCAGATCCCACACATAATTATTCGCTACCCGATTCATGATTCTTCAAAACCGCCGAACTCGCGAAGGCCGTCTCCATAACTGGCCACACCCCGCGAAGTGGTTGTTGCAGGCTCACCGCCTGTGGATCGGACGAGAACATTTCAGTAGTGTCCATGGAACTCCAAACTTCAGCATACTTCACAGGGCGCGCACACGAGATGAGACGATTCCCTCCGGCATCTAAATAGCTTGCATTACGCAAAACGAGGCAACACATGTGGCTCTCGTGATCGATGGATGCGTAAAGAAAGTCTGCGTCGCTGCTCCAGGGGCCGAGTTTCCAGGGCGAATTCGCACCGGCAAATACGAAGGTGCATTCCAGGCGGTCGTTAAGATAGCGGTAAGCCGACGGATCGCTGTACGCAGAATTGCTGATTTTCGCGATGCGCCCGCAACTTCCTTTCATTTCGTTGCCTGCCACGAGTACGGTCACAAACTCAGGCAGCTCTTGCCGAGTTGAGAGGCGGATAACAGAAGCCGGCACGAGCTTTCCATATACGGGTGAGCAAGCAAAATCGCGGATAGTCCGGGACCAGCTATTGGATTCGTCTGTGAGAACCGCTAAGCCCTGCTCACCATCGGAAAAAAGGACCTCGGTCCCCGAAATTTGGGCCAGACCAGATCCGAGATGCCAGGCGATTTCTATCTCATGTTCTCCGTCGCCTTCGACGACGTCTCGAACCAGCCAAAGATTCTCCCGTGGATGAAAAACACTCCTCCGGTGAATGATCGGGGAATTCGGGCGCGAATATCCGCCGTGGCTGCCCTCGAACGAATCAAAGTGCTTTCCGTTAATCCAATGCTCGACGCGAACGTGAGGAACATTTGCCCAGGAAAATGGCCCGATAATTTCCGCCTGATCGCGGCCATCGACCCTTAGGGTATTGTGAGCACCAGTGCCACGCAAACGGGAGCGTTCGCGACCGGGGCCAACATACTCGAACGTGCCCGAATCCCGCAGCAGCACGCGTCCATCGCGAATCAACGACACACTCAGCGCGTCCGCATGTCCGTGGCCACTGTGCTTCCCACCCGACGGCCCCGCATCAATGAGTAACTGCTGTCTGGATGCAGCATCAAAGATTAGATAAGAACCGCTCGCGGCCAGGGCCGTCGAATCGGCATGCGGGTCCTCGCTTGCGATACGCTCGAAATCCGCGGCGGCTTTAGCGCCAAGAAGCCACAGAGTCTCCTCCGGCAACACTCTCGCAACTTTCTTGAAATCTCCGCGCTGGTATAGAACCGCACCCGTGGCCAGCGGGTCGAGCATGTGAACGGCGCGGTTTCGTTTCGCATCGAACAACCGGCCTCCGTCGTCATCACCGAACATTAGGGGAATTCCAGCGCGACTGAGCAGCAGTAGCGCATCTAACATGCGCTGCAAGTTGTTTTCAAACTCTTCGGGAATTGCGACCCCGTTCAGTCCCGCCAGAATTCGAGCGTGCAACAACATGTCGAGTGCATAGACGTGATAGTAGGTGGACCGCTCAAAGTAGAATCCGTCCTCACAGACCTGCTTGCCAGCTTCGCGCAACAGGATTTGCCAACCTTTCTCCCGCCACCTTTCAGCCGATGGAAACGAAAACAATGCGCCGAGGAAGAACAGCGCCAGCGCTTCGCCAAGAAGATGCGTATTGGGAGAGAAATAAGTAGAGAGATAATTCTCGATATGCCGTCCGCTGAGGTGCAACCGCGCGACCCACTGCCGTCGGCGCTCCGCGGTAAACAGAGGACAACTCTGCAAAATAAAAAATGTCCAAATCCACGACTGTACGCGAAACGCGACCTCCAGAGCGCTGGCCCAATTGATGCCGACGGGATATGGATTCTCTTTCCACCAATGGTCGAATTGCGAAAGTACCTCGGCGGCGAAGGACTCATCATCAGTGAGAAGATAAGCTTTGGCTAGAGTCACAAAATGCTGGTGCCGGTTCAGTTCCCACGTGATCTTCGTGTCGCCGACCTGTTGGAAATCAAGGTAGCGAATCTTGAACCACGGCATTTTCGGCGCTCGTTTACCGTGGATGGCATCGAGGTGCCAATCGATGGTCTGCCCGTAATCGAGATTCTCGTAGCCGAGAAGGTCGAAACGATGATCTCGAATGCGAGCGGCGCGAGAGACGATCTCTTCTGCCTGGGCCAGCATCTCACGCTTGAGCAGATTGCAAATCGCTGAAAGGTCTATCGGCGCGAAGAAGAAGCGGCCATGCACATTCGGGCTGGACGCAGTCGCATATGGAACTTTCGTAAAATCGTACCCGGCGCGGAATCGAAGCAAATCCCAACGAGCGAGCAAATACTGCCGCAAACGGTCGGTAATTTCCGCTCGGTCCATAGCGATCAAACGCTGAAAGGGCCTCGACAAAACGGAATCCTCCGGCATGGTTAGGAAGCCCTCGCATGCTGGGGCAACTGCTCCGCGTACAGATCCTCCACTTGCTGAACCAACCGCTCGAAGCTGAAGTTCTCCTGCACGAATCGCTGTCCGTTTTTAGCGATTCTCCGGGCCAGATCCGGATCGCGCAGCAATTTCAGAAACGCCTGAGAAAGAGCAGCCGAATCCCGCGGCGGCACTAACAGGCCGGTGATACCGTCTTCCACCAATTCGGCATTTCCACCGGCACGGCTAACCACGGTCGGCAAACCAGCGGCCATGTACTCGAGCACAGCGTTCGGAAGACCTTCAGCCAGCGAAGGCAACACGGCAATGTCACAGCAGGCAAGGATTTCCGGAATATCATCGCGCCGGCCGAGAAAAATAAAACTCTCGCTCGCGCCCAACGACAGAACTTCGTTTTCGAATTCCCTGCGCCGCTCTCCATCTCCCACCAGCACGAACTGAGTCAACGGGAATTCCGCAATCACTGCGGGAGCGGCCGCAATGAGCCAGGAGTGCCCTTTTACTTCCGAATGCATATTCGCAACCAGCACAATCAGCTTGCCAGCGCCCGCATGCCGAAGTAACTTCGGCCGGTCGTGAACGCGCGGGAATCGCTCAACATCGATGCCGTTGTGAATCACTCGCAATTTTTCCTTTGCAAATCGGTCTTCAGAGATCAGGGCATCGCGAATCGCAGTCGCATTCACCAGGACCATGTGAGACAGGTTCTGAATTCTACGAAGCCAAATACGGCGACTGCCTTTGTACCAATCGAGATGGCCAAGGTCGCGCCTGCTGGAAATAATCGCCGGCACTCCCGCAAGTCTAGCGGCAGGAATGCCAATCAGGTTCGACCACAAGTCATGCGTGTGAACAACGTCATAACGTCGTTTTCGCAAATGCCAGCTCAAACGCAGGAGTTGGCAGACACCGCGGACGGAATCAACACCCCCGTCCGGATGAAATTCCTCCACTTGTACCTTTGATCCTTGCAGCCGCTTCATCAACGGGCCTTGAGCCTTGAGACAACCAAGCGTCACGCGATGTCCACGAGCCGACATCCGCAGCGCCAATTCCACAGCCTGAGTTTCAGTTCCACCAACATTGAAAGAATCGACGAGATAAAAAATGCTACGCAATGGCCGGGCGTCAACTTGAGGCAATGAGGCATCATTTTGAGTTAGCCCTTCCATATTCGTCTTAATCCGCAATCACATTATCCTGCAGCATTCTGTGCAACCGCTTGCACTTGGCTGTTTGCAGGCGTTTTCACATCTCTGCGTTCAGTTTGGTTGTATTCAGTTCTGGAATCCCATACTAGCCTGAGTCTCGTGGGGAATGATAGAACTGGTTGTGCGGATCGGTGGTTTCGCGCATAAGATCTCCGATCTTTCTGAGCGCGACATTCAGATAAAAAAGCATTCCATGAAGATCCTTTGGGTAAAGCCGGGGAAACTGCTGCCGCTCGACTCCGGCGGAAAACTTCGCACCTATAACATTCTGCGTCACCTTTCGGCGGCACACCAGCTAACGTATCTCTCGTATTACGGCGGTCAGCAGGACAAAGCCTACGAGCACGAAATATTGAATCATCTTCCAGGCGCGGTTTGCTTGTGTACGGGCGCAACCGATTCCACAATCGTAGGGCGTGGTTTGGACTATTTTTACCGGCTTTTCTCGAGCGCGCCTTACGCTGTCAGCAAATTCACTGCGCCCCAAGTCCAGCAACTTCTCTCTCGATGGATCGCACAACCGTGCTCCGATGTCGCCGTTTGCGACTTTCTCGCCAGCAGCCTTAATTTCCCGCAGAACCTTCTCACCCCCACTGCACTCTTCCAGCACAATGTGGAAACTGTTCTTTGGCGCCGCCGGGCGGAAATGGAAGTTGAATGGTGGGACCGAACAATCGCAAAGATCGAATATGCGAAAATGCGGCGCTTCGAACCAGCGCAGGTGCGCCGCTTCCATCACGTGATTGCTGTTTCCGACGCAGATCGCAAGACAATGAGCAGCATGGTCGATCCTTCTCGTATCAGCGTCGTGCCCACAGGAGTCGATTTGAGTCAGTTCCGTTACGATCCAAACCATGAACCTCGCGAACCACTCGTGATATTCACTGGTTCGATGGATTGGAAGCCCAACATCGACGGAGTTGAGTTTTTCTGTAAAGAAATCTGGCCGTTGATCCTGGCGCGAATTCCCAAGGCTCGCTTTCGCATCGTTGGCCGCGATCCGCATTCGCGCGTGCGCGATCTTGCTTCGGCTTCCATCGAAGTTACGGGCAATGTTCCATCTATTATCGAGCACCTCCGGGAGAGCGCGGTCTTTGTCGTACCGTTGCGCATCGGAGGCGGCACTCGCATCAAGATCTACGAGGCAATGGCTATGGGCAAAGCTACAGTCTCTACAACCATTGGCGCTGAGGGATTAGACGTAAATGATGGCCGCGATATTTTGTTGGCCGACGATACTGCTCGCTTTGCCGATTCAGTGTGCTCACTCCTGCTCGACCGTGAAATGCGTCGGCGCTTGGAAAAGGCCGCCGCTGCCACGGCGGCTCAATACGATTGGTCCGCGATCACCGAGCGGTTCGTGGAAGCACTGCAACTGACAATTGAAGCCGCCGCTGGCGCGCAAGTTACAGTTCCTTCCGTCCGCTGATGGTCACAGAAAACTTCCGACACTGAAGGACATTGTACGATCCCGCCATTGGTACCTGTCTCCCTGATATGTCCTACTCATGGGTCATGCCCGCTCGGTATCTACCTGATTCCCGTCGCACTTATTAAAGTTTCTTCAGGACTGAAATCCCAGTCCCCAATCTCAATACCTGGACGGTGTGATGTCAGCCCTGGCGCTCCCCCTGCCCAAAGCAAGAGAAGCATCGAAATTTCTCTTACTCTTAACCGGCCGCGCCGCATTGGGTTTGATGCTCGCTTTAGTTGCCGCCACTTGTGCCTGCTCGCTAAACCCAGGGTCGTCTGCCTTACCTGCAAGGGCTACCAATTCCATTGTCCCCGCAATCTTTCCCAACAATGCCGTGGTGCCTTCCGGAGGCATCCAGCGCTTTAGCGCAAGTATCGCCAACTCAGCTGATACAGCCGTAACATGGAGCGCGACAGCGGGTACGGTCAGTTCGGAGGGAGTATTTACCGCGCCCAAGGTTGCCTCATCAACTCCTGTGGTAGTGACTGCAACCAGCGTGGCCGATCCGACTAAAGTAGCAAGCGCTTCCGTTACAGTAAATGGGGCGACGCTCCCCGCAAAGCTCGCGATTCAAACTACACAGCTTCCGGGCGCGACCACGGCATCGGCTTATTCAGCGGCACTCGAAGCGTCGGGAGGTCAACCGCCATACGCCTGGAGCGTGGCCAGTGGCGCCTTGCCCGCAGGTCTCACACTGACCGCCAGCGGGGCCATCACGGGAACAACGCCTCAGACAGGTTTCTATAATTTCGTAGCAAATGTTCTGGACAGTTCAAACCAGAAGGCCAGTCAGAACTATTCTCTCGAAGTCACTCCCAACTCCGCCGGTTTCGACGGGCCGGCCCAGCTGCCGCTCGTCTACATTCAAAGCGCGCTGGCCGATACACCGGCTCCGGGATCGACGATTGAAATCAAGGCTGGAGGAGATTTTCAGAGTGCTCTAAATTCAGCACAATGTGGCGAGACCATCGCTTTGCAAGCTGGCGCAGCATTTTCTGGAAACTTCATCATCCCAGCCAAAAACTGCGATGACGCTCATTGGATCATCATCCGCACCAGTGCTCCCGACAACGCGCTGCCACCGGAGGGCACGCGCATCACGCCATGCTTTGCCGGAGTTGCATCTCTTCCCGGAAGACCAAGCTTTGCCTGCGCGTCCGCTAAGAATGTAATGGCAAAAATTGTCTTTGAAGGCATCGGAAGCCAACCTATCGAGCTTGCGCCGGGCGTCAACCATATGCGCTTTCTGGGACTGGAAGTCACCAGGACCAGCCCGGGAAATGTGATTTATAACCTGGTTTCTTTGCAAAACGGCGGCCCAGTGGATCATCTTGTATTTGATCGCGTGTGGTTGCACGGTACGGCGCAGGACGAAACGAACCGCGGGATTGCACTGGGCGGCAGTACCTACGTCGCGGTCGTGGATTCTTTCTTCACCGACTTTCATTGCATTGCGATTTCAGGCGCCTGCGGTGATTCTCAGGCGATTAACGGCGGCCTCGGCGATCTTCCCATGGGACCCTACAAAATCGTGAACAATTTTCTCGAAGCTTCCGGGCAGAATCTCATGTTCGGAGGCGGTGAGGCCACACAGGTTCCGCAGGATCTTGAGATTCGCGGCAATCACATGTTCAAACCCCTGCTCTGGATGAAAGGCCAGCCCGGCTTCATCGGTGGATCCGATGGCAATCCTTTTATCGTAAAGAACCACCTGGAGTTCAAGAACGGAGTGCGGGTGCTGTTTGAAGGCAACGTCCTGGAAAATGCCTGGGGCGGCTTCACCCAAACTGGATTTTCGATTGTGCTTACGCCGAAAAACCAAAACGGTGCCTGTCCACTTTGCGTCGTGCACGACGTGACCATTCGCTATGGAACCATAAGTAACGTGGGCGGCGGAATTGTCTTGGGCAACGGAGCGTCCGATTCCGGGGCGATATCGCAAGGTGCCTGGAACGAAAGCATTCACGACATCGTTATCCAGAACGTCAGCGCCACTTCGTACAACGGCAGTGGATATCTTCTGCAAGAAGCAAATGGCAATCCCTTATCTGCAATTCACGACGTCGTCATCAATCACGTCACGGTTATCGGCACCGATGCGGGCGCTGCCATGCTGGTGGTGGGCAATGGTGTAACCAGTCCCACGATGGCGAACTTCAGTTGGACCAACAGCATTTTCACCGCGGACGCGGGAGTGCTCAGCACCGGAGGTGGCAGCGCGAACTGCGCCTTCCAGCACGGACCGCTAGCTATTCTCCAGAGCTGCTTTTCACCGTATACGTTCAGTCACAATGCCCTGATTGGAGCGGTTGGAACCTGGCCCGCGGGCAACTTCGCTCCGCCTTCAGCCAGCACAGTGAAGTTTGCCGGCACCACCGCGCCGTCGGGCATCGCCTACCAACTTCAACCCTCCAGTCCATTTGCCAAGGCGGGGACGGACGGCAAAGACCTGGGCGCGGACATGAATGCAGTTAGCCAGGCAATCGCTGGAGTCGCTCCGTAATCGTCTTTCTGGGCATGCCGCTACAGCGTTGCCAGTTGGACTGCCGTTACCTACGACCCGCAATCGAGGCGGCTATTATGCTGCGCGGCAACGCCGGATGCGGGAGTAAAACTACTCCACAGCGAGGATCAACAGAACGTATTCCTCGTGCGCAAACGTCAGGACACCGAGATTTAATCGACTCCCCTGGTGCCGGATTGAATCGCATCCAAATCCGCTCCTAAGTCCTTTCCGTCCGACCCGGCCTTCCGAAAAGGCGACTCCTTCCTGCAATGGCCCGAGCTTTTCTCAGCGCACAGCCTGTAGTCGCCACCTTTACCCTGGCGAAAATCTTCCATTCGCGCACCCTCGGGATTTCCCGGAGTAAAGTTTCCTCCCGGCCACCCGCCGGCCGAGCCTATGAACACGTTGTGCGTAACCTTGAAGCTCGCAAAACAACTCTTCAGCACTCCCGCCGGTCCCTGACGTTGGGGCTGGAAGGCGCAATTCTTGGGCCCCCCTCCCGTAACAAAAAAGTCGTTGGACCCGACGCCTACCAGGTTGTTAGTGAAATTGAAATTGATAATCTTCTCGCGGTCCACGCCCACGCCAACAACAAACAGCGCGAGTCGCGGAAACCCTGTGACGTGATCGATGCTTACATCGCGCAGCGCGGGCGAAGTGGAAGTGATTTGAAACAAAGCACCCAGGCCGCCGTATGCCTCTCCATCAATGTCGTCGAAGACAACGTCGTGAATACTATAGCCACCACCTCCGCTCGCCGCTCCGCCCGTGTCAGAAATTCCGGTGCCCATCACCATGCCGTTCGCCGCGTGGCTGACATGGCAGAAACGAATGGTCACATCCGTAGTCCTGCAAAGAGGGCATTGATTATTCTGATTCTTCGGCGTGAGCAGAATGGCGAATCCCGTTTGCGTGAACCCACCCCAGACATTTTCGAGAATATTGTCTTCGAACAAAACTCTTTGCGCATTCTTGAGCTCGAACAGATTCTTCACAATAAAAGGTTTCCCCGACGTTCCCCCCACGAACCCTTGGCTTCCCAGTTTCCAGATCAGCGGCTTGAAAAGATGATTGCGCCGAATCTCGATATCCGCCGGCGAACGCGTCGCCTTCCCCCCGCCAAACATGACGTTTTCGCCGGAGGCTTCGAGAAAGTTATTGACGATCTTGTACGGGCCCATCGGGCTGCCGCCCAAACCACCAGAAATAGTTTGGGCGTCAAGGCACGTTCCAGTCACCGCTACGCAATGAAAATCGCTGAAGTATGAATCCACCACGGCCACATCGGTGCTGCCGCCGAGCGCAATTCCACGAGTGGTTTCATCCTGAGCCGTGCCGTGAATCCAGTCGCGGTCAAACACCAGGTGATCCGCAATTCCTTTACCCTGCATGGCCACCAGGTCGTAGACCACGCTGCCGGGTATGTTGCGCGTAATCTCCAGGCCGAGTAAGCGATAGTGATTCGCGCCTTCCTCGAATTCAACTGGGCCCTTATTTTTCGTATTCGACAGCAGGGCCGCCATCATATTCTTCGGAGCAGGGCAATCATACGCAGGCCGTGCAGGAAGCGACGCCACTCCGGCATAGCAGGGCGTGGCTCGTGTTCCTTCGGCTGGCAAAGTGGAATCATCGGCATTTGTACGCACGATGATCCAATGATTGTCATCGCAACTCTTAGCGGGAAAACTAAAATTGCCAACAAACTGCTTGCCCGCGGCCAGAAGAATTCTGTCGCCGCACTGCGCATTTTTCAGGGCGGCCTGCAATTCGGCGCTTTCTTTCGCGGTCAGCGCCTTACCATTCGCGGGAGTATCGCTGAGACTGCTTCTAACGTAGACTCGCGGAAGTTCGGCGGGGCCATCGAACTTCGCAGCAGCCGGATTCTGCGCTATTCCCCAGGGTACGGTAAGAATCAAGAACAGGATAAAGCGGGCCGACAAGAATACTAGCTTCAAAAGCACTCCTCCACGTCACGATTGGGAAACACAACAGGAAAACAGCAGTTCACCGCAATGCAAGCACTTCGTTTTCGGCATTCGCACTCTGTTGGCCTGAGAGCCAGTCAGCCATGACGCCAACATTGTCGTCATGCAAGTCGAGAGCGAGACCCGCTTTCACCTCGTTGTAACTCTCAGTAACGGCAAGCAATTTTTCGCACATGTCGGAGGCATCGCCATCAATGTAAGGAACAACACCCTGGGGCCGGCGCCCGTTTTCACTTGCCACCACGGGAACTCCCAGCGCAATCGACTCCAAAACCGAAGCCGCCACGCCATCGCACGCCGGAGTTCGCAGACAAATAAAGCACCGGGACAGCAGCGTCAGGAATTGATCGTGCGTTAGATTACCCAGAAGCAACACACTCCTCTTCTCGTCACCTGTCCAGTCCAGAATGTACCGTTGCGCCGCCGGCAATTCTTTGTCCGGAAAACCCAGCCATATAAATCCCGCTTGTGGATACCGTTCCCCATAGAGCTTCATCCCAGCACGCAATGTTTCCAGCCGATACTCTGGGCGGAACGAAACATAAGAAAGGATCACGCGCTGGCGTTCCGCCAAAAAGTTTTCGATCTCTTCGGGCAATTTCGCCGGGGAAAACTTCAAGTACTGTGGCGAAAATGTAGCTATTGCCGCAATCTTGGCGGGTGCAACACCGTATTGCACAATCGCTTCTTTGATTGGAGCGCTGTCGCATGCGATCGATCCAGCCAATAGAAACAGTGTTTGGAAACCCCATCGAGCCATGCTTTGGCGCGTGCGCGGGAAGTAGTCTTGCGAAAGTCCTCCATGAAACGTCACTAACGCGGGACGCAGCACGAGTCGGCCAATCACCCCCGCAATCATAGCCAGCCAGTATCCTTTTTTCGACATGCCATTGACGTGCACATTCAACCGGTATCCCCGCAGAGCATAGCGCCAAACTTTCTTCACATAGTCGAAACCATCCTGCACGTCGATATATTCGGGACTCTTCGTTTGCCGCTCTTCATTGATCTTGAGCACTTCGCAGATGTGTCCCCGCGCACGCAGTTCCTCAGTGACCAGCTTTAGCTGAATCGCCCAGCCGCACATCGGCGGAGGATAATTACCGATTTGCAGGATTTTAGTCGGTTTCGTCATAGCCGCTCGAATCGATTTCTTGCAATCATTCCGAAGCTATACCCACGAGAGATCGCGAGACGCAAATACTTGCCCCAGAGGCGTCTCTTTTTTGAGCCGCAGTTTCAGGCTGAAGTACCAATGGTAAATACTGCGCATTCGCGCTAACGAATCCCTGGTTGTCCGCGGCACTCCAGGACTCTGGCGCGAATATCCAAGTTCTCCCAACGTCTCGCCAATCAAACCCTCCAAGCCCGACAATTGCTGAGCATCCAAGTTTTTCCAGCGGGCCATGGGCGTAAACTCTCCCGCCTCGATCTCCGCCGAGAATGAGCTGTTCGGGTTGCTCATCGAACCGACGCCAATCTTTTCGATCCGGTCATAATCCAAATCCTGCCCCACAAAATGACTCAGCCTCGCCAGAACATCGCGTGGATTCTCGACCAGATCTTCATAACGAACTTCAACGTAATCGCCGCCGAGAGACTCGCCGCATTTGCGGCCTTCCCGCACAATCCACTCCCAATACAGAGCGGCGACTTCGAGGCTTTTCGCACGGTCCCACGGAAACGGATGAATCCATCCCTGCTTCTGCAGCGATAAGGCCACGTCCCTCCCGTCTCGAATAATATGAATGGCCAGTGCATCCGGAATCGTCGCCTTGATGCGATCGAGATAGAGCAAGTGTTCGGGGGTGCTGTCGGCCCAGCGCTCAACATTTTGCTGGCGAGACATGGCTTCCATCACAATGCGCAGAAAGTCGCCGCCGTTGCGGCATTCCCCCATTATTCTCTTCTCTACGTCGGCTGCGTCGAGGCTGGTTTTCGCAAACAGCGTGCTCCCGCACCACGCTCGCAGAAGTTTGCGTCTATGATTGGCCACACTCAAGTCGCCAAAACGCGGTTCCAGGACATTAAAGACCTGCGACTCGGCGCGGTACATCGCAAAATTTCCCGCGGAAAGCAGCATGTGATAAAGCAGAGTCGTGCCGGAACGCGGACACCCGACCACAAACACGGGCGCTCTACTTCTCAGGCCTTCGCTAGCGCCGACCTTGTGGCTAAGTTCTGCGTTCTGCATGTTCGCGATTGGTGCTCGCACCTAAGCCAGATTCGCGCCTTTGGCGTGTGACGCCGCAAGCTCTTCGGCGACCCCCGGTTGCGTTATCGAAAGTGCCGGAACCGAAGCCTCCCTGAAGCTCAGCTCTGGAGCAGGCAATTGTCTCCCGGCGTTTTCCAGATAATTCCTGTGCCACCATTCCAAAATCAGCAGTTTCCACAGTACGCCCGAACGGTCTCTGCGTCCGCGCATATGCTCATCCACGAGCGTTCGTACTGCCTGCGGGCGAAAGTATCCGCGCTGCAGTGTTCGCGGTTCCGTCAGCACATCTAGCAAACTTCCCTTCAGCGCACCGCGCATCCACTTTTCCAGAGGCAACTGAAATCCTTGCTTGGGGCGATGCAGCAGCGCCGACGGAATCCCAAGCCTCTCGGCCAATTTCTTGAGCAGATACTTACGAACGGGGCCGCAAAATTTCCATTCGATCGGAAGTGCAACCGCCCACTCTACGAACTCGTGATCGAGCAAAGGAGACCGCACCTCCAACGAAGTGGCCATGCTCATACGATCCACTTTGGTCAAAATATCTCCCGCCAAATATGTTTTGGTGTCGAGATACAGAAGTCTGCTCAGGCTGTCGGTATCTCCCGGCGCATGATCGTAGTAATCCCGGAAGGTCTGCAACGGATCGGGCATGTGATCCACCGCAGCAAGAAACTCTTCGCTAAATAGTGACCGCTCCCGATGACGTGCCGGCATGAAAGTAATGGCGTCCAGGTAGCGATCGCGCGCACCTAAGCTTGCATTCCAGGCCAGGTTGCGACCAACGAAGCCTGAGGGTAAGCGGTGGTGCAACTGCTCCCGGTAGAACTTCCCCATCCACTCGGGGACGTAGTCAAATCGCTTGCGGTTCAATGCAATCTCGTAGCGGTCGTAGCCGGCAAACATTTCGTCGCCGCCGTCGCCTGAAAGCGCGACAGTCACGCCCTGTCGAGCCATACGGCAAACATAGTACGTCGGCAGCATGGAGGAATCGCCGAAGGGCTCCTCCAACATGGTGGTCAGATATGCGATTGTCTCTTCAATGTCCGGATCGACGACCATTTCATGGTGCTCGGTGCTGAAGCGTTCGGCGACCATGCGGGCATGGTGCGATTCATTGAACTTGTCGTCGGCAAATCCGATGGAATAAGTTTTGACTGCGCTCGATGATTCGCGGGCCATCAATGCAACCACGATGGAAGAGTCCACGCCTCCGCTCAGAAGAGCGCCCAGCGGCACCTCGCTCATCAGCCGGATGCGTACTGCTTCAGCAAGCTTGGCCTCTAGTAATTCCAGGCATTCTTCTTCCGACTTAGGCTGGAAAGTGCCGTAAGCGGGCACGTCCCAGTACTGGCGCAGCGACACTTTTCCGTCTGCAAATTCCAGCAGATGTCCTGGAGGCAACTTGTGGATCTGGCGAAACGCAGTCAGTGGATCGGGCACATAGCCAAAATAAAAATACTGCAGCAGCGCTTCAGGATTGGGCTCCGCGAGTTCCGGGGCAACAGCAAAAATTGCTTTTATTTCCGAGCCGAACAGAAAGCGGCCGTTGTGCAACGTGTAGTGCAGGGGCTTCTTGCCGAGTCGATCGCGAGCCAGCAACAATCTTTGGCGCTTTTCATCCCATAGAGCAATGGCAAACATTCCCCGCAGTTTGGTCACGCAATCGGCGCCCATCTCTTCGTAGAGATGAACAATGACCTCAGTATCGCTACGCGTATAGAAGCTGTGGCTCCGCGCTTCCAGTTCAGCCCGCAGCTCAGGGAAGTTATAAATTTCGCCATTGAAAACCGTCCACACGGTGCGATCTTCATTGTGAACAGGCTGGCGGCCACCGGCCCGATCGATGATGCTCAGCCGCCGTATACCCAGCCCCGCTGAGCTTCGAGTGACAATGCCTTCGTCATCCGGCCCACGATGAACGATCGTTTGGCACATGCGGTGAACGTCCACCGCATCGATCGCTTCTCCGCGTCGGCCGACGATTCCCGCTATCCCGCACACGGTTGCGCCTCCGCTTCCAATTCTCGCGAGGCATTGGCGCTCTTCGGTCCGGGTTTGCGGCCACGCACTGCAATTGGAATATCTCCCACTCTCAGATCTTCCATGCCGCAACTTTCAAACCAGCGGAAAACTTCTTCGTAAGTATGCTTTGATTGATACCACGGAGAATACCAATCAAACGTATCGAGCACTCGCCACTGCGGATCCGGATTGAAGGACATCGGCAGAAGTAACCGTAAAGCGCCACTCATCGGCCGGCCAGCCAGCGGAATCTTGCGTAGGAACTGATGGATGCCATACAAAGGTATGGCCGCGTAGCAAAGAGTATGCAGCAGTTGCGGAGGCATTTGTCGCGTGAGTTTGCGATAGAAGTCGCTGAAGCGGTACCAGGGGTTGTAAGCGCTGTAGAGCCAAACCGCCAGCTCGCCCCCCGGCTTCAAAAAGCGCGGTAAGTTTTTCACCGCGGCTTCGCAGTCCGGCGTGTGGTGCAGAACTCCGAGACTGTAAATGCAATCGAAACTTTCCGGCGCAAACGGCAAGTGAAAGGCGTCCGCCTGCAAGATAGCGGCGTCGCGGCCGGCAAGATTGCCTTGCGCCGCTTCAACGGCCCGGCTCAGGTCGATGCCGACGACAGTGGCGCCCCATTTCGTCGCTACCTCGGCATACCTGCCCATGCCGCATCCCACATCGAGCACAAGTTTGCCGGTCAGCTCTTCCGGCCGAAAACGTGTGCGCGCGATAAAGTCTTTCTCCGATCGCCGGCTGCTCTCATTATCGAGTTGCGTTTTATCGTGCTTGAGCCACTGGAAGCCAAAGCTTCCCGTGTAAAACTGTTGCTCGACGAAACGAGGAACGCCGTCGACCACGGGGTATCGGCAGCCGCATTGCGAACAGAGCAGCGCCGCGGCGTCATGAGTCAACCGGGATTGACAGCGGAGACAACGAAGGATTCTCAGAATCTCTTCAGTGATTCCACACCAATTCTTGTTTTGATTTGGCGGCATTATTCAGTTCCCGTAACCGGCCTTTGCCGTTTACCGGCGCATCCTCGATCGGATCCGCTGGCGCACTGGCAATCTTGTACAAAACGCAAATGTAGCCCACGATGAAATATTGAAACAGGCTGTACTCTGTGGTGGCAAAAAATGCGCCCACCATGTAGGCGGCCATTCCCGCGCGCAACGCGCTCGTCCATAACCGAATGTCCTTGTCCGCCTTATACCCTGGCAGCTTCTGCAGTTTCCCGGTCTTGCGCAACGACAACGCCATGACCAGCGTGAAAAGAATTAGTCCCGGCAAACCGGTTTCCGAGCTCAGGCTGGTGTAGGTATTGTGAGTCGGCTGCCAGGTTCCGCTCACCGCTTGAAAACTGCCCGGCCCAACTCCGAAGAGTGGATGCCGCAGGGTCATCTTCAAGCTGTCGATCAGCAGCCGTTTCCGCGCCTCCAGCGATCCCTTGTCTTTCGATCCCTGGATGTTTCCGAGGAAAATGCTCTCCACCCGAATCATATAGCTCGGAGTCGCTGCCACGATGCCCGCCGCCAAAACCGCTACCAGCAGCGTCGCGACCAGCAAATAGGTGTGCTTTCCCTTGACCACGAATTCCCGGAAACAGATCACTCCGGTGATTAGCAGCGCGATCAACCCGCTGCGCGAGTAGGTCGCAATCACCGCATAAATCATAAACACCAGGCTGATGGTCCAAAATAATTTGCGCCAGGCGCCTTTGCTTCCCAGCAGAAATGCCAGGCACAACGGGAAACTGATCGCGATATTGATGGCCAGATCGTTGGGATTCTCCAGAATTCCCTTCTGGATGCCCATGAGGCGGCCTTCTTCCGTATGGTGGACAAGAACCGAGGCGATGGTTACAAGAGCAATTGTGGCTGACTGGATTAGCAGCAGTTTCTTGATCTCATCCACCTTGCTCACCACGAGAAAGATCAGAAACGCAACGATGACTCCCTTGGCGAAGCGGTTCACCACAAATTCAAACGCTCCTCCATGCCACGTAGCAAAAAAAATCGTGACCAGCAGATGCAGAAGCAACAGCGTGAGTAATTTCAGCTCGATGGGAATCTTTGCCCGGTCCTTGGGACGCGTGCCAAAGATCAAGGCCAGCAAGGCAATACCCCCGAAAATCTTGCCGATCGGCACGGCCGAAAGTCCCGGAATAAAGTCCTCCGGGCGCAAAAAGTAAACATAAGAAAATGCCACCAGTGCCCGATAGGCCAGAGTTTTCCGGTTCTCGCTAAGGTAGCGCAACCGCGCGGCGAAGGGAGCGTGTCTTCTTTCCGCCTTCATCGATTCCCCGTCGCAGGCGCCGGCCCGGCATTCTGCTTGCACAGAAAATCGAGTTGATCGAGCGGTACTTTTACGTTATCGCTCGCAGTCAATCTGCAAATGCGCAGCACTTTCCCCAGCGTAGGGCTTGTACTCATGCCCCGTCTTAGCGTGTCCATGCCACCTTTTTTCCTGTGACATAGTTGGCAAAGGCCACAACCGCGGCAGTGTTAAGAAGCACGAACGTGAGTGCGGCGTCACTCACGCGGGTGAGAAAACCAAGTTTGAAGTGTCCCGCGGCCAGCAGGCTCAAAGCGTATAAGATCACCTGAAGAATCAGGCAGACGCGATAGAAAATACCGGGCAGGAATGCGCACGAAACCAGCGCCACAATCAAAGCAAACGGAACCGCCAAGCGCAGCAGTTTGTGGCTGACAAATTCAAAACGAATTCGATTACTGCCGCTGAGCAACCAGGGCGCCAGTCGCAGAAGCTGATAATTCCCGCTTAGCGTGCGCACCTTTCGCGCAAATTCCCGGTCTTCACCCAGATTCGGGCTGTCCCAGGCCCGGGCCCGCACATCGAACACCACTCGCTTGCCCTGCCGGGCCACCTGCATCGGCAGATACACATCATCGAGAATCGTGCCTTCGGGAATTGGAGTCAGCAGTTCGCGGCGTACCGCATAAAGCGCGCCCGTTGCTCCAACAACCGAATTTGAAGCCGCTTCCAGCTCCCTTACTTTTTTTTCGAGGCGCCAGTAAAGCCCCATGCCCCGCCCTGTCTCTCCTGTGCCGGCTTCGCCCAACATCAACTCGCCGCTGACGCAGCCCACTTCGGGATCGGCGAAATTTTCCATCAACAGCCTCAGCGCGTCGGCTTCGATCATCTGCCGCGCGTCGGTGAAAACCACGATCTCTCCCTGGGCCACTTCGATACCATTGTTCAAACCGGCGGCCTTGCCTCGCGACAACTGATTCATCACGGAATACAAACGCGCATCCCCGGCGTGCTCGCGCAGAATCTCAGCGGTGCGGTCGCTTGAGCCGTCAGAGACCACGACGATCTGGCACCTTGCGGCGGGATAGTTCAGTTGAACCAGGTTCTGCAGCTTTTTCTCGAGCACTTGCTCCTCATTGTGAACTGCCATCACAATCGAGACCTCAGGTTGCACCGGGCCGCGACGCACGGGCCAGGGCTGGAGCTTGGCCCGCAGCCACAACCAGCCGAGATAGCCGGCGTAGGTGTAGCCAATGAAAATCGCGGATACCCAGAACACCCACTTCACTGCGCGCCCCGCCCGAGCAGCACAATCTTGATCGTCTGGAACATAATCAACAGATCCAGGCCGAGCGAAGCATTCTTTATGTAAAACAGGTCATACTGCAGTTTTTCCCGCGCATCTTCCAAAGTGTTGCCGTACTTGTATTGCACCTGCGCCCAGCCGGTGATACCCGGTCTGACTACATGGCGCACGCCGTAATAAGGAATCTCCTTGCTCAGCCACTCGACAAACTCCGGTCGCTCCGGACGCGGACCTACAAACGCCATATCTCCCTTGAGGACGCACCACAATTGCGGGATCTCATCCAAACGCGAAACGCGCAGAAACTTCCCCACCGTCGTGATACGCGGATCGTCATCCCAAGCCCAGGTAGCGCCGGTATCGGCCTCCGCATCTTCACGCATGGTACGAAACTTGTAGCAATGGAAATGTGACCCGCCAATTCCCACCCGCTTCTGCCGGTAGAAGATCGGCCCCTGGGAGTCCATTTTGATTGCCAGCATCACGAACGGCATAAGAGGAAGCGCCAGCACTAATCCCATAAACGCCACCACGGTCGAAAGGAAACGGCGCAGCGCCATGAATCCACTACTGAAGCGGAATCCATCGGAAAAGATCAGCCAGCTCGGATTGAGTTGCTCGACCTCGATCCTTCCCGAAATTTTTTCCAGCCAGGTGGTTGCTTCCTCCACCTTCACCCCCGCCAGCCGCAGATCAAGCAATTCCGCCACGGGCAAGGTATTGCGACGGTCGGGCATGGCCACAATTACGCGATGCACACCATTTTCTCTGGCTAACACGAGCAAGTGCGAAGCCACGGATTCCCGGTTAACCACGCCATCGAGATTTCCCGTCCAGCCCACAACCTCTACGCCCATTTCGGCGTGCCGGCGTAAGCCGTTTACCAGTCGTTGTGCCTGCTCTCCCCTGCCCAGCACATAAACCCGTTCCCGGAGAAATGGCTGCCGTACCAGCCACGTATATGCGGTGCGCCATCCGAGCAAAAGAAAAATGAGAATAATCAGACCGACGAGTGCCGATCCGTTCCCGGGTAGCACTGCGGGGAAAACAAATCCCACGCCAGCCAGCACGATCGACACCAGCCCTAAGACCATCAGTAAGCGGAAAACCTGGTCCCAGCGGGCGCCGAGACTCGAAGGATCGTACAGATCCAGCCAATGCGAGACCAACAGCACGATTCCCGTGACAACGAAAATCTTGAAGTATCCGCCCTCATAGTTGAGCAGAACGTAGCTGTCCTCGCGGTGCTGCACCACCGTTCCCAGCAAGAACGACAGCCATATAATCAGGGCCTCGCCCGCGAGCAGCACCAACGCACGCACCGGGTAATAGACTTTGAACAGCCTGATCACGGGCCGCAGCTCCCTGGGGTCTTCTTACTTTAGCTTTCTTGCCTCTTCTTATCGTAAGCTTCGTAGTAATAGCGGGAATACGGCGCTGCGCCGTCGCGCGTGCCATTCAGCACCATTCCCACCAGCGATTGATCGGGAAATTCTTCGCGCGCCTTGCGGGCCGCGTCAAAGGGAGTGGAGTTCGAGCGCACCACGATCACCACTCCGTCACAGGCTTTGGCCAGAACGCCCGAATCCGAGACCGGGACCGCCGGCGGCGAATCAACGATGATCCAATCGAACAAAAGCCCAACCCGCTGCAGCAAAATCTTCAACCGCCCGTTACCGACCAGCTCGGAAGGATCGTCGATGGGAGTGCCGCTGGGGATGAAATAGAGATTTTCCAGGGGCCCGCGCTGCATGATCGAAAACTCGTCACTCCGCCCCTGGAGATAATCAGATAGCCCAGGGCTCGACGTGGTACCGAGCATCAGGTGCAATCGCGGAGCGCGCAAATCCGCGTCGATGAGCAAGACCCGCCGGCCATGCTGACGAACCAGCACCTGCGCCAGGTTCGCCGAGGTAAAAGACTTCCCCTCTTTGGGCAGCGCGCTGGTGATCAAAACACTCTTCAGCGGCATTTTTTCCCGGGCGTTGTAGAGCCGTGAGCGCAAGGTACGAAATTCTTCTGTTCCGCGCTTGTTGTCGTCTCCATTGAGAAACAACATCGTCGCAGGATCGGGGTTCCACTGCGCCTGGCTGGACTTCGCCAGCAATGACTCCAAACCCAACGAAGCATAAAATGCCGCGCCGGCGCCATCTCCACCGGTAACTGAACTTTCCTCGCGCAAACCTGCAGTCCCTGCAGGGGGAACCACGGAAAAACCCGGCTGCACTGCGCTCGTCTGGATCTCCGCGCGCTCTTGCTCGGCCTTCTTCAGCGCGTCATGAATTCGGCTCATAATTTCCTTTCGCCGGAGAAACTTTTCCGTCCGCCTGCCGTATATGATCGGCCAGCTTCACCAGCGACCGCAACGCTTCTACCAGATCAGGATTTTCCGCACCCGCACCGGAGACCGAAGCCGGCACCATCGCTGCCGACGCATTGTTGTCGCTCAGATCGAAGTCGCGGGCCACAGCTTCCACAATTCCCGGCCCGATCACCTTCTGCTGATCGACAAAAGCGCTGACCAGACAATGTTCGCAGATGAGGTTGATCACGCGTGGCGTACCGCTGGCGTACAGGTGAACCGCCTCCATCGCTTGAGGATCGAAAATCTCCTGCCCATCGGAACCGGCAATGCGCAGGCGCTGCTGGATGTAGGCCTTCGTCTCCTCAACCGTCAGCACGTGCGTCTTGGCGCGCAACGTAAGCCGCTGCCGCAACTGCCGCAACTGCGGCTGCTTCAGCTTTTGCTCCAGTTCTGGCTGTCCTACCAGCACGATCTGCAACAGCTTCTCGGTGAAGGTTTCCAGATTGGTGAGCATGCGAATCTCTTCGAGCACTTCGTCGGTAAGATTCTGCGCCTCATCGACGATCAGCACAGCCGTCTCGCCCGCGCGGTAACGATCCAACAGCCAGTTGTAAAGCCGTAGCAGCACCTGGCTTTTGGCTCGTGAATCTCCGGGAATGCCGAAATCCGCCATCATGTAATCGAGAAACTGCGGCACATTCAAACGCGAATTGAACACGAAGGCCGTCGCCACCTGCTGCAAGCGCAGCCACTCCAACAGCTTGTTGATCAGGGTTGTCTTGCCCGTGCCGACTTCCCCGGTCAGCAGCACAAAACCTTTGCGGCTCTGGATGCCATAGGTCAGGCAGGCCAGTGCCTCCTCGGTGTGCCGTGTCAGGAACAAATACCGCGGGTCCGGATTCACGTTGAACGGATTTGCTCTCAGTCCGTAGAACTCTTTGTACATGTCGTTCCCTTAGACTCCGACGGTCTCCCTTTCCTCTGGCTTCTTGTCTTTCTTCCAGAAGCGCCCCATGCCATATTTGTTTTCCTTTGCTCCGTCGCCGACCCAGGGTACGGAGACCAACATCGGCAATTGGAGCGCCGCTTCGGCATCGGCCTCGGTACGGATGGCGTTATCGCGCAGCTCAAACCACAGCGCGATTCCCAGCCCCAGGGCCAATCCCGCGCCCAACCCGCCGCCGGCAAATAACAGCCGGTTGGGGAAACTCGGCGCATCGGGCATACTGGCCGGATTCAGCAAGCGCATCTGCTCGCCCTGTTGCTGCTGTTCCATCGTCAGCGTCAGGTCGGATTTACTCTTGTTGGCCAACAAATCCTGATAATTTTTCTGGGCATTCTCGTAATCGCGTGCCAGTTGCTTGTACTGTTCTTCAATCGCGGGACTGAGCGCCACCCGTCCTTGGTATTGCCCGATCGCCTGCTGCAACCTCTTCTGATCGCGCGTCGCCGCAGCAATCAAATCGCTGTATTGATGAACCTGGAGCCGCAACTGGCGAATCTCCGGCGGCTCGCTGGCAGACGCTTTGTCGCTGCTGCCCGCGTCGCCAGCCGCCGGTGCGGCGCTGTTCACCTCGGCCAGTTTTTTCTGCACTGCGGCCATGTCCGCCTTGGCCTTAATGACGTCGGGATGGTCATTCGTGTATCGCGCCTGCAGTTGTAAAAGCTGCGATTGCAACTCCGATAATTGCTTTTCCAGCGTCACCGGATTGTTCGACGACTGCGAAGACTTCCACGTCGCCACCTGTTGCGCCAGAAGCGATTCGGTGTAGGACTTGTCCTGTTGCGCGCGGTTCAAGGTCTGCGTGTTGGCATCAAGCTGGGAGTTCAATCCCGTCAGTATCTTGAAATTGCTATCCTCGTCTCCCGGGAGCTGACCCATGTATTGCTTCTTGAATGCCGCCAGCTTGGCATCCAGATCGTCGAGCGTTCGTTTCGCATCTTGCAGACCCCGGCTGAGCAGATCTGTCGTACCCTTGGCCACATCCTGGCGAGAGGTCAGGTTCTGCTCCAACAACAACGACGTTAGTTCGTTGCAAAGCTGTTGCGCTTCGCGCGCATTGGGCGCGGTATATTGCACATAAAATCCGGGCACCGGGCTCTGATTCGGCTTCTTCTTCGCGCTGCCTCCACCAATCTCTGACAGATCGGTAACCACCGGCTCGATCGTCATGTTGGTGCGGATCAAGTCGATCTCGTCATCCACATTTTGGTCGCTCTTTACCAGCTTTAGCCGCTCCAGCATCGGCTGCAACCGGCTCTGGCTCAAGACTTGTTGCTGCAACGTGGCAATTCTCTCCGTCAGATCTTCGGTGACCACCGGTTCCACCATGCTGGTTGGCACCTTCTGGCCTTCCACGAGAACCAGAGCCTGCGAAGTGTACTTGGGAGTAAATGCATAAGAGATCAGCCAGCCCGCGATCGGCACCAGTAGCGCCGGAATCAGCAGTATCCAGGCCCGCCGGCGCAACATCGCCAGGTAATCGTCCAAGTTCAGTTCGCGGTTCGCAATCATCAAAAATATCCGTTCCTATTGCGCCATTCTGTTCATGCAGCGAATTATTCCGCCCACAAAATCAATCGAGCCGTATCGGTCGCGGCCTCCAGTCGAGGCCCAACGTTCCCACCTGCCGCTGTGAAATCCGGTTGCAGGGCGCCAGGCTCGTCCCCGTTGCAGTCACTCCGCAAAATGAAGAATCAAAGGACAATTCGTCGAACTGATAGCTGGCGTAAATGTGGAAATTTCGCCCCAGCATGCGATGCAGCGCCACACCGGCAAAGCCGTAATCGAAAATCTTCGCCGCCACACCCGCGCACACGCTCGAAGAAGTAGCGCTGAACTCGCATTCCAGTTGCTGCTGGAGCGTCAATGGAAGTTCACGTCGATTATGGGCATATCCCAGATCTGCGGTCACGCTCCAGACCCGGCTCAACGGCCGGGAGGCGCTTAGCTGTGCGGTGTCGGTTTCAGCTCCGGCAAAGAATCCGGATCCGTTGGTGTTATATCGCTGGTACGTCAAACTCAGCATTGTCTTGGGAAACTTGTAGCGCAGCGACGCCTTGGCGGCTACCGACACCTGGCTATCGCTGGAACCCGCCTCGCTAAAACCGGTGAACTGGGGACCGGCCCCCACCAGGAAATCCATACGTCCGGAAATGCGATGCCCCCACATCAGTTGCACAATATTCGAGTGGAAAGAAAGGCCCGAAGTCGAAAAACTAAACGCTTGATAGCCGTAGACAAGCGCCGCCTGATCATGTGGCCCCAAAATCCGGTTATATCCGCCCTGCGCCGAGAGTTGTGTATCTCCCAAAAACGAGATGCCTTGGACCTCGGTGTTTCCAGTGAAGTGGACAAATCCATAACCGACAGCGGCAGTCAGCGACGACTTAGGACTTAAATATTCAGTAACATCCGCCAGGCTCAGGTTCATGATGCGCGGCACCTGCCCGAGCGAACCGAAAGTCGTGCCACCCCAAAAAGTGCCCGGAGTTCCTGCGGCCACGCTTTGCCCTAATCCGTTCGTGCTTCCATAAGCGCCGGCGAAACTACCCTGCGGCATATAACTGAACGCGTCGCGAATTCCCAATTCTCCGCGTTTCCAGGTAATCTTCTGGTTCACATCGAACTGTTCCAGGTTCTGGATTCCTACCCCTCTAGCCGAGTAGTACCCGACGCCGCCCACATAGTCCAAAGCCAGATCGTAATGACTCCACAAGCGCTGTAACTCAAGGCTGCCCAGGGCAAACGTGTCGGAGTGAAACGCCGAGTTGCCTAACGTGTCGGTGACGTTTGAATCTGCCGCCTCGCTCACGTGCAAACTGGGCTGTAAATAGCTGAGCGGAGCAGCGTGAGGTTCCAGATTCGGCTGGTCGACCCCTGAAATCGGAGGATTTTCCGCCACCGGCGCCGGGCCAGTGTCCACCCCAAACGCGGGAGCAGGGGTTGTACTCGGCTGCTGGCTGCTATCCTGCTGCGCACTATCCTGCCCGAGCGCCGCACTCAGCGGCAGCGCCAGCAGCACTAGGGTCAAAATGCTGTTGCGTTTACTCATCGCTTTCCTTAAGGCACCACCACCGTGTCTCCCGGACGCAACTGGATGTTTTGTTCGGGACGACGTCCCTTAACCACTTCCTTGTAATTGAACGGCAGCTTCGTCTGTTTGCCGTTCTCCATGCGCAACAAATAAATTCCCTTGACGTTGGCAAACTGAGTGAATCCGGCAGCTGAAAGGGCCTGTAGCATCGTCATGTTCGGCAGCAGAGGCATCGCGCCGCTATGTGTGACTTCGCCGGTGACGAAAATCCGCTGGCTGTTCATCGCCGTCACCACCACCGTGACCCGCGGGTCGGCGATGAATTTTTTTAGTTTCTCCGTGATCGAATCCGCCAACTGCATCGGCGTCAGCCCCGCCGCCGGAACGTCATTCAGCAGCGGCAAAGATATTTTTCCATCGGGGCGCACCGGCAGCGTGACCGTCAGGTCAGGCTCTTTCCACACCGAAACGTGCAGCGTATCGTCAGGTCCGATTACATAATCCGGCCGGGCAGCAGCGTTCGATACTGGCTCCGAATTGCTTGGCCCAGGCGCGCTGCTGGCAGCGCCATCAGCCACGTTGCCCGGCGGTTTCGCAGAGGAATTGGACTGCGCCGCCATGCCTGACGCCAGACACACCGCCAGAAACATATGCGCTCCAGCATTAATTGTCTTCTTCATCCTTCTCCACCGAACTTTGGAAGCCGAGCGTTCCCGCCGTCCTACCGCGATGTGTCGTCCGCGATCTGGTTGCTTCGCAGCCCGCACTCGCTAGCTACTAGAATAAAACGCTTTTGGTGCTGTGGCGTGACATTTCGTGGACTCGTGAAGCGGCCGGCAGTTTCTTGCTCTCTCCAGAGTTAATTGCAATGCAATCCCACGGTCACTCTGCACGCCTGAGGCGAAACGGCGATTCCCGGAACTCTTGCCCGAGCAAGAGGACTGCCATTCAGACCATGTCGTCGAAATCCACTGAATCATTTTCCTTCATGTTTTCAATACCTTAGAAGGATAACTCGTAGGGTGGGAAACCAATTTTGAACTTCGAGAAGTATAGCACGCAAAGTGTAAAACTCTTTCACATTCCGGCTTATTTGGCGGCCTTCACATTGCCAGATCACGGTACCAAGAGGCTTCGTGGTTGAAGATCGCGCGTGAATGCGTTGCGCAGTCGGTTGAATTTCGCTTATCCTCAGTTTCCCCCGGACAGTGTAATGTTTCCGTGAGCCCATTGGCGCAAACCAATTCCGAGACCGTGCGACCGGCGCCTGCTCTCGCGGCTGGGCTGCCCTGGTGGCAGTTGGCGGTTCTCGCCATACTCTCTCTTTGGCTGTATGCGCCCACCCTCACCCACCTCGTGGGCCAGTGGTGGCACGATCCCAATTTTTCCCACGGCTTCTTTGTCCCGCTGTTTTCCATCTTCATCGCCTGGCAGGAACGTGATCGCTTGCGCCGCATCGTAGTGAAGCCTGCGTGGTCGGGAATGTTGGTTTTGGCTTTCGCTTTGTGCGTTCTCATCGTCGGGCAGTTGGGCGCTGAACTTTTTCTCGCGCGGATTTCCCTTCTGCTTCTGGCATCTGGGTTGATCGTCCTTTTCCTGGGATGGGATTTTCTCCGGGCGCTGTCGTTCCCGCTGGCATTTCTTCTGCTGATGATTCCCATCCCCACAATTATTTTTAATCAAATCACTTTTCCCTTGCAGTTGCTCGCCTCCCGAATCGCCGCAGCAATGCTGCCCATTTTCTCCGTTCCCATTCTCCGGGAGGGCAACGTAATCATTCTGCCGAGTATGGCACTCGAAGTAGCCGAAGCCTGCAGCGGAATACGATCGCTGATGTCGCTCGTCACTCTCGCCATCATCTATGGATATCTGGCCGAAAAGCGCCAGGCGGTGCGCTGGTTGCTAGCCTTGGGTGCAATCCCCATCTCGGTGGCCGCCAACAGCGTGCGCATCATCGGCACCGGACTTCTGGTGCAATTCTGGGATCCCGACAAGGCGCAAGGATTTTTTCATACCTTCTCCGGATGGCTGATCTTCGTGGTATCGCTGGTGATGCTCTACTTGCTCCACGGTCTGACGCGAATTATTTGGCGCGAGAGAGGAAGCGAGCGATGAAACCAGCGGCGTTGCGTTTCTCTCTGGCCGTTCTGCTTATCGCCGGTGCGGCGGTATTTCTCCAAGCTCGCGGCCACAATGAAGTTTTCCCTCCGCGCGCTCCTCTCGCATCTTTCCCCATGCAACTCGGTCCGTGGTCAGGAACCGACGACCCTATCGAAAAAGAGGTCCTCGATGTACTGGGTCCAGGGGACTTCCTTTTGCGTGACTACAGCCCTGCCGGCGAAAATCAGCCTTCCATCAATCTTTATATCGCCTACTTTCCCAGTCAGCGCGCCGGCGACACCATTCACTCTCCAAAGAATTGCCTGCCCGGCGCGGGCTGGACCCCCATGGACTCCACTCGCGTCACGCTCGCTTTGCCTGGACACTCGCCCTTCCCCGTTACTCGTTATGTGATCGCCAGAGGCGACGCACGTGAACTCGTTCTCTACTGGTACTGGGCCCACGACCGCGGCGTGGCCAGCGAATACTGGGCCAAGTTTTATCTGGTGGCAGACTCCATGCGCATGAACCGCAGCGACGGCGCCTTGGTGCGGATCAGTGCCGGGATGTATCCCGGAGAAACCGCAGCCGCAGCCGAGCAGCGCCTTCTTCCTTTCGCCGCACGCGTCATCCCGCTGCTCGGAAATTACATTCCTCGATGAATCCGTTGCTCGTGAAGTGATATGAAGTATCATGAAACCTTCGATGTAAGGTCTTCCTTCGTGACTCTTCGTGTCCCTAGGTTCATCGCTTTGACGTCCTCGATCCGAACGCCCCACCAATGACCGCAGTTACTTTCCTGCCCGCTTTTCATGCAGTATCATGGTCACGATCCGTGGCCGGAGACTCGCCTGTTTCCGTGTCTGTCCCGGAAGAAGCACACATGATTAGAATCCCCGCTCTCCGCTTGCTTATTCTCTGCTCGCTGCTCACTGCCCTGTTCACAGGCTGCTCGCGAGATCCCAATGTCCGCAAGCAGAAATATTTTGAAAGCGGAGAGCGCTACTTCAACAAGGGCAAGTACCGCGAAGCTGCCATTCAGTACGCCAACGCCGTGCAGATCGATCCCCGCTTCGCTCAGGCTCACTTTCAATTGGGAAAAACCTATCTCAATCTGCACGATTGGAACCACGCCTATCAGGAGCTTTCGCGTGCCGTCGAGCTGGCTCCCGACAACTATCAGGCCCATCTCGATCTTGCCAATCTGTTGATTTCAGCCAGACAGATGAAAGACGCGCAAACCCATCTGGATATCCTTCGCGACAAGCAACCGAACACTCCCGCAACTCACGAGGCCTGGGCCAACTTTTATTCCGCGCAAGACGATCTGGGCGCAGCCATGCAGGAAATGCAAAAAGGCATCACTGCCGATCCGAATCGTTCTGACTCTTATCTAACTCTTGCTCTGTTCCAACTCCGCTCCAGCTTGTTCGACGCGGCCGAAGCCAATTTCAAGAAGGCCGCAGCCCTGGACCCCAAATCTATGAACGCGCAACTCGCTTTGGGCGCGTTCTACCAAACGCGCAATCGCTTGCCCGAAGCCGAACAGCAATTTCGCCACGTCATCGAGTTGGAGCCCAAAGATCCCGCGCCCCGCGCGGCGTTCGTGCGCCTGTTAATGACCGAGGGCAAAAAGTCCGAGACCGAGAATTTCTTGCGGCAAACCAAGGTGGACCTCTCCGACAACTCGGAGGGCTACCGCATGCTGGGAGATTTCTACTTCGCTACCGGCGACGTCGACCGCGCGACCGCCGAGTACAGTTCGCTCTTCAGCGATCATCCCAAAGACATCGAGGTCAAAAGAAACTACATTCAGCTCTTGATTTTGAAGAATCGGCTCGACGAGGCGGGCAAGCTGGATGACGAAATTCTCAAGCTGAACCCTCACGACCTTGACGCCCTGATTTATCGCGGGCAAATCCAGCTTCGCCGCAATGACGCGGGCGGCGCCGTGGACTCATTGCAAACCGCGCTGCGCAACGATCCGGACAATGCCGTCGCCCACTATCAGCTCGGCGTCGCCTTCGATCAGCAACACAATGAGGGCCGCGCCGAATCGGAATGGCGCGAAGCCATCCGCCTTAAGCCAACTCTGACCGACGCCGGCCGCGCGCTTGCGGCCCTAGAACTGAGCCGCGGCGATCTGGACGCAGTCATGCAAAGCGCGCAGCAGATTATTGCGTCGCAACCCAATTCGCCCGACGGCTATATGCTGCGCTCCGTCGCAGAAATCAATCGGCAGAAATATTCCGATGCCGAGGAAGACCTGCGCAAAGCCATTTCCTTCGCTCCGCAGAGCCCGGGGCCATATGTTCAGATGGGCAGCCTCTATTTGCGGCAGAAACAATTTAACGAAGCCGAGAAGTCCTATCAGCAAGCTCTTGACAAAGATCCTTCTTCAAGCGATGGCCTCCGGGGTCTGATGAATACCTACATTGCGCAAAAGCAGCCCGAGAAGGCCATAGCAGCCGCTAACGCGCAACTCATCAAGTCTCCCAACAACAGCAACTTCTATGATCTGCTGGGCACCGCACAGTTCGAGGGCAAGAAAGACTTGAAGGCAGCGGAAGCCTCTCTGCGCAAGGCCATAGACCTCGACAAGAACAACTCCGATGCGTTGGTTAAGCTGGGCAAAGTGCAAATCGCCGAAGGCTCGGCCGATCAGGCGCTAACCACCTACCAGCAATCGATCAAAGACAATCCCCGCGAAATTACGTTCTACGTGCTGGCCGGGGAACTCTACGAGGCGAAGAATAATTGGGACAACGCCAAGTCGATGTATCAGCAGGCTCTCAACATTCAACCCGACAATCCATTGGCCTCAAACAATCTCGCTTATGTGATGTTGCAACAGGGCGGCAACGTGGATGTAGCGTTATCGATGGCGCAAAATGCCCGCCGCGGCATGCCCGACTCACCCAGCGCCGCCGACACTCTCGGCTGGGCGTACTACCACAAGGGCGTTTATCAGTCGGCGATCGATCTGTTTCAGGAGTCGCTGCGCTTGAATGAAAAGCACGGCGGCACCGACGATACCACCGTTCACTACCATCTCGGCATGGCCTACGAAAAATCCAACCAGCCCAAGCAGGCACGCGAACAACTGGAACGCGCCCTGAAAATCAGCCCCAATAACAGCGACGCCCGTAAAGCATTGTCAGAATTGCGCAGCTAGCACTTCCGCGAAAGGTAAAAAAACTCGAGGAGTAGCCCCGAGACGGTCGTGAAGACTAGCCAACAAATTAACCAAATGGATTCCCCACCGTCACCCCAAAGTATTTCTGCCCCGCATTCAAATCCTCCGACCAGATCTTTTCGCAGCCGGCCCGCTCCGCCGCCGCCACGATCATTCCGTCATAGAAATGGATACCATAGGCAGCGCGCGCTTCCACCGCGCGCCGCACCATATCGCCGTCCGGCTGAATCAACGGAATTGGTTCAACGGATTCGAGGATTGTGACTACGTCGCCCGGAGCATACTGCCTCTCAAATTTCTGCAGAAGCGTGGCCGCAAATTCTGCCAGCACCTGCGTCGAGATGACAAACTCGCCTGCAACAGCTTTACTGGTCAGCTCACGCGCGATTCGCTGCTTGGCGGGTTCGCTCGTATCTAAGCCGTACACTAGGATATTCGTGTCCAGAAAATCACGACCTCTCATACAAGTCTTCCCGCCTCCAGGTCTTCTTTCCCATACGGATTTGGAAACGGTCGAAAGTCCGCTGCAAGAGTTCCTGGTCCCGACGCTTTCGCCCCGAGCGCGCATGCTGCTCCGCCAGCTCTTCCAGATGACTGCGCACCAGGCCGGTCAGTGTCGTGTCGCGCTCGACCGCGATCTTGCGGACCTCTTTGACCAATTTGTCGTCAAGTGAGAGGGTAATATTCATGTACCCATAATAAGGGAAACCCTTATCCCGTGCAATGTGTTTGCATCGGGAGGCCAGTCTAGTGAGATCGGATGGTCCTAATGACTCTCAGGAAAAGAGTTGGCGATTAGAAGGATTTTGAGAAAAGAGCAGGGCCTAATCTGCGGCGACATCTTTGTTCACGACTTCGGGCTGCTTGCGTTTAGCCTGGCGATTCGACGGCAGTCCCGCATCGCGGATCTTGTACAGCAGCGCGCGGTAGCTGATACCCAGCGTCCGGGCGGACTGCTTGCGGTTCCAGTGGTGGTTTTGCAGGACTTTCAAAATTACTTTGCGTTCCAGTTCACGGACCACCTGACGCGTCATCTTTTTCAGGTTGAGCTGGCCATCGACGGGAATGTCGGCATTGAAAAAATCGGGCTGCCGCGGCGCCAGGTCGCTGGCAATTACATCTTCCGTACCCAGGATCACATAGCGCTTGATCAGATTTTCGAGTTCGCGAATGTTGCCCGGCCAATGATACTTACGCAGCACGGCCATCAATTCATTCGAAAGGGGCTTGGCGCGGCAGTTATATTTGCGGTTGTGATACTCGAGAAAGTAGTTCACTAAATCTGGAATGTCGGCCGCGCGCTCTCGCAACGGCGGCATTTGCAGATTTACGACGTTGATCCGATAGTACAAATCCGCACGAAACGTTCCGCTTTCGATCTCAACATCGAGCTTACGATTAGTCGCGCACACTACCCGCACTTCCACTTTCTTGTCTTCCTGCGCGCCAATGCGGCAAAATTGCCCGTCCTGCAACAACTGCAGCAACTTCGACTGCAATGCCATGTCGAGTTCCGAAATCTCGTCGAGAAACAACGTCCCCCGGTGCGCCATCTCTACCCGCCCCGGCTTCATGCCATAAGCACCGGTGAACGCGCCTTTCTCGTAGCCGAACAATTCGCTTTCGAGCAAAGTCCCAGGGATCGCCGGGCAATTCACCTTCACCCACGGCCCGGTCTTCCACGGCGACGCAGCGTGAATCATGCGCGCGATAATATCCTTGCCGGTGCCGCTTTCGCCTTCAATCAGCACCGGGACGTTCGCTCCGGCCAGCTTCAGTAAACGCTCGCGCAATGACTGCATGACCTCGGTCCGGCCGAAGACTATAGCCTCGGGCGGCATCTCGCCCAGAGGTTGCATCAGCGAATTCACGCTACCCGAGGTCGTCATAACCAATACCGCATGCCAATTTCTTGCACATTGGCGGATCGTGCATCCCAAGAGCCAAAGTCGAGGCCGCTCTTTCCCACCATTCAGAACCTAGCTTATGTCATTCAAGAACGGCAACTTACCAAAGATTTCCGAAACGGCGACGAAGTAACGGCAGGGGGGAATACCATGGCGATGGATGAGGACAGAGTGAAGAAAACATTTTCACTCCGCAGAACTAACTTTCCGTCCAGAAGCTCGGGCAGACGGGCTGCGAACGACCGATGCGCGTGAACTAAGCAGTGGCCGCGAAAATTTCAACCCTAGTAAATGATACCCATTGGCCTGCGTGGATCGCAGCGAGCGCGCGCGAAGATGCCGGGATGCGCGAGGAAGCAATGCCAGGGCTGCCAGCGGGGCGCTGGGTATCTCCAGCAGAATCTGGGCGGCAGAAGGCAGGGTGCGGCGCACAGCCAGAAGCATCCCTCCGGCGCTCACGTTGAGCGCAGTGGCGAATTCCAACAGTTCCTTACCTTTGTCGTCGCGGCTGCGGACAAAAACCGGTATGGCCAGCGGCAAGCGAGGCCATTTTCGCCGTTCGCCTGACCTCTTCAGGTTCACTGGGGGACCTTTCCGTGTGAGGTCTTAAACCCTAAGCACGCAGCATCCACGTGGCCAAATGCCACGGAGAACGGGTGCCAATTGGAGAAATCGCCCCAAATGCCGCGAACTACAACCCGAAAGCCCGCAATAGGCCAGCGATCTCGGGCGCTTTTATTCTCTTTTTGTTCGTAGAGCCATGTTTTTTCCTTAGGTCCAGAAGCACTCGGAAGTGCAAGCTTTTGCTACACTTGGGTAATTCGCGTGCATTTTACGTTGACTTTACGATAGGGCTGGCTTACGATTTGCGGACAGGCTGCTTCTTGACGAGAAGAGCCGAATTCCCTCCCCGCGTCGCGCCTCTGGTTCAACAATGACCACTTTGCGAAAGAACACGTGTGCTTCCGATTCTTCCGGAATCGCGGCAGGCGCTGCCGAAAAGAAGTCTGTTGCCAAGGAATCCGCGACACATGCCCGCCCGGACGCCGATCTGCCTGCCCCCGAAAATCTCCTTCAGGAATACACGGCGTTGCGCGACCGCTTTCAGCGCACTACCAACGCGTTGGCCTCTGCCGCGCACGACCTCAAGACACCGCTCTCCATCCTCAACGGGTACGTAGAGTTGCTGCACAGCGAGAAGCTGGGCCCAGTCAGCGAGCGGCAGCGCGAAGTTCTGAATGACATGAAAGCCAGCGGCAAACGCCTGCAGCAATTCATTCAGGATTTTCTGACCTACAGCGTTTTGGAAACCGGCGGACTGCGCATGCAGTTCGAGACCGGCAACATCAACCAGTGTTTGTCCGAAGTCTGCCGCATGTGGTCGGGCCGCTTCCAGGAACGCGGTCTGGCGCTTTATTTTCTGGCCAATGACAAATTGCCGGTGTTCCCATTTGACACTCCAAAGCTGGAGCGGGTGATTTCAAACCTGCTGGAAAATGCATTCAAGTTCACTCCCCAAGGAGGCACGGTCTGGCTGCACGCCGAACCTCACATGTGGGAGCGCCGCGTGGCGTCGGAACCGGCAGTGCCGGGCGAGCGCCGACGCCAAAGTGTTTCTCAGCCGAACTCAGTCAGAGTCAGCGTTGCCGACACCGGTCCGGGGATTCCCGCCGAATTTCAGCAGGAAGTTTTCGACGATTTCTTTCGGCTCCCATCCAATACCAACACAGAAGGAATGGGGCTGGGCCTGGCCATTGCCCGACGATTGGTTCACGGCATGGCAGGAAAAATCTGGGTCGAGAGTGAACCGGGCGCGGGTTGCAAGTTCTCGTTTCTCCTGCCCTTTCAACCTTCAACCGCCGCACAAAGGAAAAAATAATCGATGAGTGAAGCCGCCAACATTCTGCTGGTGGATGACGAACCGGGAATGCTCCGCTATATCAAGACGCTTCTTGAAGTGGACGACTACCGGGTGGAAACAGCAACCACCGGCGAAGAGGCGCTGCAACGCGTAGAAAAAGGCTTGCAGCCGGACCTCGTCCTGCTCGATGTGCTCATGCCGGGCATCGATGGCCTGGAGACGCTGGAAAAATTGCGCCAGATGAAACCCGGCATGAAAGTGGTGATGCTCTCTTGCGTGAACGACACGCGAAAAGTCGTCCAAGCGATGAAGATGGGCGCGCAGGATTACCTGACCAAACCCTTTCAAAAAGCAGAACTGGACGCGGTGATCGACCTTTGCCTCGGTCAGGGCAAGCAAACATTCACCGGCGAGGTCGAAGAACTCTCTGACGACGTCTTCTTTATTGCCGCCAGTCCTGCAATGCGCAAGATTCGTTCGCAGTCGGCGCTGGTAGCCAATGTCGATATTCCCGTTCTGCTGTTAGGAGAAAGCGGCACGGGCAAAGAAGTTCTGGGACGTCTGATTCACAAGCTCTCTCCCCGCGCCCATCGCACTTTCTTGAAAGTCAACTGCGCCGCCGTGCCCGCCGACCTGCTCGAAAGCGAACTGTTTGGCTACGAACCCGGAGCCTTCACCGGCGCGACTCACGCCAAACCGGGAAAATTCGAGTTGTGCAATAAAGGCACTATTCTGCTGGATGAAATCGGCGAGATGCCACCGCTGTTGCAGGCCAAGCTGCTGCATGTTTTACAGGATCAGCAGTTCTCGCGGCTGGGCAGCCGGTCGGTGATCAAAGTGGATGTCCGCATTCTGGCCGCCACCAACATCAATATTCCCGAAGCGCTTGCCAACAAGCGCCTGCGCGAAGATCTCTACTATCGCCTGAACGCTTTCACCTTGCAGTTGCCGCCACTGCGCGAACGCAAAGAAGAAATTCCGATTTTGCTCAAGCACTCGATGACTCGCATGGCGGAGCGCTATGCACGGCCTCCGCTGCCGCTTTCGCCCGCGCTCCTGCAGGCCTGCCACAACCACAGTTGGCCCGGCAATTTGCGCGAACTGAATAACTTCCTGAAGCGGTACTTGATTTTGGGAGATGAGAATCTTGCCATCGCCGAACTTCAGCCAAAAAATGACGGCACCGGCGGCCCTCGCGGAGATTCGGGCAAAAACGGGGACGGCGCCGGGCTGAAATCCTTGGCGCGCAGCGCCAAGGACGAAGCCGAGGCGGAAGCGATTATGCGTGCGCTGGAGCAGACAAACTGGAATCGCAAACAGGCTGCGGCGATATTGCAGATCAGCTACAAAGCGCTACTGTATAAAATTCGGCAGTACGGAATCGCAGAGGCCAAGAGCCACCATAGGCTATCGGCGGGAGCATAATCGCTGCTTAGACGACTACCGCCTCGCGGTATTCTCCAAACACCTTGCGCATCGTATCGGAAATCTCGCCTACCGTAGCATTGGCTTCAACCGCCGCCAGAATGCGCGGCATCAGGTTGGCGCCGGAGCGGGCCGCGTCTTCTACGGACTTCAACGCTGCTTGCCATGGCCTGGCATCTCGTCGAGCACGCAACGCCTGCAGACGTTCGACCTGATTGGTTTCCAGTGCCGGATCGATCCGCTGAATCGGAATGGGCTTTTCTTCCTCCACCTCGAATCGATTGACTCCTACAACGATTGACTCCTCGCGGTCCACCTGTTGCTGGTACTCGTACGCGGCGTTCTGAATTTCCTGCTGCACGAATCCGCGTTCGATGGCCCGCAGCATTCCTCCGAGCACTTCGATCTTTCCTAAATACTCCGCAGCCCGCTTTTCAATTTCATTGGTCAGCGTTTCAATGTAATAAGAGCCAGCGAGCGGATCAACCGTCTGCGGCGCTCCCGATTCGTAAGCAATAATTTGCTGCGTGCGCAGCGCGATACGCGCCGCCTGCTCGGTGGGCAAGGCTAAAGCCTCATCGTACGAATTCGTATGGAGAGACTGCGTCCCGCCCATAACCGCCGCCAGGGCCTGAATCGCCGTGCGGACAATATTATTTTCCGGTTGCTGCGCCGTCAGCGTCGAACCGGCGGTTTGTGTGTGAAAGCGAAGCATCCATGAGCGTGGGTTTTTCGCCTTGAAATGTTCGCGCATGATGCGCGCCCACATGCGCCGGGCAGCGCGGAACTTTGCGACCTCTTCCAAGAAATTGCTGTGCGCGTTGAAGAAGAAAGAAAGACGCGGCGCGAATTTATCCACGTCGAGCCCCGCCTTGATCGCCGCCTCCACATAGGCCATGCCGTTGCCCAGAGTGAATGCAACTTCCTGCACCGCGGTCGATCCCGCCTCGCGCATGTGATATCCGGAAATCGAAATCGGATTCCACTCGGGCAGATTCTCATTGGCCCAGGCGAACATGTCGGTAACGATCCGCAACGCCTGCTGTGGCGGATAAATATAGGTCCCACGCGCGATGTATTCCTTGAGCACATCGTTTTGCACCGTACCGGAAAGTTTGCGGGTTTCGGCGCCCTGCCGCCTGGCAACCGCAACATATAAGGCCAGCAGGATCGATGCGGTTGCATTGATAGTCATCGATGTAGAGATCTTCGTCAGGTCGATCCCGTCGAACAGCCGCTGCATGTCATCGATCGAATCAATCGCCACCCCGACTTTGCCCACTTCGCCGACAGCCAGCGCATGGTCGGAATCCATGCCGATCTGCGTGGGCAAATCAAAAGCTACGGAAAGTCCGGTGGTGCCATTCGCCAGCAAATACTTGTATCGTTTATTGGACTCCTGGGCGTCGCCCATGCCGGCATATTGGCGCATCGTCCACAGGCGTCCGCGATACATGGTGCCCTGCACGCCCCGCGTGAAGGGATACTCGCCCGGATAGCCGACTTCGCTTTCGTAGTCCGAGCCCTTGAGATCGGCGGGCGTGTACAGCGCGGCGACTGGTATGTGGGAAGAAGTTTCAAGGGCTGGGCCTGCGGGCGCGGAAGGAGTGCCGAAATGCGTTTTGTCAGTCGTCTTCATTGAGATCACTCGTTCCTGAGTCATCGAATACGGTGCTGGGACGCGAGTGTCCAGCGACTGCCGGAACATGGCGGAACAGAATGGATCGTACCATCCTCTACTCTGCTTTCAAACCAGAAGGTCACTCGTCGTCCATTCATTCGCATCGTGTCGAGGAACACAATAAGGTCGCGAGAACAATGGCTTCAGACAGAGTTGAATTGCAGTTGGTATAATCGTGACTGCGTGTGGTGGGAATAGCTCAACTGGCAGAGCACCGGACTGTGGCTCCGGCGGTTGCGGGTTCGATTCCCGTTTCCCACCCCAAAATTCCCCGGTCTGCCTTTTCATCTTTCGTCAGTCCAGATTGTCCCATTCTTGCTTGCTCGTGCTGCGGAAAGAGCATTTGGCCGCAGCCCTCCGCCTGATATAGAATCCTCGATTGCAGGCCGCCCTTCCCTGATACGCATGAAGCGAATTTTTCATTTTCGGTATTCATCTGAATCCGCGCTTGGATCTCCCGGCCAATTGGGGCCCCTGGAGCAGCGTTTGCTCGAGGCCCTGTGGTCGCGCGGTACGGCGACCGTCCGCGAGTTGCTGGAAGGTGGCATTGAAAATCTCGCTTACACGACAGTGATGACTACGCTGGACCGGTTGTACAAGAAGAATCTTCTCACTCGCGAGGCCGAAGGCCGGGCATTTCGCTACGCGCCACGAGTCACGCGAGCCGAATTGCATCGCGAGGTGGCGGGCGAGGCATTCCGGCAGTTGCTGGATTCGAGTTCCAGCACCGAGTTGCCGCTTTCTTATCTGGTGGAAATTCTCAGCGAACGAGACGCGCACTTGCTCGAAGATCTGCGCCAGGTGGTGGAGAACAAGCGCCGCGAGTTGCGCAAGAAGACAACCGACGCCGCCAAGGAGAAGCCATAATGTTTGCGGCGCGGGGCATCGCGGTGGCGTCGTCGGTATTTTTTCTGGTCTATATGACCCTGTCATTGACGGTCTGCTGTACGTGGCGCAGGGTGTCGGTCTCGCGTCACTTTCGAAACCTGTCGGCCAAGCATCGCGCGGATCTGCTCTTTGCTCTGAGGATGTTCCCGCTCACGGCCGCTCTTCTGGTGACATTGGCCTTCACAGTGCCATCATTTGTTCTTCTCGAGCCTCACGCGATTGAAGAACCAATCGGTTGGTTGCCGTTGGCGCTAGGTGCCTGCGGACTTTGCGTGGTCGTGTTTGGCCTGGGAAGCGCTGTCGCCGCGTTGATGCGGGCTTCGCGCCTGATCGCGCTGTGGGGGAGCCAGGCGAATGCGGTTGAGACGCAGGTTTCCGTTCCTGTGTTGCGCATCGATCGCATCGCGCCCGCGCTTACCGCGGCAGGCATTTTGCGGCCCAGGGTGCTGCTCTCACGGGAGGCCGAGTTCGTCCTCCGTGAGAACGAACTCCATACCGCGCTGCGGCATGAAGTGGCGCATATACGGCGTCGAGATAATTTAAAAAAGCTGTTATTGCGCTTTGTAGCCTTTCCTGCGATGAAGAGTCTGGAGGCGGCTTGGCTCGAGTCCACTGAAATGGCGGCGGACGATGCGGCCGTGGGAAGCCTGGGAGATGCACTGGATCTGGCCGCCGCATTGATCAAGCTCTCGAAAATAATTGCCAGCCCTGAAAATAGTTCCGAAGAGCTCATGACGGCATTCATGCACGGGTCGGCGTCGCTGATGAATGTTCGCGTCGAGCGGTTGATCGCCTGGAGGGAGAGCCGTCCGGCAGGCGTGCGCCAATATTCGCAATGGCATGCAGCGGGTCTCGCGTTGGCAATGGCCGTAATCATGTCCGCCGCACTTGCCGTGACTTATAGCCAATTGCTGGCCCAGGTGCACACTGCAACTGAGTGGCTGGTCAGGTAGATCTCGCCTGTTCTCTCACAGCTTCACAGCAGTGCAGTCCAGAACCTCGCAATTGACTGACCTGGCCATACTGACCTAGCGTCACTAACCCAGCGATGACTGACCAACCGGACCATGACAACCCGCCCCGCAAGCTGATCATTGCCATCGACGGTCCGGCCGGCGCGGGCAAAAGCACGATTGCTTCTCGCCTTGCTCGCAAACTCGGCTACGTCAATCTCGAGAGCGGCGCCATGTACCGCGCCTTGGCCCTCAAAGCGATCGACAATGATTTGTCATTCGACGACGAACCGGCGCTGGTCAAACTTGCTCAGGCCTCGCGCATCCAACTCGAACCCATGATCGGCGGAAACCGCACCCTGCTCGATGGCCGCGATGTTTCGTCCCGCATTCGCGAGCGCGATGTCACCGAAGGCGCGTCGCGCGTCTCTGTGCATCCGAAAGTCAGGGAGCGATTAGTCGAACTGCAACGAAAGATGGGAGGATTCGGCGGCATAGTGATGGAAGGCCGCGACATCGGCACCAAAGTTTTCCCTGACGCCGACCTGAAGATTTTTCTCGATGCCGATCCTGTAGTCCGCGAGCAGCGGCGCATGGAACAACAAAAAATCAAGGGAGAAGTAGCGGCCAGCGTCGCCGCAGATTTGCGCGAACGCGACCGCCGCGACCGAACACGTTCCGCATCGCCACTGGTGGCAGCGTTGGATGCAGTCGTAATCGACTCAAGTTCACTGAGCGAGGATGAAGTAATGTCGCGCGTGGAAGAATTAGTAAGAGGAAAGCTCAGGAGGGTAATGTAGGGACGGTCGCACTCGACTGTCCCTACAGTTTCAGTGCTTCAGTTCTCGGTGGGTTCGACCTCCGCCTTCGGTTTTGGCAGATTCTTCCCCGCCTTCGGTGCGGGTGGCTCCGGCGGATGCGGCGGCTGCATTCCCGCCTTGCGTATCTCAATCCCGCCATGCTCGTTGTTAATCACGATGTGCGCCATCGCGTTCCCCACGCTGCCGTTGGCGGTTCCTTGGGTGTCGTTGTTCTCGACTTTCAAATCCGGAAATTCCGATTGCACTTCTCCATCGCGCGTGCGCGCATCCAGCCGGAACCCGGCTTTATCGGGCAGGCTCAGCTGTATGTCCCCTTTGCGGTTGTCGATCTGCACATTGCCCAGCGAACGCACTCCAACTTCCACGCCGCCGTCTTCATCCTGCAACCGTATGTCTCCCGAAATACCATCCAGCCGGATTTCCTTCGAGCGAGTTTGCAAGTGCAGCGGGCCGTTAATCTGGTCAGCGTGTAAATCGTCGGAATCCAGATCCAGGTCGCCATCGATACGCGCAAATTCCATGTCAGTTCGCGACGACTTGAAGGTCACGTTCTTCGTGATACGAGACAGCTTCACGCTCTCCTGGAATTCACCCTCGAGTTGTGCCGACCCTTTCACGTCGCTCACCGACACCTCGTTCAATCGCCCGCCAATGTGTACATCGCCCGTGATTTGTTCGATTCTCGCCGTGCTCCTCTCCAGGTTCAGCTTAACGTTGCCAGTAATATCTTCGACCGACGTATCGGCATGCTGGCTGGAAATATCCACATCGCCATCGCGGCTGGCCACGTTCACATCGCCGCGGCGCGAAACGATACTCACCGCCGCTTTGCGGGGCAGCGAAATATCCAGATCGGTAATCACCGGATGATCTCCCGCAGCCTGCACCCTGGCATTAAGCGTGATCTCGCCGCCGATGGTTGTGAAAGTCGGCTTCGTCTCGCCGTCATACTTGCTCGCGTCTTCGCGGTTGTCCGCGCCAACTCTCTTGCGTACCACCACCGTGATCTTGTTGTCTTCCGAAGCGTGGACACTGATGGCGCCGTGGTCGTCGAGAACTTTCAGGCTGCCGCCCACAGGAAAATCGCGCTCCAGGTGGTCGTCGAAGTTGTAGGTTTCACCGAATATATTGTTCAGGTCGTCGTCATCGATGTTGATCTGATTGCGCAGACCGGACCAGTTGAAGCGCTGTGCCTGTGTCGCAATCAACCCCAGGAACACGATCGCCACCACTAAAATAATCCCGCCAGCCCCAATGCCCGGCGCCGGATATCCTTCGCGTTGTGCAGCTTGGTATTCGATCAGCTTGACCACGCCCCACAAAATCAGCAGCAAAGGCCAGTAGTGCGCGAACAAGCTTCCGATGCGCGACCACGCCAGCATGTGCAGATTGCCCAGCAGAAAAATAATCCCGAGAACGATCAGCACAAACGGTCCAGAAAACGATCGCCGTCGGCGACGCGGCGGCGGTCCCGTCCACGCGCCGGGAGTTCCGTAACCGGGGGCCACATAACCTGGCGTTGCCGAACGCGAAGTACTGCTATTCGGCACACCAGCATTCGGTACGTTTTGACCCGGCGTTCCTTGGCTAGACATGATTCGTCTCCCCTGAGGTGGATTCCGTTGTGCTCGGCGGAACCGGAGGCACTGGCGGAGGCATCGGCACATTCGCAGGCCCCGGAGGCAGCGGCCCCACGTGTCCGACTGCCGATGCGCTGCTCTGTAACAACTTCACGATTCCTACGACCAGCAACCACGCCGGCCAGGTCCGCCCCAGATCGGCGACATCCGTACTCTGCAACAGGAACAGCACGCCCGTCGTGAGCACCATCGCCGGCCCCATCAGCCAGCGCGTGCGGCAGCGCCCACAGATGCAACTCCGCTGCGACCGCTCCCAGTGGCGATAAAACATCCAGCCGCCGAGGAACACGATAATCAGCGGCCAGTAGCGATCAAAGCCATACTCCATCAAACCCATGGTGTGGAGCAGGAACAAAACTCCAAGCCCGATCAGGACGACCGCACCGACCGGCACCTTACCCGGCTCAAACTTGTCTCCCATGTTGAAGGCATGTCCAAGGCCCATCGGATCGGGCGCCGGCTGACCGGCCTGAACCGCCTTTGCAGTGCGAATCGAATCGATGATCTGGTAAACGTAAAAGAAAGCAATGCCCAGACCGAAGATCCAATCCCAGTTCCCCGCGTGGTCTGCCCCGTAGATCAACAACACAAAGATCAGCAGGTGAGCCAGGCCCTTGGCGTACTGCGAGCAGTAAACCGCACCCACGCCAAAAGGAAAAAATCCGGCGAGGATTCCAGCAACCGCAGGATTCGGCCCAGACGCGGGCGCAACTCTTGGCCCAAATGCCGGATCAACAAATGGTTGATAACCGGCCTGTGGCGGCAAGGGCGGCAGTGGTGGTATCGGCGGCACGGGACTAAACCCCGCCGCCGGAGCCGCGCCTTCCATACGCGTCGCCAAGCAAGTTTCGCAATAGATTACGCCCCGCACATCGCGGGTGCAGTTTTGACAAAGTGGCTTGCCGCACGTGCGGCAGAAAGCCACCGCAGCAATATCGCTGTGGTTAGCGCAGTTCATACGAACCTCCTGTACGTGGTCACCGACACTACAGGCAGATCGTCAACAGATGGCCCGGGAGAAACGCCCGCCAGCACAACATGATTTTCTGTTTGGCTGTAATTGCGTTCCTGCTTCTGCTCAGGTTCTTTACTGGTGTCGTTCTTGCGTTCGTTCTGTTTCGCCGGCGCGGCCTTGTCCGGACCCGGTTCGGCGGGAGCCACGCTGCGCTTGAATTCGCGCACTCGCGATTCCACTTCATAAACGAACCGGATGTTTTCGTAGTACCGGACAACACGAGCCTGCGTGCTGTAATACGTGTGCCGAATGGCAGCGGGCCGCAGACTCACCTGTCGCAGGTCAGTCGGCTTCACTCCCGCCACCGTCAAGCCCACCGACAGCGAGAAGAACGCCATGCCGAACGACATAGCAAATCTCGGCTGCCGGACCGTGGCCCAGATCGGCTGCATCTGGCTCGATATCCAAGCTTCGATACCAGCCCGCACCCGCTCCAGCCATGAGACATTCGGCTGCGATCCAGGCGCATGGATTCGCAAGCGTTGGGTGTCAACGCCCGACGTGGATGCCAGAATATTCATGACCAGACCGGCTGGAGGCTCCACCTCCGTGAGACCCTTCAGCCAGTTGCGGCCCGCCTCAGCTTCGGCGAACAGCGGCCCGCACGCGGAACATACCCGCGAGTGAGCCTGGAAACGGTCGAGCTTCGCGCCCGTCAGAACGCCGTCAAGCGCGTCCGTCAGCAGGGCGTCGAACTCGTTGCACTGCAACCCGTTTTTTGTCTGATCTTCGCTGTGGCTTGGCATCACATCACCTGCCTATAGGTACGTTGTAACAGGCGCGCAAGTTCCGCCCGCCCACGATTTATTCGACTTTTCACAGTTCCCTCCGGCACCTTCAAAACAGCAGCAATTTCGCGATAGTCCATATCTTGTAAGTCTCTTAGAATCAACGCTTCCCGCAACTCCGGCGAAAGCTTCGCCAGGGCCGCATGAACCGTTTCCCCTACCTCCCGGCTGCGTACTCGGGCATCCGGAGGCGCACTTTGGTCCTGAATTTGCTCACTGAGCGGCTGCGCGTCCTCGCGCTCCGACGGCGCTGCGTCAATCGAATCCGTCATGCGGTCCTGTTTGGTCTTGCGGAAGTGGTCCACCAACAGATTGCGCGTGATCGTTGTGACCCAGGTCACGAACGCTCCCTTCGATGGATCGTAGCTCGCTAGAGTCCGGTACATCTTGATAAAGACTTCCTGCGTGAGATCTTCCGCATCGTCGCCCGATCCCGCGAAGCGATAGCAAATGTTATAGATACGCCGGTTATACGTCTCTACAATCTCTTCCCACGCAGCCGCATCGCCGGCAACGCACCGGCGTACCAGCATCGCGACTACCTGGACATCTTCCACAAACTACTCCCCGGAAAGTTATTCCCCAAACCCAAACTACTTCGATTCCGCACAAGAATTATCTAAGAGATTCAAGAGATAAGACACTTAAGACCCGCAGGGACACTCCAACCACACCGCCCCCACAGAACAATACGCGGTTGTCCAGTCCAAAGTTCGCACTTGCAACTCTAAGGAAATCAGGGAATTGTAGCAGCGCCATCAGTCTCAGGCGCGCCTAAAGATGATTCCTCTCACACGAAACCACAACTCAGTGTTCCTCTGTGTAATCCCCAGTGATCCTCCGTGTTGAGGTTTTGTGCTTTTTTCGATTTATCACGGGCAGGCCCGAATGGCTTCTACGCACGTCTCCGACCCAAGGACCCGTCGCCTATGCGGAAAATTCGCTCCCCAGTCGAGGCCAGCAAGAGGGTGTCCCCTGTGCGCCTCTGTGCGAACCCCTGTGGCCCTCTGTGTTTAAGATTTTGCCGTCAGAACCCTACATCCGATGACCCAGCCTCCCGCACCCGCTCCACCGTCCACCCCAACTCCCGCAACTTGCGAATGCTCAAACCATCATGCCGCTTCGCCAACCGCACGCCGCCTTCATCGCGCACCAGATCGCAATGATAATAAGCAGGCACCTCCAACCCCAAAGCCCGATAAAGCAAAATCTGCCGCGCCGTCGACTTCAGCAAATCCGCCCCGCGCACAACCTCCGTGATGCGCATCGCCGTATCATCCACAACAACGGCCAGATGATAAGCCGGGACATCATCGCGCCGCCAAACGATGAAGTCTCCAAAATCCTTCCCCGCACGGCGCTCCGCGCACCAAAATGCAAATCCTCAAACCCGACGACCTCGCCGTCAGGCACCCGAAACCTCCAATTCACTCCTCGCGGATCAGAATCGGACCATGTGGGGATAGCTCCCCGAGCTTGCCCTGAGCGGAGCCGAAGGGGCTGTCCGGCCGGGCGAAGCCCGGCAACTTCCGCCACCAGAGCAGGCCGGCACGTCCCCGGATAAACCGGCTCATCATCCAAACCGTTCGGAGCCGAAGCCGCCAGCGCCACATCTCTCCGCGAACAAGTACACGGATAAATCGCCCCCATCTCCCGCAACTTCTTCCAGGCCGCCA
>Ga0209006_10000143_pt1 | contig 77465 bp, 63 predicted proteins | sample JacPin_JW_Ref_O2_FD_188567 | JGI IMG/M metagenome (GOLD analysis project Ga0209006, IMG submission 188567) | Forest soil microbial communities from Algoma, Ontario, Canada - Jack Pine, Ontario site 1_JW_Ref_O2 (SPAdes) (version 2) | ecosystem: Environmental > Terrestrial > Soil > Boreal... | reverse complement strand
GCGGCGCGATTGGAGCGTTGGAGCGGGGACGTTCAGAAAGTGTGTATATGGGGATAGCCGCCCTCGAGAGCCTGCCCGGAGCGCAGCCGAAGGGCCCAGCCGAGCAAAGCTCAAATGGCTTTCCTGGCCACGGCCCGGTCGCGGACGAACCGTTCTAATTAAGGTTTAGCTTTTGGAAATCGGCTGTCGAGTTCGAGATTCAGCAACAACACGTTGACGCGCGCCTCGCCAAGAAATCCAAACTGGCGCCCTTGCGTATATTTGCCGACCAAGCTTCGTAGATCGCCTTCGCTAAGGCCGCGTGCCTTAGCTACGCGAGTTACTTGAAACGCCGCTGCCGCCGGAGTGATGTCGGGATCAAGCCCCGAAGCGGAAGTGGTCACGAGATCGATCGGAACCGGAGTGTTCGGATTTTCCGACTGCAGAGCAGCGGCGTCGGTCTTCACACGGTCGCTCAACTGGTGATTGGTGGGTCCGAGTTGCGTTCCGTTGGAATTGTCAGCCTGGTAGCCGTAGCCCGCGGCGGATGGCCGCGAATGAAAGTAAGTGGGACCAGAAAAGGCCTGCCCGATGATCCTCGACCCCACTACTTTTCCATTGGCCTCAATCAGTTGGCCGTTCGCTTTCTGCGGAAACAAAAGTTGCGCCAGCCCCGTGACTACGAGCGGATAAACAATCCCTAGCAGAACCGTGGTGGCCAGCGTCATCAAGATTGCGGTAATGAGATTTTTTTTCATGCGCGCCTCCTTACGCCAGCCCAACTCGGGTGATCATCATATCGATGAGCTTGATTCCAATGAATGGGATGATTACTCCACCCACCCCATAAATCCAAAGGTTGCGCCGCAACAGCGCCGCCGCACCCATGGGCCGGTATTTCACGCCGCGCAACGCCAGTGGGATCAGGGCGATGATGATGAGCGCGTTGAAAATCACGGCCGAAAGCACCGCCGATTCCGGCGTCCTGAGGTGCATGATATTGAGCGCGTTCAACACAGGAAAAGTCCCCGCAAACATGGCCGGGATTATGGCGAAGTATTTGGCTACATCGTTCGCGATCGAAAACGTAGTCAGTGATCCGCGTGTCATCAGCAACTGTTTGCCAATCTGCACGATTTCAATGAGCTTGGTCGGATTCGAATCGAGATCCACCATGTTGCCGGCTTCTTTCGCCGCCTGCGTTCCGGTATTCATTGCCACTCCGACATCGGCCTGGGCCAGAGCCGGCGCGTCATTGGTACCATCGCCAGTCATCGCGACCAGCTTGCCCTCGGCCTGCTCACGCCGGATCAGGTCCATCTTGTCCTTCGGCGTAGCCTGCGCCAGAAAATCATCTACACCGGCTTCCCGCGCGATCGCGGCAGCGGTCAGGGGATTGTCGCCCGTGATCATCACGGTGCGGATTCCCATTGCCCGCAGGTGGTTGAAGCGTTCCGTCATTCCTCCCTTGACCACGTCCTTGAGTTCGATTACGCCCAGTGCGCCGCGAGTTTTTTCCGCGACCACGAGCGGCGTGCCACCCGAGCGCGCAATCTGCTCCACGGCGGCTTTTACTTCCGCCGGCATTTGCCCACCGTTCTGAGAAATATAAGTTTGAATGGATTCAGCAGCCCCCTTGCGGATTTCGAATCCGTTCAAGTCCACGCCCGACATCCGGGTCTGCGCCGTAAACGGAACGAAGCGCGCATCGTGTGCGCCTAGTTCCCTGCCCCGCAGCCCGTATTTCTCCTTCGCCAGCACCACAATGGACCGGCCCTCGGGAGTCTCATCAGCCAACGATGAAAGTTGCGCAGCGTCGGCTAGTTCTTTCTCGCTCACGCCCGGCGCGGGAATGAATTGCGAAGCCTGCCGATTGCCAAGTGTGATCGTGCCGGTCTTGTCGAGTAACAGCGTGTTCACATCTCCCGCCGCTTCCACCGCCCGCCCTGACATCGCCAGCACGTTGTGCTGCACCAGACGATCCATCCCGGCAATGCCGATTGCGGAGAGCAGCCCGCCGATCGTTGTCGGTATCAGGCACACCAGCAACGACACCAACACAAACACCGTCTGCGGCGAACCGGAATAGATTGCAAACGGTTGCAGCGTGACCACCGCAAGCAGGAAGATGATCGTCAATCCAGCCAGAAGAATGTTGAGCGCGATCTCGTTCGGCGTTTTCTGCCGTTCCGCGCCTTCGACCAGCGCGATCATACGGTCCAGAAACGTTTCGCCCGGATTCGCTGTAATCCTGCACTGGATCTGGTCGGAGAGCACGCGGGTGCCGCCCGTAACGGCCGAGCGATCTCCACCCGCCTCGCGGATCACCGGAGCCGACTCCCCGGTAATCGCCGACTCATCTACCGACGCAACTCCCTCCACGATTTCGCCATCGGACGGAATGAGCTCACCGGCAGAAACCAGCACCAGATCCCCCAGTCGCAGCTTTGAGCTGGGAATTTTCTCGGTCTGATCCTTCCCCAAAATGCGGTTGGCGACAGTCTCAGACCGTGCCTTGCGCAGCGTATCCGCTTGCGCTTTACCGCGGCCCTCAGCCATGGCCTCGGCAAAATTCGCAAACAGCACCGTGAACCACAGCCACAAAGTGATTTGCAGGTTGAACTTGAAGTCTGTGCCGCCCTTGAACAGCAGCACAGTAGTAATTACGCTGCCAATCTCCACGACGAACATGACGGGATTGCCCATCATCTTCTGCGGATTCAGCTTTACGAGTGCATCCAGAATCGCCCGCCGGACGATCTTCCATTCCCAAACAGCTCTGCTTTTCGTCGCCATAGAATCAGAACACCTTCCCAGCGCCCATGAGCAGGTGCTCAAGAATCGGGCCAAGACTCAGTGCCGGGAAAAACGTCAGCGCGCCCACAATGATGATGACGCCGATCAGAAGCACTGTAAAAAGTGGCGTCGTCACCGGAAAAGTTCCAACCGAAGGCGGCACGTATTTCTTACGCGCCAGGTTGCCCGCGATCCCCAACATCGGGATGATCATCAGGAAGCGCCCCGCCAGCATGGTGATTCCGATGGTCGTGTTGTACCAGAGCGTATTCGCGCTCAGGCCGCCGAAGGCCGAGCCGTTGTTGCCGGCTCCGGATACAAACGCGTACAAAATTTCGGTCAGTCCATGCGGCCCGGGATTTGCAATAGCCGACGTTCCAAATCCTTTGACGCTCGAAATCGCCGCAAACACCAGGATCACCAACGGGAATATCAACGCCACCAGCATCGCCATCTTTACGTCATAAGCTTCGATCTTCTTGCCCAGATATTCTGGCGTGCGCCCCACCATCAAGCCGGCAATGAAGACCGCGAGCACTACGTAAATCAGCATGCCGTAGAGTCCCGCGCCCACTCCGCCAAATATCACTTCGCTCAACATGATGTTGACGAGAGGAACCATGCCGCCGAGCGGAGTGAAAGAATCATGCCAGCCGTTGATGGCGCCGCAGCTGGCATCGGTGGTCGCGGTCGCAAACAAGGCCGAATTCGCAATGCCAAACCGGACTTCTTTCCCCTCCATATTTCCACCCGGCTGAAGTGCGGTCACATGCTGATCGGCGCCCACCAACAAAGGATTCCCGCGAGCCTCGGCCCAATAGGCCACCGTCACTCCCACCAAAAACAAGATAGCCATGGCGGACCACACCGCCCACCCGTGAGCCTGCGAACCCGTCATGCGGCCGAGTGTGTAAGTCAGTCCCGCGGAGATCGCGAAAATCGAGAATAGTTCAATCAGGTTCGTGAAGGGAGTTGGATTTTCAAACGGATGCGCGCTGTTCGCGTTAAAAAATCCGCCGCCGTTAGTGCCCCATTCTTTAATAATTTCCTGCGATGCCACTGGACCCTGGGCGATGGTCTGCTCCGTCACCGTGTCCATTACCGGTTTTCCGTCCGGTCCGGTGACCGGTTTCCCATCCGCGCCAACCTTTTGAATCTGCTGCGACTCGACCAGCGTCGCTTTGTCGTAAGGTCTGAGATTCTGCACCACTCCTTGCGACACCAGCAGCAGCGCTCCCACTACACAAAACGGCAACAGCACCCAAAGACAGCTGCGAACCATGTCGACCCAGAAATTTCCGATGGTCTCCATCTGCCGGCGCGCGATGCCGCGAATGAATGCGATCGCCAGAGCAATGCCGGTGGCCGCCGAGATGAAGTTGTGATAAGCCAGCGCAGCCATCTGGGTGAAATAGCTCATCGTCGTCTCACCCGCATATTCCTGCCAGTTCGTGTTCGTCGTAAAGGACGCGGCAGTGTTAAACGCCAGGTGAGTCGGCATCACGGCGCCGAACTTCTGCGGATTGAGCGGCAACAACCCCTGCACGCGCTCGATGAAATACAAAACCAGCATCGAGACGGCGCTGAACAGCAGCATCGATATCGCATACTCCGTCCATCGCATCTCATGCGTTTCGTCGACACCCGTCACCCGGTAGAGCAGGCGCTCGACCGGACGCATCACCGGATCCAGAAACGTCCGCTCGCGGCTGAACACCCGCGCCATGAACACGCCCATGGGCTTGGTCACGGCCAGGATCAACCCGAGAAAAACCAGAATTTGAAACCACCCGTTCGCTGTCATTTCAAGGATTTTCCTGTCAGAACTTTTCCGGACGAAGCAGCGCGTAAATCAGGTACACCATGGTCAGCCCGCTCACGATTAGCATAATCACGGATTCCGCGCTCATAATCGCTCCCTCACTTCACTCGATCACAGAAGTGCACATACCCAATCGACAGCGCAAAAAACGCTATCGTTACCGCAATCCATAAAAGATCTTCCATCACAACTCTCCTCGATCCCGTTCACGTCCAATTCTGCGGCACCTATAATTGCACACGAGTCCCTGTAAAGCCGCTATAAAGAGTGCATAAAAAAGTTGTAAAGATTCTTTCTCCGGATTGTCGTGAGCAGCTAGCAGCCCCATTCCGCTTCGCCGGCCGGGGCGAAATACTTGCTGGAGTCTCCATGATCGCTGTCAGTATGCCCGGCGTGGGTCGAGTCCAGTTCCAACAGCGTCAGGCGCGCAGCTGCGACCATGCGACTTTTTTCCTGCTGCGGCACTTCTTGCCAGGTCGCGCGGAGGGGCTTCCCGGCACATCCGAAGTCTGGCCCCAGCGCCTGATGATAGTGGTGGAAAAGTTCTGCCAACTGTTCAGCGGATACATCTTGAAATGACATGGCCTTTTAACCCCTTTTCTCTGTTTAACTCGCGTTCATCTGATCTGTTTTAGTTAATTTCTGTTTACTAGCCTGGCTTCATCGCGACTGTTCCCGTCACGCAGCTCGCCGAGACATGATGTGCTCGCTCATCGTCTCCCCAACCGAACCCTCATGAGTTTGCGGTTCCAAGCGCACGAGATAGCAAACCCGCGTGAAGCGACACTCCTTGCACAGGGCGATGAGAAACCGCAAGTAAAACAGAACTCCGATTCCACAAATCGCTGTCAAGACGAACCACATGGCTATACACCTCGTGGTGACTCAACCGCTCGGCCCCCACAGGCGGCGCCGTATCACCAACCACCTTACCCATTGGATACGAGGCGCCGTAAAGCGCAAGTAAAAGGTTCATAAAGAAATCGTAAACTCGGGGGCATCAAGGATGGTCGATCTGCCGCCGCAGCACATTGCCGTGGATTCGCAGAGTGCTGTGCAGTCCGGAAGGCGCAGTCAGTAAGGTGTGGAAGAACTTGGGCAGAGAGCGCGCGAAATGCGGTGACGGCGTCGACTTACTCCCCAGGCTCAAATCGGTATCCCACCCAGGGCTCGGTGAGAATGTAGCGCGGCGCTGCCTCGTCCGGTTCGAGTTTCTTGCGCAGGTGGCCAACAAAAACGCGCAGGTATTCCGGCTGTTCCACGCTGTTTCCGCCCCACACCGCCGCGAGCAAGTTGCGATGAGTCAAAACCTTGCCCGCATGTCTCGCCAGGTAGGTCAGCAGGTCAAATTCCTTGGGCGTGAGGTGCACTTCCCGGTCTCGAACCCGAACCGAGCGCGTCGCGATATCGATCCGAAAGTCTCCCGCCTCAATCAACGGTGATTCCGGCTCCTCGGGCGCTGCAGCGCGGCGGAGCGCTGCCCTGACTCGCGCCAGAAGTTCATGAACGCCGAATGGCTTGGTGACGTAGTCGTCGGCGCCCGCATCCAGAGCCTCTACCTTGATGCGCTCTTCCCCCTTCACCGAAAGCACGATGATCGGAATGCGCGACCTGGCGCGAATCTGCCGGCAAAGTTCCAAACCGCCCAGGTTCGGCATGCGCAGATCCGTAATCACCAGATCGGGAGTCCACTCCTTCAGAATCAGCAGCGCCTCGTCCCCATCCGATGCCGTGCGCACTCCGTAGCCCTGACTGGAGAGTGTGGTTTTCAGAACCCGCGTAATCTGCGGCTCGTCGTCCACCACCAAAATATTGCCTTTGCCCGCCGGCGCGTTCATCGCGGTCCTCACTTCACTTCCTGCGTCACAATGTGGACGTCCACCGGGGGCGCATCCCTCAGAAACTTGTGAATCACGGAAAGATAGAGATAGCGTCGCCATCCCGTCTGCGCCGACCTGCCAAACACTACCTGCGTAATGTGCTTCTCGCGCACCACCTTGGCCACTTCCTCGGCGACTTTCTTGCCCTTAGTCCGCACCACCTGCGCACCTAGGTTCTCCGCAAACTGTATATTCTGAGCCAACGAGCGCTGGTCCTGCGGGTCGTCATCGGTGCCGATATCGACATAGATCACGAAAAGATCCGCATCGATGCGCTGTGACATGCGAGCCGCTCGCGCAATCAGATACTGCGCTGCCGGACTCGAACTGATCCCGACTCCAATCCGTTCGCGAACCCCAACGTTGCGTCCGGCGCCTTCCTTCTCCAAATAAGTCTCGAGGCTCCGGTCCACCGCGCGAGTAACTTGCTGCAACGCCAGTTCTCGCAGCGCAATCAGGTTGCCGGGCCGGAAGAAGTTGTCCAGAGCCCGATCCGCGCGATCCAGCGGATAGATATCGCCGCGCCGCATGCGCGTCTGCAACGCTTCTGGAGTCAAATCAGCCAGAACGATTTCTGTCACCCGTTGCAACACCCAGTCGGGAACCGTTTCCCGCACCCGCACGCCGGTAATGCTCTGCACTGTGGGCATCAAACTCTCGATGTGCTGCACATTCATGGTCGAGAGCACGTCGATCTTGGCGTCGAGCAAGTCCATCACATCTTCGTAACGCTTGTTGTGTTTGCTCCCCTCAATATTGGTGTGGGCCAACTCGTCCACCAGCACCACAGCGGGCTTCCGGGCAATGATGCCATCCACGTCCATCTCTTCGAACTGCGTGCCCTTGTATTCAATATTCCGTCGGGACACGGTTTCCAGTTTCGACGCCAGTTCGATGACGCCCTTTCGCCCGTGAGTTTCGACGATTCCGATTACCACGTCCTCGCTGCGGCTGGCGCGGCGGATCCCTTCGCTCAACATGTTGTAGGTTTTGCCCACGCCGGGCGCATATCCCAGGAAAAGCTTGAATATGCCGCGTTCTTTCTTCGCGACGGCTTCTTCCAACCACTGTTCCGGCGTCTTGGGCATCAGAAACATTTCCTTGTGACGAACTGATTCACGAATCAGCTAGAATCGGCTGACTGTGAAACGACCGACACTCTATCAGATATTACGCTTCATAGCTTCCGCGGTAATCGTGTCGGTGGTCATCCTGGTTTACTCCAAATGGCTGCATGTGAATCCCACCACAGTGGGCTTCACTTTCTTGCTCGTCGTTCTCGTCGTCTCTGCGGTTTGGGGTCTTCGCTACGCCATCTTCGCCGCTATCCTGGCGACCGCCGGCTACAACTATTTTTTTCTGCCGCCTCTGTACAAGTTTACGATCGCCGATCCGCAGAACTGGGTGGCGCTCTTCGCTTTTCTGTTTACAGCCATGGTAGCCAGTGAGCTTTCCGAAAGGGCCCGCCGCGAGGCCGGGGAATCGAACCAACGGCGCAGCGAGGTTGAGCGTCTTTACGCCTTCAGCCAGCAGTTACTGGTCAGTGACAACGTGTTTGGCCTTCTCAACACCATTCCCAAATACATTGTCGGCTGCTTTGGCGTCACCGGCGCGGCCATGTTGGTGGAAGCAAAACAGGAAACTTATTTCTTCGATCCTTCCAGCCAAAGTCTTTTTCCCGTCGAACAATTGAAGGCCATCAGCAGCCGCGGCGAGCCCGTGCTCGACCGCGAGCACCGCATCTGTTACATGCCCCTGAGAATGGGCGTGCGTTCCGTGGGAGCCATTGGCCTCTCTGGTTGCGATCTATCGCGCGAAACCCTGGAAGCCATCGGCAGTCTGGCGGCCATCGCGATTGAACGCGCAAACACTGTGGAAACCCTCACCCGCACCGAAGCCGCGCGCGAGAGTGACCGCTTGCGCTCCATCCTGCTGGACTCGGTGACCCACGAATTCCGAACTCCACTCACCTCCATCAAAGCCTCCGCCGAAACGCTGCTCGCCGATTTGCAAACCGACAAAGCGCAACTGGACAAGCCACACCTAGACAAAACGCAACGCGCCGACCTGCTCGCCGTAATCAACGAAGAGAGCGACCGACTCGACCGGCTAGTCGGAGAAGCCGCCGAAGTCGCGCAGCTCGATTCCCACCAGCTCGAATTCCATTTTGAGCAGCATTCCATTCGCGACGCCATCGACATGGCCTTGCAGCAATCGCGAACCGCCCTGCAACGGCACACGGTCGAGGTCAAAATTCCCGATAACCTGCCGCCAATAAGAATGGATGTCGAACGCATTTCCGAAGTGCTGGTTCATCTGCTGGAAAATGCCAGCAAATATTCTTCGCCCGGCACCGCAATCCATGTCGTGGCCGAACTCCGGCTCGGCGGCGAAGTGGTAACCAGCGTCGCCGACCACGGGCCGGGGATCGACGACATCGAGCAGGACATGATCTTCGAAAAGTTTTATCGCGGCCGCAGACTGCGCACCAGCATCCAGGGTACCGGAATGGGCCTGGCCATCGCCAAGGCCATCATCGAGCTGCATGGCGGAACCATCGGAGTGCGCAGCCAAGTAGGGCGAGGATCGGTCTTTTTTTTCACCCTGCACGCTGACTGATTTTGCGCAGATCGACGCGGCAGATGTTTCCAGTCAGAACCGCTCCGGCACTTCTGTCTGAGCGGCAGAAGTTGACGCTGGAATAGAATACGTTTCGCGGGTTAGAACTGCCGGGCAAATGCATGAACAATACGGAGGCATGGAAAACCTGGGAAGGCCGCACCGTCGACGGCAAATTTCCGCTTCGCCGCTGGTTGGGCGGTTCCGATCACAGCGCTGTATTTCTCACCGACCTTGGCGGATCACAAAAAGCCGTCATCAAGCTGATCGCCGCCAGCCTTAATGCCGACCGCCAGCTTTCCCGCTGGGCCGTCGCCGCAAAACTATCTCACCCGCACCTGATTCGCCTGTTCGAGATGGGACGCTGCCGCTTCGACGGCACGCCGCTTTTGTATCTGGTCATGGAACACGCCGAGGAAGATCTCTCGCAGATTATTCCGCAGCGACCTCTGACGCCCGCTGAGGTCGGAGATATGCTTCCTCCCGTGCTGGATACGCTCTCCTACCTTCACAGCAAGGGCCTCGTACACAACCGCATCCGGCCTTCGAACATTCTGGCGGTCGCTGATCAGTTGAAACTTTCCACGGACGGCATTTCTTCGCGGGGCCCTTCGGATGAGAAGCCCACGTCTCTGACCGTCTACGACGCACCCGAAGTCGCCAGCGGCGAGATATTTCCCGCCATCGATGTGTGGTCCCTCGGCGTCACTCTGGTGGCAGCGCTCACTCAGCAACCCCCCGCGACCCGCGCCAAAGACAAGGGTCAGGTCAAAGAGCAAGCGGAACCACCAGATCCCATCGTCCCGGAGACCATTCCAGAACCGTTCCATAGCATCGCGCGCGCGTCTCTGCATCGCCAGGTTAAACAACGCTGCACGATTGCCGACATAAAAGTCTGGCGCCCGCCACAGCAGCCGTCGCCGACGCCTGTCGTCGCGCCTGCGTCACCCGCAAAATCGAACTCGTTTCGCTGGCGTATCGCGGTCCCGGTCGCGCTGGCGTTGGTTGCGATCATGGTGATCGTTGGCCAGAAACTTCTGTTCCCCCACGACGCGTCCCCCGCCGCGCAGCCCGCGACTCAGTCCAAACCGTCGACGCCTCCCCGGGTTGCGCCCGCGGACGTTCCGCCCCCTGCTACTCCCAGCGCACCGCCGACTAGCAGCCCGAAGCCCAGTTCTGTATCTCCAGGCTCGGAATCTTCCAGCGACGTGATCCACCAGGTCATCCCCGACGTGCCGCGGAACGCGAGCAACACGATCACAGGAAAAATCAAAGTCAAAATACGCGTCGAGGTGGATGCTTCCGGAAAAGTCATGAACGCAACGCTGACCACTCCCGGCCCAAGCAAGTATTTTGCAAACCTCGCGCTGAAGGCAGCACAAAATTGGGAGTTCGCCGCGCCTCAGTCAAACGGTCAACCAACTCCAAGCACGTGGACTCTGCTCTTCGAGTTTTCCAGAACCTCGACAAAAGCGTTCCCATCGCGCGAACAGCGCTAGACTGCAGCCCTAGCCGCTAGAAACATCGCCGTGCGATCGCCTCGATCTCTACTTTATTCCCAGCTTCCACGCAATCTGCCGCAGCATACCCAGCCACACCGTGGCCTCGCCAGGTTGCAGATTCATCCGCCGAACCAGACGCCGCGCCTTTTCTTCCATCACCACTTCCGTCCCCGGCTTGACATAGCCGCTGACGCGTAACGAGTCGAGCAGAATCGACGTAATCATCTCGAGTTCTCCAGCCGAAGCCCGCGCCATTTCTTCCGCCGGCCGCTCGCCATTCACGTTGCGCGCGATCTCGTAAAGACACACCGCCACCGCCTGCCCCAGATTCATCGATATGTGGTCCGGCAGCGCCGGCACATGCAACAGCCAGTGGCAATGCGTGAAGTCGGCGGTAGAGAGGCCAACTTTTTCCGACCCGAAAAGCAGCGCAACCCGTCCTGACGAAAGCTCCTCCCGAATCAATCTGCCGCCATCTTCGTCCAGCCTCCGCAACGGATTCTGCAATACTCTGCGGTGAACGGCCGTCGTTCCCACGACCAACCCGCAGTCGGCGATCGCCTCAGCCACTTTCGAATATTCTTCCGCGTTCGAAAGCAAATCCACCGCTCCCACCGCAGAACGAGCGTCCCGAAACGCAACCTCATAGGGATTCACCACCCGCAAGCGGCGGAAGCCGAAATTACTCATGGCCCGAGCCACCGCGCCAATGTTGAGCGGATTGCGTGGCCGAACCAACACCACCACCAGCTCGTCACGTTTGGAAGGCTCTACCAAGACCGCGCAATTCTACGACACGTTCGCACCCTTCAGCTGCCATTCGTCGCCCAACCGGCGCAAGCAAGATGAGGGCCGCATCCCCACCCCCGTGATCCAGCTTGTCCGCGGAATTGTAAAATAATTGTCAAAGAGCTCCGTCCATCAAGCCCAGCGGCGAAAATCGTTGTAAGCTTCAAGTCGTAGTTGAGGTCCGCCGGGCCCGAGCACCCAAATGCCCCCGGAAGAAGATGGATGGTTCCTGATGAGTCACCTAGCCATGCCACTGGAAACAACCAGACCGGCGCCACATCCTGCCAACCAGCCTCGCCCCGCTGGTCGAATCCTGGTTGTGGAGGACGATCCCGCCGTTCAGAAAGCCCTGAAGCGTCTGTTTGAAACCGAGGGTTTCCCCGTCGAGCTCTGCGCTGACGGAAAATCCGCGCTCGAAAGTTTTCAGGCTTCTCATCCTGCCGCCATCGTGCTCGATCTCCGCCTGCCGAAACTATCCGGCAACGAAGTTTGCAAGGCGGTCAAGGCGCAAGCGCCCACGCTGCCCATTCTCGTTCTCAGCGCGGCCGGTGACGTCTCCGACAAAGTCTTGCTGCTTGAGCTTGGCGCCGACGATTACGTTACCAAGCCATTCAGCCCCCGCGAATTACTGGCCAGAGTCCGCGCTGCTCTCCGCCACACCGCCCGCACCGCCAGCGTGGACGTGGTGAATTTCGACGGCATCTCGGCCGACTTCAAGAAAATCGAGATCAAGCGCGACGGCCAGCCCGTGATTCTCACCGCCCAGGAATTCAAGACTTTTCAATTCCTGGTGCAAAATTCCGATCGCGTCATTTCCCGCGACGAGCTGCTCAACGAAGTGTGGGGCTATCAGAACTATCCCTCCACCCGCACCGTGGACAACCACATTCTCAAGCTCCGGCAAAAACTGGAGAGAGACCCATCCAGTCCGGTACACTTCCGCACCGTGCACGGCATGGGATACAAGTTCGTTCGCTGACTCTCTTGACATCCTCCACGGAATCCGCAACCGGCCCGCACCCCGCTGAGTCGGCTGTCGCGCTCGTGTCGCGGCCGCGCCTGCGTACCCGATTCCTTCTCTCCATGCTGCTGATCACGGCCGGTCTCACCACCACCAGCCTGCTCATGGTCCGGCGCAGCGTGGAGAGTAATGTCCGCCAGCAAATCGCGGTGAACCTTCGCAACTCGGTAGGCACGTTCGAAAATTTCCAGCGCCAGCGCGAACTCATGCTCACCCGTTCCGCGGAATTGTTGGCCGACCTCCCCATCACCCGCGCCATCATGACCAGTCCCGATCCGGTCACCATTCAGGACGCTTCACAGGACGTCTGGCAAATTGCCGGTGGCGACCTCTTCGTCCTAGTCGACCGCAACAGCAAGGTTGTTGCGCTGCACACCAGAACAGCCGGGTTCACCCGCGAAGCTGCAGAACAATATTTCCGCCAATCCCTGGCGGAGGAAGACCGCAGTCACTGGTGGTATGGCGCTCATCATCTTTATCAGGCTTTCGTGCATCCGGTTTACTTCGGCTCCGAAGCCGACGGTCACTTGCTCGGCTTCCTGGTCATCGGCTCTGAGATCGACAATCGTCTGGCGCAGGACGTCGCGAAAGTTGCTGCCAGCCAGGTTGCTTTCTCCTACGAAAACGAAGTGGTCGCCTCCACTCTGACTCCAGCGCAAATCCAGAGCCCGAGTCTTCGGGATTTACTCGCCACAGCCACGCAAACAGAGCCGCGCGACGTCGACGTTGGTAACGAGCACTTTCTCGCCACCTCGCTCGAACTCTCAGGCTCGCCTACCGTACCGGTTCATCTCTGCGTGCTGGGGTCGTATGACCAGGCTGCCAGGCAGTTAAATCAAATCAATCGCCTGCTGTTGCTGCTGGGTCTTGCCGCAGTCCTTATCGGCAGCGCCCTCGTCTTCTTCGTTTCTCACACGTTCACTCGCCCGCTCGAAGACCTGGTCGAAGGCGTCCGCGCCCTGGAGCGTGGCGATTTCCATCATCCTCTCGATTCGCGCGGCGGAGATGAAGTCGCCGATCTTACCCGGGTTTTCGAGCGCATGCGGGCCAGCCTCCTGAAAAGCCAGCGCGATCTTCTCGAGGCCGAACAACTTGCCACCATCGGCCGCATGGCCAGTTCCATCTCCCACGATCTCCGCCACTCCCTGGCGGCCATCGTTGCCAACTCGGAGTTCCTCTGCGACAGTCACCTGACTCCGGCGCAGCGCGAGGAACTGTATCAGGAAGTCCAAACCGGCGTGAATCTCATGACCGACCTCATCGATTCCCTGCTGGAGTTCGCCCGCACCCGCGAATCCCTGAGTCCCGCCTACAACAATGCGTGTGATTCCGTGCAGCGCGCCGTGCAGGCCGTGCGTCTGCATCCCCGGCATCACGGCAGCTCCATTGAAGTTCGCTGCAACGGACTTTGTTCGGGGTGGTTCGACTCCCGCAAGCTGGAGCGTGCGTTATACAATTTGCTGCTGAACGCCTGCGAAGCTGCTCCCGCCGTGGGTGGCAGAGTTGAGGTCGCAGTCAACGAAAATGGCGGGGCAATCGAGATTGAAGTTTCCGACAACGGCCCGGGAGTCGCTGACTCGATTCGCGACAAACTTTTTCATCCCTTTGTGAGTTACGGAAAAGAAAATGGAACCGGCCTGGGCCTGGCCGTAGTCCAGAAAATCGTGCAGGATCACCGCGGCGAAATTGCAGTGGAACGCACGCCCAACGCCCGTACCGTCTTCAGAATCGTGCTGCCCGGGCGGTCGCGCGAAGCCCTCGCCCCGACCAATCCCAGCCCGATTCCGTCTTTCGTCCGCACAAAGCACGACGGCGATGACCCGGATTCGATTTCCGCATCTGGACAGTCGGGCCGGTAATTCCTGTCGAAATACAAGCATCGCGGGAGGTAGGTGTGAAAAGCCTTTGGACCCCTGCAGTTCGTGGAGCTTTTCTCGTAGCTTTTCTCTACAGCACATTCGCTTTGGCACAGACCGCGCCATCCCCTGCCCAGGCCATCGCGCCCGAAGCGAGCGCTACACGCGATTCAGCCGTGCGCGATTTACAAGACCGCGATTTACGGGAGGAAGTCCGCCAGCTTCGCTCCCTGGTCGAACAGATGCGCTCCGACAGCGCCCAGTCGCGCGCCGAGATGCACGAACTGCGCGAAGAGTTAAGGGACACTCGCAGCCTGCTCGAAAAGACGATGGAGAAAACGTCCGCCGTGGTCGCGGCAGCCGCAACTCCCCGCCCCTCCGACGCAAGTTCAATCGCATCCGTGCCGTCGCAAGCCATCCCCGCCGCGGTAGGCGATCAAGTCCAAACTTCTGCCCCGGCCCCATCCTCCGCCGCAGCCCCACTCGAGGAACGAATCCAGAAGCTCGAAGAGTCCACTTCCATGCTGGGCTCGAAAATCGACGAACAATACCAAACCAAAGTCGAAACCGCTTCCAAGTACCACGCACGCCTTTCTGGGATCGTGCTGATGAACGCCTTCCGCAACGTCGGAGCCTCCGACAACCTCGACTTCCCGAACTACGCAGTTCCGCCCGAACCGGGCGCCTCACAGGCCAGCTTCGGCGCTACCTTGCGGCAAAGCGAAATTGGAGTAGAAGTTTTCGGTCCCAGGCTGGCCGGAGCCAAGAGTTCGGCGAATGTGCAGCTCGATTTTTCCGGAGGCTTCGCCTCCACTCCCAACGGCGTCGACTTTGGCATCGCGCGCCTGCAAACCGCCAGTGTCCGCCTCGACTGGCAACACACGTCCGTTATTGCCGGCCAGGATTCTCTCTTCATCTCGCCGCTTTCGCCCACCTCTTTCGCTTCGCTCTCCACTCCTGCCTTTGCCTATGCCGGAAATCTCTGGGGCTGGACTCCGCAACTTCGCGTCGAGCATCGCTTCGATCTTTCCGACCGGCAGACGGTGACCGTCGCAGGCGGCATCATGGACAATCTCGATTGGGAGCCGCCCACCAGCCAGTACTCGCGTACGGCGACAGCCGGCGAACGCTCCGGTCAGCCCGCCTATGCAATTCGCACCGCATGGTCCCGTCCCGTGTTTGACCATCCGTTGAGCTTTGGCGTAGCCGGCTACTACGGCCGACAGGATTGGTCGTGGGATCGTTACGTCGACGCCTGGGCGGGCATGGCCGATTGGCAGATCCCAATCATTCGCCGCCTTACGCTCTCCGGAGAGTTCTATCGCGGCCGCGGCGCAGGCGGCCTCGGCGCCGGCATCGGCCGTGCCGTTGTCTTCGGCGGGGATCCAGCCTACGGCACAACCAGCATCCGCGGCCTCGACTCCGCCGGAGGCTGGACCCAGCTCAAGCTCCAAATTACACCAAAGCTGGAATTGAACGGCGTCTTGGCGGAAGATGACGCATTCACCTCCGATATCCGCGGCTTCGCCACCGACGCCAACAACTTCGTCACCATCCTGGGACGCAACCGCGGCGCACTCGCGAACGTCGTGTATCGTCCGCGCTCCGACCTGTTATTCTCCGCTGAACTCAGACGCCTGCGCAGCTTTCCCGTCTATAGTGATAGCAGCGTCACCAACCAGCTCAACCTCGCTATGGGCATCCTTTTCTGAACATGCGCGCCTTCGCACATCTCCGATGCCGGCGCCGATGCCGATGGATGTTGCGGCTCCTGATGATGATCCCGGTTCTTGCGCAAGCCCAGCAATCAGCTCTCCAGGCCCACGTGGAGATGACTCGTAACGGCCACCGCCTGAAAGACGCTTCGCAAGCCGTGGTCTGGCTAAATCCCGTAGGAGGCGCGACCGCCGAAACCCCGCACCAGGATGCATCGAAGATTCCACAGCTGATGCAGAAGAACAAAAGCTTTCAGCCTTCTCTTCTCGTGATCCCGGTCGGGGGAAAAGTAGAATTCCCCAACCGCGATCCTTTTTTTCACAACGTGTTTTCGCTTTTTGAAGGCAAACGCTTCGACCTCGGGCTCTACGAAAGCGGCACCACCCGCTTCGTGCAGTTCGACAAGCCCGGCGTCTCTTACATCTTTTGCAATATCCACGCGCAGATGAGCGCCGTGATCATCGCTCTGAACACGCCCTACTACGCAATCTCGAACGTGCGCGGCGAAATCAGCATCCCCAACGTCCCTCCCGGCCGCTACGAACTCCAGGTTTTCCACACCTCAGTCCCGCCTGAGAACCTTCGAACCATAACTCGCGAAATCACAGTCGCTCCCGGCGACACATCTCTCGGCACCCTCACCTTGACCGAATCCAATCTCGAAGCGCACAAAAACAAATACGGCCGCGACTACGACAACCCCAACCCCGACAACCCCGCCTACTCGCGCCCGTGATGCTGAGGACGGACACTCTTGTCCGTGGCTTTAGACGTTGCCCTTGATGCTTGCTCGCCTGTTTCCGGCATGGATCAGACAGAAGAAGAGAAAAAAGAAAGAGCAAAGGGCACAGAGAAAGGGCGTGCCGTTTAGCACGCCCCATCTCGCCTCTGACCTTCACTTCGTTTACAGCAACTTGGGACAACCTCACCGCGGGTGCGACCAGCCCTAAGGGTGCCCCATTTCTCGCGGCCTTTGCGAGAATTGAGGCTTTGCGCCGGCACCCTCAACAACTCTACCGATGCCCACCCCCACCCGAATGTCCACCGCCCCCGCCCGACGCATGTCCGCCGCCGGAACTCGGCGCACTGTGGGAACCACCTCCGTAAGACCCACCCGAAGACCGCGGCTGCACCACCGGCTGACGCATATTCAGTTGCGGACGGGACGATCCTCGCCCATATCCATCCGCGTAGCCCCGGCCCTGCGATCCTGCGGAACTCGACGCGGTGCGGTTCCAGTAACTGCCACTCTCACCGCCGCTCCGTCCACCAGCTTCAGCCGACTCGCTGTGCGAAGGCGGCGTGAACGGTCGGAACCCGCCCCGATCTCCGCCCTCCGTCGCGCTCCGCTGCGTTTCCGAGCCCGCTTCCGGCGAACGCGCGGTCTCGCTGCCCGCGCTCCGGTTCATATCGCTATTCTCTCGCGCATTCGAACCCGAACTCGCGCCGGCCTTTGCCGCTACCCCAGCGCCGCCGAAACCAGACCCACTCCCGCCTCCCGCCCGCACCGACGACACGTGATTTTGCGTCATCGACTGCCGCAGTTGCGCCGTCTGCTCGTGGAACGATTCCGTCCGCGCCGGGCTCTGCGTCCCGTAGAAGCTCTGCGTTCCGCTGTGAATGCTTGAAGGAGCGGCAGCCCGTCCACTCGCCGACAAGCTCGCCCGCGATGGCACCACCGGAAGATTCCCCGCCATCATGCGAGCACCATTGAGTTGCTCGTGCGTAGCTGCCGATGCAGTCACGCGACCGGCGCCAAATCGGCCGGCATTCACTGCCGACATAGCTCCGCCCACGCGCGCATCGTTAATGTGTCCCACAGTCGAGAAGCCCGAAGCGCGCAGCGGCGCAAAGCCGCCATAGCGGCCATACCCACCGCGTCCGGCCCAGCCGAAGCGTCCCCCATATCCGCCCCACCACGGATGGAACCAGTCACCCGGACCAATTGGCAGCCATCCAAATCCACCCCAGCCGCCCCACCCAAATCCAAATCCAAAGCCCCAACCCCACCCGTAGAACGACACGTAAGCCGGCGCCCAGAACGGACGGTAAAACCCGCCGCCCCAAACCGGTCCCGGCCACCACGCCCATCCGCCACCGTAAACCATCCAGCGGCCGTAGTGATAAGGCGCCCAACCCCACGGCTCATACCCTACCCAGGTCCATCCGTAGTAAGGTTCCCAAACCCAGTTTCCATCGCGATACGGAACCCAGCCCTCCGGTTCGTTCGGAACCCAAACCTCCCCGTAATCCGGAGAGCTCTGCCACGTTCCGTTGGCATCCAGATCTTCCGCCCCCGTGTAGTAATGGTTTGTATGTTTCCACGACTGCGCGTCCCGGATCATGTGATCGCGATCGCTATTCCACCGGTCCCAGTTATCCGCATCCGGCGCAGTGGAGATTTTGTATTGCGCGTCGTCCACGCCGCCGCGCACCGTCGCCATTTCCCCTTGATGAACTTCCGCAATCCCCTTCGGCGTAGAAATCTGCGCCTCACCCTTGCGCACGATCACCAGCGTGTCGCCGTCCGGCCGCACCTCAATCCGGAAAACGCCATCGTTATGCGCGGGATGCACCGCCACGTTCGGCGTATCGATCTCCGGCTCCGTCTCGCTCTCTTTGAATACCGTGAAGTTGGCGATGCCCTGGCCAACCTGAATCTGAATTTTCTCTTTGGTCAAGTTCGCAACGTTCGCCTTGGAGTCCGCCCCCAAACGAAGAATATTGGCGAAATCAAGTTGCACTTCCGCGCGCCCACCATCCCCCGTTGAAACCTTGTCGCCACCGAGCACTGGTTGATTCAATATCGCCGCCGACCAGTCGCCCGAATCCCCGCGTTGCGTCGACACCGCTCCATGAATCATGCTGATGCGCCCCACACCGTGATCATTCGACGCCGGCCCCTCACCCGACGGACCTCCGGGCTCCGCATTTCCCATCGGCCCAGCCTGGCCCGGGTCACCCTGCGGCGGACCAGCCTGAGGAGTGCCCGGAGGCGGCGAACCAGGTTGCGGCGGACCCGCCTGCGGATTCTGCGGTCCCTGCTGCTGCCCGATTTCCATCGGCGCACTCGGCTGCTCCGACGGCCCCTTCCCCTCATCAGTCGTCTGCGCCCGAGCGCCGACGCCCAAAAATCCCGCAAGTATCAAACCCAAGATTCCAAAACTCGCCAAGAATCTATTCTTCATAATCCAATCTCCCGCCGAGCCCATCAACAAGCCCAGCTCCAAACCAAATCCCGCACAGGCCGGATCGACGCAACAAGCAAAAAGCAACTGCCGTGCCAAAGTATGGCAATGATCGAACTTCTAAGCGTATTATTTTCAACGGAATAGGCAGCGAGCAGATCAGCGACAGGGGGCAGATTCCGTCTCGATTGGCCGACCTCAGCCGATGTGGTGGTTTTCAGCCAACTCGGCAGCCTCCAGGAGGTGGCCCCGAAGCGACACCAAAGCAAAGTAGCGCCGGCGTCCCGCTCTCGGCGCCGCCAGCGACGCGCAGCCCGTCACCCCACCCCAAAAACACGAAAGCCCCGATAGTCAGTCGGGGCTACGGTCAAGAAAAAGCACAGGACGCTGTCCTTCACACACGTCCAGCACGGCTCCTTCAGCAACGTTGTCAACGTGACTCAGGTCGCATCAGGCTTCCTTCGGGCGCTCCCCTACCCGTCCTTCTCCCCCTCATCAGCAATCCCAATCTTTGACAACCGATACCGCAATGCATTCCGCGACAGTCCCAGCAAGCGCGCCGCCTGGCTCTTGTTCCCGTGCGCCCGCCGCAACGCTTCCTGAATCATTTCATCTTCCCACTGCTCCAGCGTCAGACCCGCCGGCAGAAAATGATTCCCCGCGTCCGCGCCTTTCCCAGGATGCGAATCCAGATGAATATCGGCCACCTCGATCATCGTCCCCTTCGCCAGCGCGCACGCCCGTTCAATAATGTTCTGCAGCTCGCGCACATTCCCCGGCCAGTGATAATTCACCAGCACCTTCATCGCCTCCGGCGAAATTCCCTCCACCGGCTTGCCCGAATCTCCCGCGAAGCGCGACACAAAAAGATTCACGAGCTCCGGAATATCTTCCTTGCGCTCGCGCAGCGGAGCAATATCGATGGGCACAACATTCAACCGGTAATAAAGATCTTCGCGAAACGTTCCCTGCTCGAGCGCGGTGCGCAAATTGCGATTCGTCGCCGCCACCAGCCGCACATCCACCTTGATGGTCTTCGTCCCGCCCAGCCGCTCAAACTCGCGCTCCTGCAGCACGCGCAACAATTTCACCTGCGTCGCCGGAGGCACATCGCCAATCTCGTCCAAAAACAGCGTCCCTTTGTCCGCCAGTTCGAACTTCCCGGGCTTGCTCGCCGCCGCCCCCGTGAACGCTCCCTTTTCATAGCCAAACAATTCGCTCTCCAGCAAATTCTCCGGAATCGCCGTGCTGTTGATTTTCACAAACGGCCCCGTCGCCCGCCGCGACTTCTCGTGTATCGCGCGCGCGATCAAATCCTTGCCCACGCCGCTTTCTCCGCCGAGCAGCACGGTAGCGTTGGTCGGCGCCACGCGCTCCACCGTAGCCAGCGTCTCCTGCATCTTCGCGCTTCTCGCCACAATATTCGGATGCGCATACCGTTTCCCCAGCGCCTCGCGCAGCGACCGGTTTTCCTCGCGCAAGTTGCGGACGTCCAGCTCCTTGTGAACCACCATCCGCATTTCGGCCAGCGAAAACGGTTTTAACACATAATCGCTTGCGCCCGCTTTCATAGCCTCCACTGCCGTCTCCACGGTTCCAAACGCCGTCATCACCACCACCGGCAGCGCCGCATTCTGCCGCTTGACCGCCTGCAGAAACTCCAACCCATTCATCCCCGGCAGTTTCAAATCAGTCAGCACGAGATCGATCGCATTCTCTCGCAACAACTTCAGCCCGCTTTCAGCGTCCCCGGCAGAAAACGTAGTGAACCCGTCCTCGCCGAGATTCAACTCCAGCAAGCGCCTCATCTTCGCCTCATCTTCAACAATCAAAATCGCCGGCATCGCCTCGCCCTTCCCTCAATTCGCTTCCCTACTTACTTCAAAGCGTAGGCACTCCGCATAACGCGCCTCACATGTCTTGGCCTACCATGGGCTTTGAGTCGGTCGTTCCGAGTGACGCGAGCAACCCCTATGACCACCCCACTCCCAGCGGCCCATGAGGGATTTTTCGCCACGGCCTCGGCCTTGCCAAGCCGCACCGCAAGCAATCCGCGTTCTCGCGAATAACCCACAAACCCTTTTACGAAACCACCAACTGTCCCCGCTCCCTCCCTGCAACCTCTTCCATTTCCGTCGGAAAAAACAAAACAAAACAAGCCCCGCCCGCCCCACTCTCAATCCGAATCGACCCTCGATGCCCATCCATAATCTTCGACACAATCGAAAGCCCCAGCCCGACCCCAGTTTTCTTCGTCGTCACAAACGGATTAAAAATCTGCTCCCGCAACCCCGCCGGAATTCCCGGCCCAGTGTCTTCAATTCGCACTTCGATCCCATCGCGCCCGCTCGCCTGCGACGTCTTCACCCCCACCCGCAGCACGCCGCCAGCCGCACCCATGGCGTCATACGCGTTCTGCACAATGTTCACAAACGCCTGCTCCGCCAAATTCTCATCGAGAGGCAATTCCGGAAGATTCGCTTCATACTCGTGCTCCACGCGTACCACCGCGCCCTTCCACAAAATCGCCACGTCGTTCAGCGCGCGGTCCAGCACCGAGGTGATGCGCTGCCGCGTCAACTCCGTATGCAGAGGCCGTGCAAAATCCAGAAACCGCGTGACCAGCGCGCTCAACCGATTCGTTTCGCTAGAAATATATCCCGCCAACTCCGTCGCCAGAGGATTCGACTGTCCCAGCTTCTGCGTCAGCATTTCCGCCGATCCCTTGATCACGCCCAGCGGATTGCGAATCTCATGCGCCAGTCCCGCCGAGAGCTGTCCCAAAGCCGCCAGCCGCTCCGAGCGCCGCGCTTCCTCCTGAGCCAACTCCAACCGGCGATTGGTTTCGGCCAAAGTCTCCGCCAGTTCCTGATAGCGCCGTGTCTGCCTCCGGTTCTCCACCACGAACCGGTTCACCACCATCGCTGCCAGGAAGAAAAACAGAATGCGAATCGCCAGCAGCCCGTAACTATCCGCCGTGATCTCATATTCCTCGAGCGCCGGATAAAGATACGAACAGTAAGCCGCCGCAGCCAGCGCCGTCCACAACAGCGTAGCGAGCGGCCCGAAATATTCCGCCGCGGTAACCACCGGCAGAAAATAGATGGGCCAGTAGCTGCTGTTGATGCTCGGCTCACCCGTGAGCGCAATCGTGTGATCGATCAGCAGCGTCGCCAGACCGATCTTGAGCAGAACAACATAAGCTCCGCCCCGCCGCGGCATCCGCGAAAGAAGCCATCCCTCACCCAGTTGCAGCAACCCAAACGCCAGCAGCACCAGCTGCTTGTGAATCTCCTGCACCGGGGGCAGCACGGCCAGCACAGCGAGAATCGCCAGCCAAAGCACATCCATCCAGTTGATCGTAGGGTGCTTGCTTTCGTTCATCGGCTTCAGTCTAGTTTCTCAGTTTGGAAGATGCTCATGGGGAAAACCCGCTGTCGGCCGGGTCCCCATTTCTCGCCTCTTTTGCGAGAAATGGCGACTTTCGTGTCCAGTCCAAAAAATCCTCATGAGGGCCGCGTCTCAGTTCGGGTGCTCATGGTGGGGACAGCCGCCCCCGGCTGTCGGGTCGAGCGAAGCTCGACAGCCTCTTCCCTGCTGCTGCGAAACTGAGACGCAACCTCCGCCCTCCGGGAAATCAACCAGCGCACCACTACTTCTACTTCTTCGCGGGCTTCTCCTCTTTCGGCGCAGGAGCCGCCGCAGGAGGCCGTGAGCTCTCCTTCGGCTGTGCGGCCGGAGCCGGGCGCTGTTGCTGCCATGTGCTGAACTTCTGCGCCTGTTGCTGCTCCTGCTGCGGACTACGCTCCTGCACCGGCGGCGCTGACCGCACCAGCGGATGTGTCTGCGCCGGCGCCGCAGGCTGCGGAGCGGGCCGCCCAGCGCGGTTCGGTGCGTCATTCTGATTTTCCGCCGGCGGAGGTCCCTGCTGTTCATACACTCGCGGCGGCGCCTGCGTCTGCTTCACCTGAATCTGCCCGAAAGAATGAAATCCCTCCTGCCCAGGTTGTGACGACTGCGCCGGCCGCGCGGCCGGTCCCTGACCAGGCTGATAAGCCCGCCCGGCCGGTTCCTGCCGCACCAGCGGTTGCTGGTTCAAATGTCCACCCGCCTGCATCTGCCTCTGCTCAAGCGGCCGCGGGGGCGGAGGCGGGGTCCTCTGCGCCACCACCGGCCGGCTCATCACAGCCGCCGGTGGACGAACCGCTACTGAGTGTCCTGCTCCAATCACGCTCTGCCGCACCGGTTCCACTCCCACTACGTGCGTCACCGGCGCCACCGCCAGCTCTCTCGGTTCCACCCGCATAATGTTCTGAGCCACCGGACGCGCATTCACAAACGCATCATGCGATACCACCGTGACTCCGCCGGTCACGCGCTGGTTCACATACACTTCGTTAACCGCTCCCCTGTCGATCACAGCGGTGTTGTAGACATTAGCGACGCGAGTGATGTTCACCGATGTGTTGGTGATGTTCACATTGTTCACGTAATTGCGGCTCACGCGATAACCCGGCAGAAAGACTTCTCCCGGCCCCAACGGAAACCATCCGACGCCAACTCCCGCGGAGAAGCGAAATCCTGCCCCGCCGCCCACAAACGCCACCATCGCCGGCGTCCACACCGGCCGCACGACCACCGGCCCCGGAACCCAGAACCATCCCCCGTTCACAAACGCCCAGCGTCCGTAGTGGAACGGAGCGAATCCCCACGGCTCATTTTCCACCCACGTCCATCCCCATGGTCCCACCCAAACCCAGTGTCCGAAGCGATACGGAGCCCATCCCACCGCCACGGCGCGCGGCCTCCAGCACTCGCCGTAGCCGGCCACGTAACTCCAGTCGCCGGAATCATCCAGATCTTCGTAGCCTGTCATCTCCCGTGAAACGTAGTTCGCCGAATCCGCATCGTCTTCGCGCGCGTCCCGCTGAAACGCCCACTGGTCGAAACCGTCCTGATCGGGAACCTGTCCGATTTCATAGTCAAGAGTATCGGCCCCGGTAAACGTCTCCGCTTGTCCGGCGAGCACGTTATAAGAAAGACCTCCGCCCGTAACCCGGCCGCGTCCGCGAAAAACCGTAGTGATCGTCTGGTTGCCGTCGGCGCTCACATCAATGCGGTAAGTGCCCGCCTGCAGCAGATTCAACGCCAGATTCGGCGTATCGATCTCATAAGCGTCATCGTCATCCACATGCCGCACGCGCACCAACAGCGAACCTTGCGCCAGCCGAATCTGCGTGGCATTGTCGGTGATGTCGAGAAATGTAATTCCTGTCTGCGCGCCCAGGCGCAACGCCGCCGAGCCAATGTGAACTTCCGCCCGCGAATCTTCATCCGCCCATAGGTTGTCGCCGGTCACCATAGGACGATTCAGCACCACCGTAACCCAATCACCTTCTCCCGCCGGCTGAAACGAAACCGACCCCTGCGCGTAATTCAATCGCGCCACGCGTCCCGGAGGATCCTGATCGTCCTGCTGTTCTTGTTGCGGATCTGGTTGTTGGCCTTGTTGCTGATCTTGCGGATTGTCCTGCGCTCTAGCCGCGATCGCCGATTGCACGATAAGTGCAAATCCTGCTAGGAGAAGTATCCACACCCACCGCTGCTTTTGTGCTTTCATAAATCCCCCACCCAAAGCAACAAATTTTCTGGATGCGCTCAATCTTAACCACATTCCTGCAAACCCGATAGAGACGCTTTAGTTTCCGGGCGGTGACTTCCGTGTTAGTTTTCCGTCGAGCCGGTAAGTGAAATCGGCCCGCCGCAAGCTCATGTTTCCAAATGCCTTTCCCGCACTTGAATCCGGAAGATAGTCTCCGCATCGAATTTCTTGAATCGAGCAGTGTGAGTTGAGCAGTTGTGAGTTGAGTAGCGTGGATTAAGCAGTATGAGCGCGATGAGATGTATGATCGGGATGAAGGCGGTCAAGCGAGATTGCCGCAAGTCCCACGGATGAACACGGATCAAGAAAAAGATTTGGTTTATCCGCGAGATCCGCGGCGCGTTTGTTTCGTTCCATGTAAAGCACCTACAAAGCGGCTTTCTCAGTAGTCCTCGAGTACGATTCCACTTATATTCGATAGAACCGGCTCAATCATCCGGGGGAGTGTGTCCCGTGCGATGCCATTTGCGCATGGTTGCAGTGTTGGCCATCGGGCTAATCGCGGACGCGACGCTCATCCAGGCCTTTCATTTGATGAACCAAGCGAGCGACCGCTCTTTATACGGCGGCATCGCTGTGATTTTCGACTGATTTTATTGGTCCCGGTAGTCGTGCGGGAAATTTGGAGGAGACTATGACGATTTTTGACAACGAACATAATGAGCGGAGTCGCCAGCGTCCGGAGATCATTGATCGCTTCGGACGAAATCTGTCGTCCGGATCGGCGATGCGCTGGATCCTGCTCGTCGCAGGCGCTTTGCTCGCTTTCTTTGTGGTTTCAAGTTTTCTGGTGAGGGCTACTCGGATCGAAGCCGGTTACACCGGAATCGAAGTGAACCTGGCCGGCAGCCAGCGAGGAGCCTCGGAGATCCCCATCCGCACGGGATGGGTCTTCTACAGCCCGGTCACTACGCAGATCATTGAGTTCCCCACATTCGTGCAAACGGTGAAGTGGACTCGTGATACCAACGAAGGGCATCCCATCAACGAGGAGATGGGCTTCAACAGCAAGGAAGGCATGGAGATTTTTGTCGACGTCTCGCTTTCCTACGCCATCGAGCCGCGCAAAGTGCCGGACTTCTACGTGAAGTATCGAGTGAACGATCTTGATCTCTTCACGCATGGCATTCTGCGCGACATTGTGCGCAACTCGCTGAACGAAGTAGCGTCCACGTATGTCGTCGAAGACATCTACGGTGAAAAGAAGGCGGAGTTCCTGGGTAAAGTCGAGAGCCAGATTCAGGAAAAGGTCTCGAACGTCGGCGTGGGAATCCAGCAGTTCGGATTCATCGGCGCGCCGCGCGTTCCCGGGGTGATCGCGACCGCCATCACGGCCAAGGCTCAAGCCATTCAGGAATCGGAACGCGCCAAGAACGAACTGTTCACCACACAGGCGGAAGCGGCCAAGAAAATCGCCGAAGCCGAAGGGGACGCCAAGTCCGCAGTGACGCGTGCGCAGGGCGAGGCCGATGCCAACCGGATCCGACAAACCTCGATCACGCCGCAGCTGCTCGAGTTGCGTCGCCTGGAAAATCAGCGCGCCTACGTTGACAAATGGAATGGCCAGCTGCCCAGCGTGCAAGCCGGCCAGGGTACCGGACTGCTGATGGAGTTGCCCAAGCAGCAGTAGTGACGAGAGCGGAGACGGGCCGACGGGGCGAGGGTTTTTGCTTGTCGCCTTTCGTTTGTCTCTATTTTCCTTGTCGTTGTTTTGCTTGTCACTGTCTTCTTGTCACGGGCATGCTTTTCACCCTGAACTGGGCGAGCCGATTCGCAAATGCGAATCTGCTCGCGTAGTCGAAGGACCCCTGTAACTTCTGAGCAAGCAGAGGCGCATCAAGGGAACTCTCCCCGTAGCATCATGTTGCTCGGACGTGCGCCGCTGAAATTCGGGTATGACTGAAATCTCCCTGACGAGCCTGTGATGGCTCCCGGCAGCTGTGGCCTTCGACTCCGCGCGGCTGAAGCCGATCTGAGAGTCGAGCATTTATCGCAGCGCTCGGAGCGCTGCGCCACCCAAAAGCAAGAACCTCGAAGCAGGAATCTCTTCCAGCCAAACGTTTCACGTTGCCGAACCTGGGCGTAAACCGGTACATTCTGATCGGAACCAATTTCCACGGCTGGCGACGATCCGACGCGGCGAGAGAACTGGCACGACCGATCCTGCGCGACGTGTGATCCGGCACAGCGTGGGGAATGGTTTTACATTGCCATGGGCCTTACCACTCTCAACGATATTTTCTTCGCCGCGGTCGAGCGCAATCTCGAGCGGGCCATGCTGCATCGCCAGGGCAGCGCGTGGCTGCCCGTGTCTTCTCAGGAGTTTGGCCGATCCACGATTCGCACGGCGCGGGCCTTGCAGGGGTGCGGCATCGGCAAGGGCGATCGCGTCGCCATCCTGAGCGAGAACCGGCCGGAGTGGCCGGTCGCGGATATGGCTACGTTGCTGCTCGGCGCGGTCACGGTTCCGCTCTATACCACGCTCACGGCCGAGCAGACCGCTTTTCTTTTGAACGATGCTGGCTGTCGCGTGATTTTTGTTTCGTCCGAAATTCAACTTCGCAAGGTTCTCTCCCTCGTTTCCCATACGAAGGTTGAGCAGGTTGTGGTCATGGATCGCGTAGAAATCGATCGCGTCGAAGTGGAGCGCGTCGAGCTCGCGGGCCGGGGCTCTGGATCCACGGCGAGGGTTGTCATGATGGACACGCTGATGCGGCCCATCGCATCCGGTCGGGAGTCCGAGGCTGAAAAAAAGCTTGAGGCCGAGTTCGAAAGGAAGCTCGAAGCGCAGGCTCGAGGCGTCAGCCCTGAGGATCTCGCGACCATCGTTTACACCTCGGGCACTACGGGCGCGTCCAAGGGCGCGATGCTCACGCATGGCAACATCGCCTCCAATATTTCGTGCTCTCTGCTCGGGTTCGACATTGAGCCGGGGCAGATCAGCATTTCGTTTCTGCCGCTCTGCCACATCACGGCGCGCCACGTGGATTTTTCCATGATCTACCACGGCGTCACGCTGGCTTATGTTCCGTTCATGGAGCAACTGGCGACGGCATTGCTGGAGGTGCGTCCGACTACGTTTGTCGCGGTGCCGCGCGTCTATGAAAAAATCTACGCGCAGGCGGAACGCAAGGCCGGCAGATTCGCCAGACGAGCCATCTTCGACTGGGCGCTTTCCATCGGCGTCCAGTACAAGCCTGAGATCCTGGCTGGACGCACTCCCACTGCGCACGCCTGGAGGCTGGCCAACAAGCTTGTGTTCTCGAAAATTCGCGAAGGGATCGGCGGACAAGTAAGGACTTTTATTTCCGGCGGCGCGCCTCTGGGACGCGAGCTGGCCGAGTGGTACGCTGCGGCCGGCATTCGCATTCATGAAGGTTACGGACTCACTGAGACTTCGCCGGTGATCGCGGTGAACTCGCCGATCAATCATCGCATCGGGACGGTTGGCAAGATTCTTCCTAACATCGAGGTCCGCATCGCTGAGGATGGAGAAATTCTGGTGCGCGGCCCGTCCGTGTTCAAAGGTTATTGGAATCGTCCGGAAGAAACGCAGAACGCTTTTGTCGATGGTTTGATAAACAACGGCCGAGTAAACGACGGCTGGTTCAAGACCGGCGACATCGGGAACATTGACGCTGAGGGATATCTCTCCGTCACCGACCGCAAGAAGGACCTGATCAAGACTTCCGGCGGCAAGTTTATTGCACCTCAACCCATCGAGAATTCTCTCAAGCTGAATTCGCTGATCGGAACTGCTGCGATCGTTGGGGACAAACGAAAGTTCGCCGCGGTCATTATCTCGCCCAACTTCGCGTCGCTGGAAGACTGGGCGCGCACTAACGGCATTCCGTTTAACTCGCGGGCGGACCTCGTCGCCAATCCCATGGTGCAGGCGGTCTACGATCAAATTATCGGAGGGATCAATCAGAACCTGGCACGTTTTGAGAAATTGAAACGTGTGTTGCTGGTCGCTGACGAGTTTACTGCTGAGAACGGGGCGCTCACGCCTACGATGAAGCTGCGGCGGCGGGTGATTGAAGAGCGTTACCGCCGGCAGATTGAAGAGCTTTACGCTCAGGCGGAAGCGGCGACGGTGCCATAGATGGCACCCCATTGTGTGGGACGGGAACGCTTATGAGTCTGCCCTGAGTGAAGCCGAAGGATCATGGGGGCGGGACTCGGTTGCTTCCCGCAAGCGCTGAGGAGATGCCGGTAAAGAGGCGAGCTGCGCTCGGCGGACGAGCAGGAGTGCCGGTCCCCACACAACCCATCCCCACTCAGCCCATCCCCACACAATTGCGCGGCTTCGACTTTGGCCGCTATAGTAGCCGTTACTTTATGGCACTGACATTTACCAATATCAAATCGCCGGTTGGGGTTCGCAACGGAAAGACGACGATGCCGAATGCACCGGCGGACCTGGCCATCGTTACTGACCTCTTCGATCGCATACCACTGGACAAGGGCGGCTCCGAAGAGCTTTTTGGGGTCTGGTCAAAAAATCGCGACGAATTGATCAAAGAAGTGACCAACCAGATCCTTGCTTTCCAGAAGGCAAACGGAATGGCGACGGTCGACGGGGTGCTCGACCCGGGCGGCGGCACTCTCAAGTTGATGAACAAGCTGGCCTCCGACCGGCTGCTGACTCCGATGGGCGAAGAGCCGGGCTGGGAAGATTGGGGGTATACGGCGTTGCCGATGCTGTCGAACGACAAAGTGCCGGAGATAAGTTGGGAACTCACGTTCGGTTCCTCCGGCTCGCCGCGGGCCATGAGTACGCGCGGCTACAAGTGCGATCCGGCGATGGGCACTCCGCACATCGGTATTGGGTGGCCGACGGGAGTGACGAAACCGTCTGCTTATTTGATTTACTTCCACCACTCCATCAGCCAGGAAGGCGGGGATTACCGTTCGGGCGCGGAACTTTTCAAGAAAGGTATCGGCGATTACCTGATCGGCCGCATGAAAGCGATGGAACAAGTTGCATGGTCGGGCAAGAACGTCTGCGTGCTGGTACCGGAGCCGACGTTAGGCGGACAGAGTGCATTCGAGAACAATGAAAAGCTGGTTGTTGAAGCGCTGAAGGAAATCGATTCGGACATCTCGGGCGGCGAAACCCGCGATCTGCCGCCGCTTCTGTTGGCATCTTACAGCGACGGGCTGGGACGGATGGGTAACTTCCTGAAAAATTGCGCCAGCATCGGCCGCACGGTGAGAGGTGCATATGATTTCGACGGATTGTACGTGAAGCGGTTCGCCGGCATCACTCTCACCAACTTGTCGAACAGTGGGGCGCAGGTATTCCGGTATGTCGGGAACTCATCGCCGGCATTCTTACCCAACGAGAACAGGCTGGCCTATCTGATGCGGTGTATCCATCAATCACCCAGGGTGATGCCTCTCTTTCAGAAACGATGGGTGAACCACCCGCACTACGGGGAGTTCACGAGCAATCCCGCTTGGGCAGCGCAGTGGTGGATGCACTTCTATATTCCTTCCTGCATGCTGTTTCATGGGCTGGCGAATACGGACTCGATCTGACGAGGTCGTTTCGGTTCTCAGTTCTCGGTTTTCAGAAAATCTGAGTGCGATCGCTACCCAGGCAGCTCCGGGCCCCTTCAGTTGCCATGCAAAATCAAAATCAAAAGCGACGGACAAGAATGCCCGTCCCACACGAGCAAGGGGCAACTCCGCGTGCTCGCGCGCGGAGTTTTCATTACAATGGTTTCTATGTCGGACGCCCTGGTAATTGCTGGACGGTCCTTTCGCTCGCGGCTGATTGTGGGCACGGGAAAATATAAGTCGTTTGAGGAAACCGCGCGGGCACTCGAAGCCAGCGGTGCCGAGATGGTGACGGTCGCGGTGCGGCGCGTGAATCTAGACCGCAACAAGGAATCGTTGCTTGACTATATCGACGCCAAGAAATATTTTCTGCTGCCAAATACCGCCGGATGCTATACCGCCGATGAAGCCATCCGCGCGGCGCGACTGGGGCGGGAAGTCGGACTTTCGGACTGGGTGAAGTTGGAAGTGATCGGCGACCAGCCGACGCTGTATCCTGACGTGCAGGCTACGCTCGAAGCCACCCGGGTGCTGGTGAAGGAAGGGTTTACCGTTCTGCCGTATACCTCTGATGATATTGTGTTTGCTAAGCGGCTGATTGAGGCTGGCGCAGCTACCGTGATGCCGCTGGGCGCGCCCATTGGCAGCGGCATGGGGATTCAGAACCAGGCGCACATTCGCATTCTGCGAGAGATGATTTCTGAAGTGCCGCTGATTGTGGATGCGGGCGTGGGCACGGCTTCTGATGCGGCGCTGGCGATGGAACTGGGAGCGGATGCGGTGCTGATGAACACGGGGATTGCTAACGCGCAGGATCCGGTGCTGATGGCTGAGGCGATGCATCATGGCGTGATTGCGGGGCGGCAGGCTTATCTGGCGGGCCGGATGGTGAGGAAGTTGTATGCCACGGCGAGCTCGCCGCTGGAGGGTGTGGTTCGGTAGCTGTGACGTGGGTGTTTTCAGGCAGTGTCGACTGGAAAGCAGCGGGCTGCGGCCGGTGGACGGGTAAGAGTGCCCGTCTCCACACGAGTCAAAACCACACAGTCGAAACCATACGGCAGAACCATACGCGCAGAACAAAGGGCGACCGTCTGGCCGCCCTATCTGATCCCAAACAAATCTCTCAGAGCATTTTCACGCTGTCTACGTGGATCGAGTCGCCTTTCACGGAGCCGGTTGCGGCGATGTGATGTCCCTCATGGCCTTTAAGGGCGTCGGGGTTGTCGACCGCGAGAACTTTCTGGTCTTTGTCGGTCACGATGACTGCATGCGCGCCTGCGCTGAGGCACTTCTTGGTGCAGGCTTCAGCGCCGGCGTTGGCACCCTTGGCTCCGCACTTGTCGTCGCTGACCCACCCGTTGACGGTCATGCTCTTGCCCATGTCATCGAACGCCATGGCCGAGAGGGCGAGCACGAAACAAAACGCAAGACAGATCACAATAATTTTCTTCATAGCAGATATTCTCCTTTTGTCCACGCTGCAGCTTTGGGCCGCAGATTACGACGGGTGTTTTCTGGCAGTCACCCTGCCGGCGACAAGATCGCTGCGGAGGGCAACCCCGGTCACAGGAACGCCTCAGGGATCACACATCCCCGCCCGAATGTGAAACGAGGCGAGAGCACTATACCACAGGGAAATCTGGGGGTTGTCAGTGGGGAGTGCTGCGGCGATAGAAATTTTTGAATTATTTGCACATTGGCCCCGGCCGCCTGATTTTCCGATACTCGGCTTTCGTCAGGCCAAGTTCCTTCCGTACGTGCCGCTGCGCTGCGCGCGTTCGTCTCGGGAATCCAGGCTTTGAGAATGGAGTGTGCTTCTTCAAATAGTGAGTTCTCTTGGTCGCGGCGTCGATTGCGTGTCAGCCACGACACAAGGCGAGAATAACCGCTGCGAATAGCTTCATGCCGCGACCCCGAGGTTCTTTCTGCTCCCGTGATCCCACCAATTCTTCTGAACTCCAAACAGGATCGGTCAGGCCCGCCTCCACTGCCCGGCTAACAAGTAGCGTCTGATGGAATCGGCAGGAATTGGGTAATGGGTAACGGGCGGTGCTACGCTATTTTTTCGCGGTGCGGTTCGCCGGAGGCGCCGGCTTGGGCGGAGCGGGGGCGACGTAGACGTATTCACCGGGCCTGGCATATCCCAGTTGCTCGCGGGCCTCTTTCTCGATGGCCTTGTCGTCTTTTTTTAGGGCTTCGATTTCGCGGACGTAGCGTTCGTTCTCTTCCTGCTCTGCGAGGAGTTGGCGGTGCAAGATTTCATACTCGGCGCGCTTCTGCTTGTAGACGACCATGCCGTTGGCGCCGAACACGACGTGGGCAAACAGCGAGACGGCGACCGCTACGACCAAAATGGTGGCGATGCGGCGGCGCAGCACGTAGATGCTCATGAACCACGGGCGAACGCGCTCAGCCCACGACGCGGCCAGCGCCTCGGCTTGCGGGGCGCGCTCCGCCATGGCGCGCAGACCGTCTTCGGGGCGCGGGAACCGGCTCGGAAACCTGGGCAAATTTCTCACTCGAAAATCCATTGTTTGGCAGCCGCGCTTAACTTCTCGAGATCCGGCTCGCGGCGCGCCTCGGAATAGACGCGCCCGACCGGCTCGGTTCCTGAGAGGTGATAACAAACCCAGGAGCCGCATCGAGCACCGCACTTCAATCCGTCGTGCGGACGACGCTGAGCATCTTGCCCCCGGAAAATTCCGTTGGATCAGAACCCAACTTCTCAGTGAACTTCGCTTTCACCTCGGGCGTCAAGCGGAAGTTCTCGCGGCGCGGGTAATAGGAACCAACTTGGTTATATAGTGCGCGCAATGGCTCGCCCGGCGACTTGTGGGGGCGGGCTACCATTTCGCAGCACAGGAGTCCGGCGAGCAATGCATCTTTTTCCGGCACGCGATGGCGGATGGAGAGCGCAGCGCCCTGTTCGCCGCCGATCGCGATCTTATCCTGCATGATGAGTTCGCCGAGTGCAGCATGTTTGGACCTGGTTGCAACGTCGGAGTGATAGTCTTTTTTGAGAACACCTGTTAAGAAGACCTTTGAAGTTACGGAGAGCGGGTCGGCTTAACGGCGTTTACCGCGAAGGGCACAAAGGTACACGAAGGAAAGCTTTAGCGGCAAAGGGTCCCGTTATGTCGGGGCGGACGTTGATACGCCTGACGAGCTCGGCTGATGCGCGCGCCGATGGCGCATGATTCTATATGACTGACAAACGAATCGTCTTCTCTACTACGAGTTCCGAAGAGGAAGCGCGCAGGATTGCGCGGCATCTGGTGGAACACAAGCTGGCCGCCTGCGTGAATATTCTTCCGCACGTGGAATCCATCTATCGCTGGCAGGACAAGGTGGAATCTGCGCGGGAGTGGCTGCTGCTGATCAAGACGACCGCGGAGGGATTTGTCGCCGTGCGCGATGCCATTCTCGAATTGCATTCCTATGACGTTCCCGAGTGCGTCGCGATTGCCGTGGATGATGGGAGTTTGGAGTATCTGGAGTGGGTGGCGGATTCGGTGAGGGTGGGCGAGGAGTAAACATCCAGTGGTCATCCTGCAGCGGAGTGCTCGAAACGCATTCCCCCATGCGGAATCGAAGGCCCCCACCACCCGGAGAGGTCATCACGAGCTCGTCGAGGAATTCTCGCACTCAGACTCCCGGTGGCACACTTCCAGCAACAAGATGCACGGGGAGAATTCCCTGACGCGCTTCTACCTGCTTGGTTGTTACAGGGGTCCTTCGACTACGCGAGCCGATTCGCTCAGACCGCAGCGCCGATTTTTCACGATGCTTTGCAACTATTGCACGGGCTGGAGCTGGGTGGAAAGCTGGTTGACGGCGGTTACGTCGTAGAAGCCGGTTAGGTCGGCGTGGCCGGCGAGGGTTTCGCGTTCTTTGCCGTCGACCAGAATCTTCACTTTCAGAATGCCGGGGATATTGGCCGAGAGGGTGTGGATGAGTGAGGTGACGGTGAGATCTTCTACCAGGACGCCGGAGCGGTGGCCGTCGGCAAAGGCGGAGTTGAGATCGATAACTGCGACGCCGGGATCGACCAGAAAAACGCTGCGGACGTCGGCGCCGGGAGACAGAGTGTGGGGAGAAGTTTTGTCGAGATAGATGGTGAGCAAGGCGCTGAGCAATTCTTCGGCGCGCTGCTGGCGTCCGCTGGGAAGAGAAATTTGCGCGGAGCGCGGGCGCAGCGAACCGTCTTCGTCGAAGGCGACGAACAGCGTGGCCCGCTCGGTCGGGCCGGTAAAGGTGGGGACCAGGGCGCGCGTGTCCGCGGCGGGTTGCGCGGGGATGGCGGCGACTCGTCCGCGCATGTGCCAGGCATAAATGCTCATGCCGAGCACGGCCACAAGCAACACGACAACGCCGATGAAAAGATGGCGGGGAATCATTGCGGCGCTCCCAGACGATCGCGGTCAGCGGCGATGGCAGTGGCTACGGCGCTGGTGACGAGTTGCTGGTAATCGGGCGCGGTGAGCTGCATCAGGTCGGAGCCTTGAGGAGCGACCTCGACCGCAAGGGCGGCAGTGGTTACGTTATTCAGCGGGCGCAGAGGAGCGGTGAGGGCGCGCACTGGAATCTGGCGTTTCTGGAATTCGTTGACAATGTCCGCGGCAGCGCTTTGGCTGAGCGACAGATGCGCCTGCTGCGACGTGGTCCAGGAATGGAAGGGTCCGCGATCGTCGCCGCCGTAGGGCATGAGCGCGGTGTAGACGCGAACTCCGTGGCCGCCGGCGGTGGCGTGTAGCGCGATATAGACTGCAGCACGATTTGTGTTGGTGAGGTAAGCACGCTGGTCAAGGCTGAGAGTGGCGTCGGAATCGCGCAGATCGAGAACGGTGATGCCACGGCTCTCCAGTTCCTGGCGGAGGCTGCGGGCAAGCGCGATGGTAACGTCTTTTTCAAACAGCGTGGGGCTGAGAGTTTCGCCGCGGTCGTCGCCGCCGTGGCTGGCGTCGATCACGGCGAAATAACGGTGCGAGACTGGCGAGGGTCCTCCTGCCACTGAGCTGCTGGCGGGCGCTGGTGGAGTGGGCGGTGCGACCACGGTCTGCGCGGACGCGGGAGACGTTGGGGAGATCGTGGCGGTGCGTCCGTCGGCGCTGAAGCTGGCGATCAAAGGGACCGGGGAGCTGACCGTAATTGCCGCGCCGCCATTGGTTTCAGCGTACGTGGCGGAGGGGATGACTTTGCTCCCGAACGTCAGGGTTGGCAGAGCTGGCGCCACCAAGGGCTCGCGGTTGAAGGTCATGCGCAACGCGCCGGGCTCGGTGGAAACCATGGGGTTTACCGGCGTGGTGAAGTGAAACACCAGCTTGGGAGGATTATCGCCCGCGAGCGATGCGGTGAAATGGGTGGCGATGCTGCCGATGAAGAGACGGTCGGAATCTTCATGCACAGTGACCGGACCGCCGAGAAAACGGGGCAACAGGGAGGCGAGCGACGAGACTGGAACCAGACCGCGATCGTTTTCGAGCAGGAAGCGTGCGGGCAATTCGGCGTCGTGACCCTGAACCCGGACGCGGGTTTTGCCGACGAAGAAGTCTCCCTCCACGCGGTTGTTATAGCGGAGCCGCCAGCGCTGGCCGTCGAATTTTGCAGTGACTTTGCCGAGGGGTTCGAGAACTTCGAGCAGACCGACATAGTCGCGGCGATCGCGCTGCACCACGGGCAAAGAATAGTTGGCGGCGGTGGAGTAGACGGAAAGATGTTTGTCGGGAGCGGCGGCGGGGAGAAGAATCGCGGCGAGCAGGATGGGCGCAGAGATGATAAGCGATATAGCAGGCCGCTGAAAAATTTGTTGCGGACGCAGAATGCGACCACCGGGGCAGAAGCCCGTCCCGATTTTGGAAGCTTTACGCGGCGCTGAAGCGCCGCTCTTCCACCAAGTCGAGCGCAGGTTATTCCAGCGCATATATGGTTAGTCCGCTCAGCAGCTTGGGATAAAAGTCTGTGGATTTCTGCGGCATGACTTCGCCGGCGAAAGCTACGTCGCGCACCTGCTGGACGCGGCAGGGGTTCATGAGGAAAGCGATGTCGGCTTTGCCGCTGCGGACCTGGCTGAGGGCCTCGTCGGCGTCTCGCACGTAGGAGAGGTTGCGCTGCTCGCGAATGGATTCTTCGGAGAGTTTCAGGACTCCTTCCAGAAGGCATTTGTGGAGCTGCACAACGTCGAGTTGCTGCTGTTGCGGCGATAAGCGAGCAAACAAGGATGCAGCGGCGGCTGAACGGAGCCTGCCCAGAAGAAATGCGCGGTTGGCAGTGACAGCCAGCAGAGTGGCGCCAGATTTTCCTTTGTCGCGAAGAACGGCAGCGGCGCGCGGGCCGTCGAGGGCGGGATCAATTTCTTCCATGGCGAAAAATTTGCGGCTGGAATTTTGAAAATCGTCGGCGGAAAACGACGGCAGTCCGCGCACGACCCGATGCGTGGGCAGGACAACCATCCCCGGACTGTTCAGGTTGACGAAGGTCATCATCAGGAACTCGTAGGCAGCGTCGGGGGCTGCTGGTTCCGAACCCTGATTTGCGGCGCGGCGTTCATCGCGGTAGGCCAGCGCGGTTTCGTAGCGGTGGTGGCCATCGGCAATGATCAGCTTTTTGTCCTGCATGAGTTTTTGGACGGATGCAATCAAGGCGGGATCGGATACCTGCCAGACGCGGTTGACTACCTGATATTCGTCCGTGAGCTCGATCACTGCGGCGGACTGGGTTGCGGCGGCGAGCGCGGCATCGATCTCGCCGGCGTCTTCGTAGAGCATAAAGATCTGGCCGAAATGGGCGCGGGTAGCGCGGAGCAGGTCGAGGCGGTCGGCTTTGGGCTTGGCCAGAGTCTGTTCATGGCGGAAAACCACGCCGGCGGAATAGTCCTCGACACGGCCGAGGGCGATGAATCCGCGGCGATCTCGCGCTGCGCTTTCTCCGGGGGCCGTGAAGCGCTGGGAATAAACATAGATCGAGGGGGCGGAGTCCTCGCGCAGGACGCCCTGGGTGCGCCAGGCGCGGAAATCGGCCGCTGCCCGGGTATATACCGTGTTTGCTGGATTGTCAGTAGGCTCGCGGCGGCCCAGAATAATCCGAACCAGGTTGTAGGGGCTGGCGGCGTAATAACGGTCTTGCATGGTGGGACTGATTTTGTCGTAGGGCTGGGTGACGGCCTGATCCACCGAAACCTGCTGAGGATCGTAACGGAGCGCGCGAAAAGGAATGATTTGAGCCATAGGAAACCCCTGATTGTAGCAAGGTTGGGTGGTGGGCTGAGTGGTCTGCTAGGTCTTTCGGGTCTTTCGGCGGCGGAAGCAAAAATCGTCACCCACCGGGGGGACGAAGTAACACAAGAAGGGGTTCGGTCTCAGGTTTCGTTGGTCTGACTTTGTGTCTTTCGAGGTCAGACCGAAACTGGGGCGACCGAACTGGGATTCGCATCTTGGGAATTGTCTCCAAATTTTGACAAAAAGCCTGCTGCGCTTGGGGAAAGCTGTGATAATATCCGCCGCAATGAGGTATTTATGGCCCGCCTGAATGATTGGCGTTGGTCATCTCGCCCTGGGATGCTGGTTCGAGCAGTTGCCTGCCTTCGCGGTCAAAGCTTCGACGCGTCCGGTCTTTCCCGTTCAATCTGCCATTCAATCCGGGAGCCTGCTTCAACTCTCGATCGCCGGTCGATTTTTTCTGCTGAGTCTCGGTTTGCGCTGGCGGTTTTGTTGACCGCGGTCTGCGCCTTGGTTTCTCTGGCTCCCGCAGCTCTGGCTCAGACTGATGTCAACGATGTGCACGTGGCGCCGCGGGAAGTGGAGAAGGCAAAGGACGTCCCTACTGAGGTTGCCAAGAAAGAAGTGGTCACCGACGGATTGAGCGCGCATGTTCGTCCGCTTAAGGTGGATGTGGATTTGGTGCTCGTTCCAGTCACCATCACGGATCCGCTGAACCGGCTCGTGACCGGTCTCGACAAAGAAAATTTCCAGCTTTTCGAGGGTAATTCTCCGCAGGACATCAAGACATTTTCCAGCGAAGACGCTCCGGTTTCGCTGGGGGTGATTTTCGACTCCAGCGGAAGCATGAGCAGCAAGATGGAACAGGCGAAAGACGCCGTGGTGGAATTTTTCAAGACCGCCAATCCTCAGGACGAGTTTTTCATGATCACCTTCTCGGATGAACCCGAGGAGGTCAGCGACTTCACCTCGTCCGTGAACGAGATTCAGGACAAACTGGTCTACGCCGTGCCCCGCAAACGAACTGCTCTGCTGGATGCCATCTATATGGGCATCAGCAAAATGCGGCAGGCGAAGTATCCGAAGAAAGCGCTACTCATCATCTCTGACGGCGGCGATAATCACAGCCGTTACACGGAAAACGAGATCAAGGCGCTGGTGAAAGAAGCCGACGTAATGATTTACGCGATCGGCATTTATGATCGCTACTTCGCTTCGCAGGAAGAACGGCTGGGCCCGGCATTGTTAAGCGAAATCACGGAATTGACCGGCGGGCGAGCCTTTACGATCGATAATCCTAATGATCTGGCAGACGTGGCTACCAAAATCGGCATCGAACTGCGCAATCAATATGTGCTGGGATACCATCCCGCCAAAATAGTGCGTGACGGCAAATGGCGTAAGATAAAAGTGAAGCTGCTACCGCCGAAAGGACTGCCTCCTCTACGTGTGTATGCCAGGATGGGATACTACGCTCCGGTTGAGTAAGCGCGTTGCCGGAGTCTCTGTTCTTCTCACAATTGCAATCTACGCTGCAACCCAGACGGAAGCGCCTGTGCAGTCGGCGTCGCCGCAAACCGAGAGCAAGCCACAAAGCCAGATTGAAAATAAGCCCGCGAGCAACCCCGCCGAACCGCAAGCTGGGCCTACGCCGGCGACTGCGCCGGACAATTCACAGACGGCCAAACCCCAAGACTCTTCTCACGACAACAACGCGCTGATCATTCGCAAGGACGTGGACGAGGTCCTGCTTCACGCCACCGTGATCGACAGCCGGCAACGCATCGTCACCGATCTCGATAAGAGCGCATTTTCCGTAAGTGAAGATGGAAAGCCGCAGACCATCATCTCGTTTCGGCACGAAGACGTTCCGGTGGCGATGGCAGTCGTGATCGATAATTCCGGCTCGATGCGCGAAAAACGGAACAAAGTAAATCAGGCGGCACTGAATCTGGTGCGCGCGAGCAATCCCAGGGACCAGGTCTGCATCGTGAATTTCAACGATGAGTATTATCTCGACCAGGATTTCACCAATGACCTGCTGAGGCTGAAAGAGGCGCTAGAAAAAATTGATGCCCGCGGCGGAACGGCGCTCTATGAAGCGGTGGTGGCTTCCGCCGACCATTTGAGAAGAAATGCGCAACTGGAGAAGAAAGTGCTGTTTGTAGTGACCGATGGAGAGGACAACGCGAGCCTCGAAACTCTGGAGCAGGCCGTGAAACAGTTGCAGGGCGAGAACGGGCCGGCGGTCTACGCCATCGGAATTCTGGGCGAGGAAGAACATCCTAAACGCGCCAGACGCGCTCTGGAACAAATGGCGGAGCGCACCGGAGGCATCGCCTTCTTTCCTCGGACGCTGGATGAAGTCGATGAGATCAGCCGCACCGTGGCCCGTGATATCCGCAGCCAGTACACCATCGGTTACAAGCCGACTAATCCAAGGGGCACCGGGGGCTTTCGCACAGTGCGCGTCGAGGCGAAGGCCAAAAGCCACGGAAAGATGACCGTCCGCACCAAGAGCGGCTACTACGCCGGTGCGCAGGGAGTGGAAACCTTGCGCCGGCAAAACTGAGTGCGGAAAGCTCTTAGGGGCGCGGGGAGCGCGGGAAGCGCGGAGGTTCCATTGACGATTCCCGACTCCGCCCCGTAACCTGTAGCGTGCGCACAAAAAGTTCAGAGACGTCCCGCCTGCGCGTGGCCGACGATATTACCCAACTGGTCGGCGAAACTCCCATGCTGCAACTGAAACGCCTGGTGCCTGCCGGATCAGCCGACGTGTTTGCCAAGCTGGAATATCTGAATCCTGGCGGCAGTGTGAAGGATCGCGCGGCGATTGGGATCATCCGGCGCGCCGAGCAGGAAGGAAAACTTAAACCCGGCGGAACCATCGTTGAAGCCACGGCGGGGAACACCGGGATAGGCCTGGCGCTGATCGGCGTAAACCGCGGGTATAAGGTGAAGCTGTTTGTGCCGGAACTGTTTTCGGAAGAGAAAGTGAAGATCATGCGGGCGCTCGGTGCCGAGGTGACGCGCACACCGGACGCGGAAGGGATGGCGGGCGCCATCGGCCGCGGCAAAGAATTAGTTGCTGGCGATCCCGAAGCTTTCATGGCGGGACAATTCGAGAACCTTGCCAATCCTGATTACCATTACGCGACCACCGCGGTAGAAATGTTCGAGCAGATGGATGGAAAAGTGGACGCCGTGGTTTTTGGTTGCGGCACTTGCGGAACATTTAGCGGCATCGCGCGCTATATGAAGGAGCATGTGGCGGGAGTACGGACGGTCGCTGTGGAGACGCAGGGTTCGATCCTGGCCGGGGGCGAGCCAGGGCCGCACAAAGTGGAAGGCATTGGCGTGAGCTTCATCCCGAAGACTTTTGATCGCTCGGTATGCGATGAGGTGCTCATGGTGAACGACGAAGACGCATTCGGCACGGTCAAGAAGCTGGCCGCGATCGAGGGCGTGCTGGCTGGTTCGAGCGGAGGCGCTGCTGTGTTCGCCTCGCTTCAGGTCGCGAAGCGGTTGGGAACGGGAAAGCGCGTGGCGACTATCATTCCGGATTCGGCCGAGCGCTATCTGTCGAAGAGAATCTTCGAGGGCGGGATCTGACTACCCTAGTTCGCCTAAGACAAATACTTCAAGATTGAGAATGCGAAGAGGATCACGATTTTAGTGTTGAACGAATGCCAGCCGATATGAAAACCAAGAAGCAAGCCGGTTTTGCTACACGCGCCATCCACTCGGGACAGGAACCTGATCCGTTGACCGGCGCGGTGTCGGTTCCCATCTATCCGACTTCGACCTATGTGCAGCAGGGGATCGGAGAGAACAAGGGCTACGAGTATTCGCGGGTTTCTAATCCTACCCGCGATCGCCTCGAACAGAATCTGGCCGCGCTCGAAGGCGGAGTTGCAGCCAAGGTTTTCGCCAGCGGCATGGCAGCGATCAACGCGATCACGAGCACGCTGAAGTCGGGCGACCACGTGGTGTGCGGTCACGATCTCTACGGCGGCGTGCCCCGGCTGTTCAACCAAGTGCTGACAAATTTCGGTCTGGAGTTTTCTTACGTCGATACTTCGGATGAGAAGAACGTGGACCGTGCGATCCGCAAGAATACGCGAATGGTGTATGCGGAGACGCCGACGAATCCTCTGATGCAGATTAGCGATCTGGGTGCGATCAGCCACATCTGCCGGTCGCGGAAGGTCCAGTTTGTGGTTGATAACACGTTTCTGTCGCCGTATTTCCAGCACCCGATTGCGCTGGGCGCGGACATGGTCGTCCACTCGACGACGAAATTTCTCAACGGCCACAGCGACGGGATCGGCGGAGTCGTGGTGTGCACGACGCAAGACCAGGCCGACAAGTTGGCCTTTCTGCAGAAAGCCGCTGGAGCGATTCTGTCTCCGTTTGAGTGCTGGCTCGTGCTGCGCGGAGTGAAAACTCTGGCCGCGCGCATGGAGGTTCACGACCGCAACGGCCGCATCGTGGCCGACTTTCTGTCAAAGCACAAGAAGGTGAAGCAGGTGCTTTATCCCGGGCTGCCCGATCATCCGCAGCATGCATTGGCCAAGCGCCAGATGAGCGGGTTCGGGTCGATGATCACGTTTGAAACTGGCTCTCTGAAAAACGCGAACCGAATGCTGAAAGCGGTGCGCCTGTGCTCTCTCGCCGAATCGCTGGGCGGAGTAGAGACGTTAATTTCCCATCCCGCCACCATGACGCACGCAGCACTGGGCGAGAAGGGACGCAAAGCCATCGGCCTCACCGATGGCCTGGTCCGCATTTCGGTAGGCATTGAAGATATTCAGGACATTCTCGACGATCTCGATCAAGCCCTGGCCGCGATCTGAGCTTTCGAATGTGGGAATAGCCGGCCTCGGCTGTTCGTCGGGCTTTAGCTCGACGTTTTTTGGTTGTGTCGAGCGGGCACTCTTGCCCGCTGGGGCTGCGGCGCTGCCGGCAAGCGGGCAACCGTGCCCGCTCCACGCAACCAACTCGTTTACAATCGCTGCACCATGTTTTTTCGTTCGGATAACCGCTCGCCTGACCAGCTTCGTCCCGTCATCATCACTCCTGACTTTATTTCCACGGCTGAAGGCTCGGTGCTGATCGAGGTCGGCAACACCCGGGTCATCTGCACCGCGTCGATCGAAGAAACGGTTCCGGCGTTTATGCGCAATTCGGGCAAGGGATGGATCTCCAGCGAGTACGCCATGCTTCCGCGCTCCACGCTGACGCGCACTCCGCGCGAAGTCAGCAAAGGCCGCCAGAGCGGACGCACCCACGAGATCCAGCGCCTGATCGGCCGCTCGTTGCGCGCGGTGACTGATCTCGCGCGCCTCGGCGAGCGCACCATCTGGATCGACTGCGATGTCATCCAGGCGGACGGCGGCACGCGCACCGCCTCGATCACTGGAGCATTCGTTGCCCTCGGCCTGGCTCTGGAAAAATTGGTGGAAGCGGGAACCCTGACCTCGGTCCCCTTGAAAGATATTGTCGCCGCCGTCAGCGTGGGAATTGTGGACGGAGAAATCCTGCTCGATTTGTGCTACGAAGAAGACTCTCGCGCCGACGTGGACATGAACTTCGTCATGACCGCCGGCCACAAGTTGGTGGAAGTCCAGGCTACCGCCGAGCACCAGGTGTTCGAGGACCAACAACTCGCCAAGATGATCGCCTTCGCCAAGCAAGGCGTGCAGTCGCTGATCGCGAAGCAGCAAGCCGTGCTGAAAACTCTGACTCTGCGGCAGTAGCCCAGACTCATTTGCAGACAGCCGCCGCTAGCCGTCCGCCGGGGCGGTCCGCCGTGTCAGTCGGGCGATGTCTTATTTCTGGTCTGGCTTTTTTTCGGCGGCCTTCTTCTGCGCCTCTGCAGTCCACGGCGGTACAATCCCGTTTTCGCGGGCATAGGCCACGGCCTGTCCAAGGTGTTCGTGGGCATCGGCAACCAGGATGTAGACCACATCTCCGGCATTGGCCTGCGGGCCCAATTGCGGCAGCAGTTTCGCGAAATCCGCATTGCTCATGCCCTGGATCGCAGTCTGGGCAAATCCCCAGGACTTATTCAATTCCTGGACGATCTGTGCTCGGTCGGTCGTCGATTTTTCAAACGTCTTTCCATTGAACCCGGCCGGCTTCTCGGCTCCCATCATCGCAAGGATTCCGTATCGCTCCCCGGCAACATGCAGAAACACCTCGGCAAACGAGCGCGAGTCCGGCGAGGGACGCCAGTTCAGTTTTTCGGCCGGGAGCGCGGTGGCCAGATCTACAAATTTTTTCTGAACGCCTTCCAGGTCAAGCAGCGCTTGACCCTTCATGTCATAACTAGGAGCGGTCTTATCATTCGCATCCGCCGCCCTTGCCACGGTTGCACCCGTAACCAGGACGATTGAGAGCAGCACATAACCCAGAAACATTGTCTTCATATAGCCTCCACAGCACGACGGTCGCTTGTTAGACGAAACACTCCCGCAATAGTCGCAACTGCTGGATACAGTTTTCGGCGCACCCGACCACAAAAGTCAGCCTGTGGTCCCCCGCTCGAGGCGATGGTAAGATTCTCCGAGTCCGCGTCTGAAATGCGTGAGGTCCGGCGCCTGTTCCGCCTGTTCCTATGCGATCCAGACCGTCTTCGCATTCATGAACTCGCGGATGCCTACGGCTCCCAGTTCGCGGCCGTGGCCGGATTGTTTCACTCCGCCGAAGGGAATGCGAGTGTCGGAGGCGACCATTTTATTGATGAAAACCATCCCTGCCTCCAGTTCGTTGATGAAGCGCTCGCGTTCTTTGTCATCGTTGGTCCAGGCGCTGGCGCCCAGACCGAAACGAACATCGTTGGCGATGCGGATGGCGTCGTCCTGATCTTTTGCGCGAAAGATTGATGCCACCGGGCCGAAGAATTCTTCGCCGTATGCGGGGGAATCTTTGGGAATATTCGTCAACACCGTGGGAGCGTAATAATTTCCCGGACGTTTCAGCGGATGGCCGCCGGTCAGCACTTTTGCCCCTGCCTGCACCGTCTTCTGCACGTCGGCATCGAGCGTGGTGACCGCGTCGGGCGTGGCCAGCGGACCGAGTTCCGTCTTTTCGTCGAAGGGATCGCCAACCCGCAAGTTCTGCATGCGTTCGACAAACTTGCGCTCGAATTCGTCGGCAATCGGAGCCGCTACGATAAAGCGCTTGGCTGCGATGCACGACTGTCCGTTATTGATGACGCGCGCCTCGACCGCGGTGGCTACGGCAGCGTCTAAATCGGCGCTGGGCATCACGATGAACGGATCGCTGCCACCAAGTTCGAGCACAACTTTTTTGATACGCTTCGCGGCTCCGATTCCTACTTGAATCCCCGCCTGCTCGCTTCCCGTGAGTGTGGCTGCTACCACGCGCGGGTCGCTTAACAGCGCGTCCACTTGCCCCGATCCGATCAGCAGCGTCTGGAAAACACCTTCCGGGAATCCCGCATCGCGAAAAATCTTCTCCAGCGCCAGCGCGCACTGCGGCACGTTCGACGCATGCTTCAGCAGACCAACATTGCCCGCCATCAGCGCCGGCGCCGCAAACCGGATCACCTGCCAGAACGGAAAGTTCCACGGCATCACTGCCAGAATCGGACCAATCGGCAGATAGCGCACAAAACTTTTCCTCGCGCCGGTTTCGATCACTTCATCCGCCAAAAGCTTCTCCGCATGTTCCGCGTAATAGCGACAGGCAGTGGCACACTTGACCGCCTCGGCGATTGCGGCCTTAAGCGGCTTGCCCATTTCCAGCGTCATCAAGCGACCAAAGCGCTCGCGATCGCGTTCCAGAATTTCTGCTGCCTTCATCATGCGCCTGGCGCGTTCCGTGAAGGGAGTCTTGCGCTCGGCGCGAAATGCCGCAACCGCGAGCTGCAGCTTGCTCTCTATCTGTTCCGGAATTAGAGGCTGAAACATTTGTACGACTTCGCCCGTGGCGGGGTTAATGCTGGCAATGGCCATGACGGCAGTTCCCTTCTGCGATTGGGTCTTTGATTAGGTCTTGGAGCAGCTCGCCGGAACCGGCTCGCTCTATTCTCCGCTTTTGTGAACCCCAGTCGGAATTCACAGCGGTCATGCCACTATACCACCCGTGCGACGGATATCTCTTCCTCCATCTCGCACGCAGCGCGATGGGTTGCACCCAGATTGTCGTGGAGGCCACATGGGCACAGCACGCGTATTCCGTTCGGGAAACAGCCAAGGCGGCGGGCTGAAGATACAGAACTGGGCAGCGTAGAGTTCCGGCCAACTCTCAACGCCAATCCCGATTTGCCGAACCGGACCCCCGACGTCGATTTCCCGGCCCATAGTTTACAATTGACTGTCTCCAGCACTCATCTTCATCAGCCCTTATAGGAGGATTCCCATGAAACTTACCCCGGGCAAACTTGCCGGTCTCAAGAGAGTCTCGAACGAGCGCGGCGTCATTGCGGCCGCTGCCATGGACCAGCGCGGTTCCCTGCAGAAATCACTGGCCAAGGAAAAAGGCGGCGAAGTCAGCGACGCCATGATGGAAGAGTTCAAAACGCTGGTCACCGAAGTTCTCACTCCGCATGCTACCGCAATCCTGCTTGACCCGGAGTGGGGACTGCCCGCTTCCAAGCGCCGCGCCAAGAATGCCGGCCTGCTGCTCGCTTATGAGAAAACCGGATATGACAAGACCGGCCCCGGCCGATTGCCCGATCTGCTGGATGTCTGGTCGGCGCGCCGCCTGAAAGAAGCGGGCGCGGATTGCGTCAAGATTCTGCTCTACTACACGCCGGACGATCCCAAGCATGTCAACGAAATCAAGCATGCGTGGGTGGAGCGCATTGGCGACGAGTGCCGCGCCAACGACATTCCATACTTCCTGGAGTTCGTGGGCTACGAAGAGGGTGCGGACGAAAAGGGCCTGGACTATGCCAAGAAGAAACCGCACATCGTCACCGAGAGTATGCGCGAGTTCAGTAAAGACCGCTACGGCGTCGACGTGCTCAAGGTGGAAGTGCCGGTGAACATGAAGTTTGTGGAAGGCGTGCAGTGCTTCGGTGGACAGAAGGCATACACCAAGCAAGAAGCGATCGACCTGTTCCACACAGCGGCGGCGGCGGCGACCAAACCGTTCATTTATCTTTCGGCCGGGGTCAGCAATGCCGAGTTCAGCGAGACTCTCGAACTAGCCGGAGAGTCGGGTGTGAAGTTCAACGGCGTGCTGTGTGGCCGCGCAACGTGGAAAGAAGGCATCCCGGTGTATGCCAAGCAGGGTGCGGCAGCATTCCGGAAGTGGCTGGAAACCGAGGGCGTTAAGAACATCAACAACGTGAACAGCAAACTAAAAGCCGCAACGTCGTGGCACTCGATCTACGGCGTGGAGTTAGTGACCGCGTAAGTCGTGGGACGACGTCGTGCGACCATAAGGATTCTGTGGGCGCGGGCATTTCAGCCTGCGCCTTTTTTTATTCCGCGCTGGCGTAGTAGCCCGTTTTCGCGTGAACGCGCAGAAATGCCAGCTGTTTCGGCAGCTTCAGCTTGACGCTGATCTTGTGCCACTTACCATCGTGAGGCGCGTGCTCGGGATGGTAGCCCAGCACGTACTGGGTCCGAAGTTCGACTCCAATGCGTTGAGCGACTTTCGGCATTTCCCGCGGATCTTCCAGCACGAAGGAGCGCCCGCCTGTGGTTTCCGCCACGCTGGCCAGCAGAGCTGGCCCCATCATTTCTTCTGCGGTGGGCACATAGCGATCGAAGGTGCCAATGGCATAGACCATCACATCGGACTCCTTCACCGCCGCCTTCACTTCCCGTTCGCCGTAGCGGCTGTGGTTATCGCCCCCATCGGAAACGATCAGCAGAGCTTTCTTGGCATACTTGGCCTGCCGCATCTTACCAATCCCCATATAAATGGCGTCGAGCAGCGAAGTCTGCCCCTTGGGATGTTCAAACAGCAGTTCCCTCTGCAAATCTTCGGGCACGCTGGTGAAATCGCTGGCCAGATGCGGCTCATCGGAGAACGTGATCATAAAGAACTCGTCGCCGGGGTTGGACGCTACGCAGAACTGGCTCACAGCCTCCTGCACGCGATCCATTTTGTTCTTCATGCTGCCGCTGGCATCGACCAGGATGCCGACCGAAATGGGGGCGTCTTCGCTTGAGAAGTGCTTGATGGGCAAAGACTTCTTGCCCTCGAACACCTGGAAATTTCCCTGGTCGAGGCCGGTCACGAGCCGCTGCATTCCATCGGTGACGCTCACCGGCACCAGCACCAGATCGACGTTCGTTCGGATACTCGGGCCGCGCGCAGCGAGAGCTAAGTCAGGAGAGTAGTCGGCTTTCGCCACGGCCACAGTCGCCTCGCGAGGCGTGATGTGGATGTCGTCAAGGCTGCTTTGGGCCGTGGCCTGGTTGACTGCCCCAATTACGGTGCAAGCGAGCGCTGCCCATAGGAACGGGGAAAGAACCTGCGGGAGGGAACCTGCGTGTACCGAAGCGGCCATCGCTCTTACCGTCCTGATCTCTAATCGGCAAAATTGCGGCCTACCTTAGGTGCTTTTTCGGCCGCGGTGGTTGTAAGACCGGTTGCCCGCAGGAAATTAATTGTTTGGAAGGAAGCCGGCCCGGGGTAAAGACTGGCACGACTTGTGAAGTTGTAACGTCACATTCTCCACATCAGGACTGCGTTGCACATCTGCGACCAGCCGAGGTTAGAATTCCATGAGACGATCGACGTGCGAGGTTGCTGACTCCCATGAATGGTTCGACGCCCGCGCTCTGTTCCGCTCAAACTGCTCTCATCACCGGAGCTTCCGGCGGCATCGGATACGAACTGGCCAAGATGTTCGCAAAAGATCACTACAACTTGGTTCTGGTCGCGCGCAGCGGCGAGAAACTGAACCAGCTCGCCAACGAACTGCAAACCCTACATGGCATTCGGGTTACGGTTGTCCCCATTGATCTCGCCCAGCCCGCGGCGCCCAAGTTTCTCTTTGACCAGCTGCGGCGCGAGCGCGTCGACGTGGAATTGCTGGTTAACAATGCCGGATTTGGAGTTTTTGGGGAGTTCTCGCAGATACCGGAAACCGAAGTCCTCGATCAGATTCAGCTGAACATGACCGCTCTCACGCTTCTCACCAAGCTATTCCTTGCACCGATGCTTGAGCGCCGCGCCGGCCGCATTATGAATGTGGCGTCCACGGCAGCCTTTCAGCCGGGGCCACTGATGGCCGTCTACTATGCGACCAAGGCCTATGTCCTGTCGTTCTCCGAAGCGCTAGCAAACGAACTTCGAGGCTCGGGCGTGACCGTCTGCTGCTTCTGCCCGGGCGCGACCAATACCGGCTTCGCGAAGCGCGCTGGGTTGGAAGGCTCGCGACTATTCAAGCAGATTGGAGCCTCGAACGTGGAAGCCGTGGCTCGCGACGGTTATCGCGGCCTGATGGCGGGCCGCACCCTGGTGATTTCCGGGATGCACAACTGGCTGGTCGCGGAATCGGTGCGCTTCGCCCCGCGCAAGCTGGTAACGGCCGTCTCGCGCTGGATTACCGAGAAAGCAAAGTAGTCCTTTCGTCGTGAATCATCGGACCGGAAACACCAACCTATGTAGAAACGTTGCTGGCAACGTATCTGCGCCATTATTACAACGCTATCCTTCCACACCACCCCGCACCGCCGGACCCAAGACGTAGCAGAGCTGTGTCTCTACCAAAGCGCACGCTGACTAGTATTCGCCGTAACGCCCTTTCACCGAATCCAGGAGCTTCTGCGAGTCGTAGCCGACCCCGTCTTTGAAGACGATTTCGACATTTTCCACATCGGAGATTTGCTTCGAAGGGTCGCCCTTGATCACGACCAGGTCGGCGTTCTTCCCCGCTGCGATCGAGCCGATTTGCCCGTCCCTGCCCAGGTAGACAGCTCCGTTCAGCGTGGCGATCTTGATCGCCGCCAAAGGCGAGAACCCTGCCTCCACCAGCAATTCGATTTCGCGCTGATCGCCAAATCCTGGGAGCACATCTCCGGCGCCCGTGGGATCTGGGCCGGCAAGCAGCAGGCCTCCGGCGGCAACGAAGGCGCGCTCCAGAGCGAGATCATGTTTCCACAGCATCGCTCCGTCCGTCTTCGGCGCCGGCCGAGATGCCGGGCGCTGCCGAAGGTAGAAAAATGCTTCGCGCGCGCCCGGAGTCATCGCATCCAGCGCCTGTTGGCGGACCGGCGGACGCCCGTCGACGTATTCTTCGAATACCGGCAGGGTCGAAGTAATGGCAACGTGATGCTTCACGAGCGTGTCGATCAGGTCCTGGGCCTCCGCGCTCCCCGGCTCCATGTGTTCCAACGTATATTCCCCTGCACTGTCACTGCACACATCAGGCTTCTTCCCAGGATCGAGTTGCGTGTTCACAAAGAATCCGTGTTCGAGATCGTCAATGCCCAACTCGGCGGCCTCTTCGTAGGTGACTGAGCACAGATGGCCGGTAACTTTGATGCCGCGCTTGTGCGCCGCCTCGATCGCGGCTTTCAACTCGGCCCGCGTGATGTTCATATAGGCCTTGAACGAGGTCACTCCGCGATCGGCCCAGTAGTCGACCAACTGCCGCGCATCTTCGGGACTGGAGAGGTGCGGCATCTGGATGAAGTAACTCTCCGCGCCCTCGAGATAGGGTCCGGTCACGTCAAGATGCGGACCTGGCAGTTTGCCGGCATCAATGTCACGCTTTAGGTTCAGGTCGGCGTATGTTTCCACGCTTCCGGTGGTGCGCATGGTGGTGACGCCGCCAGCGAGATAGAGTCGCGGCGCGGAGAACGTCATCTGTGGCACCAGCAGGGGCTCGTCGTGCTTCCACTGGCTGTTCAGATTTGGCCGGGCAATATAAAACAAATGGTTGTGCATGCCGACGAGACCGGGGATCACGGTGTATCCGTGCAGATCGAGCACGGCAGTGCCCGGAGCCGCCGAGACGTCGGTGCCCTTGCCGACGGCGACGATCTTGCCAGCCTGGATCACAACATTCTCGTCGTCCACCGCGGGCGCTCCCGTACCGTCCACCACCCGCACGTGCGTGAGCACAACCTTTGCTGCCTCCACGCGGACAAACGGCTTCACGGACTTGGAAACTTCGGGAGTTTGCGCGGCTGCCGGCAGCAGAAAGAGAAACAGCGCGAGAGCCTGCAGAGTGATGCGTCGCATGTGTGCCTCCTGAAAGCCCAGACATTGTACGCGAGCGGCTTTGGCTTACTGGCGGAAACGCTGCTAGTCAAAAGATGGAAGCGCGGTATTCGGACGTGCGCCACTTCCCTCTTAAGATTTTTGTAACCCTGCCTGCACCGGCGCCGTATGCGCCTATAGAGGGTTAGAACATGACAATGATAACGGACACACAGTCGCGGGCTCCAGAGTCTCGGCGCGGATATCGCGGGTTCACGGCGGCTGCGTCGCTGGCCGTTGGTGCGTCGTTTTTCGGGTTGTGGTTCTGGCTGTTGCCACAATGGCTTGGCTTCACCGTGGAAATGGCGGGCGCGGCGCGCTGGCGTTGGCTGGCGGCGGTCCCTTCGGTGTTGGGATTTGCCGTGGCTCTGCGCTGCGTCTGGGACTTCGGATGGACGGGCCACGGGACGCCCGCCCCGTTTGCTCCTCCGCGACGATTAGTTGCGGTGGGTTTCTATCGCTATGTACGAAACCCCATGTACGTGGGCTTCGCGACGGGATGGATTGGACTGTGGGTGATTTTCGGGCACCCCAACCCGGCACTGATCGCTGCGGTGGCAGCTGCCACCCTCACCGTGCATCTGTTCGTGGTCTTCTATGAAGAGCCCATGCTGCGCGGAAAATTCGGAGCGGACTATGAAGAATATTGCGGTAACGTGAGGCGCTGGCGGCCGCGCATGCGCGCTTGGAACAAGCCGCAATAGCGAGCGCTCGATAATTTCTGTAACTCTTTTGGCCTCGGCACCGTAAGCGTATATAGAAAGGAAGATCATGCCGACGCTCGCACAGCCGCGCGAACTGCTGCAAAGGTTTTCGCTCGGCGAAGTCGATGCCTTTGAGGAGCTGTTCCGGCTGCATCAGGGCGAAGTCTACCGCTGGATCCTGCGCATCGTGCGCGATCCTGCAACTGCCGAAGACCTCACGGTGGAAACTTTCTGGCGCATCCACCGCGGGCACGCGAGCTTCGACTCTGCCCGCAGCTTCGAGGCCTGGGCACGGCGCATCGCCAGCAACGCGGCTCTCGACTACCTAAGGTCCAAGCCGCGGGAGACTGCATTGCCGGACGATCTGCCGCAGGCACCGCAACCGGACCCTGGCATTTCGCAAGAAATGCGGCAAAAAACGGTGCGGGCTTTCGGCCGGCTTCCGCCGAAACTGCGAATCGCGGCTACGCTTGCCCTGATCGAAGAGCAGCCTTACAAGGAAATCGCGGAAGCGCTGGGCATTTCCACCGGAGCCGTGAAGCTGCGCGTGTTCCGGGCTCTTCGCCTGTTGAGGAAAAACTTGCAACGACAAGGAGTCGAGCCATGACTACACCTGACGAACGCATGGAGCATTTGCTGAAGCAATCGCTATCACCTACCAGCACTCCAACGGGAGCGACCCTGCAACGCGATCTGTGGCCCGCGATGCTCGATCGTCTCGGCGAAACCTCTGCCGCGCTGCCCTGGTTCGACTGGGCTCTGCTGGCCGCTGTGGTGGTATGGCTGGCAATTTTTCCGCGAGCGATTCCGGTGTTGTTGTATCACCTGTGATCCGTATTGGGAGGGAATCATGAACACGCATCCTTATCTCCGCGCTTATATGGCAGGCATTTTCCTGCCCAGTCTGCTTCTGCTGGTATTGCTGACCGCGTTCGTCGTGTCGCGCCTGGTATTTCAAGTGCCGGTTCCGATTGAGCGCGTCATTGTTTTTCCCATGGCGCTCGTTCCGAATCTGTTTGGACTGTGGAATATTCTTTTCGTCTGGCTGCGGCCGCATCGTCATCTGCCCATCGGTCTGCACGGCGCACTGTTGCCGCTGATCATAGCGCCGCTGGCGGGAGCGGGCGCGTGCTGGCTGGGGTTTCTCACCGTTGGCGCGCACGGCATCACCTGGTTTGGGGCCATCACTCTGCCGTATTTTCTTATCGCTCCGTGGTTCCTTACGGCAGTCGCGGTGTACTACCTGGTATGGAAATACATTGTCGGATTTCTCAACCAGGTTTTGGGAATTGCATGATCGACCAGATCGCGTGGAGCAGGCCGTCGCCCCGCCGTCTCAGGACTGATCACGGCCCGGCTTGTCTCAGCGCTTCCGGCGACGCTCGCGGTAGAGACGTAGCAAAGCTACGTCTCTAGGGCAGAAGTTTTACTCTAACCGACAGCGCATTCGATCGACGTGTTCTAATAGATCGGCTGCGGGCGAAGCCCAAAAGCCGAAGCCCGAACCCATGCCCACACTCATCTCGCAGCCCACACGGATTCAAGCGGCAGGCAACAAGCCCAAGCGGATCGACGAATATATCGGCCGCGTCAATTCCAAAACGACGGCGGTCAGCGTGGCACACATGCGCAGTCCCCAGGGATGGGTAGAGCCTGGCCAAACGCCAGAGTTCGACGAATTCACGATTGTGGTGAAGGGCAAGCTGCGCGTTGAGCACAAACAAGGTGCGCTGGAAGTGGCCGCGGGGCAAGCCGTCATGGTCCACGCCGGGGAGTGGGTGCGCTATTCCACACCGCAGGAAGATGGCGCGGAATACATCGCGGTGTGCTTGCCGGCGTTCTCCATGGAGACGGTGCACCGCGACCGGGAGTAGCGCCGGGAGCGTTCATTGATCAGCCAGCTTCCGGCTCTTCGCTTTTGACTCTTAGCTTCTAGCTGAACCCGGTGGCCCATGCTCGATCCAAACGCTGTCGCGCATCGAGCCTGCCCGCAGTCTTCTTGACGAAAAACTCATCGTGGCGGATGATCTCGGTGCCATATATTCCCGGCGAAAGGCGTTCGCTTATGCTTCGCATGCCATGGTTATTTCCGTCGTTGTTGGTAGCTCGCTCACGAACGCGAACGGCAGCTTCCTGGCGCACGCCGATCTCGTGCACCATCCTGGCGGTTCTTTTTCTTTCCTCAAGCTGGGCTGCGTCGTCCGACGCAGCTCAAAAGGCGCTACACATATTCTTTGTGGACGTCGAAGGAGGGCAGGCAACTTTATTTGTCACGGCCGCAGGACAATCGCTTCTGATCGATACCGGCTGGCCCGGCAATGATGGCCGGGACGCAGACCGCATTGTCGCCGCCGCGAAGAAAGCCGGAATCAGAAAAATTGATTACGTAGTAATTACCCACTTCCACACCGACCACGTGGGCGGCCTGCCTCAGTTGGCCGCGCGCATTCCGATCGGAACCGTCATCGATCACGGAGACAACCGCGAGAGTACGGACGCGCCTACGGTGCAAGGCTGGCAGGCTTATCAGGAACTGTTAGCCGCGAAGAAGTTCAAGCGCCTGACCGTCAAGCCCGGAGACAGTCTTCCGATCAGTAGCACTTCGGTCAACGGTCTGCAGGCGACGGTCGTCAGCGCGGATGGTGCCGTGATTGACCACCCCTTGCCCGGCGCTGGGCAGGAGAACGCGAGGTGTAAGAACGCCGAAGCGTATCCCACCGATCAAACTGAAAACGTGCGTTCTGTGGGCACGCTCATCACCTTCGGCAAGCTGAGAATTCTGGACCTCGGCGATCTGACTCGCGACAAAGAAATGGAACTGGTTTGCCCGCGAAACAAGCTGGGCGCGATTGATATTTACGTCGTCTCGCATCACGGATGGTCTCAAAGCAGCAGTCCCGCGTTGCTGAATGCCATCGCTCCGCGGGTCGCGATTATGGATAACGGCGCAAAGAAGGGTGGAACGCCTTCTGTGTGGGACATTATTGAGAAGTCGCCCCGCTTGGAAAATCTGTGGCAGTTGCATTATTCCGACGAGGGCGGCGCGGCGCACAACGTGGCCGCAGAGTTTATCGCCAACCCCGAGGGTCCGGATGCGGGCAATTATCTGGAATTGACTGCGTGGCCCAATGGCAGATTCGATGTGTGGAATCCTCGAACTGCTAAAGGCATCCACTACCCAGCGCGCTAATACCGCACCATGCAGCGACGCTGCCTCGGCCGCGAGGATATCGACCTAGGGCGGACGGAACTTCCTCTCCGTGTTGTTCTCTGCCCTAGCACCCGCACCCGGCCCCCAACCCCACCTCGACGAGCATCTGCCCTACTGATTTCATGCGACATATTCGCCCAGCATAGGGCGTTTCCTGATAGCAAAAATAGCGATTCCCCGACTTGTGGGGATTGCAGGGAAACGGGAAATTGCTGAAGAGGCGTTGTGTCTTGCCGGCGGCGGCGGAGACTTCGCAAGCCAATCCGAGCGTCGCGCCAGCGAGCGGAATTCGATGGCATTGCCTGCGAGCGCTGACGCCAGTATTCGTTATGTGATTGACACGCGATTTAGGAGATGGCCTGCAGGCAAATACCGGGGAGAAGGATCGCCCGCTCGAACGGACGCCATCACAGCAGTCGTTTGGAAGCGGAGATAGTTTGCAGCAAATTACCGTCCGCTCCTTCATCTGCCAGGCGTTTCCCTACGACCGCGCTCAACTTGAAGTCCACACCGAACTTCTGAACCAGAGTCGCCATCCGCTTGCTGGTAATCCCGCCCTTGAGTCCGGTTTCGACCTCGGCAAGAGAGAAGGGTGTTTCCTGCCTTTTTCTCGCTTGCTTCGACAAATCGACCGCCGTGGGTTCGGCTGCGCGCCAGTTTGCTTCTTCCGCCGAGATCAATCCCTGAGCCAACATCTCCGACAGCCGATCCTGGGATGCTTTGTTTTGTTGCGTGGCCGCTTTCCGAAACCAATTCGCCGCTTCATGCTGATCTTTCGGAATTTTTCCCAACCCGTTTTGATATATGCGACCCAATGCGTACTCGGCACCGAAGTAGTTCTGTGCGGCGGATTTCTGTAACCACACAAGGGCCGTATTTGGATCCGTTGCAACTCCGGTCCCGCTCATGTACGCCTTGGCCATATCGAATTGGGCAATGGCATCTCCTGCCTCAGCCTTGCGGCGGATGGTTGCGAGATCCTGATCTTGCGCTGCAACGGACAGAGTAATCGCGCACGCCGCAACCAGCCAAATGAATGGGACACGAAAAATCATGAATCGGGAAATTATGGTTCGAAAAATCATGGTTCGAAAAATCACAGATCGATAACCATCCCACTGGCCGCCGATTTTAAGCACGGTTTCGGCTGAAGTCAATTGCGCCCCGCCGCTGCAGCACCAAAGATAACATTTCGTTCCGTGAACCTGCCTCGGAAGGACAGAATCGGGGAAGGACCTTGACAGTAGACGGTTTCTGCCTCAGCATTCCTTACTATGCGACTTTGCTGGTTGGCTTAGATTTCAGCTTCCTCGCTGCTTGACGTGATCCACGCTTGATGTGATCCATGAAATATTGTCCCGCCTGTCATAAAACATATCCGAGCGACTACTACGTCTGCCCAGCGGATCAGACTGGTCTGCAGAGTGCGCACGAGCTTCAGCCCGGAATGATTATTCGCAACAAGTATGAGATTTTGGGCCGGCTCGGCATCGGCGGCATGGGCGTGGTCTATCGCGGCCGGCACCTCACCTTCAACGAAGTCTGCGCCATCAAGATCGTCAACGACGCCATTGCCGGGGATGCGAACTTCCTGCAACGCTTCCAGACGGAAGCCGTGGTCACCCGAAAGCTCCGCCATCCGAACGCGGTCCGCGTTGACGACTTCGACTACACCGATGACGGTCGCCCCTTCATTGTCATGGAACTGGTGGAAGGCAAAAATATCGGCGAGATTCTCCATGAGGAAGGTCCCCTGCGCGTTCCCCGCGCGGTTCGCGTTGCGACGCAAGCGGCACGCGCACTGGGGGTTGCCCACAAGCTCGGTATCGTGCATCGCGATATCAAGCCCGGCAACATTATTCTCGCTACAGACGAGCAGGGCCAGGAGACCGCCAAGGTTCTCGATTTCGGAATCGCGAAACTGCTTGAAGCCGCTGGAGACGCCAAGCCGGGAATGACAATGACCGGCATGATGGTGGGCACGCCTCTCTACATGTCGCCAGAGCAGTTCATGGGGAAAAAGGCCGGAGACGACATTGACGGCAGGACGGATATTTATTCGCTCGGTGTTGTGCTCTATCAAATGGTAACTGCACGGCTGCCCTTTGAAGGTGACACCATCTATTCCTTGATGATGCAGCATATGGAAGGAAACCCGCGTCCTCCGCACGAACTTGTTCCCGAGTTAAATATTCCGGAATCGCTTTCGCGAGTGATTCTGAAAGCGATCGACAAATCGCGAGACAAACGATTTCAGACCGCGGAAGAATTTATCGCAGGACTGGATCAAGCAGAAAGCGATCAGGCGGCAAACGTGCCGATGGCGAGCGCGGTCGTGGAAACGCCGAAGGCTCAGCCGTCGAACGACGAAGCGGTAAAGAAACAGATCACAAACGTCGCCCCAGCGGGCGCTTTGCAGGTCGGAACCTCGCAGACCCAAACCTCGCAAATTGCGCCGTCTCCGCCTAAATCCCAAACTTCGCAAACAGCGAGAGTGACAACTCCGGCGCCATCCGCGGCCGTGCCCGTAGCTTCACCGCTTCCGGTCGAATCGCCTATGGCAGGGAGCATCGCGACCGCACCGGCGCCAGACTCGGTACTGGTGAAGAGCGCTGCGCAGCATGTGCTTCTCCAGCCGAGAAAGTTCCGGCTAGGACAGCTGCTGACTCTCCTGGCTCTGATCCTGGCGGCCGTGCTGGTGGCGGGTGTTGGATATGTGAAGTATCAATCGCTTCGACGATTGAGAATCGAAAGCGCCGTCAATGAAAAGTTGGATGCCGCATCGCCAACTCTCCGCAACGCAGCAATCCGAGTGTTCGTATCCGACACGCGTGAGGTCTTCCTTGATGGCAATGTCTCGAGCAACGAGGACTTGACTGCGGCGGCGACCTTGGCTGCCTCCGTTGCCGGCGTCACTGGCGTCGCTAATCGACTCCTGGTGGTTGCGGCGCCGGGCGCGGTAGTAGGTGCGGCGGCGGTAGCTCCGGCCGCGGTTCCCGGCGAATCCGCCGAGTCCCTCATCAGCAAAGGCACCGCATTTCTGGACGCCGGGGATTATCCCGCTGCCATCGATTGCTTCCAGAAAGCATCAGCAGACCCCAATAACAAAAGGGCAAAAGAACTGTTGGACCGGGCGCGCCTAGCCCAGAAGACCGAAGAAGAGTTACTCAGAAAACGCCGCTAAAATCAGCGACTCGCTGAACTTCGCGAAGCAGGCCCCTTTTCATACATCTCGGTCTTTTCTCGTGGAACGGAGGTGGACTCGGAATTCTCGCTCGACTCCACGACCCTTGCCTTATGAGTCGGTCACAGGGTCGAATAGCCCGGGATTGACATCGTCGAGGTATCCCAGCTTTACCGGAAGATTTTTGGGGATTGATCATATTTCCCCGGGAAGCCTCTCTATAGGCGTCCAGGTTTGTCAGCCGGTTTGGGGCCGTGCCGACAGGACCGTTTTGGGAGGAAAATCGGTCCGCTACTTCAAATTCTTAAAACGAATTCTCAGAACAAAAACGACAACTGACTCCCCGAGCCTCGACAAACAATAACGCAAGCTGGGATTGCCAGGTTCGCAATAGCACCCGCCGCGCCTTCGTTCTCTCGTCGTGGTTCAAAAGCGCGTCGCGACCACGTCGCTTCACGACCCCTGACTGAATGCCTCTTTCACGACCTGCGCTTCCGTTTGGTCGGCAGCTGCCTGCTGATCTTGCAGCGTTTTCTCGGCGCTCGTATCCGGAGGTGGCGGCGGAACATCCGAAGCAACCGTAGAAGTATCGGGAGCTTTTGGAAGACCACCGGTCCCCTGTTTGGACGCGAGGTCCTTCATGCCGCTGTCGAGCTGCTCCTGGAAGTGATTCTGCATCTCCTGCAGGTCGTCAACGGAAACGGCCACTTGTTTGCCAGCGCCGCAATCCGCCTTCTTACCCGCGGAGACACTCACCGTCACTTTGTTGTCGTCATCCGGAGTGTCGGTGATCCGCGTGATCACATCTCCTGCAGTCAATTGGCATTCCTGGCCATCGCCCACCACCGCCAAATCGGATGCCACCACGAACGTGCGTCTCGCAGGATCGAGCGCGGGTGGTACTTCGTCAGCGGCTGGTGTAGCACTGGCCTGTGTAGCTGCCGGTTGCCCGCCAGAGGATGCCGGCTGGGCCGCCGCGGCTTGTTCTGCAGCGAGCTGCGCCTTCACCTCTTCCGCAATCGCTGCCTTGACCTCAGGACTCAGGGCCACAGAGCCGGAATTGTCTGCGGGCGCGCTGTTGTTCGCGCTATCCTGCGATTGGTCGGCGGCAGCCCCATTCGCAGCGGCGCCGTTTGCGGCGGCACTCGCAGCCGCTTGAGCCGCGTAAGCGGCTTGCAGGTTTGCAGAAATCAAATAATCCGTCAGCCAAAATGCCGCCGAGGGATAAACAGGATAGGGTGCGAAATACGCGCCGTAAAACCCATACCACGGCGCTCCGCCCCAACCCCAGCCGTAATAAACCGGCGCCGCCCAGGGATTGTAGGCCCACCCGTAATACGCGTGTCCGTAATAAAACGCGGGATGGTAACCGTAATAGGCGTGGCCGTGAAAGGAGTAGGACCGGTACACGCCGGTGTAGGCCCTGTGATTGATAATCGTCGTGCGCGACACATAACTGCGTCCGCCGCGGGTGACATAAGCACGTTGCACGTAGCCTGAGCCTCGGCCCGTGGTTACGATGTGAGCTCCGTTACGTGTGCTCTCGATCCTGCGACTGCCGTTGAGTCCGTGCTCGATATGCATCCCGTTCCGATTGATAGAACGGATCTGTCCATTCGGCCGAATGCTGGCCGTCCCGCCACCTTTGAGTGACACTTGCCTTCCCGGAGCAGGCCGGCTCCCGGTCCTTGCCACACTACCGTTCCCACCCGGCCTGGAACCGCCCGTGCGATTCGCAGCGGGCGTGCCAGTTCTCCCCGCGCCTCCTGCATTGCCAGTTCTGCCCGCTGTGCCGGTTCCAGTCCGGCCAGCCGTTCCGGCCCTCGCCGTCCCGGGAGTCGTGCGGGTCCCCGCCGTTCCAGGTCTGGAGCCGTTCGTCGACGAGTGAGTCGCGGTCGAGGGCCGCGTGGTCGAGGGCCGCGCAGCCGGAGCCTTCGCCTTAGGCGCACTTGGTTTCGGGGCGGGCGCGCTCGGCTTATGTTGAGCGACGGCCATTCCCACGGCGAGGCCGGCGAGCAACAGCATCAGCACGAACGAGTTCCTGAGAACGTTTTCACTCTTCGAGACAAAATTCATCGCGAACTCCTGGCGGTCAGATTCCCCTTCAATTGTGACTTCCGCAAACGAAGCGTTTCAGCGCACGAGCAATTCTAGATAGTTTGGACACATGGTCTCAATCGCGGCGACAGCGCCTTAGATCTTGGGGGGATGGCGGTCGGACTCCGCAAACGGTAGGTCGGTCCTGGTTTGTCTAGCTTCGTTCAGCTTCCAAAACCATCGCCGACTCTTGCGAGCAATTCTGATACCGGGAGACCGGGCAAGTCAAGACAAATCCCGGCCTAAGCACGATACGTCTTGCCGTGCATTCTTCACCATTTCGTTGACAAGTGCGCGGTATAATCCTGCGTCAAGATCTTCGGCAGCCGACCTAAGGAAATCATCATCGAGAATGAAATTTGCGGAAAAATACGAGCTTCTGGAATCCCTCACCACAGGTGCAGTAGAAACGTTTTTCGCCAACGACAAAGTCAGAGGCGAACGCGTGCTGGTGCATATTCTGCGTTGCGACCCGCGGAAACCGAACCAGCCCACGGTGCAATGGGTTCTTGAAGCGTTTCGACGTCTCGCTCCGGAGCCCACCGGTCTTGTGCTGGAAGCCGGCCCCTACAGTGGCACTCTCTACGCCTACCTCGTCACCAAACTTCCTGACGAAGCCGCGCTGCGCGTTTGGGTGCTGCAGTACGAAGCTCGTCCCCGCGATACTCAGGAGATTCCGGCCCCTGTCCCAATGCGCCCTCCCGAGGCTGCGACCCCGCCGGCGGACGTTGCGCCCAAACAATCCTCGCCAGCAGCCGGCCCAGTGACTCAGTTGTTACGCAGTTTCGAGTTGCCACCGAAACCTGGCGCACCGAGCGCTCCCGCAAAACAAACGGAACCGCCGGTCCAGCCTCAGACGATCCAGCCTCCACCGTCCCAGCTGCCTCCGAATGTCAACCCCGTGGTGGACTACTCCTTAGTTCAGACGGTCGCCATTCCTGCCGTCCCCGATCGGGACCCGGTTATCGCACGGCCTCCAGTTCCGCCAAGAACCGAACCAACTGCGAGCCCTCTGGTAAACCCTATTCGCCCCAATCTCTCGACCAAGAATCTTCCTACCCAGCCAATCACCCCGCCGGTCATGGACAAACCCAAGCCCGGCGAGTTCACCAGCGTATTCCAGGGACCGTTCCACGGCGACACACCCTCCGATACGCCTGTACTCTCCACCCAGAAAATGGAACCTCCGCGAAAAACCGTCGGCGACTTCACCGCCATGTTTGGCGCGGTAAAGCCTCAAAAAGAAGAGCCCTTGCCGGCCCCGGGTGTGGCGGGAAACGAATCTGCAGGCACCGGGTTCACCGGCTTTTTCAGCGCGGACATCGCTTCGCGGAATTCCAGTACCAGCGCGCCGACCCCGCCGATTATCCCAGCTCCGCAAGTTCTTCCGACGCCACAGGTTTTCCCGAGCCCCCAAGTTTTTCCAACGCCGCCGTCGGCCAATCCTCCGATGCCATCGTCGCCGGTGATGCCACCGTCCAATCTGCCTTCCGACGGGGCCACCTTCGCGTTCTCGCCTCCGGTCAGCAAGCCTGCGCCCGTTGCGCCGCCGATCCCGAGCGGGCCAAGCGCATACACGCAAATCATTTCTTTGAAAAACGCAGGCCCTGCGGCAGATTCCGCCGACGCGGACGAGATGACCCCGGCCAATTCGGCAGAGCCACCGGCGTTTCCCCCGCCATCCATCCCGGAGCTTCCGAAAGCACCGAAGCTGCCCCCGATGCCGAAGCCAGCAGCGCCGAAGATGCCTGCGGCGAAGATGCCGGCCCCAAAAATGCCGAAGATCGATATTCCGTCAGCGCCGAAGCCGCCGAAGGAAGAAGCGCTTCCTCCACCGCCAGTCTCTTACTGGCCGCTGATCCTGACCCTGACGGTCCTGTTCTTTATCGCAGTCCTGCTAGTGCTCTACTTCGTCCTGAAACACTGAGCTCGGCAGCTTCGAGATCTGAAGCGCCCTGACCCGTACGGACGCGGGCGATCGCCCCGCGGCTTTTTGACTTGGTTTTGTTGGTGTAGGACGGACACTCTTGTCGATCGCTTTTGACGTTGTTCCTAGATTCCGGCCAAAAAAAACGGCGCAGAGCCTTTTGCGGCCTGCGCCATTCGTTTTTCTTCTCTATCTCCAGAATATCCAATCAGGAGGGGAAATGAGACTTGGTTTTGAACCAGGTATTCCCCTCCGAATCAGGCACTTGCTTCCAAAACCTCACCCTTACCCTCTTGACAACTCTTTCCGCAGTTTGGGATTTTGCGGAGAATCTCGGGCCACTTCAGCGGTATTACCGCGCGTCGGTGCCACTACCTAGACGGACGAGGGCGTCCGCCACTCCATCAAGCTCTTGGTCGTGAAGCACCAGTTTTTCCGCTGCTCGAGCGGATTCCCGCGGTTTCAGTTCGACTGCGGTAGAAGGATGAGCAATTCGAGAGTGGGATTCGGGAGCTCGCCTGGAACGTACGCCGCAAAATTGCGAGCGCGGTTAACCGCTTCCCAGGCCGGACCGGACTGGTTCAGGGCAAAATACTGATACTTCAGTTTCACCGGGATCGCGCTCGGCGGATTGGTCAAATGCCGGAGTTGAATTCCCGGCAATGCCTGCCTTACCAGATGCTCAATGTGGGTTGCCGAACAGACCTTCACCAGCTGCGGCACTTTTTGAATGATGTTCTCTTCACTGGTCTCGGCGTTCACGGCCAGGTACATGCGCGTGTTCACCAGATATTTGTCATGGTCGATGGCTGTGGAATAAATAGAGTTCTGCGCCAGCTTCAACGGGAGTGAAACCAGGTTCGTGGGAACTACAGTTTCAAGAAGCGATCGCAACTTCTCATCGAGCTCGGAAAAGATCGGCCCCAGAGAATCGTGCACGTAGAGCGGCAGATCGCGCGGCCGCATTTTTTGCGAAAACGTTGTGAGCGATCCCGCAAGTGCAACCATCGCGGCATAGAGTTCCTCGGGATGACCCATCTTGCTTTCGTAGAGATGGGAGAATGCCGGGAAGTTGGAGTTCACGGTATAAAGCAACCAGAAGTTGGCAATGTCAGAGGCGGTGAAGTCCGCCAGGCTCTGATTCTTCTGTCGCCGGCCGGCCGAAAGCTGCGTGCTGCGAGCGGAAAGCAGCTCTACCAGCCCGCGCAACAATCCCACCAGATACTCGCTTGCTCCAACCTCGATGAGCGGCGGAATGAACCGGGGATTGAGCTGAAACGTTCCCGCAGGGGTGCGCTCCACGTTGGCAATCCGCAACACGGAAGAACCTTCGCGGTTTTCCGAGTCGGCGAGCAAGCGCATATTCTTTCGCGCAACCTGGATTGGCTTCTCGCTGATCCCGGTGTTCTCATCGCGAAAGGCTGCCACTTCTGCAAGATAGCGCGTGCCTCCATCTTTTCCGGTGGAGACATTCAGGCCACGCTGCCGGTAGTCGGGAATCGCCAGGTAGATGTCCAGATTCTTGGCGCCGGGCTCGAACAGTTCCTCCAGAGATTTCGACGGCGGCGGCGGATCGGCGTCAGGAACCTCAAACAAGAGTCCATCGGGAAAAATGCCCGCGGCACGTGTCACAGCGAATTGCCCTTCGGCCAGCAGTTCTCCGTTGATCGCCAGTTCGCGGAATCCCCACGGACAAAACTTCAGCGCCTGTAGACGAAAATTGAGCGCATCCTCGATGAAGCGATCCTGCACCTGGAGATGCTGGGGAGTGAGGAACGTGCCCTTGGTCCAGAGAACTGGTTTTAGCTGCCTCATAGAAATCGTGGCATTGCCGATCTTCACTGGTACTGCACTGGCCTGCGCTTCTCAGGCGATTTTCAACACGGCTGCCCACAATAGCAATTCCCAGGCCAGGAAGCAAAGGGCAAATCTGGTAAGCAAGTCGCGAACGGTGCTAGAAACCGTCCTAGAGTTAAAGCTAGCGTTGACGAGGATGCGATGGGGGACGATCGGAAGGCTATTCGTGCGAGCCGTGGCCAGGCCACAGGCCGTCCATAAACTTCAGCCATTCCTGCGTTTTGGAACGCAAACGCCGCGACAAGCTCTGGGAGAAAACTGCGAGACCAAAACCTCCGCGGGCGCGGCGGAGAACCAATTGAATTTCTTCGTGCACTTCCTCGGAGATGGAGTCCTGGCCTTCCAAGGTTTCGAGCAACTCGAACATGTCTGGCGCGGCAGCGATGAGGCTGGCACTGGCGTTGGAATCCCCTTCCGCTTCCACGGAAGCCACCGGCTGCCCGCAGCGATCGATCACGCGCGACCACTTCTGCGGATCGATGCGCCACATGCCCGAAGTCAATTTGGTCCTCAGAACGTGTCCTCCGACGGGTCTTCCTATATTGTAGGATGCCTTTAGATCGTTCAAGGTTACTAATGGTTGTCCGGGTTAACCGCAGGGGTTCGCCCCCGAACTGCCACGAATCTCCTAAGACCAGATGATTCAATAGTTTCCGCGGCTGTGCGCCGGCGCACACCGACACAAGAAGGAGTGGGCGGGGAAGTGTCTAAATGGGAATAAGACGGCATTATCCGGTCTCTGGACCGACGCAGCGGAATTCCGACTGCGCTTGCATCTGCTTGAATGGAGCACCTTTCGGCCTGAACGTAACCTCAAGCACTCCCGAGTTCAGCCTCACGGAACCGAGACGCCAAGACGCCGAGCTTGGTCTCTAAGCTGATTAAGGTCGTCGGTCGCTTGCTGCATCTGCTGATCGGTGACGCCGCTCCCGGGATCGTCTTTCTGCTGCATCAGCTTGAGCCTGGCGTCTGATTTTCGCTGAATGACAACCTTCATCACCTCACCGACGCTGGCCAATGCCGAATCTGTTTTGGGCCGGGAGATGCCGAGCAGCTGGACTTCCCGCACCATGGCGAGGAGATCTCTGGTGGCGGCGGAGAATCGCGATTCGTTGACCGACCCAGGAGCTTTCTTATCCTGGTCGAGCAGATCCTGCACCGCGTCGGCCTTGCGGTCCGCGACCACACCGACCGCCTCGCCAACCAGTTCCAATGCCTTGGATGATCCTCCACTCCCCAGTAACTGCCGTTGGCGCTCGGCGCCGAGGACTGAGGTTATCTTCTCCTTGAATTTGTCATCCGAGACCGAACCGGGGGCGCGCTCCTCCTGTTGCATGATCTCTTCGAGGGCAGCATTTTTCATTTCGCCAACCTGATTGCACGCCTGGGCGACCTGCTTCATTACGGTAGATATCATGGAGTCTTCCCCGCCGCCCAGCAAAGAAACTCGGCGCGACTCCGCCAAAGCTGCCTTCACCTTGCCGCTGAGCTGATCCTCCGTTGCCTTGGGGTTGTCGAGAACTTTCTGGAGTTCTTCGGAGTAAGCGGTTAACTGATCCAATTGCACCGCGCCGAGCCAGTGCTCGGCGATTGGATTCTTGGCAGCTTGTACATCACCGGGTGAGGAGCCGGCGGGTGAATTTGGCTTGTTGGTGGTGACCGACATGGTACCGGCGTCGCTGACTGGATGTTTGGTCCTGCTTCCGGTGATGCCCGGTCCGCTGCCGGGAGGGAGCTTCAGGTAGATTTTGTAAGGCTTTCCCGATCCAGGCGCGTTGATGTTGCCGGCTGCCCTCCAGGCGCCACCCGGCGGGGGTGTGCCCAGGGGAAGTACCGTGAGTTCCTCCCCGCGGTGAACTCCGCCGCGTTGCTTTGCAGCTTTCACCATGGTTGCTTTCTGTTCTTCTTCGTCCAGGTCGGACGGCTCGGGGGTGTTGGGGTCGCGAACAAATTGGGGAAATGCCATGGAAGCTGCCTCACTCTTTCACGCTCTTGCGACGTTTGGCGCGTGGTCTTCACCGATTCTCCGTCTCTTCCCCGTATCTGCGGTTGCATTCGTTTCCGGCTTTGCTAAAATGCCGTGCAGCCAACTGGCTCGGAGTTTTCATATGGCGATGCAAGTCTGCATGGGAGCGATGATGATGTGTACTATGGGGATGGCGCCGAGTTCGCTGGTGGTTCTGCCGACGAACATGGTCTTCACCAGCGAGATGCCGGATGCCAACATCATGGACAATATCCCCATGGTGAACATCATGCCGTTCGGCGTGTGCATCTCGCCCGCGAATCCAATGGTTGCCGCGGCCACCGCAGCCGCCATGGGCGTCCTGACTCCGATGCCCTGCATCCCTATGACCGTCGCCCCCTGGGTACCTGGGGCTCCGACCGTGCTGCTCGCCGACATGCCCACGCTCGACAATACGTCGACATTGATGTGCATGTGGGCTGGCGTGATCAGCTTCGTCGATCCGGGAGAGTTCACGGTCATGGTGCCGTAAAGGCAAGGCGATCCAAGCCCAATGCACGAACCCTCGAGCGCCGCAGTTTGATTCTTTTGTGCCCTAGGCCCACAGCAGGACCCAGGATGGCACCAGGAAGCGGCGGCGGCAGAATAGGGGCGATCGGGCCGAGTTGGCTGACAAGTTGCGACGCGACACGGTGCGGCCACTCAGTTGCAGCGTCTGCCGCGCTTCCAGTAATTCGTTTTGATAGCCCATGCGCGATGTCTACATTTCGTCCCATCCAAACTTGTAAATACCCCTAATTTAGCTTTGTCCCCTTGCTGCCATCGTCGGCCGTATCGGGATCGTTCGGGGCGGTTGGCGAATCTGGGGATTGCGGACTCGCGTCCGGAGCGCTGCCCGCTGCACCTCCGCTGTTGATGAACACCATCGTCCCAGTGATGAACACTCCCGCCGGATTAATGTCTATGAAGTTGCTGCCGACTTTCAGGGTAAGGTCCACGCCGGCTTCAATCACGGCGCTGACGCCTGCGTTGAGATGAATGGTGGTGTTGGTCTTCATGGCGTAGGACATGGACGTATCCTGCTGCTGGCCGGTGACTGCCAACGAGAGATTCCCGGTCACACTCTCGCTCTGATTGCCGGTGACCGAGAGAGACTTGTTGCCGGTGACGCTCTCCATCTGATTCCCGGTGACGTTCAATGACATGTTGCCGTCGATCGCTTCGAAATGGTTCCCCTTCACGTGCAGGTGCTTGTCCGTCTGGATTTGCTCCACCTGGTTGGTGGTCACGATGAGATGACGGTTGGCGCCGATGAATTCGCGCGAGTCCTTCTCGACGCGCAAATCCATATCCATTTCCGCATTCATGAAGATCTGTTCCTGTCCCTTCAGATCTTCGAAACGAAGTTCGTTATAGTTTGACGAGCCACCGCCCTTGGAACTGCGCGACATGAAGGTGCTTCGCGTCTGGTAATCGGGCAGAGTGTAAGGAGGCATCTGATTCGCGTTGTAGACGCGTCCCGTGATTACTGGCCGGTCGGGATCGCCTTCCAGAAAACTGACGAGGACTTCCTGGCCGATGCGCGGAATCCACATGGCGCCCCAGTTTCCGCCGGCCCAGGGTTGGGAGGCGCGAATCCAGCAGGAACTGTTCTCGTTTTTCTGCCCCAGCCGGTCCCAATAAAACTGCACGATGACCCGGCCATACTTATCGACCCAGATTTCTTCGCCCGCTTTGCCAACCACGAGCGCGGGCTGCGGACCTTGCACAAAGGGTTTCGGTGTGATGCGCGGGGGACGATAAGTAACCGAGGCTGGAATGCAGGTGAGGTGGTTCGAGTAAGTTTCTGCGCCCAGCGTGCCCGCGGTCGTGTAAGTCTGCCCTGCTGAGGCGAAGTGGCGTACCTCGGTCACCACGTAGTTCGTGTTCTGGTCTCCACGATAATGGTTCTTCAACTCGAACGAGTATCCGGACATCAGGCCGCGGCAGTTGCCCTCACCCGACACCATCATGTAACCAGCTTCCTCTTCCTGCATGCGGACTTTGGCTACCGTGTCGCCTTGATCTTTGTTCGTGTGCAGCCCGGGGTAATCAAAAAGCTCCAGAGGATGGCTGGCAGAGAGGTCGACCACAGTGGGATCGTTAGCCAGCAAACTCGTGGACGGAGTGATGAAATTGTAGTCGGTTACGGTGTACTTGCCGGTGCGAACCTCCTGCCCGACGTGCCAGTTGCTGATCGTTTCGGGATCTTCGAGGCCTCCCACCTGCGTCTCATAGCTCACGGGAGAACTGGGGCAAGCGGGCAGCGTACTGGACTGATCGGCCAGTACCATGGTGTGCTTTCCCTGCGTTGAATGATCGAAGTAGTAGAAGATGCCGAACTCTTCCATGAGGCGCGAGACGAAGTTGAACGAAGTCTCGCGATACTGCACGCAATATTCGAGCTGGGGATAACTGCCCTTCAGGCTGAGCCGGAAATCTTTGAAGTCGAAGAGATTGAAGACCTGACTGATGATGTCCGGCACCGCGAGATTCTGGAAAATGCGGCAATCTGCCTGGCGCGTCAGAAACCAGAGCCAGGGCACGACTTGAGCGTGGTAGTGGGTGAACAACCGCGCGTCGGTCTCGCCTTGCGTGAAGCGGCTCACATAGCCATTGATGTAGCGCGGCGTGCCGTCAGGAAGATGGAGGGTGACGGTTACTTTCTGCCCGACGATGTCCTTAAAAACGATGGAATCATTCTCGTAGGCCAGCAGATTCAGTTCGTAGCTGAACAGACTCGAAATTCCTTCAATCCCGGTGAGCTCCTGCAACAGGAGCACGTCCTTGCCCAGCGGAGTGTCCACCGCAATCAGCCGGTGATCTTGACTGTATTCTTCCTGTGCCACGAACCTGTCCTTCCTTTAATGTTTCCTGGTCGCCCAGTTCCTTATCGATATTCGAATGCCCCGTCCGCGTTAATTCCGACGTGAATTCGCTCCATGGGTTCATTCGCGGCCATGCGTCCCAACAACTGTCGTGAAATGTCGGGAAGCAGCGTGTTGGTGAGAATGTTATCCACGTTGCGAGCGCCACTCTCTACCTCGGTGCAGCGATTTGCGACTTCGTCGACGAGGGCGCCGTCGTAAGTCAGTTCGATCTTGTGATTTTCGTGGATGCGACGCTGAATCTTTCCCAGTTTCAGCCGAATGATCTGCTTCAGATTCTCATCGCGAATGGGCAGGTACGGAATCAGCACCATGCGTCCCAGAAATGCGGGTTTAAAAATCTTGTTGAGTTCCGGCTTCAGCGCCTTGATCAGACCTTCGGGTCCGGGCATGGTTTCTGGATCCGCGCAGAGCTTCGCCAGAATGTCGGTGCCCGCGTTGCTGGTGAGAATGATGATGGTGTTCTTGAAGTCGATCTCGCGACCTTCCCCGTCTTCCATGTTTCCTTTGTCGAACACCTGGTAGAAAAGCTCCAGCACATCGGGATGAGCTTTCTCGACTTCGTCGAGCAGCACCACGGAGTAAGGCCGACGCCTGACAGCCTCTGTGAGCACTCCGCCTTCGCCATAACCGACATAGCCCGGAGGCGATCCCTTCAAGGTCGAGACAGTGTGGCCTTCCTGGAACTCCGACATGTTGATGGTGATCAGGTTGCGTTCGCCGCCATAGAGAAGATCCGACAGGGCGAGCGCGGTTTCGGTTTTGCCGACGCCGCTGGGTCCCACCAACATGAAAACGCCGATCGGTTTGTTTGGATCATCGAGACGGGCGCGCGCAGTCGAGATTCGCTGGCTGATGATTTCCAGGGCGTGCAGCTGGCCGATCACGCGCTGCCCCAGAAATTTCGGAAGAGAAAGGACGGTGGAGATTTCGTCCTTCATCATTTTCCCGACCGGGATTCCGGTCCAGGCGGAGATTACTTCGCCGACAATCTGCGCATCGACCGCGACGCGAATCATCGGCGTCTCGCCTTGCAGGCCCGCAAGCTCGGCCTCGGCCAGCGCAAGTTGCGTGCGCACGGCATCCACGTCCACGGGCTTGGGAGCTTCTTCAACCGCGGTGGCTGTAGTCGACGACGCTGCTGCTTCTGGAGCTGCGGCTGCGGCTGCGGCCGGAGGGGCTGCGCTGGCATCGGTAGCGACACCAGGGATCTCCGTCCGTGCAACCGCGGCCTTTCCGTTCTGCGAGGCCGCGGCGCTCTCGAGTTGAGAACGCAGGTCTCGGATCGTCGTTACCAGGCCGCTTTCCTTCTGGAAACGAGTTCGCAATCCGGCTAAGTGGGATTCGATTTCCGCGCTCTTGGTAGCGATCTCTTGCAATCTTTCGCGGTGGTCGGTGCCCACCGCCGATTCGCGTTCCAGGATGCGCTGCTGAACGGCGAGATCATCGATCTGGCGGACGCTGTCTTCGATCGCGGGAGGAGTGGCGCTTTGTCCCAGGGCAAGCCGCGCACAAGCCGTATCGAGAATGCTGACTGCTTTGTCGGGCAACTGTCGACCGGCGAGATAGCGGTGGGAAAGATGCACCGCGGCGGTCAATCCCTCATCCAGAATGCGAACTTTATGGTGCTTCTCGAGCGACGGGACAATGCCACGCAGCATGGTCATGCACTGCGTTTCAATGGGCTCCTCAACTTTCACTACCTGAAAGCGGCGAGCCAGTGCGGGATCTTTTTCGAAATATTTCTTGTATTCCGACCACGTCGTGGCTGCAATGGTTCGCAACTCGCCGCGGGCTAAAGCCGGCTTCAGAAGGTTCGCGGCATCGCCTTGGCCCGCTTGCCCACCAGCCCCGATCATGGTGTGGGCTTCGTCGATGAATAAAATGATGGGGATGGGCGAGGCCTTCACTTCCTCGATCAGGCCTTTCAGCCGGTTCTCAAATTCCCCTTTGACTCCGGCTCCTGCCTGCAGCAGCGCGAGATCCAAAGTTCGGATGATGACGTTGCGCAATGGTGGAGGCACATCACCCTGCGCCACACGTAACGCGAAGCCTTCCACAACGGCCGTTTTGCCTACTCCCGCCTCGCCGGTGAGAATCGGATTATTCTGGCGCCGTCTCATCAGAATGTCGACCACTTGGCGAATTTCGAAATCGCGGCCCAACACTGGGTCGATCTTGCCGGTCTTTGCTTTTTCCGTGAGATTAATCGTGAACTGGTCGAGGTTGGGGCTCTTGCCGCCGGGACGCGGACCCGCTGAAGGCGTGCCTGGCGTGGCTGCGGCCTGGGCAGCTTGTGCTTCCTCGACTGAGCCGCCGACAATCGCGGCGAAGTCTTTGCGCAGCGTAGCGGCCTGAACCTTCTGAAACTCGCGGCTGACTTCGCGCATGAGGCGCACAAGTTCGTCATTCGTCGCCAGCGCGAGAATGGTAAAGCCAGTGCGCACTTGTCCGGCGCTGTAGTCGATTGAACCCACAGTCCAAGCCTCGATCAGCATCTTCATGAGCGTGGGGCTGAGCGCGGGCGTGCGCGCGTTGCCGGTTTTCAACTTGTCGAGGGCTCGCGCCAGTTCGCCGGAGAACCTTGAAGTATCGACCTCAAAGTGTTTGAAAATCGCGGCCGCGTCGTTGTCGGTGGAGTCGAGCAACTTCGTGAGATAGTGCTCCACTTCAATGTCATAGTGCGTGCGTGCCAGGCAAAGCCCTGCCGCCGCCTCCAGCGCGCCGCGAGTGGAATCGTTAAGTTTGCCGATCAGAGACTTCAGATTCATGGCGTCCCCCTTTCGCTGTTTCAAGCGCGAGCACGGTATCGTCCGGATTCCGGCCGAAAGGCGCCGACTTCACCCACGACACCCAGCCTAATTGCGGGCCAGAAGCGCCTTCGGCTCCCAAGGTGCAAGCCGGAACTTGCTCGCGTTCGAGAATCAGCTTGACTTCGAAATCCCATTCGTCGTTCGAAAAGAACTTTACCCATGCCCTTAGCGGCTCCCACGCTGGACCATCGGGCAGGAAATCCGCGTAGCGTTCCATCGTCAACGGACCCAGAACTATGCGCACCCTGGACTGCTGGTTCCACACCTCGTCGCCGACCACGGCGCCGAAACCGAGTTCTCCGCTGTCGCGGCTTCCCTCCGACAGGCGGCACTGAGTCTCCGGATCGAGACGATACCAGCCTCCGGCAAACTGCTCAATCTCAACCGGCACTTCGAAATAGTCGGCGAGAATCTGTTGCAGCGCCTGGGCCGAGCGCGGGCGCTGCGCCAGCAGGCCCCCATAGTAGACCAGAGTGTCGTCCGACACAGCCTGGCGATCGCGCAAACCATCCGTGCCCAATCCCAGCAAGCTCAGGAGATGGCGCGTAAAGAGATCGCGCTCGCCCTCTTCGCACGCAACGTCGAAGCGGTACTTTCTCCAGGCGCGATAAAACAAAGAGATGATCCGGTGGTTGAAAATATCCAGGAAGTCTCGCGGCGAGGAATCCGAAGCTCGCAGCCGCTCGATGAGCAGCGTGGTATAGGGGTTCGGAAGAACGCCCTGAGGGCCAGTCAACCCCATAAAGTTGACGGTCATTTTCGCCGGCTTCTGCTCGGGCCAGTCCATGGATTGGATCTGACTGGCAGGAAACGCCAGCGAGGGGTGGGCTCCAAAGCGCGCGACCTCGGTGTTCGGGTGAGAGAACTGGCCCACCGACGTCCGCTCCGGAAACATTCGCTCGAGCAGACGCACCGCCTGGAAGAAGTCAAAAGTGAAAGGCTCGCGACGGAGCTTCTCACCGGCTTCGGAAGCGGCTAGATCCGCTAGATTAGAATTGACTGTCCCGCTCTCGGTGCCCACTCTTCTAACGGCTCCTTTCGCTGGCGGCTTCGCGCCACCAATTGGCTGAAGCTGTTCATCGACACATAAAGGCCGAGGAACTTTTCGATCACGCTGGCAAACAGGTAAGCGCCACCGCCGCTGAATTGTTCTTCGTCGAATTCGATTTCCACGCGCGTGCCCCGCGCGAAACCGATCCCGTGTTCGGAGATGACCCGGGTAAAATGCCGCTTCGCATCGACCGAAGTGATTCCACCGATTTGCTTCTTGGTATCCGGGGAATCGGAAAAATCATAGAGCTCAAGAATTTTCTGCAAGGCTTCTTTGCCGTCATCGACAATGGAAAGATAATTCAGCGAGAGCTGCGAGATCAGACTCCACAGAGTCTTCCCGTCCAAGGGAGGGCGCAGCGTCTTGGTGGGCTTGTGCAACGCGACAATGCGCTTGATCGCCGCTGCTCCGGTCATCTCGAAATCGCCGTGCTCACTGCCGAACGGTAGGCGCGTCACCAGATCGCGATTGGTGCAGGTACAGCGCACGGTGACTGCATCGTAGTCGAGTTGCATGGGGCGAGCCGAGAGATCCACCAGCGAGAGAAAAACATCCGTTCCTTCATCGCCCTTGCGGGTGGAGACCGAGCGGGTGATGTACCAGTACGCCGGAGTCGTGCCCTGTACCACGTGCCGCTCCGAATAGAGCGGGTGATAGGCGACCGTCTGATGCGTTTCCGCGTCGGTGCTGACCACTTCATCGACCGAATAAATTTCCATGGTTTGGCGACGCCGCGCGTCGGGCACGATGGGATACTGATAGCGGGTTTGATCCACCAGTATAGGTTCGGCGGTCTGCGCAAACAGGTTGATGATGGGCGTGCATCCCAAACGCAGCGTCTTGGCATTCACCGCGACTTCCAGGCGCTGATGGCGGCCGTCCTGTTCAAAGGGCGAGATCATAAATAAAATCTCGGCTTTCGACGTGAGCCCCGCTCGCTGCAACTCCGAGAGCCCCTTTAGGCTCATGAAGAAGAACTTTTCCGGAAATGCGAAGTACTCCTGGAGCAGCCTGTATCCGACAAAGGAGCGCCGGGGATACGGTAGGACGTCTTCGTTGTCCCCGAAACCCATCGGCTGCAGGTTGCGCAGCGGAAGTTCGCGCACCTGGGCCTTCGGGTTGGCAGGATCGCGCACCAGAATGCGGACGCAGTTTCGGCATAGCAGCTCATACAATCCGTGAACGACCGCATTCTCGCCGTTCAGATAAAAGACGAGCGTGTCCAGGTCAAGTTTTTCAAAGGACACATCGGGGAAGCATTCGAGTTCGACGCGCAGAGCGGCGGCCTCGGAAGCTCGTAACACCGGGCGAATGCGATCGGGCGTCATCCACTGCGCCTGGGCAACCTTGAAGGGCCACAACGTCAGGTCGTAAGAGGTCCGGAACTTGCACGGCACTCCGTCCACGGGACGGGAATAGAGAACCGTTCCCTTCGGAATCTTGAGGGCGCTGGTGAGCTTGCCCTGCTCGGAGTCGGTGTGAAACTGCGCCACGGACATCGACGGCACGGGCCGCAGATAGTGCGGGTAAAGAATGTTCAACAGCGCTTCGGTGATCTGAGGAAAATCGTCGTCGATACGCAGATGCACTCGGGCAGCGAGCAAGGCGAAGGCCTCGAGCATCCGTTCTACGTGGGGATCTTCGCAGCGATCCGGCTCCAGCAGCAGCCGCGACGCGATCTTGGGATACTTGTCCGCAAACTCCGCCCCGATCTGGCGCAGGAAGGTGAGCTCGCTCTCGTAATAATTCCTCAGCTCATTGCGCAAGGTCGGCTCCCTTGATTTCGTATTCGCCCTTGCCCAGTTCGAGGACCGTGTCGAAGCGCACCGGCTCCGGTGCGGGGTCCATGCACAGCAATCCTTCGATGACGAATTTCAAAGCGCGATAACTGATGCCCTCCACCGGCTCCATCCTTACCCTGGCGCGCTTCAACCGGGGTTCGAAAATTGCAATCGCAGATTCCATCTCTCGCACCAGATCACTGTGGTCGCGGCCAGACAGAACCGACTTGGAAGAGATGTCGGGAAAACCGTAGTGGTAAACGGAACGGCAGGTTTCGCGAGCGGAGTCAGGAGCGAGATCGATGGTTTCTCTGGTATTGAGCAGCCATTCCAGATCGCGCTTCAAGGCCAGCTTCAACTCGCGCAAGGACTGAGCACGAGTGAAAGGGATCTCCGAATGGTTCTTCGGCTCGCGGTCGATGAGCCGGTCCAGCACCGAGAGCGTGACCGGTCCGGTAGCGTCTCGCCTGGCCATCGCTTACTTCCCGTCTCCCAGCGCCTGCGCCGGGTCGAGCCGGCAGATGCGCTCGAACAGTTTTTGTTGCGCCGCCTTGTCTGCCTGGACCTTGGTGCTCATCTTCATGATGGTGGCAAGGGCGCCAGCTACCACGCCCGGATCTTCCCAGTCTTCCAACTTGTGGAGCTCAATCGCCGCAGCCAGATCGTCCAGGATAGGCTGGGCCACATTGGTTTTGTTGGTGGATGCACAGATCTCCACCAGCTGCATCCGGCGGCGGAAGCGTTCGCGTCCGGAGCGCTTGCGGGAGATATCCTGCTGCAGGATTTCGAACGCCTTCCGCTCCTGCCCTTCGCGTAACGCTTGCCGGGCCGAAACATACGCGTCGGTCGACTGCGCCGGCCATCTCGATCCCTGACCATTGGACGTGGCTGGCGCCGCCGGCGCTCCTAGCGCTGGTTCCGCAGCGGGAGCCGGCTCGGCGGGCGCCTGCGTTAACGACACCAACCAGGCACGCGTCTCGGCATTCGCCACTGGCGTCTCGTCCATCAGCGTGGCGTCGAGCAGTTGCGGAATATCGGTGATCAGAGCCTTCAGCTCCGAGCGAATTGCCCGGACAATCGCTCCGTAATCGCTGCCGAGGCCTTCGCAAGCTTCGACCACGGTACGCTGCAAGTCCAACCACGCCCGGCTGCAAGGCAGGGCCATCGCACTTTCCGCAGCCTCCAGTAATTGATCCCACTTCTTGTCGAGAGTCAGGCGTTTCAAATGCTTGCGGAGGTCCGTGGGTGGGGCCTCGAACTGGGTTGGATCGGCCGAGTCGATTGCGGCGCGCAACTCACCCCAACGCAACCCGCGAAGCATCAGGTAGGAAGCCGGACTCTTCGGCTCACGCCGCCGCAGAAATGCCGCCGCCTCGGCGATCTTGGCAATCGCTTCGACCCGGTCGGGAGGTTCCGAGGAAGTTTCAACCGAAATCAGAACTCCGACGCGGACTTGCCCACCCGCCGCAGCCTCGCCTGCCACGGCACCCTCGGCGCCGGGCTGAACGGCAACTTGCTCGACGGGATCCGGTTCCTTCTCACGCTTCTTCTGGAGAAAACCATGAACGAGATGGCGGGTCGCCTCCAAGGCCGACCGCATGGGACCAAACGATGGCCCTTCATCGGGGAACCTCGGTTCACACGTTTCCTTAAGTTGCGTGAGGGTCTGCAGGCAAGCATCCAGATCTTTCTCGGCTTGCGCGTAAAACCTCTTGGGAGTTTCTTCGAAGGCCGCGTCGAATACCTCAGGCGCGAGTTTGCCTTCCTTGATGGCAAGATTACGCTTTTTCTTGGCCTCGTCGGTCTTCGCCTGATCCTCGTAACCGACTTCGCGAGACTGCTGGTGGTCGAGAAAGCTGTACTTGGCCTTCTCGACAACCGGAACCAGCTTCAGAGGGATCTCTAGTTTCGTGCCGACAAACCCCAGTGGAGCTCCGCGGGATTCGACCTCGCCATCCTCGATTTCGGGATAAACAGAGTCCCAGAATTTTTCAACCAGGCCATGGCAAACGGAGAGTCCGTCTTTGAGGCCGCCAAAACCTTTTTGCTTCAGCCACGCTTCCGTGAGCCAAGCCGCCAGCTGCAGATCTTTGGTCTTGGTCGTAAGCGCATCGGTGGTCAGCTTGATGACCTGCGCGTTGTCGGCCACCTTGCGGTCGCGTTCCGTCATTCCCGGTGGGGGCTGGTCTTCTTCGCGGCGAGCTTCCTTGATCTTGTCGTAGACGGGATTGTAGCGAAGGTTAACGCCGCTGGGGTTGGGTCCTTCTATGGGATTCAGCAGATCGTCGGGAAGGGGCATGGGTCGTCAGGCGGCCACGGAAGCTTGATTGAACTCGAGCGAACGCAGTTCGAGAAACGGAATTTCCTCGTCGTCCGCGAGCCACATCTTCTGGCCAACAGGGATTTGAGCATCGTAGTTTTCCTGCTCTTCCCACACCGTTGCTCGTCCCAGTCGCACGGCGTCATCCGGGTTCCGCCACGCGAACGGAGAAAGTACGGGGAGCATTACCTCGCCGAGTTCGGTGCCTTTGAACGCAGGAGTGGTGCGAACTGCCGCGGGCGTCCACAACAAGTCCCGCAACCGCTTGGGAGGCAGGATGTGAATCGAGGCGACGTGCTCGAAAGGAAGCAGCAGGTAATTTCCCGCTGCGAAAAGTTCGAGCCGAGGTCCGATGCGGGGATCGGCATCGGAAAAAGACTGGAAAGGCTTGCCGTTGATTACGCCGGCCAGCGGCGCCTGGGCAGAGTCGCCGGGCTGGGGGAATTCGCCGCGCGTGAACAGATCCTGGCGCTGGCGCTCAGCGAACAGCGCACTGCGATAAACCATCACACCGATTTCGCTGTTCGGCCCGGCTTGGCCCAATACCTCAAGCTGCTTGTCGGCCCGCGCGTATTCCCCGGCAAAGCACAGGAGTTCAAAAAGAAACGTTCGGCGTCGCGCATCGGTTGGATTGTCTCGTACTTCGGCGCTCAACGCCTTGAGCGCATCAGTCAGCCGGCCCGCTCGATATAGTTCTTGCGCATTCATAACAATTATTCGCGGCAATCAAATATGAGGCACCTTCACAGCCCGCCAACCGGCGGCCGTGAAGATGCCTCCTGATGCCAGACGCAACGTTCAGTTGCTGCGTGTTGCTATTT
>Ga0209006_10000142_pt1 | contig 77915 bp, 58 predicted proteins | sample JacPin_JW_Ref_O2_FD_188567 | JGI IMG/M metagenome (GOLD analysis project Ga0209006, IMG submission 188567) | Forest soil microbial communities from Algoma, Ontario, Canada - Jack Pine, Ontario site 1_JW_Ref_O2 (SPAdes) (version 2) | ecosystem: Environmental > Terrestrial > Soil > Boreal... | reverse complement strand
TGACGCGTTTTCATGGTCAACATTTAAGAGCTATGCTGTGTCATGGCCTCACCCGAACAGCAAATCAGATTCGAACATTGGGCAAATTCGCAGAGCCTGGAGGCAATCGTCGCAGCGTCGCACGGTCTGCCCGAAGCTCTTGCACTCGTGGCGCATATCGTCTCAATCAGCTGCTTCTGGGCAGCGAGGGTCGAGAGTACGGCGGGGAATCTTGATCCGTGGCCAACTTTTACAGCTCCTGAACTGGAGACTGAACTACGACAGCTATTGGATCGTTGGTTGAGGCTTTCCCGTTGCACCGCAATGGATGCACAGGTGCGATACGTGAGCAGCGACGGAGAAAGCCGCTCCAACCTTTTCAGCGAAGTTCTCCAGGAGGTCCTTCTGCACGGGGCGCATCACAGGGGACAGATAGCACTCGTTCTACGCATGAAAGGGTTTGAGCCTCCGCGTTCAACCGACTTCATCCCTGCTCTCCGCACCGCGGCAATTCAGAAGGGAATCTAAAGTTACCAATCAAAACCCAATCAGGTTCCATCAGCGATTCAATTCCACTCACCTGATTAGTCGCGTAACCGGACATGTGGATACGACGGCACTCGCATCGGCATGTTAGAGTCTGCCGGGAGCAAATTTCTGTGAAAACGGAATTTCTTTCGCACGGTGAGCGAACCGCGCTTTTGGCTCGGATTGCCTTTGAACTCACAATCTGCGCACGGGATACCTATGAAGCGGGCACGGATAATGTCTCGAACGCGAAAGATCTGCGCGCTTACAACGAGTTGCTACACCGCGTGACGGCAGCAGTGGCGGAACATGTGTCAGGAACCGACAGCTTCTCTCTTGAATCAGTGCTAGAAATGATCAGAGCGTTCGGCTCAAAACACAATCGCGTTAAAGAGATTGAATTCGCTCTTGCCCGAGCGTTGCAACAGAGCAAATCACGGGTAACTCCTGATTAGTCGCGTTACCGGACATTGAGAATTGGCGGATCGGCACTTGTCCGGTTACCGCGTTAATCAGGAGTTGGGAGTGTTGGCGCGGTTTTCATCATCCGCCGTTTGTTATCCCATTTGGCCAGGGAGACCAGCGAAGCCCAAAGCACAATTGAAGCCACCAACTTACGACCACTGCGGTCAAACGGCGCGCTCAGAGAAAAGCCCACCGCCAGACAAATCAGAACGACATAAAAGACCGCGATCTTTTCTTTGAAAACACAACTCAAGAGTGAGCAGACGACAAACATGAGTGCAGCCAGACCGAACTTGCCCTCCCAAACCGACACGATTCCCTGGAGGAAGCATCCGCTGATGACCCAACCGGCAACTATCAAGAGAATTTGACGTGCCCGCAGATCTTTGAGCGCCACCGGGATCTCCGCTTGGAGAGTTAATCTTACCTGTGACGAGTGCCGCTCGCCTGTGAGAACCGGCGATTATTGCTGAAACGGGTACTCCGTTTAAGAATCGTTGAAAGCAGCCTAGGTCCTGATAAGTCGCGTTACCAGACATGTGGATTTTGCCGCAAAAGCCGAATGCCAACTATGAGCGGAACGGTCCACCCAAGTAGCAGTATTACCCAGAGACATAGAAATGCACGGTTTGAGGCCCACCATGGAAGTCTGTCAAGGAATTGAGCGATTGGCCCCAGTCGCGTCTCTCGTAATATGACATGCCCAAGCATCAAGTAAACGTCTGCTGCCAGCCAAGCCAAACCAATTGCGAGCAGTGCGAAGGGCCTAGTCCTCACTCTCAGATTTTACCAAAAAAATATCGACACTTGAGAGACCGCCTGTCAAGTCCCGATAAGTCGCGTTACCGGACATCTGCCGTACTCGAACTTCACTTGTCCGGTTACGGCGTTAACCAGGACTTGCTGCGGCGCTTTGCATGTCCTACCGACTCCGGGCCTGCATTCGCTTAAGTGCGACCGAGGACGTTGAGGGAATTGTGGGAGCTGTAACTCTATGTGCCGGGTGTTCGTGGAGGGGACGGAGGGTTAAGTCCGTCCCCTTTACGAAGGTTGAGTTTGGTTAGAAGGTGAACTTAGCTATCAGCTGTAGAATACGGGAGCTAGCCAGTGATCCGGTAAACGCACCGTACGGGGTGGTCGGCGGCGCGGTGGTCTGCAGGATGTTGCCAAACGTCCCCGGTCCAAAGCCCGTCTGGTTCGTGGGATTCTGGAAATTGGGGTGGTTCAGCACGTTGTAAGCGTTCGCTCCGAGTTGCAGGCCCATGCGTTCGGTGATGCGGAAGTTCTTCCGTACGGTCAAGTCGGTATTGAACCAATCCGGTCCGCGGAAAGAATTCCGGCGAATATCTCCGAATCCGCTCGGCGCCGGATTGTTGCAAACATTGGCGGGGCCGCAAGGAAGACCATTCGCCGGGTTGGTACCAGTGACGATTGCGGGGTTTGGTTGGCCCGCGAATTGATCAAGCGTGTAGCAGGCCACATTCGGACTGGTGCAGGATTGCCGCACAGCGGTAATCGGCTGCGCCAACACGACGCCACCTGCTCCGTTGTTGCCACCCACTTCGTTGAGGAAATCACTGGTATCCAAAAGGCTGAACGGGAATCCGGTGTGGAAATAAACCGTACCGGAGATCGTCCAGCCGCCGACTGCCGCATCCACCAACCGATTCGAGCTATGAAACGGCATCTGGTAGACATAGTTCCCGGTGATGTTGTGGCGAATGTCGTAGTCGGAACTCGAGTAATTCTGGCAACGCAGACAGTTCGGATTGATTTGGTCCAGCACGCTGACCTGCGAGAACGTCGCCTGGAACGGCAAAATTCCGCCATTCGAGGAAGTGTCCAGCGAGTGGCTGTAACTGTAATTCAAGCGCCCCATAAAGCCGTGCCATGGGCTGCGCTGCACGGAGAAAGTGACACCGTTGTAGTTGGAGTAGCCTTCGTTGGTGAGCGTGGTCACGTTCCCGACGCGCGCATCCGCAGCGGCGGCGGGAAGACCGCCAAAACCTGACGGGCTGAACGTGTTCGGGTAGGGATTGAGCATCAGTTCGTCGTACCCGCGATTGCCAACGTAGTTCACCGAAACCACCGTATTGCTGCCGATGGTGCGCTGGACTTCGACGTTCCACTCGGTGTACTTCGGATTCAGCAGCTTGCTTACGTCATTCAGGTTCGGCACCGCGCAATTCGAATTCGGCGCCAGGTAATTGGCCAGGTTTCCACCGGAGTGGTAAACGGACTGGAACGTGGTGTTGCAAGCAATCGTTGCTTGCGCCGCGGAGCCAGGATCGGTGAAGGCGAAATTGCCCGGCGCGATGTAGTTGAACGCCGTCACTTGCGGGAAGTTGGTGGTGAAGTCATCAAGAATCGTGCCGGGATAGAGATCGGAGAATTGTCCGATGCCGGCGCGAATCACGGTTTTGTCTCCCCAGGGCGTCCAGGCGACACCAATGCGAGGCTGAAAGACAACCTTCTCGATTCCCGGCAAGATGCTGTGCGAGCCGGGATTCGTGATCGTATTGAACGGGAGCGTTTCATCATGGCTCGCCTGCGCGAACGGAGTAATAGGAGCCGAGCCGCAATCGGACTGACACACACCGCCCGAGTTACGGTCAGCACGGAGCGCAAGGGTCAGTTTGAGTTTCGGATTTACGCGATACTCGTCCTGGAAATACAGGCCCATGCTGTAAATGGCGAGGGGCTGCTTCAGGCTGACCGCGAATTGCTGGAACACCGAATCGCCGGATGTTCCGGCGCCATTCGGATTCATGACGTCGTTGGCGAAATCGAGCGCGGTGATTCCCACGGTCGGAATCTGGCCTTCACTCGCCCGGTAGTCGCTCACATCGTCACGCCGGAAATTCACGCCCATCTTGAAGCTGTGATTTCCGCGAGTGATCGAAAGGTCGTCCACGATTCCCCACTGCGTTACGTTGCGGCCCTGCGGAATGTCCGCCGCTGCACCGGCAGTGTTGATTTGGCAGCCCAAACCGAGGCAGGTTGAGCCGATGTCGGTGAAGAAAAACAATCCGGGAAATGCGCCGGTAGCGGCATTCATGTCCGGACTCTGAAAGATGGCCGAGTACCACAGCACGGACCCGACGAAGTTGTTCACCACGTTCGGGCTAAAAATGTGGGTGTAGTTCAGTTGACCTTCATCCTGCGGTTGCACGCTGTGCACGTTGAACACCGGGCTGACGAAGCTGGTATCGGTCGGCTGCGTTCCGCGATCGAACCTGGTGCGCGCGAAGATTTTGTTGTTTTCGTTGATGTTCCAATCCACGCGTCCGGAGAGCAGCCATTCTTTGTTTCCGTTCGGGACGATCTCTTGTGTTTGGCCGATGCAGGCATCGTTGGGTATGGCCCCGCCGCTGAGGCCGTTCAAAGATCCGCAACTGGAGGCGATTGGGTTGGCGTTGGCCGCCGCGAAGCCAGGAGCACTGTTATACAGATTGAAAATGTTCTGGTAGAACGGTGTTGCCGTCGGGGCCGTCGGTAGCTTGGCGATATTCTGCGACACATAATTCTCAAATGCCGTAGTGGGAAGATCCACGAACCCGCCGGAGCCTAGCGAATAGCGAAGCCCTTCGGTATTCACGAAGAAGAAAATCTTGTCCTTCTTGATTGGTCCGCCCAATGCCGCTGCCCACTGATTGTTTGTTTCCGGGCTATAGCCAGCGAAGAAGTCGGTGCCATTCATGCCGCCCGCGTTGTAGTAATACACGGCGTCGCCGTGATACGCGTTGCCGCCCGACTTGGTGGCGTAGTCAATCTGCGCGCCGGCCTGACGCCCATACTGGCCGGTGTAGGCGTTGCTGATCACCGATACTTCCTGAATTTCGTTGGAACCCAGCAACAAGTTGCTGGCGCCCGAGTTGTTCAGGTTCAGGAAGGGATCGTTGTAATCGTTACCATTCAGGGTGAATAGATTCGCAGTGCCGGGCAAGCCAAACGCGCTGAAATTTCCAAAACCCGCGCCAGCGCTGTTCATGGTCACTCCCGGTGCGGTCTGTGCGATGTTGCTCAGGTCGCCGCCGGGATTCGGAAGGTTTTCGATTTCGGCCTGGGCGATGCTGGTGGAGATGTTTGCATTTTCGGTTTGGAGCAGGGCGCCTTGTCCGGTTACTTCGATGGTGACCGAGCCGCTGCCGAGTTCCAACTTCACGTTGGCTACCGCCGTTTCGCCAAGAGCCACGTCAGCCGATAGAGATGCTTCCTTAAATCCAGACTGAGTTACAGTCAATTTGTATGCGCCCGGCTTCACCAGCCCAAACGAGTAAGCGCCGGTGACGCTCGATTGCGTGACCAATGTCTCGCCGGTGGTGGCGCTGGTTAGCGTCACCGTGGCGCCTCCGATCACCGCGCCCGAGGGATCAGTCACTGCGCCAGTGAGCGCGCCGGTAACCACGCTTTGCGCAGACAGCAAGCCAGGCAACAAAAGCAACAAAGCCGCGAGCAGTGCGGCGGGCAAGACATATTTTTTCAATCGCATTTTCTCTCCAGATTGAATCAATTTGTAAGTACGTTGAGTCAAGAACCCCAATTCTTCGAAACAACAACACGCCCAGAATTACTTCATCAATTGCAGATCGATAGCCAAATGGTTGCGCGTAGCAATAACAAGCACTTACCGGAATTTAGTTGGAGGGAGATACACAAACGCGTAGCAGCAGAAAAGCGATTGGTCACGCCTATCAACTTTTCGTAACAACAGGGAGACGATTCAACACTCTGTCTCGCGACATACATCAAACCGAACAAGCCGGCTACCAATTCCAAATTCGGGAGGACTAGTTCGATGCTGGGGGCAACTCTTCACTGGCTCGCGACATCATTTTCAATTGACTTCCGATGTCGTCCGTACATACTAATCGGTATGCTAAATCTTAAGACCAGCCGCAACGGCCCGCGCGGTGAACGGCGCAATCCCGAACGCACCAGGGAACGACTGTTGCAAGCTGCCTTCCAGGAAATTTTCAAGTCGGGGTTCCGCGGCACGGACTTAGACACTATTCTTCGGACCGCGGGGGTAACGAAAGGAGCGATGTACCACCACTTCGAAAATAAGGAAGCTCTGGGCTACGCGGTGCTAGACGAGATAATCGCGAACATGGGCCAGGAAAAGTGGGGATGGCCACTGAAAAATGCGGTAAACCCGATCGACACTCTGATCGCCATTATTCGGTCTACATCGCTAAAGCCCTCGGACGTGCGCTTCGGCTGCGCACTGAATAACCTGTCTCAGGAGATGGCTCCTCTCGATGAAGGCTTTCGAAAGAGGACGGCGAAGATGTTTCGGGGCTGGCAGATCTCAATCGCCAACGCCTTGCGGGACGGAAAAAAGCGCGGAATGGTGCGTGCCGATGTTAATCCCGAAGAAATGGGTTCTTTCCTGGTCGCGACCTACGAAGGCTACCTGTCGCTGGCTAAGAGCGATCAGGACGTCGCCACTCTGGTCGCTGGCGAAAAAGCGATGATTAAGTTCCTGGAAACGCTTCGCACACCACGAAGGCGAACGCGGGCGGCGCGTGCCGCATGAACGATACCTTTTCTTGTATCTCGTTATATACCGACTGGTCGGTATAAATAATTTTCTTTCGAGCGGAGAGGCGACAACCTCTGGCACGCATCCCGCATCGGAGAATTCAAGGCGTCACGGAAATTGCAAAGGGGGAGTGACTATGAAGATAGCCAGGAAAATTCTGCGGGCCATCATATTTGCATCATTGGTCGTGACCGGGCTGGTTAGCGCTGCTTTCGCGGCACGCTCTCAAGATACGGCTGCGGCTTACCCCAGCATGGCTCCTGTCGATCAGTACCTTATGGCCGATCGAGACGCCGAGATCGCGCTGGCACGCAGCGCGGCGCCGCCCTCGATTTCAGCTGACGCTGAAGTCATGGTCCTCGGACGGCGAGGCTACGAAACGGCGGTCAAAGGCAAGAATGGTTTCGTCTGTCTCGTAGAGCGAGCCTGGATGTCCCCGTTTGATTTTGCGGGGTTTTGGAACCCGAAGATGCGCGGCCCAATCTGCTTTAATCCAGCCGCAGCGCGATCGATCATGCCTCTGACCTTCAAAAGGACGGAATTGGTGTTGGCCGGACTATCTAAAGCTCAGGTCATCGAGGGCATCAAGGCTTTCCAGGCAAAGGAGCTACCGCCGGTCGAAGCCGGCGCGATGTGCTACATGATGTCAACCCAGGGGTATCTGAACGACTCGGCCGGGCATTGGGTCCCTCATTTGATGTTTTATGTTCCGCTTACGGATCCGAAGTCCTGGGGAGCGGATTTGCCGGGATCTCCCGTGATGTTAAATCCGCAATTTCGGGGCGCCCCGGAGCCGATAACCGAATTCATGATTCCGGTGTCCACCTGGTCGGATGGAACAGCGGCTCCCAAGGATGGGCAGTGATTGTTTGATCGGAAGGCGCATCCAGAACTCTAAATGCTGGCAAGGGGTTTCATGCGTGTATTGATAGTTAATAAAGAACCGAACGACCAGAGCACGTTGGCAAACGTGCTGGCAACAAGAAAGGATATTGAAGCATTCGACTCGGCGGAAAACATTTCGGAAGCACTCGATAAGCTGCGAGAGGAAGCGTATGACGTCGTTCTCATAAATAGCTCGATTCCCGAAACGTCGGAGATCGAAGTCCTTGATCTCCTGAAACAAATCGACCTCTTAAGGCCCGCAGTTACAATCGTCACTACGCGGCACCAACCCACAGTCACTGCGGTTGACAAATCCACACCTGATGTCGTGTTCAAGCCGTTCTTGAGCGATCGCATACACGAAGCCCTGACCCTGGGGACAGGCAAAAAAGTGCATCAACGAAAGGCGACCTCGGCCCCGCATTCAAGCAAACCCGTAGCGAATCCCTCTAAGATCGCGATCGCGATGGAAGGCAGGGCGCTTCTTATCGATCCCGCGGAAGTGATTGCAGTGGAAGCAGAGGGCAACTATGTCTTGCTGGTCCGATCGGCAGGATCTCATTTGGTTCGTGGATGTATATCGGGACTGGCAGAGAAACTCCTGCCTTACGGTTTCGTTCAGATCCATCGCTGCGTGCTGGTGAACTCTTCCTGGGTTCAAGGAATCCACCCACGCTCGACCGGAGATTACGTTCTGTGCACACGCAGCGGGAAGGAGTATCCCGTTTCCAGAACGTACAAACAAAACCTGCGGTCTCTCGCGCCGCTGTGGATTGGGAGCGATGTTCTTTTTGCTGAATGACCGTCTTGTGCAATTCTAGCGTTTCTGCCTATTCTTGCAGAACGCAGAATCAGTAAGTTACGCTTCTTCAGCGGCCAGAAGAAGTTCTCTCCCCCGGGGGATTTTTCCGCGCCACTTCTACGAAACCTTCCCACAGCCGCGACGCCGACGTTTTCTCTATCGCCGAGCAAGTCAAAGACCCAAACGTCGTATCATGAACTGTGCGGAATCTGGGGGCAGGTCGCCATCGAACGTTTTTCGCCCACATGATACGAGAACAAGACCCCGCCCACCGAAAAGGACTCCTTTGATGGCCCGAGGGAAGGCATCGGATGGAAGTTTTCTATGGGTCCTTCAATCAGCTTGGTTTGGCCGTTTTTATACGCATGTCGAAGGCGGACGTACTTCGGTATTAAAGCGGTGCAGTACAACAGCGCGAAGAAAAGCCCAACCGCACTCGCGATCAAACCGAAAAGCTGGAAAAGTTTCATCTTGGAAAATCGATAAAATGCGATGCCCAGCAGAATGCACAGGCAGGGCGTCAGGAATGCAGACCACGGAAAAGAGGCGACGTTGATTTCGAAAATCGTTTGATATTCCGCTGGAGCCAACATTTGTTTATCTTCGTACGCAGTTGACAAAATTAGTCGTTAAGTACCACCCGAGAGGGTGTTGCTTGTGCAGTCCTTGCTGAACCGCTCAACGGTGTGAGTCCCCCGCGTGTTCTCCATTAGCTTGGCATGTTCTTCACACACCGGCGTCCGAACAGTTTTCGACGATACATCTTCCGTTGCCAGTGTCTGTTTCAAGATAGCTACGGCTGGACGAGTGCATTGCGACGAGCCATCATAAACCTGGCACTCTTGATTCGGCATTGCAGCCTCCCTTCGCAATGAGGGCAAAGGCAAATGGACGATTGCAGGCCCTCAAGCGCTTCTCGGTGACAAATTCATTTCACCCGCGGTGCACCCTCATTGCCGTGGTCATTGTGGCAGCTCTGTGCCGGCTTGTTCGCGCACCATGTATTCGGCGTACCAGTCGGGCCAGTTCGGGTCGGCGGCGCCGATACGTTTCTCGTGCTCGCCGTGGGCGGCGGAGGCGCGCCGCATGGCGTTCGCCAAGTCTTGCGCCGACGCGAAGGTCGTCGTGGCTTGGTCAACGCGGCCGGGCGTTGTGACACGGACTGGAAGCGATGCTACGTGCCCCTGGCCATGCGTCGGCAACGCAACATCGCCAAGATGGCCATGGCCCTAGCCCAGAACCCACGACCACCGCAGTGGGCGGCAGCGAATGGCGATCACCTTTGGGGCGCTGCCGAGGTGGAGTTGGATGCGAGGCTGAGCTTCTTGTATTCGGCTTTGGCTTGGCGCAGTACCGGAATGTTCGAGTCAGCATCGCTCCAAGTGGCCAAGAAATCGTCGTAGGCCTTGCGGCTTTTGTCGCGGTCCCCTTGCATCGCATAGGCTCGCGCCATACCCAACTGGGTGAGCGGCGCGTAGACCACCCACCAATTTGCTCCGCGATGTACGATGAGCTTCTCGAACTCGGCGGCGGCCTTGGCGGGTTCTGCGGCGGCCAGATAAGCGAGCCCTCGTTGATACGGAGTATCCTGCGTGTACTGGTAGGGCTCGGCTTGGGCCAGCAAATCCGCGGCCTTCGCCGGATTTCCCCGCTGGCGCTCGATGATCGAACGAATCAGCGGGACGTGCACTCTCTGTTCAATTGTATTCTCCGGATTTTGCCGTTCCAGTTTTTCAGCCATGGCCTCCGCCTGCGCATATTCACCGGCTGCAGCCAACGCTTCGCCACAGCGCCACAATTCGGTGATGCTCTCGGCGCCTATCTCGATCGCCTGGCGACAGAAGCTGCGCGCCGGGCCGTAGTTTCCCAGAAAAGATTCGAGCTGGCCGCGCAACGCGAGCTCGTCCGCGACGTTTTCCGGCTGCTTGTCGTTGCGCTGCAGATTCACCACCGAATCGCTCAGCGCGCGGTATTTTTTGAGATCTCCGCGATAGAAAGCCAGCTGCGTTTGCAAGGCCTGCCATCCCACGTCGTCAGCCGGATTTGCGGGGGCCAGCTTCTCCATCGTCGCGGTATCGTTTTCGAAAAAAGCAATGCGGTAACGCATGTCGGTTTGATACGAGAAGAGAGTTCCTTTCTGCCGCCACTCGTCCAGTATTTTTTTGGCCTCGTCCAGCCGGTCCAGCGACATGTACCCCTGCGCCGCGTTGGAGTAGTAAAAAGCGGAGGGCACCGGCGAATGTTCCAGCACCCATTGCCATTGCTGCAGCGCCTCTTCCTTGCGGCCCAGCTGCGAATAATTAATTCCCAATAGGTTCGCGGCAGCCACGCTGCGCGGGTAGGCCTGCTGGTACAAAACCAGGACGGCATTCTCCTTTTCCAGATTGCCGGTAATGTTCCAATAGTACGTGGCGGTAGCCAGAAAATTTTCTTCCTGGGTCAGACGGCCATCCTTCAGCTCGAAGGCCCGCGCATAGTTCTTTCTGGAAGCCTGATCGTCACCCGCTCCGTGGTAGGCGCTGCCCAACATGACGTAGGCGGAACAGAACTGCGGATCCAACTCGATCGCCCGTTGAAAAAAGGGAACGGCTTCCTCGGATTTTCCGGAGCGCAGCGGCGCGAGCCCCGCGCGGTAAGCCTGTAGCGCCTCAAGCGAACTGGTCGTGGCCAGATCGAGCGGCGCGTCGTGCTGCTCCAGAGAACCCAGGCTTTCTCCCAGTTGCTGGCGCAATTGCGATCCGGCTTTGCCCAGCGCGGCAATCACCTGATCCTTGGAATCCGCTTGCATTTGTGCACGGGCGATGGGCTTCTGGCTCCGCGCGTCGATCGCTTCCAGGGTAATCAGGTATTTGCTTCCGATGGCGGCGATCTCCGGAACCACCACGGCCTTCAGCCCCTGGCGTTTACAGATTTCGATACCCACGTCCCGGGTCAGCGGCTCGCTAGGATCGCGGCGCATGGTGCGCAGCGTTTCTCGGACGCTTCCCTCGGGAAGCACGCTCAGGAAAGGAGACTCCGTGAGTTTGATCTGCAGAGCTTTATCCAGAGAATTGTCGAAAATGGGGTCGCCGGTTTTGTTCACAAAGCTGGCTAGCAGGATGATGTCGGTCCCGGTCAGCACCGGCCGCGCGAAAAAGATCCGCCAGGAAGCGACCGCGGCAATAACGACCAAAGCCGCGACACCGGCAACCAAGGCGCGGCGTTTATTCCAAAACCCCGCGGCTGGTACCGCCGGAACAACCGTAGCCAGCGGCTTTTCCATCACGGCCAGAGTGGGCTTTGGGGCGCCTTCGACGTGGGCGATGAATCGGTAGCCTCGCCGTGGGATGGTCTCGATGTAGCGGGGTTCCTCGGCGGAATCGGCCAGCGCATCCCGCAGTTTCTTGATGGCGCTATTCAGGCTGGTATCGAAGTCAACAAACGTGTCCGCAGGCCAGAGTCTCTGCCGGAACTCATCGCGGGTGACAACCTCACCTGAATGCTCCAGCAAAAGCGCGAGCACTTGGAAGGGTTGGTCCTGGAGTTTTAGACGAATACCGTGCTTGTGAATCTCTCCCGAACGCAAGTTCACTTCATAGGGGCCAAAGCGCGTCCGGCGGGTTTGCGGAACAGCTTCCATAACAGGCTTACCGATGTTTGGCGGCACTCTATCATTAATTGCTTACTGATCAAGAAATATGTGTTGGTCCAGGCTCGGGTCCCGTCAACTGTCCTGAATTCATCGAGCTGAACGGTCAGAACTAAATCATCCGCAGATTATTCCTCCGCCATTGCGCGCAAACTCACTTCGCGCAATTGTCCGGCTAAGAAGCGCGAGTGAACCTGGAGGACCTATGAAGAGCAGAACCTTGTTGTGGATGGTGAGCGTCGCCGCGGTTGTGGTGCTGGCGGCAGGTATCGGTGCCGTGGCCCAGACTCGGACGCCTATGCACTTTAGTGGGTTAATCAATGATTATTCGCCGGAGACCATAGGGGGCAAGGTGGTGGGACCGTGGGAAATGCACGGGAAATGGTCCCTGGATTTGAAGGGCCGCTCCGGCTTGGCCGATTTTTCCGCCGAGATGACCATGGAACTGTCGGATCACGCGATGGACGTGGCGATAGCCAATGGAGTGGTTACGAATGGCGTTCCGACGACGTTCGATGATCCCGAAACGCGCATTCCTCATACGCACCACATCACCATGAAGGATGCCAAGGTCACCTTTAACGCCGACACCAGCACCTGCCCGCCCTATGCCGCCCCAGTTCCCACTAACCCGGGTTTCATGATCACCGGAACCGCCACGATTACCGGCAACGGAGGCCCTGCGCCCTTTTCGAAGAATGACACGGTGCTGTCCATGCTGCAGGTTTGCATCAACGGAGGAACGGACGTGCCATTTTCCAACGTGAGCCTGGTGTTCGGAATGCCCGCGAGTGGCCATTTCGGCTCGCAGGCGATCCACGGCGTGGTTCGCAAGCCGAGGTTGTCCGATTTCAAAGACGAACAACGCTGATCGCCGATGAGCGGCGCCAATAATTGAAGGCGCGACCTGTTCAGACATTCGGCGAGGAGGCAATATGAAATGCTCTCTATCGGTCGCGGGCTCGATGTGCGGCCTCTGCATCGTGATGTCGGTCTTTGCTGGTTGCGGGGGAAGTGGTTCGAAGGAACCAGCGCCTCCGCCCGTGCCGACGGCCGCTACGATTGTCTCGATTTCGCCCAGTAGCGTGACCGCCGGATCACCCAATCTAACGCTCACCTTGACCGGTACGAATTTTCTCGCAAACGCCACAGTGAACTGGAACCCTACTGGCGCCACGCCAACGAACTTGGCCGCGACACTTGTAAACAGCACGACGATCACCGCCATCGCTCCCGCGACTTTATTGAGCACCGGGGGCTCGGCCGCGGTCTCCGTGACCAACCTGGGAACACCGCCCTCTAATACGATCAATTTCCTGGTCAACTTTCCGGTTCCTTCCGTCTCATCGATCACGCCGGCCAATGTGCAAGCAGGTGCTGCTGCGTTGATATTGAAAGTAACTGGATCGGGATTCCTCTCCCAATCGGTTGTGCAATTAAACGGTGTTGCGCAGCTAACGACCTTTATTAGCCAGACACAAGTAAGTGCGCCGATTGCGGCCAGTGCATTGGCCTCCGCCGGAACAGTGAGTGTGACGGTGCTAAATCCCTCACCCGGAGGCGGACCCTCCCCTTCCAGTCCGTTCACCATCACGCCGTTCAGCTCGAATCCTGGCCCTATGATCGCCTCTATCTCCGATCAAAGCGTCAATGCAGGCTGGCCAGGCTTCCCGTTGACGATCGAAGGTACGGGCTTTGTTGCCGGCACGATTTCGCAGTGGAACGGTCTCGACCGCCCCACGACCGTCGTAAGCGATACGCTGTTGAAGAGCGCGATTCCGGCAACCGATCTGTCCAGTCCTGGCGCTGCTCAAATCGGAGTCTTCAACGTTGCCCCCGGCGGGGGAACCTCGAATGTCATGAACTTCACAGTCACACCGGTTCCGGCCGGAGCAGTTGGCGTAATTGAGCGCTCGAGCATCGCCAGTAACCTCACAGAGGGCGACGCCGGCAGCGAGGAAGTTTCAATCAACAGCGATGGACGCTTCGTTGCGTTTTCTTCCGACGCCACCACCCTTGTTCCAAATGACACTAACGGATTTACAGACGTTTTCTTGCGGGACACCTGCGTCGGAGCCCCGGCAGGATGCGTCCCAAGCGTAATTCGCTTGTCCGTTGCCTCTGATGGCACCCAAGGAGATGGATTCAGCCATGAGGCGGCGATCAGTGCAAACGGGCGGTACGTCGCATTTGTCTCCGACGCCGATAACCTGGTGCCCGGCGACACAAATCAATTTGACGACGTCTTTGTCAGGGACACCTGCCTCGGTGCTCCACCAGGCTGTGTGGTTTCCACCACCCGAGTTTCTCTGAACACCGACGGCTCGCAGATCCTTCTCGAGAATGGAGAACCAGCTATCAGCGCCGACGGCCGATTTGTGGCCTTTGCTTCTGGAATGACCGACTTCTACTACGGGGCCAATTTCAATATCTTTGTCCGCGACACCTGCGCAGGTGCTCCCGCCGGCTGCCAGCCAGCTACGACGCTAGTTTCCGCCCTGCCGAACGGTCAGCCTGGGAGCATCGATAGTGAGATTCCGGTCATCAGCAGCGACGGTCGCTTTGTGGCTTTTGAGTCGTTCGACAAAATGACGTCGGACGATACGGACCAGGCAGAGGAAGTCTTTCTTCGCGACACCTGCGTCGGCGCGCCGGCCGGATGCACCCCTTCGACGATTCTTGTATCGCAGGGCGATGCTGGGTCGCAGAGTGCGAATGGAGCCGGTTCTAGTTCGATCAGCGGGACAGGCCGTTTCGTTATCTTTGACACCTTTAACTCCGGCGGAAAGCCCGCTGCAATTTTTGTCCGGGATACTTGTATCGGCGCGCCTGCGGGCTGCAGCGTAAGCACTGCGCTCGTCTCTGTCGCGATCGGTGGCGCAGCGGCGACCGCCGACAGTCGTGGCGGGTCCTTGAGTGCCGACGGACGTTTCATAGCATTCGAGTCGGACGCCAGCAACGTCGTCTCAGGTGACACCAACAACACTACCGACGTGTTCCTCCACGACACATGTGCAGGAGTCCCGGCGGGTTGCGTCGCGTCAACGATTCGTCTCTCCGTCACGCTGGACGGAACCCAGGGTAATGGAGCGAGTTTTGCCCCAGTCATCAGCGGGGACGGGCACTTCGTCGCTTTCATCTCAAGCGCTTCGAATCTGGCCCCCGGCGACACGAATAAGGCCGACGACGTTTTCCTTTCCCGCACGGGATTTACAGGGCCCTAGCGCGTAACGGCCCGATCTGACATCAGGAGTGTTGACGTGAGCAAGAAACTCTACCGATTGGGATTGCTCTTTAGCGTGCTTGCTTTCCCGATGCTGCCACTTCTCGCCCAGAATCCCCAGCCCGCGCCGGCCTCCAAACCACATGTCATCGTTTTGGGCGTGAACGGAGCGGAATGGGACATTCTGAAACCACTATTGGTGCGGGGCGAAATGCCGAACCTGGCCCGCGTGATTCAGCACGGCGTCTCCGGAAAGCTGCGCACAGTTTCCGCGCCGAACTGTCCGAAGGTCTATTCCATCTTCGCAACCAGTGCGCCCTCGGAGGAAAATGGCATTACTGGTTTTCTGGTCGCCGGAGTTGTGGCCTCGAGCAGCATGTTGAAGCTTCCTCCCTTCTGGTCCCGACTTTCGAATAGCGGAGTAACCGTCGGGATGGCTAATGTGCCGGCTACTTTCCCCGTCAAACCCGTCAACGGATACATGATCAGCGGAATGCTCACGCGCGGCACGAATTGCGAGGACGGCCTGCTGTGTTCTCCGAAGCTTTCTGAAGTGCACGGTGGCGATGCAGTTTATCCCTCCACCTTGAGGTCCGAGATCGAACTGAAGGTCGGCGACCTGCCGATTGATTGCGCCAGAATGCCTCAGGAGCGGGAATTACTCGGCCATGAGCCCGCCGTTGTGCATGACTGGCTGGAGCAGGTTTCGCAAATTCGCGAACAGCAGATGAAGCTATTCGATTACTTGCTGACGAATCACCCGACGGATTTCACGTTTTTCGCACAGTCCTGCGAGGACCGCGTTGGTCACTGGCTTTATCCCATCCAGACCTACAACGTGGGCTATAACCCGAAGGTTCACACGCTGGCGGTCGACGCTTTCCCGAATCAATATCGCGCGCTGGACAAAGTGATAGGTATGATCCTGCAACACGTGGACGAGAACACCACGCTGTTCATTATCTCTGACCACGGGATCAAACCCCTACGGGACATCGAATCGCCGTTCGCCCACCGCGACCATGCCGGAACCACCCCCATCATCGCCAAGCACGATTTCGAGGATGGCGACGACGTTCCGGGTGTCTTCGTCGCGATGGGCCCTGGAATTAGAAAGGGAGTTCACGTGATGGGTCTGCCGATGAGCGTTTTTGACATTGCTCCCACGATTCTGCACATCTACGACATTCCTGCCACGGCGCAAATGAAGGGACGCGTTCTCTCGGAAATCTTCGAGGCCTCGTCGCCGACGACGGAAGCCGCCGCGAACCGCTAGCAGCTCCAAGCATCCTGTACGACAGCCCCGCACCGGGCGCTCGGCCGTGGTCTCCGTGACCAACCCGGGAACACCGCCCTCTAATACGATCAATTTCTTCGTTTCTTCTCAACTTTCCGGTTCATTCCGTCTCATCGAGCGAGTAAGGGCAGGTACCCACGCCGGAATCGTCGGGAGGGTTATAGTACGACCTTAATCTGACGGGCAGCTTCGACGCCGAAATTTTACAAAAGCTTGACATTCAATCGTTTGACAATTAGTAAAGGCCACCGCAGAATACCCGCCGCTCCCGATTTTTCAATTCTGTTTGGAAGGAGAAAAATAGATATGCAAACATCCCGGATGTGTGCGTATTTTCTGGCGCTTTGCTTTTTTGGAAGTCTTCCCACATTTGGTCAGCAGAACCCAGCAACGACAACCCGTCACCCGGCACTCGCCGACAGCAGCTCCTTCGCATCTCTCAACATGAAACCGAAGCATATGGCGTTCAACAAGTTGTCCGCATCCACGAATGCGGCCACCCAGAAACAGGATCCGCGCATCGTATCCGTGCCCAATTTCACTCGCTCGTTCACGTTCGGCGGGCAGACATTTCCCTTCACCATGGTGGGGCAAGACCCCGGAAAAGGGCAAACCACCAACCTTCCGACGCAGTACGTCCCGATGTCGTTCTTCTTTGACGAATTCGTGGACCAGAACGGCAACAACATCGTCATTGACACCACCGTGATTACCGATGAGATCGTGCATTCCCCCTTATTCGACTCCGCTCCCTTCGCCAACGGATTCACCCAATATGAAGACGCGCAAATGCGGGCGGAATTCTTTCCCCTCTTTCGCAACAAGAGCAACAACGGCAACGACGGCTTCCACGTGGTATTCGACCATCCACAAACTCTGATTCCAGTGCAGATCGAAGTGCCGGTGGGGTCTTCGGAAGTGTTCGTCGATTCTAACGGAACGTTTTTTGCTCTGATCGACTTCAACTTCATTGTCTCCCAACTGAACACCTTGCTTCAGACCGAGCCCGTCACCGTGAACGCAGTTCCGATCTTCCTGACTCGCAACGCGGTGTACGGGGAATTTTCCAATGGGCAGGCGGTGAGTTGCTGCATCGGAGGATTCCACACCGCGTTTGAAGCCAGCCAGGTAAACAACAAGATTTTCGTGCAAACTTTCGCCTTTTCCACCTCGCTCGATTCCGATGTCTCCGCTGCTCTTTTCGGTAATCCCGTGCTTTTTGCCGACATCTTTCCGTTGAGCCACGAACTCGGCGAGCTGCTGAACGATCCTTTCGGCAACAATGCCACGCCAAATTATCAGCTTCCTGGCTTGCCTCCCGGCTCCTGCCAAAGCAATCTCGAAGTGGGAGACTTAATCGAAAACCTGCCCAACCCGACGCAACCGCTCACTCTGCATGGCTTCACGTATCATCCTCAAACGTTGGGGTTGCTTCAGTGGTTCGAGGGCGTCAATCCGTCGGACGCGTTTGGCGGTGACTACAGCTTTCCCGACCCGACCGTGCTGACTGTGGCGGGCGGAACTGCGCCGTTTACGCCATGCCCGGTGACGCCTCCAGCACCCTGAGGTTGATTTGTAGTTTTGGTTTTGGGTGGGCTAATTATTCGTTCCGCGGCCGTTGTTTCAGCGTCAGGGACAACGGCCGTGGATCGCCTTCCAGCGATCGGCGGTTGGCTCGCGGACAACCCTTCTGCACGGTAGGCCACCCGGCCCCTTCATCCCGCCATAAGATGCCACCAGCGATAAAACATGCATAACCGCCAAGTTCTCGCGCTAATCCTTTGCGTCGGAGCAATCGTGGGCGGGACTCATTCTCGCCAGAAGCGCGGGAAGACTTTCCTGCTCGACTTTTCAGTAGACGGGCGTACTGCCATAAGATTCTTTTACAATCCCGTGGGTAATTACTTCACTTAATGTTTCGAGCAGTCGAGCCGGGAGACGATATTGGGCAGGTACTCGTCACAGGAGGCGTAAATGGTTCCGGCGGGGTCGTGATGCGGCGGAGCTCTTCAAGTGGCCTTGAATTTCACCAGTTTCTACCTCGAACACTCACGCGCGAAAGCTCGAGCTGAGGTGTTTGCGCCACCTGTCCGTACGACCAGTATCTTTTGGCGGAAGATTTATTTAAGGTGAATTTAAGCGCGCGATCCCTCCTGCTGTGGTGCGGCGCTGCGTAATACTCCGAAAATCCAGCCAGCTGGAAGAACTTGGGAGGCAGAGATGGCAGAACCGGACGCAATCACCTCGTTTAAGCTGGGCGTAGAACTCTTGAAAGGCGGCTACCCGCAAAAGGCCCTGCCAGAATTACGCCGCTGCGTAGAGCTGCAAAGCGCGAACCCTTATTATTTGTCGTTCCTCGGATTGGCCATCGCGCGCTCGGACAAAAAATGGACGGAAGCGATCAAACTGTGCGAGACGGCGTTGCAAATTAAGAGAAAGGAATTGCAACTTCATCTGAACCTGGCCGAGGTGTACCTGGCGTCGGGCCAGCGGGAGAACGCCATCATCACGCTCGATCAGGCCAAGGAAAGCTTCGGTGCCAACGCGCGATTGATCAAGGCGCGCAGCCGAATCGAAAAGCGGCGAGCGCCGATTCTGCCGTTTCTCGACCGGAAAAACCCGCTGAACAAGAGCCTGGGCAAGTTACGTCATCGCGCCTCAAAGCAATCAGCCACGGCCTAGACAAATCCCGAAAGTCACTTCAACAGGTCCGGCATGGGAATCATCCCGGACACCTAGTTCATTTGTGTTGGCTTTCGCTTATTGCGCGCCCGAACCAAAAAGCCAGGAGCGGCGGAACCCTAGTGCGCTGCACCGGCGCCAGCATTTTGATTGAATTTGCGAATGAAACTGGCCAGGACCGGACCGAGCAGCGCGAACGCGCCGAGTAGCCAAAAACAATCGAGAAAACTGAGGATGGCGGCCTGGCTTTGCACTTTGGCATAGAGCTGGGCCGTGGCATGAACCGCCGCGTCGGCCGGCGAAAAGCCGTGCTGCATCAGATAGGCACGCGTCGCGGCGGAATTATTGCGCAGAGCATTTTGCGCGTTGGAAACGTGGGATATCAGCACGTTCTGGTGATATTGGCTGCGGCGCGAAAGCATGGTGGTGACGAAGGCGATGCCGAAGCTGCCGCCTTGATTGCGAAATAGGTTGGTGAGGCTCGAAGCTTTGTTATTTTTATTTTTGGGCAAATAAGAATAGGCCAGCTGGCTGGTGGGCACAAAAAGGAATGCCAGGCCAAGCCCCTGGAAAGCGCGGGCGTAGGCTTCGTGGCTGTAATTCGTGGTGAGATCGAAGCTGGCGAACGTCCACATCGCGGCAGCCAAAATCACAAACCCAATGCTGATCAACCAAGCCACTGGAATTTTTTTCACCAAGCCAACCACGATCGGCGCCATGACCACAATCACCAGCGCGCCGGGGCCCAAGACGAGTCCGGCATCGGTTGCGGTGTAACCGTAGAGCGACTGCAGCATCTGCGGAATCAGTACCGTGCTGCCAAACAGAATGAAACCGAACATGAAATAAAAAGCGTTGGAGATCGCGAAATTCCTTTCCTTCAGCAACGCCAGCTCGACGACCGGGTCGGGGTAACGCAGTTCCCAAATGACTCCGGCCACCAGCGTCACAATCGCGATTGCGAAAAAAATCACGATGAAGTGGCTGCCGAACCAGTCTTCGCGTTCGCCGCGGTCGAGGACGACTTCCAGGCAGGCAAAGCCGATGGCGACCAACGCGATACCGATGTAATCAATGCTCAGTTTTCCGGCTTTGCGCGCCTGCTCGACCTCGCGCTTGAATTCGGGCGGATCGTGAACCATGCGGCTGGTGAGAATCAGGGAAATCACGCCGATGGGAATGTTAATGAAAAAAACCCACCGCCAGGAAAAGCTGTCGGTGATCCAGCCGCCCAGTGGTGGGCCAATCGCCGGGGCGGTGACGATGGCCATGCTGTAGAGCGCGAAGGCTGCCGCTCGTTTGTCCGCGGGAAAAGTGTCCACCAGGATGGCTTGTTCCACGGGCGCCAGTCCCCCGCCGCCAATGCCCTGCAAAACGCGGAAGAAAATCAGCCAGCCGAGGCTGGGTGCCAGTCCGCAGAGAAGCGAAGCAACGGTGAACATGGCGACGCAGCTCATGTAGTAGTTTTTGCGACCAAACACGCGGCTGAGCCAGGCGCTGAGCGGCAGGATGATGGCGTTGGCCACGAGATAGCTGGTGAGCACCCAGGTGCTTTCATCACTGCTGGTGGCCAGGCCACCGGCAATATGAGGCAGGGCGACATTGGCGATGGCCGTGTCGAGCAATTCCATGAACGTCGCGAGAGTGACCGTGAGGGCGATAAACCACGGGTTGATCCCCGCGGCTGCGCGCTGCGGGGCGAAACCTTCGATGGTGGATGCTTGAGCCGCCAAAACGAGCCCCTCGGAAAGCCTCAATTCGCAAGAGACCGCCTGGTCTCTTTTCTGAGACATATGATACTATAAGAGACCAGAAGGTCGCTTTTATTTATTGGCAACGCGAGGAGTGGGAACATGAAGAAAGGCGAGCGAACCCGGGAGCGGATCATTCGGCAGGCGGCCCCGCTATTTAATCAGCGGGGTTATGAAGGCAGCTCGATGCAGGAAATCATGGCTGCCACCGAACTCGAGAAGGGCGGAATCTACCGCCATTTTTCGAGCAAGCAGGAACTTGCCGCGCAGGCGTTCGACTACGCCTGGGCCGAAGCGATGAAGGCGCGTCGGCACGACCTCGACGGCGTGGAAAACACCGTGGACAAGCTGAAACGATATATCGCGAATTTCGTGGAGCGCCGCGGAAGCGTTCCGGGCGGGTGCCCATTGCTCAACACGGCGATGGATAGCGACGATGGAAACGCCGTATTGCGAGCGCGTGCCCGGAAGGCGCTGCTGGGGTGGCAGAATTTTCTTGAGGCGATCGTCGCCGAAGGCATCCGGAAAAGCGAAATTCGAGCGAATGTGGAAAGGGCGAAACTCGCGAATGTAATCATCGCTTCGCTCGAAGGCGCAATTATGATCAGCCGGCTGGAACAAAGTCTGGAGCCGTTGCGGACGGCGCAGTCACATCTGGAGGATTATCTGGAGGCGAAAGTGCGAATGAAGAATTGAGTAGTTCGGATTCTAGATCGCCCGGCCTGGGGGCGCTTGTTTTTCTTCCTGAAAGTCTCATTTTGCGATGCCCCGTTTCCCGCGTTTGCTGCCAAGAATAACGAAGCAAGGTGAATGATTCGCTGTATGGTTGCGCCGGACTGGGTTTGATAAGTTGTGGTCTGAAGCGGGAGAAGCATTTCGCAACAAAGGAGGAACGACCACGCAGGACATGGCGAAGACGATTCTGATCGCAGATGACAGCGCCGAAGTGCGGAAATACGTCACGAGGGTTCTCTCCGCCAATCCAGAATTCGAATTCTGCGCGCAAGCCGTGGACGGACGCGATGCGCTGGCGAAAGCCAAGGAATATAGGCCTGATCTGATCATTCTGGATCTGGGAATGCCGGTGATGAACGGCCTGGAAACAGCGCGCGAACTGAAGCGCGTGATGCCGGTCGTTCCCATCATACTTTTCACGCTGCATGGCGAGATGATTTCCGACGAGCAAGCCAGCGGTTCGGGAGTTGATCTGGTCGTGGCGAAAAACGATATATCGAAGCTAAGCGAGCACGTACGGTCGTTGCTCCTGCCGAATTAATCCCCGCAGTTACTCCAGATGGCGGATCGTCTCATCCAAAAATATTTTCAATTGATCGTGATGGACCCAGTGGCCGGCGCCCGAGACCTTCACCAGTTTTGAGTTGCGGATCGCGTTCCAGCGCGGATCGCTGTCCGGAACAGGCATAAAGCTATCGAGTCCCCAGAACATCAGCACCGGGCAAGTGATTTGGCTGAAAAGTTCGATCGAGTCCTCGATGTGATGGCCATAAGGCGCCAAGGCTCGAAGGTAATTGTCAAATTTCCACACGAGCGACCCATCCGCCTCCCAATTCGTTCCATGTGTGGTCAAGTGCTCGGCGACGGCGTCGCTCAAATGCGGATTCACTTCTTTCATGCGGGCCATGGCTGCGGCAATATTCGGATAACTTTTCTGATGGCGCTTCTCGATCCCGCGGACGGATTCGATCCAGTGCCGGATGCGTCCAGAGGCAGCGCCCTGGATCGGATGGCCGATAGGAAATCCCAAACCCTCAATGGATACAGCTTTGCGGACTCGTTCGGGATACACGCTCGAATATTGCAAGACGACGATGCCGCCCAGGGAGTGGCCGACGAGCCGAATGGGAAATTCGTTGATGATGTCGAGCAAGGCCGAAAGGTCGAGAACATATTCGGCGACGCTGTACATCGCACCGGGGGCCCAGGCGCTATTGCCGTGGCCGCGGAGGTCGAGTGCGTAGACGTGATAGCTCTCGCGGAGCGTGCGCGCAACCCAATCCCAGTTGCGCGCGTGGTCCAGGCCTCCGTGCACCAGAACAAGGGCGGGCTTGCCGTCCTGGCCGTAGTCCCAGAATTGCAGTTTGAGGCGGTCGGAATAGAAAAAGTGCGAGATGGGTTCCATGAATAGTTGGCCTAGCCTCTTTGCGCTGATTGAATCCGAAGTCCAACATGATAGTGCAGGAACGGTTCTATCTCCAGCAGCTTGCGATAACGTCGCGCAAGTTTAACGCGGCCGTTTTTTGAAGCAGACCGAGCTTCTACCTTCCGGCGATGCGATCTTTACAGCGATATCGGTATGGCGCGGTTCGGCGTCAGCGGCGACATTCTACAGGACATTTTTTGAAACTAGCCAAACACACCACAAGCTCGAGGAGAGAATATGAGGTTCGGACCGTTCTTGGGAATTGCGATTCTGCTGCTAATTCTTTGGTTAGGTGGGTTTTTGATGTTCCACATCGCAGGTGGCCTGATACACCTCCTGCTCTTGTTCGCGCTTATCTCGCTGGTGATCCACTTCGTTACTGGGTCAAAAGCGGCATAGCGGCGAATCGTTTTTCTGTCCCGGAGCCGCAGCGACGGGCTGACGCCGCCACATTTGAAAATTTCAGCATGGAGTAAGGAGGAGGTGCATACTATCGGCGGCAGCTAGAGGAGATTGATGATGGCGGAGTGGCACGGTATGTGGTGGAAGGTTTTTCTCGTGCTGGTGGTGGCGGTTCTAGTGGGCGCAGCCTATAACGCGCTTCGCGCTTCGGACAAAGCGCCGGCGGTGGGCGGCGCGGCTCCGGATTTCACGCTGATGTCGCAAGAGGGCAAGCCCGTCAACCTGCATGATTTTCGCGGCAAATGGGTCGTCCTTTACTTCTATCCCAAGGATTTCACCAGCGGTTGCACTACCGAAGCGCACAATTTCCAGCGCGATCTGGCTCAATACGAGCAGAAAGGCGTGGCGATAGTGGGCGTCAGCGCGGATTCGTTCGAATCCCACCAGAAGTTCTGCACCAAGGAAGGCTTGAACTTCAAACTGCTAGCGGATCCCGATCACAAGGTTTCCGGCGAATATGGATCCATCATGAATCTCGGCGTGAAGAAACTTTCTTCCCGCCATACGTTTATCATCAATGCGGATGGAGTAATCGTTAAGGAATATATGGACGTGAATCCGGGGAAACACAGCGAGGAAGTTCTGGCGGATTTGACGCAGCTACAGCAAACGCCCGCGGCAAAGTAATCGCTTCAGGACAATTGGAGTTCGCGAGCCAACCGAGCTGGGCGGGGCTGGCTCGCGATTCCCTTCCTAATTTACTGCTGCAAATTCAACGGTGCGCGTTTCCGTTTCAAACCCAAAAGCCCAAGGCCCGAGAACAGCAACAGAATCGTGGTCGGTTCGGGTGTTTGCGTGATGCACAGGGTTTCCTGCTGGCCCGTGTCCCAATTCGTGAGGTAGTACGTGCCGGCCTGGAATGTTGGATTGGATTCATCGCCCGTGTAAATCTGCGGGCCAATAAAATCCGGAAGCGCGACGAAGCTATTCAAGCCGCCCATATCGCTGATGTTGAAAAAGCACATCGTGTCGGGCGCGGCCAAACCATCTACCACCAGGTCGGTAGCATCAACGACAAATGCCGTGCCCGATTCAAAGTCGGCAGGAGTGGGATTCTGGGACATGGTCCACGAGGCAGAAATCGGTCCGGAGAGAGTGAAACTGTAAGTGTCGCCGGAATCCGCGTGGGCAGGCAGAACCGCGAGAAGGATAAAGGTAGCGAGAAGAGCCCCGCACTTCAGAACGTTTTTCATACGTAATACTCCGTTGCGGCGTTTCTGGCGGGGGTCAGACACGCTGGCACCTGTACTAGGGCAAGCGACCAGCCAAACGGCCGCGTGTCTAAGGGACAGAAAATGGGGAGGTTGCGTGCGGCACCTGTACTTGGACCGGCCGGCCAGGGTCAGATGCTTACCTTTCATTCCCAAGGATTTCCCATGGCGCCGGGCGACGGCTGACGTACGCGGGCAGCCTGAAACGGCCCATCACGGAGCTTGGCGAGTCATTTTCCCGGCCGTCGGGTTTGACATCGGTGGGAGAATGTCGGCGGAATCAATTTTGCTTTCTGAGGGTGGCTTATGAAAACAAATAAACTGGTCTTTGGGCTGGGCGCAATGGCTTTGATTTTTGGGCTTTCGATTTCAACGCAGGCACGGCAGAGTGGCGCGGCGGCTCCGCCGGACTCAGCGCAGGCTGGCTCCCCGCAGGGCGGCCACGGAGGCGGCGGAGGAATGGATGCGGACATGCCGGAAAACGATCCGGCAATGAATCTCACCGACGATCAGAAAACCAAGATCGCGGCGATTCGCGCTGACGCGAAGGACCAGATGAAGGCGGTGAAGAAAGACACTTCGCTGACCGACGAACAACGCCAGCAGAAGATGAAACAGATTCACATGGACACCCGCAAACAGGTTTGGGCGGTGATGACGCCCGAACAACAGAAGACCTGGGCTCAGGAACAACGCGAGCGTCGGCAAGCGAAGAAAGCGGGGGAAGCGCCAGCTTCAGCTCCGCAACAGTAGAGTTTTCGTCTACGGAGGAGGCGCTGGCCTCCTCCGTTTTTTTTGGCCTCGGCGGTTTTCCCGGGCCGAGCGCTTCGCCCAGCGCGCACCACGAGAAAAGTCGCCGCGGCCGACGCGACTCAGTCCGGAAAATATTTTCACTTTTCTGCATATTTTTCTTGCATCAGAAGAAAATAAACGTATTCTGCATTTTGCGAACTCGCTCCGCGTAACTGGTTGAAGAGAGCGAGGATCGCCGTGGAGGACGCGACAACAAATTGAGTACATTATCCCTGCCAGCCCAATTCCCTTCCCGGGCGATTGCTTCCCCAAAAAAATCGGCGAAATTAACCTTGTGGCCGCTGGTGGCCGCGACATTCTTTATGGTGTCTGGTGGAACCTACGGGACCGAAGACATCATTCACGGCGCCGGATATTTTCACGGCATTCTACTGTTGCTGATTACTCCGATTCTGTGGAGCTTGCCGACGGCCTTTATGATTGGCGAACTTTCCAGCGCGCTGCCGTCCGAAGGCGGATATTACGCGTGGGTACGCCGCGCGATGGGAAATTTCTGGGGATTTCAGGAGGCCTGGCTTTCGCTGGTCGCCAGCATTTTCGATATGGCGATTTATCCCACGCTGTTCGTGGCGTATTTGACCCGGCTGGTTCCGTGGTTTGGGGTGGATCATCGCGGCGTGATGGTGGGTCTGGGCGTGGTGGCGCTTTGTGCGCTGCTGAACATCGCGGGAATTCGAATCGTGGCGATCAGCTCGCTGTGGCTTTTCTTTCTTCTGTCGGCGCCCTTCGTTCTGATTGTACTGATTGCGCCGCTGAAAATGGGCGCTCTGGCGGGGACTGCAGTAGCGCCATCGGGCTCGGATGTCGGATTGATCGGCGGCTTGCTGATTTGCATGTGGAACTACATGGGCTGGGACAACGCCTCCACGATTGCGACCGAAGTGAAGCGGCCGCAGCGAACTTATCCGCGCGCGATGATCGTGGCGGTGGTTGTGGTGGCGGCAACGTATATCGTTCCGTTCGCGGCGATGTGGCTCACCGGAGTTCCGGCAAATTCGTTCGAAACCGGTTCGTGGGCTGATCTGGCCGGAATGATGGGCGGTCTGGTTGGCGGCCCGCTGGTGGCGCGCGGTTTTCGGGTGGCGCTGGTGCTGGGCGGGATGATGAGCGCGTTTGGAATGTTCAACGCGCTGGTGATGAGCTACTCGCGCCTGCCTTTGGCCATGGCGCAGGACGGCCTGCTGCCGTCGGTTTTTGGCAAGATTCATTCCAAGACGCGCGCGCCGTGGGTGGCGATCGTTGTCCTCGCCGGATGCTGGGCTATGTGCCTGGGGCTGGGCTTCGAGCGGCTGGTTACGATTGACGTGCTGCTCTATGGAATGAGTTTGACACTGGAATTCGTGGCGCTGATCGTACTGCGCATTAAAGAACCAACGCTGCGGCGGCCGTTCAAAGTTCCGGGCGGCATGACCGGCGCTGTGCTGCTTGGCGTCAGCCCGGTGTTGCTGCTGGGCTTTTCGATTGTGCATGGCGAAGGCGAGCAGATTCTAGGAATGAGTGGACTCGCGTTTGGCCTGCTGCTGATTGGCGCGGGGTTCGTGGCGTATTGGGTCAAATCAATGTTGCGGCCCGAAGGTTGGGCGCCGGCCGATGCTGCTGCCGGTTTGAAAGACGAACGCAGAGCAGCGTAGCTGCCTGCAGGTTTCGGGAACAACTGCAAGGGCGGCGCAAATTGTGCGCCGCCCTTTTTTCTTGTTCGACCTTCCCTTCTCGATCATCTCCCGACTCCGTTCGGCTCCCTTCCTTGTTTTGATCTCGAACGCGACACAAATAAGGTTTGCGGGCGGCGCACGCATAGCGTTTAATCTGACCCTTCTTCAAAATTAGAATTCGTGCTGGTCTCCGGGCCGGCACGACGGTGAACCTTGGCGAGCGCGGCAAAGGGATACGATTACATTATTGTGGGCGCTGGCTCGGCGGGTTGCGTGCTGGCGGCGCGACTTACCGAAGATTCTGGGGCGCGCGTATTGCTGCTCGAAGCGGGTGGGCGCGACACGGCGCGGGAAATTCGCATTCCTGCCGCGTTTTCAAAACTCTTCAAGACTGGCGTAGATTGGAATTATTCCACCGAACCTGAACCTCATCTGAATTACCGCCGGCTGTATTGGCCACGGGGCAAAGTGCTCGGCGGCTCGAGTTCCATCAACGCGATGATTTACATTCGCGGGAATATCGCGGATTACGATGGGTGGAGGAATCTCGGCAACCAGGGCTGGGGCTTCGCCGACGTGCTGCCATATTTCAAAAAGTCGGAGAACCGCGAACGCGGCGTGTCCGACTTTCACGGCGACGGCGGTCCTTTGAATGTAGCTGACCTGGCGCTGGTCAATCCGTTGACCCGCGCTTTTATCGCCGGAGCCGAGGAAATCGGAATCGCCCAAAATGCGGACTTTAACGGCGCCACGCAGGATGGAGTTGGGCTCTACGAGGTCACCCAGAAAAATCGGCAGCGACATAGCGCCGCCGACGCCTATCTAAGGGCGGCGCTGGCGCGTCCGAATTTACAGGTGGAAACGGGTGCGCACGCTACGCGTGTGCTGATCGAAAATGGGCGCGCGAACGGCGTTGCGTTTTTGCAAAATGGCGTCGAGCAGCAGGTTGCCGCTGCAAGCGAAGTGATTCTTGCGGGCGGGACGGTGAATTCGCCACAACTCCTGATGCTTTCGGGCATCGGACCTGCCGAGCCACTGTCGCGTCTCGGAATTCCGGTGGTGCGCGATGTTCCGGGAGTGGGTGCCAATTTACAGGATCATCCAATGGTTTCGGTGGGATATCTCTGCACCCAGCCGATCAGTCTGGACGGAGCGGAGACGCTCGCAAACTTGCTGCGCTATCTGATTTTTAAGAAAGGCCCACTGACCTCGAATGTCGCGGAAGCCGGATTGTTTACGCGCTCACGCGAGGGCCGCAACGTGCCAGATATTCAGGTGCTGTTCGGGCCGGCATACTATCGAGGACACGGTTTGGTGCGGCGCAAGGAAAACTGTTTTGGATTTGGTCCGACGCTGATCGCGCCGGAATCGCGCGGAAACATTTCGCTGCGCTCCGCGAATCCGCTCGAAGCGCCCGCCATTCGCGCCAACTATCTTTCGACCGACGCCGAGATGCGTACCATGATCGAGGGCGTGAAATTATCGCGGCGTATCGCGCACACCCGCGCGTTTGAACCATATCGCGGTGATGAAATTCATCCGGGCGCGACGGCGTCGAGCGACGAAGACATCGCGGAGTTTCTGCGCAGCGAGGTGGAGACGCTCTACCATCCGGTCGGAACCTGCAAGATGGGAAACGATCCGTTGGCGGTGGTGGATGCGCAGCTACACGTTCACGGCATCGAGCGCCTGCGCGTGGTGGACGCCTCGGTGATGCCAACCATCCCGGCTGGAAACACCAACGCGCCAACCATCATGATCGCCGAGAAAGCGGCGGATATGATCTGCGGAAGTGCATGAAGTATTTTTGTGCTGGGCAAGGCTGCGTATCGTTCCGGCGGGCGAGATGAGTCGCGCCGGCAACACGGACACTTCTTCGGCACTGCGCGCGGTTGCATTTCTGCTATTCTTTTTGCCGTGCCGCGACTGGTATTTTGTTCCGCATTTTTCATTTTTGTAGTCTGCTCGTTTCTTGGCGTCGCCCAGGCGATGCCCCGGCCCCAATCCAATCAAACGCCGTCCACCACCCCGGCCGGCGGCAGCGCTCCGCCAAACCAAGCGACTTCAGCCCAACAAGCCTTGCCGCAGCAAAATCCATCGGGACTTATACCTGCTCCGCAAGCGCATCTGGGACCGATGATCGTCATTGACCCGGCGCACGGCGGCACCGACAACGGAGCACAGGGTCCGAACGGAACCGTGGAGAAGGATGTCGTGCTACGGCTGGCGCGCCAAATTCGCTCGGATTTTGAACGCCAGGGATTCCGCGTGGTGCTGACCCGCAATGACGATTCGAATCCTTCCTACGAGGATCGAGCCGCGCTGGCGAATGCCTATCGCGACGCAATCTTCATCAGCGTCCATGTGTCTTCCACGGGCAAGGTGGGAACAGCGCATGTATATTCGTATCAATTTCCGAGCCCTGCGGCGTCGGGTGACGCCGGCGTCAGCGAGACGCCAAAATCACTGATCACCTGGGAAGAAGCGCAGCGGCCCTATCTGGATGTCAGCCACCGGCTGGCGAACCTGCTGGAAGTGGAACTCTCCCAACGATTCCCTGGTTCTGCGCTCATCTCCACACCATTCGCGATTCGGGAACTTCGGTCCGTTTCGGCGCCGGCGATTGCGGTGGAGCTCTCCAGCATTTCCGTGCCGGATCCGAATATGCTGGTGGCCATGGGTGCTCCGCTGTCCAACGCGCTGGTGCGCAGCGTGCAGATGTTGCGTCCGGGCAATCCGCTTTCGCGCAACGGGAGTTCGATGAAAACGCAAGTCGCAGGAGCGAATTAGTGCCGCGCAATTTGCAAATCACGCTGGCGATTCTGGCCGTCGCGGTGATCATCGGGCTGATCAGCCTACGCGGCCTGCAAAACCATGTGAAGCGCCTAGCCCAAACTACAACCACCGAGGAACAGGCGCGGCGCGATCTGCTGAAACCCTCCACCTCGAGTCCCACCGATGTGCCGGCGGAAGCCAAAATCTTCTGGGCCAACGGGCCGGAGCAAATCGTTCCGATTCGAGTGGTGCTGCCACTTTCCGCGGAACCGGTGAAGCGCGCCCGGCAGTTGATTGACGCATTGATCCTGCAGCCTCCCACGCCGGAACAGCGCACGCTGCCGGATGATGCAACGTTGTTGGGGTTCTACATTTTGCCCGATGGCACGGCGGTTGCGGACTTTTCGGACACGCTTTCGACCGGTACTCCTTCCGGCATTCTGAGCGAAATGCAGGCGGTGAATTCGATCGCAAGGACGCTGGAAAGTAACGTCAGCAGCTTGCGACGGCTGAAAATTCTGATTCACGGGCAGGAAGTGGATACGCTCGCCGGGCACGTGGACCTTACCGGATTCTTCGACCTCAATTCATCAATGCCGGCTGGCTTGCCGAACACACCGGGCGGAGTTTCGCTGCCAACTTCCCAACCCGCTCCGACTGCTGAGCCGCCGACACCCAGCCCCGCAGCGAAGCACCCGCGCTAATTCGTTCTATTCCTAAAAAGACGGCATGGCGCTTTTGGCTTACCTGGTAGAAGTGCGCGATTCAGGAAGCCGGCGCTGCGTGGATTTTCGTGGCACAAGTTCGGGGACAAAGAGAATCTTACCGGGTCGCGGCGGACGTTTCGATTCAATTTGTTCTAGGAGCAATTCCGCAGCTCGCGCGCCGATCTGGCTCGTTTTCTGGTCAATCGTGGTGAGTGGTACCGCCAGGGCGTCAGAATAATGTACGTTTCCGGCGCCCACCACAGCCACGTCGTCCGGTACGTTGAGACCGGCTTCGAGCAGCGCTCGCATCGCGCCGATGGCGACGGGATCGTTGTAGCAGAAGACGCCGTCGGGAATGGGAATACTTTTGAGCAGCTTTTTCATCGCTTGGTAACCGGTGAGATCCTGAAAGCCGGCATCCACAATGTGACCGGGAAACGATTTCAGCTTGTGTTTTTTTAGCGACGCCAAATAGCCGTTCAATCGCTTTGCGGCGAGCCCAATCTTCGGCCCACGAAGATGGGCGATGCGGCGGCAGCCCCGTTCGATCAGATGCGTCGTGGCCAGTTTCCCGATCGCGTCGTTGTCTACGCCCACGAAGCTGGCTCGAACGCCGTCTACAGGCCGGTCAACCAGAACGAACGGAACCTTACGAATTCGCAATTGATCGAACAAATCCAGACGATCCGGAGATTGCGATGAAGCCAAAATGAGCCCGTCCACCCGGCGGGACAGGAGCGAGTCGGCCTCGGCTCGTTCGAGGGTGGGGTCCTCTTCAAAGTACGAAATGATGACGTGATATCCGCGGGGACGAACCGCTTCAGCGACTGATTTGGCAATCTCGGCGAAGAAGGGGTGAGTAAAGTCCGGGAGCAGGAGGCCGATGGTGTAGGTGCGGCGAGTGACCAGACTGCGGGCCACCAAGTTCGGATGGTAGTTGAGCTCCTTGGCGCGCTTCAGAACCCGGTTTCGTGTGCGGACGCTGATGCGTCCCTGATTGCGGAGGGCCTTGGAGACGGTCACGACCGAGACTTTCAGGTCCCTGGCAATATCAGACAGCGTGGTCATATTTGCGGGAGAATACCACAACGGGAGACAAAACAAGCGGTCGGCGGCAGCTTCTTCGCGTTTTAGGATAATCGCTAACCCTCAATGAATAAGCGTTAACTTTGCGATTGACAAGAGGGTTTCCATTGACAAGAATCGGGGCACGGATTGTTGCCGGAGATCCCGCTATTTTCGGGTTTGACGGAAGGATTAGAGGGCACGACGAAGTTCTGAGGGGAACGAGCCATGAAGCAGCCAAGCAGATCGGCGAAAACGAATTCACGAAGGGCTCGGCCTCAGACCAGTCGCCAAGCGAGCTATGAGCCGGTTATTGATGGCTTGATTTCGGAGATGGCGCGACTGATCGACACCACCGAACTTCGCACGTTTTCTCCACCGTTTGAGTTAGTCATCATCGGCAATCAAGGCTGCGTGGCGTTCGCGGGCCAAGTGGATCGCGACGGCGAGATACGTTCATCCAGCCCATTGCGCAAACTGCGGCGTTCCGATTTTCCAGCGAACGCGCTGATCACCGATCGTTCGCTCGCCACACGAACTTTTAGAATTGATTGCGCGGATGCTTAAGTAAGAATCTCGCAGGCTCGCATGCAGACAGCTACTTCATCGGCGCGAGCCAGATATCCTGATCCACATAAGCCGTAAAAGGCGATCCTGCGGGGATTTCTACGTTTTTGCCGTGTTTGATCAGGCCTATAGGCCCGAATATCACTGTCAGCGCCACTGCCGCGCCTGTTTTGCTGTCGCCCTCCCGTCCTTTTGTGCCACGGATGTGCACCCGGTTACTGCCCACCACCAAATATTGAATCTGGACGGCGAGGTCGCCGGGCCTTCCCATCATTCCGGCTTTCTTGGCGGTGGTCACGGTAGCTAGGGCGTGAGCGCCTTTGGAGACCACTATGGAATCGCCAACTTTCAAATCGTCATCGAGCACGAATTCGACTGGGTCGCCTTCGTTGGCGGTTTTCGAGCTGATACTGGTTGCGAATTTCAGTGGAACTTCGATGCCTTCCTTGAGCAGGCAGCCATCATTTGGGTTGCAGGCTGGTTTGCCGGCGTCCACAGCCATCCCGCCAGCGCCGCTGGTGGCTCCGCGCACCGCGTCAACAGCTACTGTCGGTTTCTGCGCTTGAGCCGAGAGCATTGCGTCAATCACGCTGTTGTCAACACCCGCGTTTTTCAGGTCGATCAAAGACTGCGGAGTGGTGTCAAAGCTTGTGCCGCTGGATTGGATTTCCTTCACAATCAGACCTGAATCGAGGCCCTGCTTCGTCAAATTCACAATGTCCGCGTTGGTCAGCGGCTTCTGTGTTTGCGCGAACACCGCGGGGATTGCACAAAAAATAAGCATAAAGAGGAAAGACACGATCAGCGGTCTGGGACGCTTCATGTGATCTCCTGGGAGCTTGTGTTTTTTTGAGATTAACGCATCGTGAATGAATTAAAAGGCTGATTTTCGCCGCAGAGAACCAGTTAGACATCAGTGGCCTTGCGAACGCCGCATCGTGCGATACACGGAATCGCCTTTTATCATTACCGTTAGCAGCAATTAATAAGACGCGTACGGCCTTGCTAGCGTTACCGGAATGTCACTCATGCTGATTTTCTTCGAATGGTTGACAGTTTCAGGCGCAGTCGTCAAACTGAACGCTTCTCGTTTCCCGCTTTTGCTGGCTGCAATCATCCTGAAGGGAGTTTCATTTGCGAATTGATGGACGAGCTACGGACCAACTGCGTCCGGTGAAGATCACGCCGGACTTTATTCCGCACGCCGAAGGCAGCGCGCTGATCGAATCGGGGCACACCCGCGTAATCGTGACCGCGACGGTCGAAGACGGAGTGCCTGGATTTTTGAAAGGCTCGGGCAAAGGTTGGGTCACGGGGGAATACGGCATGTTGCCGCGTTCGACGGAAAGCCGCACGCCGCGTGAGTCGAGCCGTGGAAAACAATCCGGAAGGACGCTGGAAATTCAGCGACTGATCGGACGGACATTGCGGGCGGTGATGGATTTGAAGGCGCTCGGCGAACGCACGGTCTGGCTGGATTGCGACGTGATTCAGGCCGACGGCGGCACGCGAACCGCCTCGATTACCGGCGCGTATGTGGCGCTGGCACTCTCGCTCGAACGCATGGTGACCGCGGGCATCCTGCGCAAATTGCCGTTGCTCGATTATCTGGCGGCGATAAGCGTGGGCCTGGTTGAAGACGAGTTGCTGCTCGATCTGGCCTACGAAGAAGATTCCGCGGCGCAAGTGGACATGAACGTGGTGATGACCGGCAGCGGCCATTTTGTGGAAGTGCAGGCCAGCGCGGAAGGAAGGCCGTATACGGACGTGGAGCTCCAGGACTTGATGAAGCTCGCGGCCGGCGGCATTCGCCAATTGATTCGAGTCCAGACCGAATTACTACACTTAAAATTTCTGCCGCGCAGCAAATAACTCCTGAATTGGGCGTTCACCGTTGAAACTCTTTCTGGCGTCTTCAAATCCGGGGAAACTGCGGGAATATCGAGAGCTCGCGGGTGACGTAGCCATAGATCTCGAGCTACTTCCGAATTTTCGTGATATTCCCGGGTACCAGGAAACCGCTCCGACGTTCTCCGAAAACTCCGCCGGCAAGGCCCTGTATTACAGCAAATTTTGTGATGGCCCAGTTCTCGCCGACGATTCCGGGCTGGTTGTTCCGGCGCTCGGCGGCGCTCCAGGGGTTCTGTCTGCGCGTTACGCCGGCCCAGGCGCGAGCGACGCCGATCGTGTACGCAAATTACTCCGTGAGATGGATGGAAAAAAAGGTGACGAACGCCGGGCGCGGTTTGTCTGTGTGACGGCCATCGCCCAAAGCGGACATGCGCTGGCCGTGGTGTCCGACTCCGCCGAGGGCCTGATCGCCGACCAGCCCAGCGGAGAGGGAGGGTTCGGGTACGATCCGGTCTTTTATTTTAAGGAACTAAGCCGAACTTACGCCGAAATATCATCAGCCGAAAAGCGCGCCTACAGTCATCGCGGCAAAGCATTCCGTAGAATCCTGTATGTGCATTCGCCGTCATTCGCTGCTACTTTCGCCTAGATCGCGCATCCAATTCGTCTGAAACAAAAACTTGCCGCCGGGCCATGTTGGAGCGTACAAGGGATGTTTATTCTATCCTGGCCCTCCGAGGTAAGACCGTGAACGCCTCTCGCGCCGTAGCCGCACAGGAGTCGAACCTTCTCTCCCGGTTGGCCGAAGCTCGTTCGCGAACCGATGCTTTGTTTCTTACTCTTCCACCCAATTCTTTCTACGACCGGCCGATACCGGAGCGCCACCGCCTGATTTTCTATCTCGGGCATCTCGAGGCTTTCGACTTTAACTTGTTGGGTGAGCCGCTAGGTCTTGCATCGCACGACGAAGCCTTTAATAAATTGTTCGCGTTCGGGATCGATCCGGTTGACGGTGGGTTGCCGGCGGACCAGCCCAAAGACTGGCCCACCATCGCTCGCGTTGAAAAATACAATCGGACCACGCGTGAACATTTGAACGAAGCGATTCACAATTCAGGGCTGGTGCGCTCGGGAGAAACGTCGGCTGCGACCGAGCAGTTGCTCAACGTGGCCATCGAACATCGCCTGATGCACGCCGAGACTCTGGCCTACCTGCTGCACAACCTTCCCACCGACAAGAAAAACATCGAGCCCCACGAGGATGAAGACGACGGCCCGGGACCGGAGCCTGTGCAAGTCATGATTCCGTCGGGAATTGCCACGCTCGGTCAACCGAGAAAAGAAAGAGCGTTTGGATGGGACAACGAATTCGCTGAGCAAAAGGTTTTGGTTCCCAGTTTCGCCATTGACGTGTTCCCGGTGACCAACGGCGAGTATCTGAAATTCGTCCAGGCGCGCGGGTATGAGGTTCCTAAGTACTGGCGGCCCGAAGATTGGGAGTGGCGGCGCAAACAAAACCTGCAGCATCCGCACTTTTGGATTCCACGGAACGGTGGCAATCCGTCCGCGCTCGATACTCGCTGGAATTACCGAAGCATGACCGGCTCAGTTCCCTTGCCTGAATCGTGGCCGGTTTATGTGAGCCACGCCGAGGCCACGGCGTATTCACGCTGGGGGCGTAAGAAATTGCCCACCGAAGAGCAATGGCACCGGGCAGCGTACGGCACGCCGGAAGGCCGTGAACGGGCCTATCCCTGGGGCGATAGCATGGGCAGTCTCGCTAACGGGAATTTTCACCATCAGCGTTGGGATGCGGCGCCGGTTGACGATCATCCCGAGGGCGCGAGCGCGTTTGGCGTTCAAGACCTGCTGGGCAACGGATGGGAATGGACTTCGACGACCTTCGGACCTTTGCCGGGATTTGAGCCATTTTCTTTTTATCCCGGGTATTCCGCTGACTTTTTTGATTCGAAGCATTACGTGATGAAGGGTGGTTCGCCGCGCACGGATTTGTGCATGCTGCGCCGTTCGTTCCGCAATTGGTTCCAGCCCCACTATCCTTATGTCTACGGCAGCTTCCGCTGCGTGGAGGATTAGGTCATGGCCAGCGCTCCACGAATCGTAACGGCGAATACTCCGCCGGAAATTATTTCCGAGTTTGCGTGCGACGTAGTGGTCGGGCTCAGCCAACCCGGACAAAAAGAGCTGCCTTCAAAATATTTGTACGATGAAGTCGGTTCGACGCTCTTCGATGTGATTTGCCTGCTGCCCGAATACGGGTTGAGCCGCGCCGGAATGCGACTGTTGCAGCGCCATTCGACAGAGATCGTTGCGAAACTGCCTTCGCCAGTAGTCGTCGCCGAACTTGGCAGCGGCAGCGGAGTGAAGACCCGCTTGCTGCTGGAAGCGCTGTCGCGTAAGCAGCGCGTGAATTACTACCCCATTGATATTTCGCTCAGCGCGCTGAACCGTTGCCAGCAGGAAATCGGGCAGATGGATCGCGTGAGCATCGTTGGTTTCGAGCGCGCCTACCTCGATGGACTGCAGGAAGTGGCAGCCAGGCGCAAGGAAGGTGAGCGCCTGCTGGTGCTTTTCCTGGGCAGCACCATCGGGAATTTTGACCGGCCGGCGGGCGATCAGTTTCTGCGCGAAGTTCGCGCGGTGCTGCAGCAGGACGACGCGCTACTGCTGGCGACTGACCTCGAGAAACCGATACCGCAGTTGCTCGCTGCCTACGACGACCCTACGGGCGTTACCGCCGCTTTTGACAAAAACTTGCTGGCGCGCATCAATCGCGATTTGGACGCGGATTTTGATTTGAGCCAATTCGAACACGTCGCGCGTTACGATCAGGCCGAGCGCCGCGTGGAAATGCATCTGCGTTCGAAAGTGTGGCAGCGCATCACCATTCGGAAGGCCGGGTATCGCTTCTATCTACGCGAAGGCGAAACGATCTGGACCGAAAGCTCGCACAAATATAATCCGCAGGAAGTAGTAAAAATGGGCGAACGAACCGGTTATCGGTGTGACGGCCAGTGGTGCGATACCGAATGGCCGTTCGCGCAGAATTTGTTCTTCGCCGTTTGAGTTCAGCCCAAGCTTCTTTTCAATTTCCCTCGGTTGTCCGTGGCCCCTGCGCTTTGGCCTCCTGATACGGTGACCGTCTGGCCGGATTTGCGTCGTGGTGCCTGTGATAGTATTCGTGAAACTCATGAACAAACCGAAGAAGAAACCGGCGACCAAGCGGCATACAGCGATTGAGAAATCCGCTACGGGAAAAGCCTCGAAGGCGGCTGCGCGGAGCGACGGGCGGGCGTTTCGCCCCACGCCGGGACTGGAAGCCGGTCGTGGGCCCAATCCGAAACGGGTGCAGATCATTTTGAAGAAGCTGCAGGAGGCCTATCCCGAAGCGGTGTGTGAGTTGAAACATCAGAACGCGTTTCAGCTGCTGATCTCCACAATTCTTTCGGCGCAGTGCACGGACGTGCGAGTGAATCAGGTCACTCAGACGCTTTACTCGAAGTATCCCGATGCAAACGCATTTGCTTATGCGAATCCTTCCGAGCTGGAGCAGGATATCCGGCCCACCGGATTTTTCCGCAACAAAACGAAATCAATCATGGGAGCCAGCAAAAAGATCGTCGAAGAATTTGGCGGAGAGGTTCCGCGGACGGTTGACGAGATTCTCACCCTGCCCGGCGTAGCGCGTAAAACCGCAAATGTGGTTCTGGGTACCGCGTTTGGAATTCCTTCGGGCGTGGTGGTGGATACTCACGTGCAGCGAATTTCCGGGCGCCTAGATTTGACCAAGAACCAAGATCCGAAAAAGATCGAACAGGATTTGATGAAGATTATTCCACAGGAAGACTGGATTCGTTTTTCGCATCAGATTATCTGGCACGGCCGCCGAGTTTGCGTGGCGCGCAAACCGCGCTGCATTGAATGTAATCTCGAACGTGTGTGTTATTCGAAAGACAAGACTGTCTGATACCGAGGAGAATGAGCGGCTGATGGAAAGCGGCACTTCATCTGCGAACCGGAGCGCCCCGCGCATTTCAGGCCTGCTGGGCGTTTTTCTGGGAATTCTGCTGACCATCGGCGTGATCGGTGGGGCGGTCTGGCTCTCGACCGGCGTGGGTCTGCTGCGTCTACTGGGAATGTTTCGAACTGGGCAGACCTCGATCAATGTAAGCCAGCCCACCGTGGTGCGCCAGATTCAACAGCTGCAAAGGTTGGAAACTGTCACCTACACCATGGACAAGATTATTTCCGGCGAGCGCGACAACCCATACCTGCCAAAATTTCTGGCCGGAGACCGCTTACTGCTCGTGGTGCACGGCCAAGTGATCGGCGGTGTAGATCTGGCCAAGGTACAGCCGAGCGACGTGGTGGTGCATGGTGAAACGATCACCTTCCACCTGCCGCAAGCCGAAGTTTTCAGCACCGTGATTGATAACGCAAAAACACGCGTGTATTCGCGTGATACCGGACTATTCACTTCGCCGGACCCCAATCTCGAAAGTGACTTGCGCCAGGAAGCGGAGCGCCAGTTGCAGTTAGCGGCGTTACAGGACGGAATTCTGAAATCTGCGGATCAGAATGCGCGAAGCACCCTCACCAGCATGTTGAAAGGTTTTGGATTTTCTCAAGTTGAAATTCAGTAGGCATCCCGCGCGATCGCGTTTCGGCGCGATAAATTTTACACGATGAACGCCAACGCGGCGCTGGACGAGAATTTAGAATCCTCGTCCAGCCGGCCGCCCTAGAGTTCTTCTTCCACCCGGGATTACTTCTTAGCCCGGATGTCATCAATGGCCTTGCGCAGAATCGCGAACACACGTTGACGTTCCTCCGGCGTCGCGTCCAACTTTTCAATGATCGCGGCCTTCAGGTCGTGGCGTAACTCGCGAAATTCCTGCTTGGCCTCGCGCCATTCGGCTTTGATTCCGGAGCGCACGTCGCCCGCTTCTTCGCGTTCTTCGTTTTCTTCCGCGTAGCGCTTTTGGAAGTCAGCCATTTTTTTGCCGAAGCGGGAGAGCTGATCCAGAGTTTCTTCGACGCTCGCGCGATTCTTGTTCAACTGTGCCGTGCCGGCTTCGGTGATCTTGTAAAGTTTTTTCGTGCCTTCCGATTCCGAAGCGGCGTATCCGGTTTCTTCCAAATAGGTGAGCGCCGGATAAACCATGCCGGGACTCGGCGAATACATTCCGCTGGAGTGCTCTTCGATCTGCTTGATGATCTCGTAGCCGTAGCGAGGTTTCTCACTGAGCAAAGCCAGGATGATCAGCTGAAGATCTCCGGAAGCGAGCATTTTCGCCATGCGCATTCCCGGACCGCCGACGAATCCAGTTCCGAAACGACTAAAGAATCGTCCACGACCGAAACCGTGGCGGCCGCGACCTTCATAACAGTGATGATGTTGTCTGTGGTGCATGTTGTAGCTCCTCTAACGCTGAATATGTCTTACGTTGTATCATGTGATATGTTCCAAGTCAATATGGCCTTTATGAATTCCATATATGCCATTGATAATACAAATCTTAACTGACGCGGGCTGTTGATATCAGCGCGACGAGGACCAAGGAAGGCGGGATTTGCATTAAACCCGGTTCTCCGTGCATGCTAACCCTCTGTGCCTGAGCTGCCCGACATCGCCGCCTATATATCTGCCCTCGAACCACGAAGCGTTGGGCAACGACTCGAACGAGTTCGCCTGATCAGCACTTTCTTGCTGCGAACTGCGGATCCTCCGATTGCGGATGTGGAGGGCCGCCAGGTGCGCGAACTGCGACGAATCGGCAAGCGAATCGCGATTGGCGTAGAGGGCGACCTATGGTTGGTGTTGCATTTGATGATTGCCGGGCGATTGCACTGGCGTCACCGGGCCGCGAAGCTTGGCAGACGTCAGAATTTAGCTGCGTTTGATTTTCCCAATGGCTCGCTCGTCCTCACCGAGGCCGGCTCGAAGCGTCGCGCGTCACTGCACGTCGTGCGTGGAGAGGCAGGCTTACACTCGCTGGACCCGGGGGGACTCGAGATTTTCACGAGTGACATCAATTCTTTTTGCCAGGCGCTGACCGCCGAAAATCGCACGCTAAAGCGAGCGCTTACCGACCCCCGCGTGCTGAGCGGCGTCGGTAACTCATACTCAGATGAAATTCTGCACGCTGCGCGTCTTTCGCCCATCGCGCACACGAACAAGCTGAAGCCCGAAGAGTGGGAACGTTTGTACGCGGCCACCCGGAGCACGTTGCAAACCTGGAGTGACAGGCTGCAGGAAGAGGCGGCGGATGGTTTTCCGGAAAAGGTCACCGCATTTCGCGAGGGTATGGCGGCGCACGGTCGCTATGGCAAGCCCTGCCCTACTTGCGGTGAAAAAATTCAGCGTATCCGCTATGCTGACAACGAGACGAATTATTGCGCGCGTTGCCAGACCGGAGGGAAAGTCCTGGCGGATCGTGGTTTATCCAAACTGCTGGGATCGGACTGGCCCCGCACCCTTGAAGAACTCGAAGCGTTGAAGCGCCGCTAAATACACTTCCCTGCCAACACAGCGTTTATCGTTTCTTGCGCGGCTTCTTCGCAGCACCAACCCGCGCTTTCGACGAAGGATTTTTGCGTCCCGACTTGGCATTTTTTTCGACACGTAATTTCCAAGCGGTATGTAACGCGCCATAGAGCATATCTTCTTGCGCCGCGTCGAGCCGGATGTGAGTCATTCCCATCCTTCCCCAGCCGCCCGCGATAGGGAGAAAAACTTCGGGCGCTTCCTCAACGAACGCTTGCTGCTGTTCCAGCGTAAGCATCAGGTTGCCGTAGCCCTGTTTCGCGGAGGCCAGTGTGGCAAAAATTCTGCCTCGGACGCGAAAATCCGGCTGGCCCATGTGCGAACTTTCTTCAGCATCAGGCAGGCTAAGCGCGATCCTTCGGAAGTCGGCTACTTTCATGAGGTCCCTCACCTCGCAGAAGACGGTTCCCCCAATCGAATTCTGGCACAGTTTCTTAGCACAGCTGAAGATCAAATCGCGCCGGTGGAGCAACAATTCCGCTGAAGTGCTCTATAATCGTTGGGCACTTCATGTCGGGGCGTAGCGCAGCCTGGTAGCGCGCCTGCCTTGGGCGCAGGAGGTCTGGAGTTCAAATCTCCACGCCCCGACCACTAACTCCCGTTTTTCAATTTGCTATTGCTGATGCCGGTTGCCCCCAAGCCTGAACTTGAGTCCATTTGAGTCCAAGTACAAGGCTCTCGACGCTCTCTACTGCACGGCGCTGCTCTTCCGGGATTCGCGTGCAAATAATCTCGGGCGTGCTTTCCAGCGTGGAATCCCAGAGCTGCCGGAACAAGTAACTAGCCACGGATTTGCGGTGGCGCGGTTCCGAGTCCGCAAATCACCTGGCGATAGGGCACCCGTCACGGCCGCCAATCGAACGCGCAATTCTGCAGGTCAGATGCTTCGGTTCAACGGGGGAAACCGATACGGAGTACCAGATCTTGAAAGCGCGGGTCCGAGCGGAGAGGATCGAAGCCGGGCCGCAGCAGGACGCCCGGGTTGAATCGCTCGGCGTAACCGATTTCCAGCCAGCGCATCGCTTGATCCTTATCGCCGAGAGCCGCATAGATCACGGAAATCTCCGAAGCATCTGAATAACTGCGATTCGAGTGCTTCTTCAAATCGCCCAGCAGTTTTATTGCTTCGCTGGTCTTGCCGGATGCGGCATAGGCGCGAGCGAGATTCGCTACGCATGTGGGGCTGCTCCCGGAAAGTTCAACCGCTTTTTGCAGTTCCGCGATCGCTTCCCGATTCATATGTTTTTGGAGGTATGCCTGGGCGAGCTGATTATGTGCCAGAGCGAAGTTAGGATCCATTTCGATCGTCTTGAGGCTCTGGATTATTGATTCGTCAGAGAAATGCGCAATGACCAGAAGCTCCGCCAAATCGGCGTTAATGATGAGGGATAGCGGATCCAGGTTTTTCGCTTTTTTCATTTCCTCGATCGCTTCGTCATAGCGGCCCAGTAGACTCAAATGCCAGGCATGCCAATGGTGAGCCGTGGCATAACCGGGTTCAATTCAATAGCTCGCTGGAATTCCTTCCCTGCGGATTCCAGATCCCAGTCGAAGGCATCGAAGCAGAACGCCAGCGAGTTGTGCGCTTCGCTGAGCGTGTTGTCCAGTTCCAGGGCTTTGGTCGCTGCAATCTTTGCTTTTGGGAGTGCTTCCTTGGGGGTCATCACTGCATACTGCCAATCTCCCAATAAGGCGTACGTGTCGGCTAGGCCGGAATACGCCTGGGCGTAATTCGAGTCTTCGTCAATTGCCTGGTTGAAATAAGCCAGGGCCACCTTCAAACTATCCGGCGTTCTCTTATTCCAGAAGTAGCGCCCTTTAAGATAGGACTGGTAAGCCTCCGGATTTACTACTTTGGCGCTTTTCAGCGCGGCTTGTTCCTGCGGATTCAAATTGATCCGGATTTGATCAGCAATGGCTCGAGCCACTTGATTCTGCAGCGCTAGGGTATCCTTCAGTTCGCCCTCGTAGCTCTGGGACCATAGGTGCTTGTCCGCAGCGGCGTCGATCAATTGTGCGGTGATGCGCACTTGGTCGCCGGAGCGCAGGACGGTGCCTTCCACGATGGCGTCCACGTTCAGTTCATGAGCGATCTCCGGGAGGGGCTTGCGCGCGTGTTTATACGCCATCACCGAAGTGCGCGAGATCACGCGCAACGCGCTGATCTGGCCGAGATCTGAAATCAACTCGTCGGTCATCCCATCGGCGAAGTAATCCTGCGAGGTATCGTTCGAGAGGCTTTCGAGCGGAAGGACCGCCAGCGAGTGAATCGCGGAGGCTGGGCGATTTCGCGAATGAAGTTTCCAGGCGGCCAAAGAAGCTAGTAGTGCGAGCAGCACGAACGCTGACATCGCCCACGCAATCCATGACCGACGATGTTTGGGCATTGCAGGCATCACAGAAAGATCCGGGCGATCGGGAAATTCTGCAGTGGGAAGTGGTGGAGGCGCGAGCTCCAGGCTCCGCAAAGGTGTGGCGTCCGCCCCTTTGACCTCCGCTAGGAAGCGGTAGCCGCGCCGAGCAACGGTTTCCACAAAACGGGGGCTTTCGGCGGAATCGCCCAGGGCGTCACGGATTTTGTTCACCGCCTTATTCAGGCCGTGATCGAAGTCCACGAAGGTGTCTGCGGGCCAGAGCCTTTTCTGAAGTTCTTCGCGAGTGACGACCGCGCCAGGGTGTTCCAGCAGCATCGCCAGGACTTGGAAGGGTTGGTCCTGAAGCCGGACGCGCAGGCCGTGCTTGTGCAATTCGCCGGCGCGAAGATCCACCTCAAAAACTCCAAAACGGAGTTGCCCGTCGGGCTGATGGTCTTCTGGCATGGGGAGCTGAACCTTAGTCGAGAGGAAGTGTACCACCCGCCAGAGATTACCGGAACATAACGGGGGAGAGTTTCCCGCAAGCCTTTTATTCAGTGACAGTTACCAAAGGACATGGATTCCAGCGGGAAAGAACTGCCCGTCCATTGCTTCGATTTCGGGTGCGAATCATAGTGAGCCTCAAGCTCGCTGGAAACACGCTTGACCGTTTGCTGGGAGGCTTCCATGCTGCAGCACAGTCAACTTCCGAATTTTGAACGGGATGTCCTGCCCCATCTGGACGCCGCCTACAACCTGGCGCGGTGGCTGACGCGCAACGAACAGGACGCCCAGGACGTTGTGCAGGAAGCCTACTTGCGCGCTTTCCGATTCTTTCCCGGCTTCTACGGCGGAAATGCGCGTGCCTGGCTCATGAAGATTGTCCGCAACTCTTCCTACACCTGGTTGCATGCCAACCGGCGTCCGCAAGAAGCGACGGAATTTGATGAGAACCTCTCCCCTCCTGACCATCGCGCTCGCAATCCCGAAGAAATTTTGCTGCAAAGCGACGACGCCGGTTTGTTGCGAAAGGCACTGGAGAATCTCCCGGCCAGTCTTCGGGAAGTCCTGGTTCTGCGCGAAATCGAGGGGATGTCCTATCGAGAGATCGCCGATATCACCGGCATGCCCTCCGGCACGGTGATGTCGAGCTTATCGCGTGCGCGGGGGCGCCTTTGTCAGGTTCTCACCGGGGTCATGAATGGGAACAAAATGCGTGGCTCACGGCGAACCGTCACTTGGAGCGCATGAATGCATGTCCCGCTTGTCGAAAACCTGTTTATTTCGAGCCGGAGGCGGGTTGGTGCGCTTAAGCCTAATGAACTGTGTGCCGAACGGTTCCGCCGTGCGTCCCAGGTCTCGATTTAGTCGGACGCGTGATTTTTTTTGGGAGACCGAGGAATTCTGGGAATAGAACCGGTGGGCGCGCGGTCTGAATGGTATAGCAACCGTAAGCGCAGTCGCTGTTGATTCCGGTCGGAACAGGCCTGCGCGCCTGAACACGATCAGAAGGATTTCAAAACAAGGAGAGACTAATGAAACAATCGGAACCTCAGATTCGCAGCAATCGGCGCTCCTTCTTGAAGAAAAGCGCTTTAACCGGGGCAGCAACGGTGGGGGCCGGCCTTTTGGGCGCCGGCAAGGTCGCATTCGGCCAGAACAGCTCAACCGGCCTCAACAAGGGAGACGTAGCCATTCTTCAATTCCTGGCTGCAGCCGAACTGATCGAATCGGACCTTTGGATACAGTACGCCGAACTAGGTGGTATCGGAGATAATGCTCCCATTGAGGTAGACCCGAATCAACAGTTGAACAACTATCAGATAGCCTTGTCGAACCTCGATGGCGATGGCCCACAATACATCACCAGCAACACCATTGACGAAATCAGCCACGCAGCCTTCCTCAACGGATACCTGGAGTCCAAAGGCGCGGACCCGGTTAACTTCGACGAGTTCCGCACGCTCCAAGGCAGCACCGCGACCGGGGCGCAGAACATCGGTCGGCTGACCAACCTCATGCACCTCAACGTGGACACGAGTTGGTTCGTGCGCTACCGTAGCGCAACCAATCCAGACCTTGGCGCCACTTTCCCCCAAGCTCTCAAACTCAATAATGTTACGGCCATCCCCCGAAACAACAAGGATTTCGAGGGCGCTTCCAACCCCAACTTTCCCGGTAACGACCACATCCAGGCGATTGCGAACGTAGCGGCCTTTCACTTCGGATACATCGAACAAGGCGGATCGAGTCTCTACGCCGCGCTCGGCCAGAAAATCAGCAGTCTGGAAGTGTTGAAGATCGCATTCGGCATTGGGGGAGATGAGGTCGCTCACTTTCTGGAATGGGTCGATTTTGCAGGCAATGCGGTACAAGCCCCGGTGGCGCCGTTTAAGGACCCCGTTTCCGGTCTGTCGTTTCCCGATTTTTTCAACAATCCACCGTTGCAACCGCCCAGCCGAGTTCAGCCCAGTCTGATCTTTCCCGTTCCGTGCGAATTCATCAGCCCGGATTTGCCACATTGCGCGGTGATTCGACCGAGCGATGACAAATTCGGCGGCGCGGTAGCCACGATTGCATCGTTCACCGCGGATGGATTATTTGTTGGGCAAACACCGAAGTTCTTCCAAGTAGTGAACCAACTAGCGGAAAAAGCGGACGCCGCCACCCGCGAACTATAAACCACGCATAAATGGGTTCGAGTGACCCAGAACTCTGATCAACTGTTTTGCTTTGTCGCCTGGCGGCAGGAATGAATGATCCCCATTTGGACCGCGGGGATCATTCATCCGCCGCGGGGTGATTCCGAGCGACGCTACAGAGGGACTTACAGAACCTGCCAGCTATCCTCTTCGATATCCTGATTAAAATTTAAACGCTAGCTCTTTCAGAATGAATTGAGCCCAGCGATCGCCTGCTATTTCGCCAGGCTGTGTGTCGGTGCTCCTGGCCAAGTTCTCCAGCAAGAACCGGAACGGCTTCTGCACTGCCGATGATCCCAATAACGACGAGCCGGGGCTTCGGGAATAAAAGCCCTGCCGCCTCGGTCATCAATCATAGAAGCTCCGAGGTCCTCGACCAGCTAACTGGAGGGTCGATTGGACCTTGTGGCCAGACTCAACGAGGAGGCGATAGTCAGCGTATGCCGCCCTACAAAACAAAATTGCAGGCTCAAAAGACTCTCTGCGCCGGTACGACTGCTTTCTATTTTGAGAAACCCGAAGATTTCGAATTCCAGGCGGGACAGTTCGTCAATTTTACTCTTCTCAGCCCGGGCGAGACCGACCTGGGAGGGAACACTCGTGCACTCTCGATTGCCAGCGCGCCGCACGAGCGAAATCTGATGGTCGCCATGCGGGTGCGCACCACTGCGTTCAAACGTACCCTAAATTCGCTGCCGCTGGGCACCGAACTTCTTCTGCAGGGCCCGTTCGGTTCGATGACTCTCCCGCGGAACACGGCACGCCCCGCGGTTCTGCTGGCCGGCGGGATCGGCATCACACCTTTCCGCAGCCTGGTCCGCAATGCAGCCGAATCGGCGTCCCCGCGCCGGCTTTTTCTTTTCTATTCCGTTCGAGTCCCGGAGGAAGCCGCGTTCCTCGAAGAGTTGCGGGAAATGGAGCAGTACAAAATGCGCTACAAATTCATCTGTACTGTTACCCAACCCGAAAAATCGAGAATGGCTTGGCGCGGCGAAACGGGGCGAATCTCAATCGAGCTGCTGTCCAAGTGGATTCCGGATCTGAGTCTTCCGATCTACTACATTGCGGGTCCTCCGGCGATGGTTACTGGCGTGCGCCAGATGCTCATCGGCGCCGGCGTCGCCGAGGAAGACATTCGTGCCGAAGAATTCTACGGATACGAGTAGTCTTCGGGGTTCGGCCCGTAGCGCTATAAGCAAAATTCTGATGCGCCGCGATAACCCGGCAGTCGTTGCTGCCTGGACAATTCAATCGGATTGCGAACGATTCGTAAAATTTGACAGATGGATTGGAGAGACGTGATGAAAATTGACAAGGAAAAATTGGATTCGCGCCTTGAATGGAACCTCCAGGAGCTTCTGATCGATGTTGCGGCGGTCTTGGCCGCCACCGAACCCGGTCGAGCCGGCAACGCGAACGGCCCTAAGCGGTCGGAATATGCCGTCTCTAGAAAATTTCCACCCGCGTGGCAGACGTCGTCAACAACGGAAATAATTCCAGGAAACCGGCGGCCCTACGAGATGAAGGAATTTGAGGGTCAAGGCCTGAGAACGAATGTCAGTTTCGGCGCGGCAGGCGAAACGATTCTCCAGCAGGGTTTTGAGCAGAAAATGGCCGAGCCCCGCCATACTGGCCCAACAATTCACGTGAGTCTGACGATGCGAAGCGAAATCGAGGCGATTTCGCCTCTGGTGAACCAACTCATGCATTTGGTTCGGGCCGGTCGCTGCGTTTCCAGCGACGACGGCGAGGTCCGAGTCGCGCTTCGCGAAGCGCTGGCCCGTGCGGTGCTTCACGGAAATAGACGCGACGCTCGCAAGAAAGTTCACGTTTCATGCCGCATTCGTCCTGGCAAAGAGTTATCGATGGTCGTGCGGGACGAAGGAAGTGGATTTGACCCGGCAAAGATACGGAGCCAACCGCGGTCAATGACGTCAACTCTAAAAATGGGCAAGGCCTGCGCTTAATGCGCCAAGGACAAGAATCCGTGATGCGGAACGATCCTTTTCCTGGCGCGCGGGCGAGCCAGTCGCTTGCCCCCGGCCCGCACATGAACTCGTGCCGCAACAGCGCATGGCCGCATGAATTTTTCGGGGAGGACCTATGGCAGCAGACCGACACACGGCGCACGACCAAGCTATGCCACACCATGATCAGCCAATCGGCTGGGCGTCTCGGATTCGATCAATTTCCGTTATAGAGATGGGCCGCAGCGCGGCCATCATGCTCAATGAAGCGCTGATTTTCGCGTATCAAATCTTCGGCCGATAAAAGGGCCCTGGTTAAGCTTCCACGATGTTACTTTGAGGGTCTCTGAATTGGTTTGGATCCAGTGCAGGACTGACTTTTAGTGACATCAAGGAAGGCCCGGTGACGAGCGACATTTTGGTTATGGGAGGCGGAGCAACCGGCCAGTTGGCGGCCGCTTACCTGCGGCAGCGCTTCCCGAACCTGAAGGTGGCGGTGGTTGAGGGCCCGCACAAGAACCGTCCAATCGTCGGCGAATCCTTCGTCGAAATCACCGTTGATTTTCTTCTGGAACTCGGACTTGGCGCTCACCTCATTGAAAAGCACTTTCCGAAATACGGCCTCACCTATTATTTCAAGCCCGACATCGACCATCCTGCCGATCGGACTTACGTCGTCGACGAAGCTCCGACCGTGCCGCCGCTGCTTTCTTTCCAGGTTAACCGCTCTACGCTTGATCGCGAGGTGCGCGAGCGCAACCTGGCAAGCGGCGTACACCTGATCGACGGCACTGTAGCCGGAGTCAATCTTGATGAGCGCGACGGCTTGCACACGGTGACCGTGCTAGATCCAGCGCAGCAGAGATACGAAGTGCGTGCCCGCTGGCTGATCGACGCGACCGGACGTAACCGCGTGCTCGCCAAGTTGCGGCAACTTCACCAGCCGGTCAGTGAGCAGAAGAACGTATTCTGGTTCCGCTTGACGAATTTCAATCCTGAAATTCTGGATCACATTCGCGCTGTCAAGAAGCAGAATCGCGCCTTCGTTCCTTACTTCGCGACCCATCATTTCTTTGGAACCGGTAATTGGATCTGGTGCATCCCCATGCGCTCGCCGGACAACCGTCCATTAATCAGCATCGGTATCACCTACCGCAAGGACATTTATCCTTATGGCGAGGTCCGCACGATGGAGCAGTTCCTGGAGTGCGTTGGACGTGAGCATGAGGTTATTGTCGAACTTGCGCGTAGCGGCACCGTCGTCGACACCAATTTCTACAGCTCCTACATGTGGGAATGCCGCCAGCGCTATTCACCCGATCGCTGGTACATCATCGGTGACGCGGGCGACACGGTTGATCCGCTCTACAGTGTCGGGATGGCCTTGTCCTCGGTGCAGATCCGGCAGATTGCGGCGATCATCGAAAGAGAGTCGAACGGCCACGACACCGCCGAATTCACCAAGGATCTCGATACTGCTATTACCATGCTTCAACGCGGGGTAACGCGAGACACCACGCAATTGTATGAATGCATGGGGGACGCCTACCAATGCCATCTGCGCGTCCATCTGGCGGTGACCGAAATTTTCCACCTCGCGCTCCCATTGCTTATGAACGACTATTTCTGGGATCCGCTGGGAGTGAAACTGATCAACCGGTTCCTCACGCTCAAGACCCTGGAAGAGGATAATAAGAGCTTCCAAGCCCTCTTCCGGGAAGTTGGTGCCAATCCGAAAAACCGCGCGATCCATAACTTCATTAAAGTACAGTCCGGCGCTTCGATGAACAGTCCATTCTACGAATACCATCGTGAGCAGGATATTCCGGGATCTTTGTCCCGCATGCTGTTCAGCCTGGCACGCTTGCGGCTTGTTCTGCTCGGAAAGCTCGGTTGGCGAGGACTGATTCGCTTCAGCCAGCAGCGGTCGCTATTGAAAGATATGGCCCGTGGTTTGGTTCTACTGTTCTTCCATGGCACCAAATTGCGGGAAAGTAGGCTGGTACGCATGGCCTTCGGTACGCGCGAGACTAAGTTCGCAGGCGAGGACGTCGCGCCAGCTGCAACTCATTTTAACAACGTATCGTCTTGATCGCGCCCGCGGCCTTTGTCAGGCGCCAGCAAAAGGGGATGCGGCCCTGGACCTGCAATCCAGGTTCAAAGAAAAATCCCAGGCTGTCCCTGCGCCGCGGGTTTCCGAAACATAGTTATTCGGATTTGGGTCGCTGTTTAGCGGTGTGGCGAGCGGCCGCCACCTCCGCCTGATCCGCGACCCGAGCCAGAACCGCGGCCGCCGCCGGCGCCACGATTTTGATTTTGTTCGAGCTGATCGCCGCGCGCTCGCGAGCCAGCATCGTTATTCAGTTGGCCCATGGTGCCGCCCCCGGCGGAATTTCCAGGCGCCGCAGGAGTCGGCTGCGTCGGTTGAGCCTGACGTCCTTGACCTGAAGGCTGAGTGGTTTGTCCCGAATCTCTTCCGTTGGCCGCGCGCGAACCATTTCCATTCTGTGAGCCCGACGACGGAGCGGTTCCGGGGGTCTGCGACTGTCCCTTGGGGGTCTGGTTTTGGGTGGCGCCGCTGAGATTTTGATTCTGCGAATTTTTCTTGGTTTGCGCCGCTCCGGTGGAGGGATCTACCGGAGTCCAGCCGCCGTTTTCGTACTTGCTCCAGTCTCCGTTGGAATCTTTCTTGTAAACATTGCCGTCAGCTCCGGCGTAGACGTTGTTGTTATTCGCGTCCTTCGCCACGAACGCGCTGTTGCCATTCTTCCCGGTTACGCCCGCGCCTTCACTGCCCTTGGAAGTCTGGAAGGAACCCGCAGTTCCGTTGGCGTTGGTAACGTGCTGGGCCTGCGCCCAATTGTCACCATTGGTGACCACTGAACTTCCCCACTGGCTATAAGCGTTGTGGCCCTGCGAGGTGGCGGCGTAGGTTCCGGTGTAGGGATTGTAGGCCTGCGCGTAAGTGTGACCGCCGTACGCGTTCTGAGTTGTCACGGCGCGTCCGTACGTTCCGGTCGTCGGGTTATACCAGGCCGCTGTGCCTACCGAACCATACGGTCCATAGACGGCGTGGCCGACACCGTAGAACCCGGTGTACGGGTTGTAGACCGCTGCGCACCCATAGGTATAGGGATACGGATAGTAGATCGGGTATCGCGGGCCGTAATAAATGTACGGCGGATAATAATAGCCGGTGCCATAGACCACGGTGGCGCCGATGGCCATCCCCAACACGAAAACACCGAGATAGCCGCTCGAATAGCTGGTCTGCACCGTGGTCGGCGTGGGATTCGACACGATCACGTAAGTCACGTTATACACCGGCGAACTGGGCGGAATGGTGTAGATGATTTGCGGCACGGTATCGGCCGTCTTCCAGGGTCCGCTCGGGCTTCGCGACACGAACCAAACCGCCTGATAGCACAAATAATAAACGTCGCCGACGCGAATCACCCGGTTCGCCGTATTCACGGCGTAGTACATCGTAGTGCCGGTGATGGCCACGAATTGGGGATCGCCCGTGTAGATAACCTTCACCGAGGATTCCGCTGCCGCGCGGTTCACCACGGCGGTGGTGGGAACTTGCGACAGCAGCACGGCGTCGCTAGCCAATTGCGTTCCCGGCACGGACACCGATGCCACGGAATACGAATGGCCCGGCGGAATTTTTGCGAAATCGGCGGGAAGATCGTTACCCGCGTAGACCCAGGGAGCTTCCAGGCTGCCTGCGCGGAACCAGCGGCCGGAAATCAAGACGTACAATTGTTTGTCCGGCTTGTGTATGAATAAAGTGCTTTGAGTGTTGGTCGCGTAAGAAAGATTTGTTCCGGGAATCGGCGCGTAAACCGGTGGGCCTTGGAACACGATCAACTCGGCCGGCTTTTCGGTCACGAATACTTTCGGTGCGGTCTGCGCGCCGGCGGGCGGCGGCACGGCCTTTAGAACGTCGTCCCAATTCTGATTCTTGGGCAACCGGGCCATGTCCTCGGGCAACTTGGTGGTCACCGCCCAGGGACCTGCGATTTCCTTTGATGTCAGCCACATCTTTCCGGTCAGCAAATAATAATTTGTTTTGTCGTAGAACAAATTCCAGTTGGTGTTGACCACATATTGCAGCGTGGTCCCTTCGATCGGTGCCAGAACCGGCTTACCATTGACCATCAGCGAAATCGCCGGAACCGTGCTCACCAAAATATTGGGAATTTCCGGGCTCTCCGGAATGGATTCTACCGGCGCATTGGCCTTCTCCAGGCCAGCGATCATGCGATCCAAGCTGATCGTAAAGGTCATGGTCGGATAAATCTGGTGCATGCGCAGCTGCATGGCCGCATCCGCCGTGGGATCGAGCGAAGGAAAACGCGAGCTGAGAACTTCAATGTCATGCACGTAGACGGTGCGCGTGCTCACGTTCGCGATGGTGTCGGCTTTCCATGAAATGACGCCGAGGATTTGCTGACCACCCTGCGGCGTGATGGATATCGCGGTGTCGGCCACCAGCTCGCGGTATTTTTGCCAGCTCCTTAGTTGCGGCTGGTAGAGAATGACGTGATTGCCGTCGCGATCGAAAACCTTCGGCCAGGAAGGAGCAACGGGCGCGGACGCCGGCGCGGGGCCGGGGTTCGACCCTGCAACTGCCAGCGGTGCGCCAGGCATGCCGGGGCCGAGAAGACACACGGCCACGAAAACTGCGGGAAACGCTTTCCAATTTTTCATGATTCATACCTCGCCGGCATCAGTGCCGGATTTGGATGACGAATGGCGGCAATCTTACATCCATTACGTTGATTTTCGCCGCACTAAAAAAGGAATTCATCCGGCCACCGGCGTTTTTGCGCTTTACGATCGAGCCCGCCGTCCACTATCATCCGTGCTGACAATCTCGATTTTTGCCACGCAAGAAAATCGTATTCCTGAGGACAATCAGATGAGGCTTCGCTTCAGCTTTTTCGTCATGGTGTTGATACTCGGCTGTCTCTATTTTGTCCCGGGTTCTGCCGCGGCGCAGACCACGCCGGCGCAATCCACCGCCGTGGTTCATTCGTTCAGCAACGACACGATTATCTACGTAAGCGATTTCGAACTCGATGCCCAGAATGTGACCGTGGATAAGGGCGGAGTGGTGGGGCAGAATCGCCCGGGGATTATCGAACGTCCGCGCAAAAGAGAACAGCAGGATCCGGAGGCCCAGGCTAAGAAGCTGGTAAACGTCATGGCCGAAAATCTGGTCACGGATCTGCAGAAGGTTGGCTACAAAGCGCAACGCCTGCCAGCCGGCAACGCGCAGCCCATTTCAGGCGCGTGGGTTCATGGAGTATTCACCGAAGTGGACGAGGGCAGCCGCATTCATCGCGCCGTGATCGGATTTGGGTCCGGGCAGGCGACGATGAATCTCTACGTGACCCTCACTGACCTCGCCCATCCCGATAAGCCTCTCTACGATGTCTCGCAGGAAGGCGCCAGCAAAGATAAAATGGGCGCCGTAATCACCATGAATCCGTACGTTGCCGCTGCCAAATTTGTGATGGAAAAGAATGCTCCGGAAAAAATGGTAAAGAAAACCGCGGGGGAGATTTCCGCGCAAGTCGCGAACCAGATGAAACAATACGGAGCGATGCCCACACCGAAATAATCGTTGGCGTGTGCTATTCCATTTCAAAACTCACGTAGGTAAGCTTGCCGCTGCGTTCCACCTGCATCGTCGCGGCTTCGCCGGGCTTCAAGTTGTTGAATGCCTTGCGGAGATTATCCACGCTGGTGATCTCCGTGCCCTTCAGTGAATGAATCACGTCCCCTACCGCGAGTCCCGAATCCACCGCGAGCTGATCGGCCACCAGCGAAGCCACGACCACGCCGGAAGGAATGCGCAAATCTCCCAAGAGCGAAGTGACGTCAGCGGAAACGGTGAGTCCGACGATGCCAAGCCTCGGAATTAAGTCTTTGCTGGGGTCGGCAAGTTCGGAAAGCTGGTCCGGTTCATTTTTGGGTTCATAGACCGGCACGACAACGTCGAGTTTTTTGTCGCCGCGTAAAACCTGGAGAGTTACGGTCTTGCTGGCCTCTTTCATATAGAGGCTCAAAACCAGAAGCGGAACATTATCCACCGGTAGTCCGTCAATGCTGAGGATCACATCTCTGATTTTCAGGCCGGCACGGTCCGCGAAGCTGTCCGGCAGCACATCGGAAACGATTACTCCGGTCTCGGTCGAAAGCCCTAAGCCCTGCGCCAGATCTGGCGTCAGAGATTGCAGGTCCGCGCCGATGGTGCGGCGGCGCACGCGTCCATATTTGCGAATTTGTTCGTAAGCGTAGCGTACGATTCCGCTGGGAATCGCGAAGCCAATGCCTTCGTTGCCGCCGGACTTGGTGTAAATGAAGGTGTCAATGCCGACCATGTTGCCGTCGAGATCCATCAGCGGGCCGCCGCTATTGCCGGGGTTGATCGCCGCATCGGTCTGAATGTAAACCATCGGGCTATTGGGATCCGGTTGCCGCAAAACCGAACTGATCAAACCAAACGACACGGAATTTTCCAGGCCCTCTGGACTGCCAAACGCCAGCACGATTTGCCCTTTCTGGAGTTGCGCGTAGCGCCCAATGGGAATTGTCGGCAGCCCGGTGGCTTCGACTTTCAGAACTGCCAAGTCTATCTGCTTGCTGAAGCCGATGACTTTTGCGGGAAGAATGCGTCCGTGCGAGCGCAGCAGCGCGAAGGGTTGCGACACTTCCGAGGCCGGCGGCGTCAGAAGTACCCGCACGCGATCCGCGCCCTTCACCACGTGATAGTTGGTAATGATGTAGCCATCGGATTCGACGATGATTCCAGCGCCGAGGCTGCGTTCGCGGCCCACGGCGCTCGAAGCGCTAGGATCATCTTCGTCCGCGGATCCATATCCAGTGACCATGACTTCCACAATGGCTGGCGATACGCGTTTCGCTAGATTTTGGAAGGCGGTGCTCATCTCGTGCATGGCATCGGATTTGTTTTCGGCCGGTGCGGCTTGCGCCCGCGCCGCCGGAACGGTGAGCGCAAAGAAAAGCGATGCCAGCAGAACCGTCTGAATTCCAGAGAAGCAGAAGCGTTTTACATCACGATCGATGGTCACGACATTTCGCCTTTGGGATGAGCGGTGAGATTCACTGGCTTGTGCTCTTCAACTCTTCCCCACCCAACAATTTTTAAGTCCAGCACGAAAATGGAATAAAGAACCGGCACGAGCAACAAAGTAATGAACGTCGCCACGCCGAGGCCGCCGATTTGCGCGTAGCAGAGCGGCTGCCAAAGCGGCCCACCGTGAAGGGCGAGCGGGAATAGCGCCAATATCGTGGCGCCCACCGTGATCAATACCGGACGCAAGCGCACGATGCCGGCATCGAGCAGCGCCTGTTCCAGCGGCTCGCCTTTTTCATGCATTTCCTCGATAAAATCAAACAACACGATCACGTGGCTGACGATGACGCCGATGAGGCTGGCGATTCCCAGAAAGGCCATGAAGCCAAAAGCGGAGCCCATCAGATACAAAGCGATCAATGCGCCGGCAACACCGTAGGGAGCCGCGGCCAGCACCAGTATCGGCTTGATGGAATGTTTGAATTGAAATGCCAGCGCCAGAAAAATTAGCGCAATCGAAATGGCCATGATGACGCTGAGATTTTTGAATCCTTGCACCTGCTTGGCCTGCTCTCCACTGACAATAATGTTGTAGCCGGGGGGCAGAGTTTTTTGCAGGTCCGCGAGCCGGGATGCCGCCGGAGAAAATACTTCCGAAGGCAGCACGCCCGGAGTCGTGAAGCTCTGGACTGAGATGGTTCGGAAATGCTCGAGGTGACGAATTCTCAGAGTCTGCAAAGTGTTTTCAATTTTGGAAATCGCGATCAGCGGAACTTTGTTGTTCGACGAAGAAGAGTACACGTAAAGATTTTGGATATCGGAAAGGGTGGCGCGCTCTTCCATGCGCAAGCGCGAGACGACCGGGATTTGCTGATCTCCGCGGCGCAGATTGGTGACGCCGGCGCCGCTTAGGGCCGTGCTGGAAGATTGCGCGACGTCCTGGTTGGTGACGCCCGCGATGTTCGCGCGGTCCGGGTCAACCGTCAGCGCGATTTGAAAACCATCCTGGCCCCAATCGTCACGGACCCGCGCCGAACCGGGCACCGATCGAAGAATCGACGCTACTTGCCCGGCAATCGAGCGCAGCGTGCGAATATCCTTTTCTTCCTCGAGAGAATTTATGTCCGCGAGTCCCGTAACCCGCAATTCAACCGGATAATCCACCGGATTGGTTTGCAATTGACGGACGTCCACCCGCGCGCCCGCTACATTTTTGGAAATGGCATCCTGAAATGTGCCGATGAGCTTCGGCGTGTCTTCCTTTTCGTACAGCTCGATGATGACCTGCGCGTAGTTAAGTTGCTGCAACTGCGGCGTCACCGAAAACCAAAAACGCGGCCCGCCCCCGCCCTCGAACGTCGTAAGTGACTTCAGAATCTGTCGAGGTTGGCCATCTTTGCCCGGGTGTTCCCGGCCATATTTTTCGGCGGCGTCGCGAACCGCCGCTTCCACTTGCATGGCCGTCTGATCGGTGACGAATAGCGGCGCGTCATTCGGCAGCCAGACATCCAGGAACGACAAGTACTGAACGTCGTCGGGAAAAAACTGCGTCTTGAGGTGGTGACCGAAAAAAACGCCTGCTGCAAGGAACAGCAGCGACACCGCGAAAGATTTCCAGCGATGGTCAATTACAAACTTGCCCACGCGATAGTAGAAACCGCTGAAGCCGCGGGTGCGGCGCTCTTCCATGGACGTTTCTTTTTTCTTGGGGGCCCGCAGCAAGTAGTAGCCAAGAAAAGGTATGAAGGTCATGGAGACCAGGCGCGAAGCGACCAGCGCGCAGGTCATGACAATCGGCAGGCTATACAAAAATTCGCCGGTGGTGCCAGTCAACATCAGGAATGCGATGTAGGCCACAATGTTCGTGATGGTCGCGAAAAGAATGGCGTGCGCCAGCTTGGTAGGCCCCAGCCACGCGGCGATTATTGGCGGATGATTCTCGGAGAGAGAGCGCTTGATGGAGTCGCCGGCCACGACCGGATCATCCACCAGCAGCCCTAGCGCAATAATGAGCGTTGCAACCGACACCTGCTGAATATCTATGCCGAGTAAATGCGCAAAGCCGAAGGTCATAGCCAGGGTAATGGGAATCGAAACCGCCATCAGCACCGCCGACCGCCATTCCCAAAAACCAATCAGCGAAACGATTACGACCAGCGCTATCGCTTCATACAGCGCGTCCATGAAGAGATCCACGTTTTCTTCTACCTGACGCGGCTGGTCCGAAGTGGGCGCGATGATTAAATCGGGCGGCAACAGCGCTTTGGTGTCTGCAAGTTTTTGCTGCACATGTTCGGCGAAGCTGGCGATCTGATCGCCCCGGCGCATTTGTACGGACAGAGTAACGGCGCGGGTGCGCTGCCATTTTCCGTGGGCGTCGCGCCAGATGTAGTAGTTGAGGTAGCGCGCCGGGCTTTGGTATCCGCTGCGAATATCCACCAGGTCGCGCAAATATATCGCGCTCCCAAAGCCGGAAGTTCCCACAATCACGTTGCCGATGTCCGCGGGAGTAGTAAATTCCCCGGAAGGATCGATGAGAATGTTTTTGGAGCCCGCTTCCAGCGCGCCGCCGGGCAGCGTGATGTTGCGCGCATTCAAAATGCTTTTCAGGTTGGAGGGTTGCAGGCCGTACGACGCGAGGCGTTCCTGGGAATAATCGAGATAAATCTGTTCGGGGAGAACGCCGGAACGATCCACACGGGAAACTTCCGCCGCGCCGACAATCGTGCGCTCCAGCAGGTCAGTATATTGATCGAGTTGGCGATACGTATATTTATTTCCCGGCGCGGCCGCGAGTAGCGCACCCACCTGCCCCGGATCGTGAACGACCACCGGAGGCCATGCGTCAGGATGCAATTCAGACTCATGTAATCTGGTCTCGACAAAAACCCTGCCAACCGCGTTGATCTGTGCATCGGTCGAATTGGTCAGTCCATCGGTCGCGACGAAGCCGGGTCCGCTCAGCACTTGAGTTTTCGTCAACACACCATTGGCTTCGGCAAATTGGACAAACGCACGGAGGGTTCGCTCGACCGATTCTTCCGGCGTGGACGCCGGGAAACAGTAAACAATCGAAACGGGAATCCCGCCACCTTTCAACCGGCGCCGCGCTCGATTTTTGGTGAGGGTCAGTTCAACGGCGTGCGCGCGCACCGCGATGGTCGAGGGATCTTCGAGCGGGCTCGCCACCGTCAGCATCAGCGCGGCCGTGTCGCCGAAGTCGCTATTGAATTTGATGGGCCCAGCGCCGGACGGAAGGCTCAGCGAATTCAGCTTCAGGTTCATGTCGCTGAATTCTTTTTTTGAATCTTTTACCGTGCCGGAAAGCTGAACCTGAACGATCGAGAGGCCGGGCATGGAAAGCGACTTGATGCCGAAATCGCCGCCGAGAGGCGCTCGTATATTCGGATTTTCGGCTACGGTGGATTCGATCGGACGAGTGACAAGCTGTTCGACCTGTTCGGCGGTGGCACCGGGATATTGGGTGATGACCGAAGCGACACGAACCGGAATGTCCGGGTCCTTTCGCTTGGGCATCTGCTTATAGCCGTAAATTCCCAGCGCGACGGTGGCGATCAGCAGAATCCAGGAAATTTGGCGGTTTTCGACGAAGAACCGAGCGGTGTTGTGCTCGTTTTGGATCAGGTCTTCGTCGGTTCGATGCGCCATTGAAGTCTTCTAAGAATCCTTCTGAAAATTACTGAATGATCCGAACAGCCTGACCGTCGTTCACCAGAGTCGCGCCGTTCAACAGCACGCGTTCGCCCAAATTGACGCCCTTCTGAATCGAAACCAAATTTCCGAAAGCCGCTCCAGGCTGCACCGTTCGGCGTCTCGCAACATCTTTGTCGCCCTCATGAACGGCGACAAAAACGCTGAAAGTTTTCGAACCGTCGCCGGATGAAACAATCGCGCTGATCGGAACAACCACAAGCGGCGTGGCCAGTTTTGCCTGGCCTAACACCAGCGTGGCCACCATGCCTGATTTCAGAAGCCCCTGCGGATTGGGAATCGTCACTTCCACCTGAAACGTACGGCTCTTCTGATCGGCTTGCGGCGCAACGGCGGTGATCTGCCCCGTAAACAACTGAGGATAGGTTTCAGTCTGGATGGCTTGTTTTTTTCCGAGTGTTACGGCGCCGAGCACCGTATCTGGAATGCCAAAAATCGCTTTCACCGTTTGCGTTTCACCGATGGTGAACGCCGCTGTTCCGGCGCCGACCAGCGTCCCGATTTCGATATTGCGGCTCAATACTTGCGAGTCGAACGGCGCGCGGACTTCGCAATCCTCCAGAGCCTGTTGCGCCTGCGCGACCGCAGCTTGCGCAGTGGCCACGGCACCCTGGCTGCCATCGTATTGCGCTTTCGCGCCGTCGAAATCGCTTTGGGTCATGGCATCGGCTTTATAGAGCGCCTGCGCCCGCGCGAAATCCTGGTCCGATTTTTGGGCGCTGGCTTTCGCTTGTTCGAGTTGCCCTTTATATTGATCCACCGCCTGCTGATAGTCGGATTGACGCACGGTGGCCAGCACGGTTCCTTTTTTCACCCAATCGCCCTGCTGCAGATTGCGAACGCGGCCATCTACCCCTTTGCGTTGCAGGATGCTGGTGACGTATCCGGCGGATTTGAAAGCGACGGAAACCTGCTGGTATGGGACGATGCTCGCGGAGTAATTCACGCCCTCGCTGCCGGAATATTCCTGGACGTCAGCAACAGTAACCGGTGTGGGCGGCGTTTCGGCCGGTTTCTTCTCGGATTCGCACCCGGTGACCAAGGCCGCAATCACCAAAATCACCGGGAACGCGAGAAACGCGCGGAATTTTTCATTTTTTTTCATCTAGTCTTCGCCTAATGCCTTTTCAAATTCGGATCGCGCACTCCAGAAATTCGAGAGCGCCTGCTGATACTGTGCGACCGATTGAGCCATGTTGGCTTGTTCGGTCTGAAGTGTGCTCAGTAATGCTGCCTTTTGCTTGTATTGCTCCAGCACAACCTGCAACTTTTGCTTTTCAGCTTCCTCGCCGAGTTGCGCGACTTTCAGTCCGGCTCGCGCCTCCCGCAGTTTGCGGAAGCGATTATCAACGTCAATCGCGACCTGGCTGCGCGTTTCCGCCAGATTCAACTGGCCCTGGTCAATGCCTCGCTGTTTTTCGTCCGAGAGGTGGCGTTTGTATCCCCAGTCCCACAAATCCCATTTCATGGTGATGCCCAGCGAATTGACGTTGGACGGAAGGCCTTCGATGGTAAACGGCGCGAAAAAAAGATATTGAATGCCAACCTCGGGAATGTACTGCGCTTTCTGCAGCCGCTTGGAATAAACGGCTTGATCGATTTTGAACTGGGCCTGGCGAACTTCAGTGCGATTGGCCAAAGCGCCATCACGCGCCATTTCGATATTTTGTTCCTCGGGAAGCGCATCCGGCACGCCGGCTAACGAAAAATCCGCGCGAATGTCGCGGCCCATCAGATCATTCAGATTTTCCTTTTGCGTCGCAAACGTATCCTGCAGGGTGACCACTTGGAGTTCCGCCTGGGCCAGCTGCACTTTTACTCCGGTCCCCTGATAAGGAAGCGTGGCCTTTTCCTTCACGTATTCTTCGGTCGTGCGATCCACTTCGCGCAACGCTTTTACGTTTTCGTCCGCGGCTTCCAGCGCGCTTTGCGTCTGCAGCAGGCCGTAATAAGCCTCTTTCACCGAATTTGTAATTTCCTGGCGCTGCTGGCGCAATTGCTCCTGACTCAATCTCTTGCCGACTTTTAGCAATTCAATATTCAAGTGGGCGCTATAAAGCTGGCTCAAAGGCTGATACACCTGGACCAAACTCATCGCCGAAAATTTTGGACTGGTGGTGATCTCCGAATTTTCAGTCGGCACCGGCGAGGTCCCCACCAGTCCGAATACTCCCTTAGGAACATCCACATGGATGGCCGTCAGCAGACCGGAACCGGTTAGCTGCACATTGAATTGGGGATAGCGCTGGGTACGCGCGGCCAACACTTGATCGTTGGCGAACAGTACGTTCTGGTTGGAGATTTTGATCTGGCGATTGTTCTGTTGCGCCTCCGCAACCGCATTTTCCAACGTGAGGATGGTCGAAGAGTCCGTCTGCGGGTTCTGTGCGAATGCGCCGGGGGCCATCAACGATAAGAGGGCCAATAGGAAGACAAGGGGGCGCATGAATTCCGAACCTCCTTTGCCCGGCTGCCTGGGGGATTGCGGTCGAAACGCGGCAGAGCAAATTTCCACACCAAGCAAATTCTGATTTCCGTGAGAATAGTGCGCGAAATTTATACTGTTGCGCGCGGCTGTGTCAATGCGAAGCACCCTTATTTGCCGAATCTAAAAAAATCAATTGTGCCGTCTCTGCCGCCGGAGTATGCTGCGGGCCAAAGTTGCGGACTTCAGCCCGAATTCTTCTTAACCAAACGTCGGCATTTTCGCGAGCTTTGCTCTCAATCGCGGTCTCGGAGACTTACATGCAGAACAGAAAGGCTTCGTTTAAGGTATTCGGCAAGATATCCATGATATCGAAGACATCGAAGATATCGGCTCTACTGCTGCTCGCCTCCATCGCCGTCGCGGCACAGACCGCAGCGGTGAATGTTACGGGTTCCTGGACTTTTAAAGTCAGCGGCGACGCCGGCAGCGCCGACCAAACGATCGTGATGAAGCAGGAGGGCGGCAAAATTACCGGAACATTCAAGGGGCCGCGCCAGTCCGGGACCATTGACGGAACCGTGGACGGCAACAACATCAAGTTCCACGTGACCGCCCGCGCGGGAATTGATTACGTGGGCACCGTGGACGGCGACACCATGAAGGGAACTCTGTCGGCCCGCGGCAAGACCGGCGACTGGACTGCTACGCGCGCGAAATAGAAACTCCATCGGAAGAGATCCGGTTATACGAACGATTTGGTTAAGAGACGAAGATTTGGACAGGAGACGTAATGAATAAACTCGCTGCAATCGGTTCGAGAAACAAAATCCTGTCGGCGGTTGTCGTGGGCCTGAGCTGTCTTGTGGCCCTTCTCCCAATGCCGGCTCATAGTCAGCAGGGCGACATGCAACAGAAGATGGGGGACCTGAAAGCGTCCATGGCCAAGAACAAACAGGCTCTGGCGCAATATACCTGGAAAGAAGAGGTAATCATCAGCCTGAAGGGTGAGCAGAAAAAGACCCAGCATTTTCAGGTGCGCATGGGCTCGGACGGCAAGCCGCAGAAAACTTCTCTGGATCAACCGCAGCAGCAAGCCCAGGATTCGGGCGGCCGTGGTGGCCGTCTCCGGCAGCGTGTAGTAGCCAAGAAGAAAGAGGAATACGAAGATTATGCCGAGCAGATGAAAGCTCTGGCCCAGCAATACATCCCGCCGGATAAAGATGCGATTCAGGCCGCGTACGCCAAGGGCAACGTTTCATTTTCGCCGGGCGCCGGTTCTCCCAACGAAATAAAAATCACCATCCAGAACTACGTCAAGCCCGGCGATTCCATGACCATTTTCTTCAACAAAGAACAAAAACAGATCAGCAGCATCAAGATCGCGAGTTACATGGATGATCCAACCGACGGCATGAACCTCTCGGTGCAGTTCAGTTCGTTGCCCGACGGAACCAGCCATGTCTCCAGCGTCAACATGGACGGAGTAAAGAAACAACTCGGCATCGCCACCCAGAATTCCGATTATCAGAAACTGTAGCCGCTAACCGGAATCACTCAACTTCGAGTGCGACGAACGCGCCCCTGTCGAAACAGGCTTTTGACGCGTCTCGGCTATTTGCCGTCGCGTGACGCCGCTTGCGCGCTTCCGGGACGAATCTCCCGCCGATGATGAGCTCATCCCCGGCTTAGGGCGCCACCGGCAACGAGACAAAACTTGCCTTATCTGTTGCATGCCAGATGCGCTGCGTCGCTTTCTCGTAGTCCGCGGGCTTGGCGTCGAAAATATTGGGAACGAACTTCTGCGGATTTCGATCGTACAGCGGAAACAGCGTGGATTGCACCTGAACCATGATCCGATGCCCGGGCAGAAACACGTGATTTACCGTGGGCAAGCCAAATTTGTAGAGCAGAGGCTGGTTCGGAGTGATTGCTTCGGCATGTTCGAAGCTGGTGCGGTATCGCCCGCGGAAAATATCGAGCGAGATGGCCAGCTCGTAGCCTGCCATCACCGGTTGTGAGGGCATGGTCCCCGGATACACGTCAATTAGTTTCACGACCCAGTCGCTGTCGCTACCGCTGGTCGAAGCGTACAGGTTCACGATGGGCGCGCCGCTGACGCGTACCGGCGAGGTCAGTGTTTCACTGACATAAGTCATCACATCCGGCCGGCCATCCACGAACCGCTGATCGTCAACCAACCATTGCCGCCAGGCGTCGCCGCCGACGGGATCCACCGGCCTCGGAATGTACGGCACCGGCTTCGACGGGTCGGAAATGTATTCGTCGTACTGCGCCGCGGCAGCGGCCGGAACCTCAAATGACAAACCACCATTCGCCGTCAAATAAAGTGGCTTCGATTTGTTGGCACAGCCCTGGTCGCAACTGAGCGGCCAGGCTTTCAGCCGATCCCAATGATTTTCGCCGGTGTTGTAGATCAGCACTGGCGGCGTATCGGCCTTCGGCGCGCCATCCAACAAGTACTGATTAAAGAACGGCAGCAGCACATCGCGGCGGAACTGCGCGGTAGTGTTGCCATCCCAGAGCAGCGGTCCCAACGAATAGCCGTCGTAGTTCATCTGGCTATGCCGCCACGGTCCCATGACTAAAAAATTCTTATCGTTGTTCGTATCCTTTGGCTCCACTGCAGCGTAACAGTGAATCGCGCCCCACATATCTTCCTGATCCCACAATCCCTGTTCCCACATAACCGGAACGGTCAGCGGCAACGAACCCATAATCTTGTCGAGGGCCTGTCCTTGCCAAAACGCGTCGTAAGCCGGATGCGCGTCTACTTTGAGCCAAAACCCAAGCTGATTCAATCCGCCGGCGCGCGCAAAATCACCGGCCGAACCTTTCTTTAGATAATTTGTGTAGTCGTCGTTCCCTTCTCGCGGAATCGTCGGCCCCTGGCCGCGTTCCGCGGTTTGCTCCGTGATGTAATCGAGATTGTTCTGGCGAAACGCCCCGTAGTGAAACCAATCGTCTCCCATCCAACCGTCAACCATCGGGCTTTCCGGCGCAGCCACTTTTAGCGCGGGATGCGGATGGATCAGCGCCATCACCACCGTGAAACCTTCGTACGACGAGCCGAGCATTCCGACTTTGCCATTCGACTCCGAAACATTTTTCACCAGCCAGTCAATGGTGTCGTAGGCGTCGGTGGTGTCGTCGCTTCCGGTCGAATTCAGCGGTCCAATCGGCGGCGGGGTCATCAAATAGTTGCCCTCCGAGCCGTATTTTCCACGCACGTCCTGGAAGACCCGGATGTAACCGGACTTAACAAAAAATTCGTCGCCCTGCGGTAGAGTGTCCAACATAAATGGCGAATGATTCCGCGCGGTCCGCCCTGCGGCGTTATAGGGCGTGCGCGTCAACAAAATCGGAGCATGAGCCGCGCCTTTGGGAATCACGATCACGGTGTACAGCTTCACCCCATCGCGCATCGGAATCATTTCGACGCGCTTCACGTAGTTGTATTCCGTCTTCGGCGGGTCAAATTTCGCCGGAATGTCGGACTCCGCGTCCTTGCTTTGCGCGAATGACGGCAAACACATCAAACTCAGAGCGAGCGCGGCAAGCGCAACGCGACGGATCGAGGTCATTAGAGTGTCCTTGTAATATTTGGGTAGGCGCGAAGACAGATGGATCGAAGTGGCGATCGGGAGCAAAGTAGAAGATTACCTTAACGCTCGGAATTTGCGCAATGCGTTGAGCAACTCAATGAGCGGCTTGCTGGGATACCCTCGGCACTCTGGCGATCACGGCCTTGGAGAACGCTTCCATCTCTTCCAGTTGCGGGCTGAATTGCAGCAGCACCAGATCCATTCCCACTTTTTCGAATCCGGCTATTTTTTCCTGAATTTGTTCCGGCGTGCCCACCAGACCCGAACGCAGTCCGCGATTCGACACCGAGTAATCTTCCAGGGAAACGCGCTGCTCGAGCTGGGTTCCGGCGATCCATTGCTGGTAATTCGCGTAGCCCGCCGCGGATTGCTGCACGTCGGTGATGCGTTTCAGTTCGTCTTGCGCTTCCTTTTCCGTTTCACGGACGATGGCGTATCCGGCGATGCCAAATTTCAACGGCTCGGATTTGAACTTTGCGCGCCGCTGGCTCAGATCCTGAATCTTCTCCGCGGCGCGTTCCGGCAGGTCGCCATGCATCAAATAGGCATCGGCTTTTTCCGCAATCAGTTCCTTCGCGGCCGGCGATTCCCCTCCGGCGTAAATCACCGGACGTGGGCGTGACAGCGGCTTGGGCTGCAGCACGTTATCCTCGACCTGATAATACTTCCCGTTGTACGAAAAGTGGTTTTGCGACCAGACGCCATCTACGACGTCTAGCCACTCGCTGGTCCGCGCGTAGCGGTCGTCGTGCTGTTCAAACGTGATGCCGTATTTGCGCGCTTCCTCCGCCCACCACGAAGAAACAACATTCAGCGAAAGCCGGCCTCCGCTGATGTGGTCAATGTTCGCGGCTTGCTTCGCCAGCAGCGCGGGCAAATGAAAGGTAGGCCGCACCGCAACCATCAATTCGAGTTTCTCGGTGACCGCCGCGAGGGCCGCCGCCGTGGACCAGGCATCGAGCGAGGGCGCTTCCACGCCCTTGATGTCGTTGAGATTCAATTCCGCAATCAGGGTCAGGTCAAAACCCAATTCTTCGCTGCGTTGGGCCAGCCGTTTCACGTACGCCCAATTCGCCTGCATGTTCTCGTCTTCCACGTTCCGCAACCATCCACCAAAAACCGGCAGCCAGTATCCGAATCTCATCGGGGTTCACCTGCCCTTATCAGTTGAGCTGCTTTCTGGCGTGACTCATTCAGGTGCGCTTCTTCGATCAAATAATCCGCCAGCCGCGCGTACGGATTGAAGCCAATCACTCGTTCCGGATCGGCCACAAAATTTGAAAGCGCATTGATGTCGTAATAGAGCAGCCTTCCGTCCCGATCGTCAATCACCGATTCGATCCCGCCGACGTCAATCCCGGCAGCCTCCATAATCCGTTCCACGTCTTTTCTCATCTGCGCCGGAGCTTCGTAGCCTTCTACCTTCAATCCGGTTTTCGGCGCGTCAATCGCGCAGGCCGAACGCACCAGTTCCTGCCCCCTGGTGTTCATGCAAATGTCCGCGGGACACAAATCAAAAGTCTCGCCGGTGGTGTGAATCTGAATCGCGTAGAGATATTTTCCGCCCAGAATTTCAGCGCGGGTGATCACCGATCCTCGCGCCGGGAAAAATTCCTGCACCAGCGCCGTGGAATCAATGCCAAAAAAGAGGCTGTTGCTCTCGACCGCGCGCTCCAAGTCTTCCGCATTCGAAAACCGCACGATTCCCGCGCCGCTGCCGCCGATATTCGGCTTCACCACCAGGGGAAATCCAATTTCCTTCCCGGCCGCGATAGCCTGCGACGGATTGTGAATCACCACCGCCTTGGGATAGCGCAGTCCCAGGCTTTCGAGCAATTGCAGTTGCCGCGCTTTCGACGTTTCGGTCGAGAACCCCTTAAAACCATTGATGACCCGCACGCCTTGCGCTTCCAACTGCGCCAGATAGCCCAGCGTGTAAAAGATCGCGTCACCCAGACCGCGCTGCCACGCGGAGGGGCTCATGCGATTGAAAACCAGTGAATAGGGCGCCTCTCCCACGCCAACTTTGTAGGAATGATCGCGTATGTCAATGCGGGTCCAGGCCACGCCGCGCGCGTCCAGTTGTTGAAAGAGCGGCCGAAACCATTCCGGATGCTCGTAGTAAATGCCGATGGGTTTTTCGAGTGCCCCGGCGTGATCAGCAAATCTTTGTGTCATAAGTCCCCACATCCTTTGATGCAAATAATAGAATGATGTGCATTAAAAAAGCCGCTCGTGGGAGCGGCTGGCCAGTCGTACGATTTTGAAGATTTCGTCTCGACCTAACCAGTTCCGCAGACGCGCGGACAACAACAGGTGGGTCGATAAGCAACCGTAATTCGGCCGGCAAACGGAAGGAGTGGTTTACTCAAGAAAAACTCCCGGCCAACGATACCTGCCGTATTCATCCTGAATATTATAGTACGGAAATAATATCCTTCGGCATGCAAAAGCTCGCCTCGGCCGTCGGGTTCAAATCGCGCAAACCATTGCCCCGCCATCGTGGTCGGGTGTATCGTATGCCGCGCCCGGGTCACCCTAGCGCTCCACGACCCGGAGATAGCGACCCCTTAGGACAATAAGAAAATCTGGCTCGAAACGGCGGAAGGAGCCGGCTTGTGGACCGACGGTCTTTGTGCCCGCCAAGTCGCGGTTGGAGACCTATTTGCACAATTGCCGGTAAGTCGGATCGTGCCCGGGGCCAAGTGCCGTAGATGTAACGTTTTCCATCATCAAATCGCACATAAATGAGAACTAAGTGGGCCAATTGGACAATTGGTTTTCATACGACTTTGGAGGGTTGCAGATGCGGCGTATCGCCTTTACCACATTTCTGATTGTCGCGGGCTTCGTGTTCCCGGCTCAGGCGCAGAACAATACCATCAGCACTGTTGCTGGTGGTGGCGTGAACCCCGCCGCCCCGACCGCCGCCTACATTCCCGGAGTCTTTGACGCCGTACGCGACAGCGCCGGAAACACCTACATCTCGGCCCCCACTCTAAACGTTGTTTACAAAGTTAGCTCGACCGGAACCATGACGATTTACGCCGGAACCGGAACTTTCGGAGATGGCGGCGACGGCGGGCCAGCCACCAAAGCAGGTTTGGATCTCCCCGAAGGTCTGGCGCTCGATAGCGCCGGCAATCTGTTTATCGCCGACGTGGACAACGATCGCATCCGCAGGGTTGACGCCCAAACTCAAATCATGACCACTGTCGCGGGTTCCGGACTTCCCTTCTTCCCCGCGTATTCCGGTGACCACGGTCCAGCCACCAGCGCCGGCCTGAATTTTCCAAGAGCCGTCGCCGTAGACGCCAACGGAAATGTCTTCATCGCGGACACCGGCAATCAAGTTGTGCGCATGGTCGACAACACGGCGCAACACATCATCACCACCTATGCCGGTAACGGCAACCAGGGCCAAGCAGGAGCCGCAAACGGAGATGGCGGCGCGGCCACTTCCGCGCAACTCTCAAATCCTCGCGGAGTAGCAGTCGATTCCGCGGGAAATCTATATATCGCCGATACCAACGACGGTGTCGTGCGCAAAGTTGATAACACCGCCGCTCACATCATCACCACCTATGCCGGAAGTCCCGGCACGGTCAATACCAACGGTGGAAATGGCGGCCCGGCAACTCAGGCCGGACTAAGCACGCCCAACGGTGTTTTTGTTGACGCCACTGGAAATTTGTTTATCGCCGATACCGGCAACATGGCCGTTCGCAAGGTGGACACCACCGCTTCGCACATCATCACCGCCGTGGCCGGAAACAACACCGGATGCTTTGATCCCAGCACCGGTTGTGGAAATGGCGGCCCGGCTACCAGCGCTGCATTGAATCAACCTACCTCGGTCAGCGTGGACTCCGCCGGAAACGTAATCATCACCGACAGCGGCACCCAAACCGTGCGCATCGTCAGCGGTGGAAATATCTCAGTCTTTGCCGGGGGCGCCTCGGGTGGCGATGGTGGCGCCGCAACCAGTGCAATCCTCGGCCTCGCCAACGTTGTCAACGTTGACGCCACCGGAAATCTTTTCATCCTGGAACAATTCGGCGAACGCGTGCGCGAAGTCACTGCCGCGAATCAGACCATCATCACGATCGCCGGCACTGGCGCAAAAGGCGGATTGGGTTCCTTCGGCTCAACCAACACCACCGCGGGCCCGGCGCTGAAAGCCACACTCATCTCGCCATTTGCCATGGCCATGGACAAGGCCGGCAACATTTACGTAGCCGATGCCCGCGGATTGGTGATTCGCAAAATCAGTGCGGCTTCCCCGCGACAGATTACGACCATCGCCGGAAATGGAAATTTCTGCCAGACCGGAACTTGTGGAGACGGTGGAGCTGCCACCAGCGCCGAATTTCAACTGCCCAGCGGGTTGGCCGTGGATTCCGCGAACAACTTATATATTTCGGACGGATCATTGAACGTGATCCGGATCTTGAATCAAAACACTGGAGTGATAAACACCTTTGCCGGAACCTATGGCGGCATTTGTCCTGTCTACAACTCAAACGGTTCGGCATGTGGAGACGGCGGCGCAGCGCTTTCCGCCACCCTCAATTCGCCCTTCGCGCTGGCTTTTGACTCGAAGGGAAATTTGTATGTCGCCGACAGCGGCGACAACGCCGTGCGGATGATCAGCACCTCCGGAATTATCGGACCTTACGCCTTCAACGGCTTGCCCGGTTTTGCCGGTGACGGTTCCGACGCGCTTTCCGCGAGCATGACTCAGGCGCAACAAATTACTTTCGATCCGGCCGACAACCTTTATATTGGCGGCGGCATTGACAATGTCGTGCGTCGAGTGGATGGCGTGGATCACTCGATTATTACTGTCGCCGGCGATGTGGAAAATCTGGTTGGAGGATTTTCCGGTGACGGCGGTCCCTCCACGCAAGCCCTGATCGGTAATTTGGGCGCTGCCGTGGACGCCAATCACAACCTTTTTATCGCGGACGGATTCCAGCGCGTCCGAAAAGTCCACCTGGTTCCGGTAACGGCCGTGGACAAAACCTTATTCACCGGCACATTTGGAAATGTACTGGCGGGTCAGGCCAGCCTTTCGCAGGACATCACCATTACCAACAACGGTCTCGACGACCTGCTCATCTCCAATTTCACCTTTCCTGCGAGTTTTGCGGTGTTCAGCAGTTGCAGCGGGCTGAATGGCGTCCCGAACTCGGTCGCTCCGGGCGAAGATTGCATCATCAACATTGCTTTCGCGCCTCCGGCCGGGATCGCCGGAACAATTAACGGAACGATTTCGATGAACACGAATGACGCCACGAATCCAACTTTAAGCTTCCCAATATCCGGAACCGTAGGCGCAGCTCCCGGAGACACTTTGACCGTAACGGTCTCACCGCTCCCGACCGGGCCTCAACCGATTCCCGCCGTCAGCAGCGAACAACTAGGCATCACTTGCCCCAGCACGTGCTCAGCGAATTTCGCCGCCGGCGAAGTCGTAACGCTGGTGGCGACCGCACCTGCGGGCAGCGTGTTCACGGGATGGAGCGGCGCCGGTTGTTCAGGCACCGGTACCTGTGCCGTCACCATGAACGGCCCAGAGGCAGTTACCGCCACCTTCGGCACCCCGACCGTTTCGGTCTCGGCGATTGGAAATGGTTCGGGAACAATTACCACCACGCCCAGCAGCGCCATTGACTGCACCTACAACGGAACTGCAACCGGCGGCGTGTGCTCAGCGCAGCTGACCGGCACGAACGGCCTCGTCACCCTCACTGCGAACGCGAATGCCGGCTCGACGTTTGCGGGCTGGATGGGATTTTGCTCGTTCACTACCGGGACCGGACCCTGCGTACTTCCTCTGCAGGCCCTTTCCGCCTTCGGCACTGCCGGCTCGCAAGCCACGGCGGTATTCAGTGTCAATCCTCAACCGTTTGTTAAGGGCCAGGTATTTATGGGCACCGCCGGCGGAATGATTTTTGTCTACAATCCCACCGGAACCCTCGCGCAAGTTCTCAACTCCGGAAATACCGGCGGCGATATCTTCGGACTTACCTTCGACAAGAACGGAAATCTCTACGCCGCGAATCCCGTCGCCAACAACAATAATCAGTCCGATGGCAGCGTGGAATTTTTCGGCAATAACGGCACCGGGCCGACTCTTTTTGGCACCAGCACATCCTTTAATACTTCGCCCACTTCACTGGTTATCGATCCCACCGGAAATCTTTTCGTCTCGCAAACTGGTGGACGCCAGTCCCTGCTCGAATTTCCAAAGGCCAGCGGCACCACAACTCCGTCCGAGTTTTTCCCGCCCGTTGACACCGGCGGCGTTGACTGGATCGAGTTGCTCGACGACAACCAGACCATGCTTTACACCTCCGGCACCAATGAGATTAAGGCTTTCAACGTTCTGGACAGCATTTTCGTTTCGGATTTCGCCACCGGATTGCCGGGACAGGCCGCGTTCGCCATGCGCGAACTTCCCGACAAGACTTTGCTGGTGGCCAACCTCGATCGCATCGTACGTCTAAGCCCCAGCGGCACCGTAATGCAGACCTATCAGCCGGTGAAAACCGGAGGGGCATTTTTCGTCTTGAATCTGGATCCAAACGGCACCGATTTTTGGACCGGCGACAATGTCGCGGGAGTTTTGTACCAAATCAATATCGCCAGCGGTGCGATCGACAAACAATTCAGCACCGGCCTTGGATTCAACACAGTTTTTGGCGCCTTCGGCGGAATCAACGGCCTTGCCGTTTTCGGCCAGCCGCAGTCGGGCGGAACGGACGTTTCGGTCACCATGACCGCCACGCCCACTTCGGTCGCGCAGAATGCGAATCTGACCTACACTATTACGGTCACTAATAATGGTCCGCTGAACGCCACTAATGTCGCCGCGACCGACGCATTCCCCGCTGGCGTCAACTTCGTTTCTTCCGCCACCACCGCCGGATCATGTTCCGGCACCACCACGGTCAGCTGCAATCTGGGTACTTTGAACAGCGGCGCAAGCGCCACCATCACGATTGTCGTAACGGCAACGCAGGCCGGCACGTTGGCGAACACAGTCAACGCTACATCGAACGTTCCGGATCCCAACACTTCCAATAACTCTGCTACGACTTCCACCACCGTAACCGGAACGACCCTGGTGACTCTGCGCGTTGCGTTGGCCGGCACTGCCTTCGGCACCGTCACCGACAACCTCGGCCAGATTGATTGCACGCAATCGGGCGGGGCCAATCCCGGCGGAACTTGCTCCACACAGTATCCCAGCGGCACGCAAGTGATCCTCACCGAATCCACACCCGGAACGTTCGCCAGCTGGGCCGGTGCGCCCACCGCCTGCACTGTGGCGACCAGCACCTGCACCGTGACCGTAACTGCGGCCGAAACCGTAACCGCAACATTTAATCCTGGACCGGGCACCTTCCCACTGACAGTGGTCGCCGGAAATCCTCACACCGGATCCGGAACCATCACCAGCTCGCCCACCGGTATTTCTTGCACGCTCACCGGCACCACGACCAGCGGTACCTGCACTTCCAATTTCCCAGCCGGCACCATCGTCACGCTCACTTCCGCCGCCGGCGGCGGTTCGGCATTTTTTGGGTGGAGTGGAACCACCCCGTTCTGTCTGAGCAGCAGCAGCGTAAGCTGCGTAGCCGCGATGACTGCCGCTGAGAACGTGGACGCGGAGTTCACTTCCGGCGGCGGAACGGTGAACCTGACCGTGACCGGGGCCGGCAATGTGAAAGACACGGCCAACGCCGGCGCCATCAATTGCACCAACACCTCGGCCGGACCGCAGTCCGGAACTTGTACTGCGGGCTACGCTCTTGGCACATCCGTCACCTTGACCGAGACTCCGGCCAGCGGCGCGACGTTTACCAGTTGGGGTGGAGCAGCCTGCGCCAATCCAACAGCGACCACCTGTACCTTCACGGTGAACACCGCAGCCACCCCGTTCAATATCTCGGCGACATTCGGCGCGTCCGGAACCGGCGGCGGACTCACCTTCACCTCCACCACTCTGCCGACCGGTGCCGTCACCGTTCCGTACGGCGCGGATATTCCAGTGACCGGCGGCACGCCTCCGTACACCTTTGCACTAGCAAACGGCAGCACTCTACCGGCGGGATTCACTTTGAATTCCGCAGCCGTGGGCAACGCGGCCCCAGGCCACGTGTTTAACAACGCTCCCGCGACGGCCGGCACCTTCACCTTCGGCGTGGTCGTAACGGACTCGACCACCCCCACGCCGCTGACCGCCAACGCCACCATTTCGATGACCATCGCCGCCATGCCGCCCAACACCCAGCCCGGACTCCTCAAGGGTCAGTACGCTATTCTGCTTCGCGGTTTCAACCAAGTGACCGGTGCGGAGCAAGGCATCATTGGTAGCCTCACCTTCGACGGCACCGGCAACATCACCACCGGCGCGCTCGACGTTAACTCGACTGGAACAACTGGAATCGGATCGGATATAGCCGCCACCGGCGTGTATGTCATCGGGCCCGACAACCGCGGCGTGATGAGCATCACTCCCGCCGGGCAGACCCCGGGAATATTCACTTTCTCCGTTGGCAATGTTCTCAACGGCGTGGCCAGCACCGCCTATTTGACGTCCTTCACCGACGTCACTGGCACTGGCGACCTGTACGCCGGAACCCTGCAGCAGCAGGACCCAACATCGTTCACCAACGCCGCCTTCGCCGGTACCTATGTTTACGACAACACCGGCCAAACTCCCCAAGGCAATCGTGCGGCGGAAATCGGCTTGGTCACCTTGAATAACGCCAACGCCGTCACCTCCGGCAGCGCCGATGTAAATGACGACGGCTTAACCGGCACCATCAAAACGATAACCGGGACCTACACAACTCCCGACAACAACGGTCGCAGTTTGTTTTCCCTGACCGTAGGCAACTCGCCGTCCAGCGTCGCGGTGTACCAAATCTCGGCGAACCAAGTTGTGCACCTGACGCTCGACACCCGGGCCTCCAACGTCCTGCTTCTCGGCACCGCCGAGCGCCAACTCAATCCCAATTCGTTCTCGAACACTTCACTGTCCGGCCCGGACATCTTGAGTATGGTCGGCTCATCGGGAGCCCAAGCCACAACCGGCAACATCGGCGTTTTGACTGTGACTCCGGGTGCCACGCCGACCGTGAACGCCACGCTGGATACGAACGATCAAGGAACCGTGACGATCGGGCAGACCGCCACCGGACCGTTGGCTATTGCCGCGAACGGACGCGGAACGATAAGTTTCGCTGGCTCCACTCTCATTTTCTATCTCACTCAACCGGATCAGGCCTTCGTCATGGCCGGCGACACCCCAGTCGAATTCGGAAAGATCGTTCCGCAGGTGGGAGCGCCATTTTCCACCACGCCATTTACGAATAACAATCTGTTCCTCGGCCAGCAGGAAGCCGCAGAGGGCCACTCGTCGCAATTCTCCGGCATCGCCACGATTGGCGCCGCGAACGGTTTGACCGCGACGGATGATGAGTCTCACGCCGGTGGCAACACCTTCTTCGATCAAGCCCTGGGAACCTTTACCTACGCGGTTAGTCCCACCGGCCACTTCACCCTGACCAGCGCCACGCAGGGCAGTTCGTCGGGCTATGTCGTCTCGCCCTTCGAGTTTGTTTTCATGGACACCACCGGACCGGCGTCGGATCCAACACCCTCGATGCGCCCGCACGTCGTCATCGCTCAATCCATTCCCGCGCCGACCGCGCCGGCATCTCCCAGTGTGACTCTGGCGCCGACCAGCTTGACCTTTGCAGCGCAGACCGTGGGAACCACGAGTCCGTCGCAAGGCGTAACGCTGACCAACAGTGGCAACGCGGCGCTGACCATCACTGGAATTACTGTGACCGGCACTAACCCCGGCGATTTCGCCCAGACCAATACTTGCCCGGCATCTTTGGCCGCAGGCGCGAACTGCACCATCAATGTCACGTTCACACCCACGCTTGCGGGAGCGCGCAGCGCCGCAATCAGCGTCGCCGACAACGCCGCTGGCAGCCCGCAATCAGCTCCCTTGACCGGAACCGGAACCACCGCGACCGGACCGGCGGTCACACTGGCTCCCACCAGTTTGACCTTTGCGTCGCAGACCGTGGGGACCACGAGTCCGTCACAGAGCGTAACGCTGACCAATAGCGGCAGCGCTGCGTTGACCATCACTGCAATCAGCGTGACCGGAACGAACCTCGCCGATTTCGCTCAAACCAACACTTGTGCGGCATCACTCGCCGCGGGCGCGAACTGCGCCATCAACGTCACCTTTACACCCGCAGCAACCGGAGCGCGCAGCGCCACAGTTAGCATTGCAGACAACGCTGCCGGTAGCCCGCAAACAGTTCCCTTGACTGGAACCGGAACGACTCCCGTTGGACCGAGCCCGGTCCCACTGATAACTCAACCGCTTGTTCCTGATACAGCGGTGCCTGGCGGAACGCCATTCACTCTCACCGTGAACGGCACCGGATTTGTCGCCGGCGCCACGGTTAACTGGAACGGAAGTCCACGCACCACCACTTTCGTCAGCGGCAGCCGGCTCACCGCAGCCATCACCGCGGCAGACATCGCCACCACGAAAACCGTCTCCATCACCGTGACCAACCCCGGCGCGTCCGCTTTGTCCAACGTAGTGTTTTTGACCGTCAGAAATTCCGCAACCACCGTATCGTTCACCAATGCCGCTGGCTCTCCGATCACCGTTGGCACCGGACCTTTTGCCATCGCCGTGGGAGATTTCAATGGTGACGGCATTCAAGATCTCGCCGTCGCCAACAGCGGCGCCAGCAGCGTAACCATTCTGCTCGGCAAGGGCGACGGTACCTTCACCGCAGCGGCCGCGCCTCCCGGCACATTCTCCGGACCCAGCGCGATCCTGGCTGCGGACTTCAACGGCGATGGGAAACTCGACCTCGCGGTGCTCAACGGCGGGAACAACACTGTCACCATTCTTCTGGGGAATGGAAATGGAACATTTTCGGTTCCGGACGAAAACATTCCCACCACCGGCTCGAACCCTCTGGCCTTTGTCGCTGGAGATTTCAACGGCGACGGTAAAGTGGACCTCGCCGTCGCAAATTACCGCAGCAATAATCTGACGATATTGCTGGGCAATGGTGACGGCGGCTTCACCGCGACCGACGCTACGCCGGCCACCGGCAGCTTCCCCGCCGCGATCGTTGCTGGCGACTTCAACAAAGATGGAAAACTCGACCTCGCCGTGGACAATCAATGCGGTACGGGCGGTGCTTGCACCGCTGGCACCGTTACGATTCTGCTCGGCGACGGAACCGGCAACTTCACCGCCGCGGCAGCCTCTCCAACTACCGGCTCGGGTCCGCTGAGCATGGCCGTTGCGGATTTCAATGAAGACGGCAATCTGGATCTCGCCATCCCCAGCGATTGCGGGTCCAGCGGTACCTGCACCACCAACGGAGCGGTAACGATTCTGTTCGGTGACGGCACCGGCAACTTCACCGCCGGCACCGCAACGCCAGCTACCGGTTTGCGTCCGTACGGAATTGCTGTCGGCGATTTCAACGGCGATGGAAAACCGGATCTCGCCATCGCCAATAACGACGGCAACACGATCAGCATCTTGCTCGGCGATGGTAACGGCAACTTCACGCCAATCGCCACGCCACTACCCACCGGCGCGGGACCCGTCTTCCCCGCGGTCGGAGACTTCAACAACGATGGCTCGCTGGACATCGCGGTGCCAAACGCCGGCTCCAACACCATCTCCGTGCTGCTCGGTGCAGGCGCGCCGGCCTCTCCCACCATCACCATTGCGCCGACGAGCCTCACCTTCGCCGCGCAAGCACTGAACACCACCAGCGCCGCTCAAACCGTCACCGTCTCCAATACCGGAACCGTTCCGGTCACGTTTACCAACATCACCACCACCGGCGATTTTGCCGGCGCCACTCTGTCCCAATGCCCCAGCCTCGCCGTGGGTTCCGAACCGTGCGTATTCCAGATCACCTTCACTCCGACGGCGAACGGCACGCGTACCGGTGCAGTCACCTTCACCGACAACGCCACCGGAAGTCCGCAAACGGTAACCTTAACCGGAACCGGTGGCACATCCACCGGAACCGTTAGCGTAACTCCGAGCAGCCTCACCTTTGCGGCACAGGCCTTGAATACCATCAGCCCGCCGCAAACCGTCACCGTCGCCAACACCGGAAATGTTCCGGTGGGGCTCACCGCTCTCGGCATCACCGCACCGTTTGCTATCGTCAGTGGCGAAGGCGCCGGCACCTGCACTTCGGAAACGAATCTCGCCGTCGAAGCAAGCTGCACCATCAACGTGACGTTCACCCCCACCGCGGCAGGCGCCGCCACTGGCGCGCTAAGCGTTTCCGACAACGCCACCGGCAGTCCGCAAATGGTCGCGCTCTCTGGAACCGGCGGACAATCCGCCGTCACCATCAGCATTCCGCCCGGAGGTTCGACCACTGCAACCACCACGCCGGGGGGCACCGCATTCTACGGCCTCACCATTACCGGCGGGCCCGGCGTAACCGGCACGGTGCAACTGGGCTGCTTGCCCTCATCCAATCTGATCACCTGCCAGGTGGTCCCCAGCAGCATCACCCTGACCGGTACGCCAGTTCAAATCGCCTTCGGTATTCAGACTTTCTGCCAGGGATCGACGAACACCGGCGGAACACTTCCGTTCAATGTTGATGGAAAATTCGGCTGGCCCATCGTGATTCTGGCTTTCGCTGGAATGTTGTGGACCCTGCAGCGCAATCGCCGGCTGGCTCTCACCTTCGCCATGATCATGCTGATGACCCTGGGCTCTGGAGCCTGCGCCAGTTTGCCTAAAGGCCCCAACGGCGCCACGCCCGCCGGCACTTACACCCTTACGCTGACCACCACGCTGAACGGCCAAACCCAAACCCTGAACAACTTCCTAACTTTGGTCGTGAAATAATCGCGGGCTGCTGCTGAGGCGTCTTCCGTGAGGACCTTCGCTCAAAAATTCAAATACAAATAAAAGCTGGCCGGTGGCTAGGCTGAGGGACCCGAGCCACCGGCCTTCCTACCCATCTCCGCAGGGTCTGGGTAAGAATCTCGTTAAACAAAAACCTTCTATGCAGCCGACTCGCTGTTACGCATGAACTCGTAACGTTCGATCGCCGCTGCTACTCCCACGTCGCCGGAATTCTCCGAACTGGATCGCAAGACGCGTCCGAGACACCGAACGCGAACCGGTCCCGCCTGGGTCAACTCGTGCGGCAAAGTCATCACGATTTCGACTGGCGAGCCGCTCTTCAATCCCTTGGGCAAGTGAAAATAGAGGCCTCGGGAACTGACTTCCCGTGATTCCGTTGCGGCCTCGCCAACGACGCTTTCGTCC